>Ga0224723_1000284_pt1 | contig 35519 bp, 29 predicted proteins | sample Balambano_FR2_Me_FD_161647 | JGI IMG/M metagenome (GOLD analysis project Ga0224723, IMG submission 161647) | Freshwater sediment microbial communities from Lake Towuti, South Sulawesi, Indonesia - Balambano_FR2_MetaG | ecosystem: Environmental > Aquatic > Freshwater > Lake > Sediment | place... | reverse complement strand
ATCGACTCCATTCCCTCGCGCTTCCTTTCTGAAAGCATCAACGGGTTGTACGATTACCAGGGGGGCTACACCATCAAGGCCGTGAAAGATGCCGCGGGCAAACCGCTGCCGTACGTTATTAATTATACCATGATGCGGGTAGACTTACCTGCACCGCTAAAAACAGGCGAGCAGTTTGTGTTTAACGTAGATTGGAGCTATACGGAGTACGATCGCATGAAATTCAGCGAGCGCGGAGGCTATGAATATTTTCCCGAAGATGGTAACTACCTGTACACACTCGCGCAGTGGTACCCGCGCATGTGTGTGTACGATGATTACGAGGGCTGGCAGAACAAACAATTTTTAGGCGATGGCGAGTTTGCCCTGGTGTTTGGCAACTACAAAGTGCGCATCACCGTACCGGCCGATCACATCATAGGCGCCACCGGTTGGCTACAGAATCCAAAGGAGGTGCTCACCAAAGACCAACTGCAGCGCTTCGAGTTGGCGCGCAAAACGTTCGATAACCCAGTGTTGATCGTAACCGAGGCAGAGGCGCGCAAGAAAGAACAAGAGCGCTCTAAGAAAAAGAGTACATGGGAGTTTCATGCTGACAACGTGCGCGACTTCGCCTGGGTGTCGTCCCGCAAGTTTATTTGGGATGCCATGGCCGTAAAGATTGGCGACAAAGCACCCCTTGCACAATCGCTCTACCCGAAAGAGGGTAACCCGCTGTGGGAGAAGGAATCGACCCGCGCAATAAAAAACACACTCGAGGTTTACTCAGAGCGCACCTTCGATTACCCTTACCCCACGGCCTATTCTGTTCACACGGCCTCCATCGGCATGGAGTACCCCATGATCTGCTTCAACTTCGGGCGCCCCAAAAAAGATGGCACCTACTCGCAGCGACTGCTCGAAGGGATGGTGGGCGTTATCATACACGAGGTAGGCCATAATTTCTTTCCCATGATTGTAAACAGCGATGAACGCCAGCACACCTGGATGGACGAGGGCCTTGATACTTTTTTGCAACGCGAAACAACACGGCTGCGCTACCCTGGCTTCGACCTCTCTGGCGGCTCGCCCCAAGGTATAGCTCTCTGGATGCGCAGCGACAAAACTCAGATGCGACCGGTGGTGGCCAGCTCGGACACCCAGGCAGGAAGTTTCGGGCCCAACGGTTACACCAAACCGGCCGCGGCCCTTACGTTGCTGCGCGAAACCGTTATGGGGCCCGAACTGTTCGACAAGGCCTTTAAAGAGTATGCCCAGCGGTGGGCCTTTAAACATCCCAAGCCCGCTGATTTTTTCAGAACGATGGAAGATGCCAGTGCAGTGGATTTAGACTGGTTCTGGCGCGGCTGGTTTTACAGCACCGATCATGTAGACCTTGAGTTAGATGAGGTAAAATGGTACCGCGTAAAAACACAACAGGCAGATCCTGAAAAGAAAACCGTTAAAACCAAGGCTGGTGATCTCAACACCAAAAAAACCGAAAGGGCAGTAGACTTTAGTGGCGGGCCTAAAGAGTTTACAATGATCAACTCAGCAAACGCACCTGACAACTTCCGCAACCTGGAGTTTCGAAGCATCATGGATGACAACGCCATTCGCCAGCAGGTAGAGGGTAAAAATATCTACGAAGTCACCATCAAAAACAAGGGCGGCCTGCCTTCGCCCGTCATCATCGAGTGGACCTTTAAAGACGGCAGCAAGGAAATTGAGCGCCTGCCGGCCGAGATCTGGCGCACAGACGAAAACGTGGTAACCAAAGTGTTCATCAAAACACAAGAGGTAGTCAACGTGGTGATCGATCCGAATTTTGAAACAGCCGATACAAACGTGAACGACAACGTTTTTCCCAAAAAGGCCGACAACAAGTTCGATCAGTTTAAAAAGGGAAATTAGTTCAGCGTAAGAATTAATTTAATCAGCAACCGGGGTGCCTGTACCCCGGTTTTTTGTGATGTGCAGGGATGGCTTCTAATTTACCTGGCGTTGCCGCTCCCTGTGTAGATCTACTACCTTTTTGATTTTTACGGTTGCCTGCGCCACGGAGTCTTGTGCCTTCTTGTTGTTCTCAATTTTCTGCAGCAGCACAGCGTGTTCCAGCGCGTTCTCTTTCAGCGCGTTTTCCAACCGTATTTTTTCCTGTTCGTTATTGGTAAGTTTGTTGGCCAGCGATTTACTCTCGTTAATCAGTCGTTGTGCCTGCCGCTCCACGGCATCCACCGCCTGCTGGGCCTCATTGATCTGTAATTGAATCTTATCGCGATAAAAGCTGACGCCAAACCGGTACACCAGTTGATCAAGCTCGCGGTACACGATGTCGAGATCGTTCACCTGCCCCTGCCAGTCGGCCGGGATCAACCCAATCCACACCTGCCCTGCTTTTTCATCGCCTTTGGTTTGGGTAAAGAGCGTGCCTTTGGCGTACTGCGCGCCACCTATGGCAACTTCCGTCAGGGTGGTCCACTCGCCCGAGGATTTGGCTCTGCCCACGTCTTTAAGAAATTTTGTCCACGCTTGCGCTACCTGTTCCCTGGGGCCCTCGAGCGTGGTGCCAAAGCCTGTGCCTTCGCCTGTCGCTACGTTTTTTATTTGCTTTTCTACCATCACTTTCTGTGCAGTGGCGGCTAAACTTGTTCCCACCAGCATGAGTGTGCAAAACTTAATTATCAAAGTCATGTTACTTTAGTTATGCAATTTTTCAAAGCTACTAAATGAGAGCCAAAGTACTGATTACCGGAGGCTCAGGGTTAATTGGCTCGCGGCTCACCCAACTTCTCTTGCAAAAGCAATACCAGGTGATACAGTTGGGGCGCACAAGGCGAAAGGCCAGTGTGCCCACATTTGTATGGGATGTAGAGGCCGGCACCGTGGATATCGAGGCATTGCAGGGTGTTACCCACATCATTCACCTGGCCGGGGCAGGTGTTGCCGACAAGCGTTGGACACCCGCCCGAAAAAAGGAAATTCTGGATAGCCGCGTAAACGCCACACGCGTGCTGTACCAAACACTGCACAACACACCCCATCAGGTACAGGCGGTGCTGGCGGCATCGGCTATTGGGTATTATGGCTTCACGCTGAGCGATACGGAGTTTACCGAGGAGAGCGCGCCCGGCAACGACTTCCTGGCCCAAGTAGTAAAAGTTTGGGAGGCAGAAACCAGTCGTTTTGCCGACTTGCAGTTGAGAACGGTACAAGTGCGCATAGGCATTGTGTTAAGCACGCGGGGTGGTGCCCTGGCTGAAATGATGAAGCCTGTGCGCTGGGGTGCGGGCAGTTTGCTGGGCAGTGGCAAGCAGTGGCTCAGCTGGATACACATAGACGATCTGTGTAATGTGTTTATTCATGCGCTGGAGCACGAACAGTTACAAGGGGTTGTAAATGCGGTGGCGCCCCATCCGGTAACAAATGCCGATTTTACCACCACCCTGGCTACTGCTATGAAGCGACCTTTGTGGCTGCCCCCCGTGCCGGCTTTTGTTCTTAAGGCAATGTTGGGCGAGATGGCCGCAATGGTGCTGGAAGGCAACAAGGTGTTGCCTGCGAAAATACTGAAGCACAGGTTTCAATTTACCTTTCCGGACCTGACCCAGGCGCTCAACCACCTGCTGGCCCGCGGCCTGTAGAGCCGTCTGTAAAAAAAAGTCTCAGTTGCCGGGCACACGCTCTACCTTTGCCGATGCATGGTGAACAAACTGCGACTGTACTGGGCGCTGCAGATTGGTGGATGGACTTTGTTTTTGGTAGCACAGATCGTCACCAGCGTGCTGGCATCTGCCCAGGCCGAAATCAGCGGCAGGCGCCTGGCCTTTCTCACTTTCGAGGCGCTGTGTTGCTTCGGCCTTACGCACGGCTACCGCTTTCTGGTTAATTACCGCAGGTGGCTCAACTTCAGCCTGGCGCGACTCATCCCGTTGGTATCGGTTACCGTTACGCTCATGGGTGTGTTGGTGTATCTGGCGCGCATACCTGTATCGATGCTGCTGGGGTTCTTCAATGCCAGCCAGGTGTGGAGTGCCGGCACGCTGATTACCGGAGTGCTTTTCTACACCATCATTTTTTTTATCTGGTCGGTGCTGTATTTTATCTATGGCTACTTCGAAAACTACAACAAGTCGCTGAAGCTGGAGGCTTCCGTGAAAGAGATCGAACTCAGTAACTTAAAGTCGCAACTCAATCCGCATTTTATTTTCAACGCGCTGAACAGCATACGCGCGTTGGTAGATGAAAATCCCGACAAGGCGAAGCAGGCCATCAACCAGTTGTCCAGTATTTTGCGCAACTCTTTGGTAACGCAGAAGCGGGGCCTCACCAGCTTTGAAGACGAACTGAAACTGGTAAAAGACTATCTGGGCCTGGAGAGCATCAGGTTTGAAGAGCGGTTAAAAACAGAGTTCGATATTGACCCGGAGTCGCGCGATTTTTTGGTGCCACCGTTAATGATACAAACACTGGTGGAGAACGGCATCAAGCATGGCATCTCCAAACTTACCCAGGGAGGCGTTATTCAACTACAAACAAAGGTGGAAGGCGAGTATCTCAAAATTCACATCCGCAACAGCGGCAAGTTTGTGCTTAACGGCAGGCATCAGCGCGAGGGGCTTGGGTTAGAAAATACCCGCCAACGCCTGCGGTTGATTTACGGCCACGAGGCTTCATTTCGAATTGTGACAGAAAAAGATAATTTTGTTTTAACTGAAATCATTATTCCACATTTATACACCACATGAGAGCACTGATTGTTGATGATGAACGCTTGGCGCGCAAAGAACTTGCAAAGCTGCTGGAGGCCCACCCTTCTATTGAAGTGGTAGGCGAGGCGGTGAACGCGGATGAAGCGGAGAAGTTGATTGAAGAGCTTAACCCCGATTTACTCTTTCTGGATATTCAGATGCCGGGCCGCACCGGTTTTCAGCTTTTAGAAGCGCTCGACTCCGCGCCCCTGGTGGTGTTTACCACCGCTTATGATGAATTTGCCCTCAAAGCGTTTGACGTGAATGCGCTGGATTACCTTCTAAAGCCTATCACGGCCGACCGCCTGGCGGAGGCAGTGTCGAAAATTCTTGACAAAGAACGCACCAAGTTGGGGCGCGCCCGCGATAAAAAACTGGGCGTGGAAGATCAGGTATTCGTAAAAGACGGTGAGCGCTGCTGGTTTGTGAGCCTGGCCAACGTACGCTTGTTCGAATCGGATGGAAACTACATCAAAGTTTTTTTCGATACCCACCGGCCGATGATCCACAAGTCGCTCAATGCGCTGGATGAGAAGTTAGACGAGCGCGCCTTCTTTCGTGCCAGTCGCAAACATATTGTTAACCTCAGTTGGGTAGAAGCTATCGAACCATGGTTTAATGGCGGTCTGATGGTGAAGCTGCGCGGGGGTGACAAGGTGGAGGTGAGCCGCAGGCAGGCTGCCAAGTTTAAAGATATGATGAGCTTGTAGGTTTTGAAGTTACCTCAAAACCAAAGCAATCAACTCTTTTTCTACCTTCCAGTCGCGGGCCAGTTTTAGCATGGCCGTGGCTTCCATTTCGGTAACGTAGCCTTTCAGGTTGTTCGATTGCCACACCATGTTGATCAGTTCAATCCGTTTTTCTTTGGGATAATCGCCAATGATGTCATTCAGGTAGGCACGGGCGCGATCGAACGCGGTAACATAGTCTTTGGCGATAAAATCAAGTGCCCATTTTAATTCTACTTCGGCCATGAGCCGCAGGGAAGTCGCCTCCAAATCCTGCTTCTCGGGTTCGTCAAGCCCGTGGTAGTGGTAAATCACTGCCTTCAGCAACATATACACGCGCCTTTCCTGTGCTGTCATGTGTGAAAATTAGCAATAAAATGTTGTTAGTCCGCTTCAACAAACAAACCAGATGCGATTTGATCTGCCAGTAGTTTACCCTTGCGCGTGAGAATAAGCCTGTTGTTTTGCAGTTCAGCAAGTTGATGCGCCACCAGCCTGTGGCAATGATGGGCAAGGTCATACCCAAACACCTGGCGCAGGTAATGTATATCGCAACCGCTGGAAGTACGCAGCGTGGTAAAAATGTATTCGTTGATCTGGTTGGCCTGCGAGAGCACTTCAAGCTGGAAGGGCACCTTCCCCGCCTTGATGCTGGTGAGATATGTGTGGTTGTTGCGCACATTGTGTTGACGTGTAGCCCCGTTAAACGAGTGGGCACTCGGCCCGATGCCCAGATAGTGTTGCTGCTGCCAGTAGCTGCTGTTGTGGCGCGAGTGATAATTGGGCTTCGAAAAATTCGAGATCTCGTACTGCTCGTAGCCGTTTTTCGCGAGGGTGTCCATCAGATACTCGAATTCTACAGCCGCTTGTTCATCACTAACGGGGGTAAGTTTATGGTGTGTCTGCCACCGCCCAAACACCGTTTGTTCTTCAATGGTGAGCGAGTAGGCAGAAATATGCTCGGGGTTGAGTTGCAAAGCCCTCGCTACCGACTCCGTCCATCGGCTTGCCGGCTGCCCCGGGATGGAAAACATCAAATCGATACTGATGTTGGCAAACCCGGCTTCGCGGGCCAGCCAGAAACTCTTTTCAGATTCGGCAACGGTGTGCGCACGGTTAAAGAACTGCAGCACATCATCGTGAAACGACTGTATGCCGATGCTCAGCCGGTTTATTCCGGCTTGCGCAAGCGAGAGTAGTTTGTGTTTTTGCAGATCGTCAGGGTTTGCCTCCAGGGTTATTTCCGCCTGGCTGTCAACAGCAAAAGTGGCGTAAATGCTGGCCAGCAGCATGTTTATTTCTTCCTCCGTAAGCAGCGAGGGCGTGCCGCCTCCCAGGTAAACCGAAGTTACCTGTTGATCCGCGAGGTAATCCTTTTGCATGGCAATTTCCTTTGCCATCGCGCTGATCACTTCGTGGCGCAGACTGAGGTTCGTGCTGAAATGAAAGTCGCAGTAATGGCAGGCTTGCTTGCAGAAGGGAACATGGAGGTACAGGCCTGCCATCGCAAAATGGGTATTGAAAGGGTTGTGCACAAAAGTAACTGCTCTGCTGTAACAACGCCATGGGCAGCCGCTGGAGGCAGTATTTGAAAATCCGCTGAGGCTAAATTTTGTTTTTAGATAACCATATTGCTGATATTTGGCGCTGCCATATGATGCGATTGCCGCTATTGTTCACTTTTTTTCTCGGGTTAGTGTCGTGTGCGCTGGCGCAGGCAGGGGAGGAGCGCATCGAGGTGGTTTATAACCTGCGTTCGCAATGGCATGTTTGGGGGGGCGCCACCTGGCAGCCCGCGGCAGAAAATACCGCGCATCGCGCCATCCATTTTTTGGTAGATGCACGCCAGTGGCCCGGCTGTTACCTTCGCATCAGCCAGTTTCGGCCCTTCTCGGTTTTCATCAATCGTCAGGTTTTGCTGAACAATACCAACCAACGCTATGCCATGTGGTCGATCGATAGTCTTGCGAAGGTTTATGGAAAACATTGGCAGGTAGGCGTTATTACTTCAGGCGATGGGCGCGCCACGGAAACGCACATCGTGAGGACCGCCCCCCAAGTGGCTTTCGATGTGCAGCTACGACCAGGCCGCTACTTCCTTGATTTTTCGCTGGTATCATTTTTTGTGCTGGTTTTTTTTGGGCTGGCCCTGCTGCTGTCCAATCCTAAATTAACGCAGGATTATTTTAACGTTATTCAATTGTTCTCTCTCAAGGAGCGCGATGAAAATCTGGTCAACACCCGCGTTGCCTCCAGCGTAAACATATTATTCTATGTTTTTCTCAGCGCATGGCTGGCGTATGTGTTGCTCATCGTTTTTCGCTATGCACTGCCTCACGTCCCGCTCGCGCAGCAATTTCAGCCTCAGTCGTTTGCCGCGTGCATGGCCCGGTGGGGCCTGCTTACGGGGCTGCTACTCGGCTTGTTGCTGCTTAAACTGTTGTTGTTAACCATGCTGGCCGAGTTGTTTCGGCTACGCGAGGGCTTCACCTTGCAGGCGTTCAATTATCTGCGGGTAGTAACTTTTGTCAACGTAGCACTCTCTGTGTCAGCCTTGCTTTTTTTTACAATCGGTGTGCGAAGTTCGATAGCCTATTATCGACTGCTATTGCTGCTGGCAGGTATCATTTTGTTGTGGCCAGCGTTGGCCTTCCTTAAATTATTGAACCGTTCCGCTTTCCGCGTGTTCCATTTATTTTCCTACCTTTGTGCCACGGAAATTTTTCCGATTGTAGCGTTGCTAAACGTACTGTTGTCTTAGCCGAACTGACTGCGTTGTTGATATGATTGAAACCGCCATTGACAGGATGCGAAAAGTGAAGAGCATCTTGGTCACTCAGGAAGCTCCCACCGACATCAACTCTCCCTATCTCAAGCTGGCCGAAAAGTATAACCTGAAAATCGATTTCCGTCCTTTCATTCAGGTGGAAGCCGTGCCGGTGAAGGAGTTTCGCAAGCAGAAAGTAGACATCCTTCAGCACACGGCTGTCATCTTCACCTCGCGCCATGCAGTAGACCATTTCTTTCATGTTTGCCGTGAGTTGAAAATAGAGATGCCCCCCGATATGAAGTATTTCTGCATCTCCGATCAGACCTCCAACTATCTGCAGAAGTACATCGTCATACGGAAAAGAAAAATATTCACCGGCCTGAAAGACACTAAAGAACTTCTGGAGATCATCAAGAAGCACAAAAACGAAAGGTTTCTTTTTCCGTGCTCCGACATCCGCAAAAACGACATACCCGATTTTCTTCGCGCCAGCGGATACCAATTTTCGGAAGCTGTTATTTACCACACCGTGGCGGCCAACCTTAGCGACCTTACCAATGTATTTTACGATGTCCTGGCGTTCTTCAGCCCTTCTGGCATTAACTCGCTGCAGGTTAACTTCCCCGACTTCAAACAAAATAATACCCGCATAGCTGCGTTTGGATCTACAACCGCCAAAGCGGTGCGCGAAGCAGGCCTCATTCTCGACATCGAAGCCCCGCTGCCCAACGCCCCCTCAATGACGGGCGCCCTCGAATTGTACATCAAGAAAGCTAACGGAGTTAAATAACCAGTTAATAATTAAAGTCTTACGAAGCTTTAGATTTTATTACACTTTAATTACATGGCTTTGGCAGGTTGAAAAGTTTTCGCGTATATTTAAGGCTCATTTTTTTAATCAGTGAGGATCGCATTTTTTGCCGGGTGTTTATGGTTGGCTTCGCATGGGGTGTTTGCGCAGCAAGACCCGCAGTTTACCCATTACATGTTCAACACGCTCTACTACAACCCGGGCTATGCCGGTGTTGAGGGCGTTACGAAGCTCACGGCACTACACCGCTCACAATGGCTAGGCTACCAACCCACCGTAGGCGGTGGCGGTGCGCCCACCACGCAAATTGTGAGTTTATCGAGCCCCATCTTTAAGCTCAACAGTGGCTTTGGTGCCTATATCTCCAACGATCGGCAAGGGCCGCTCAACAGCCTCGAAACACAGGTAAGCTATGCTTACCACCTTGGCATAAAAGAAAGTAAACTAAGTTTTGGTGTGCGCCTTGGCGCATATTCTCAAACTATCGACTACGACCTTTATCGGTTTGCAGATCCCAACGACCCTTTGTTGCAAGACAAGGTAGGAAGAGAATCGCAGGTGCAGCCCGACCTTGCCGTTGGCGCCTTCTTCCGGAAAGAAAAGTATTATGCCGGTGTGAGCGTGAACCACCTGACCCGTAGCAAATTCGACTTTGCTACCAACGCCCGCAATGCATTGCAAAATCACATCTATGTAACGGGAGGGTATTTTTACGATGTCAGTTTCGATCTGCGATTCCAGTTTACCGCACTGGTGAAGTCGGACTTCAATAAAACTACCACCGAATTTGGCGGGTTGGCCTACCTGAAAGATACTATGTGGGGAGGTTTATCGTTTCGACAATCGGAAGCAGCCATTTTACTGCTGGGCTACAGTCTGTTGAAAGATAAATCGCTGAAGTTGGGCTATGCACTGGACTATGTGGTGAAAGATCAAAATGCCAAGCAGCCTACTTCGCACGAGTTTATGTTGGCCTATGAGCTTCCGACAAACCCGGGTAGCGGTAAAAAGGTGGTGCGCACGCCACGTTACCGGCATTAGTCGAGCTTTTTGGTTTTTAAGGGATTTTATTTGAATTTGGTAGGCGATAATTTTTAAAATCAACCTCGAAAAAAATAACTTTCGAGTCGGTAGGCGGAAAAATGAATAACCAAATAAGTGCTATGAGTAAGATGGGATTTTCAAAAAGTCTTGGCGTGATCGGGATTTTGGTGGCAGCCGTTGCCCTGGAAAGTTGTGGGTTGCTCGGCATTGGCGGCAGCAAGAGTGGCGACCAGGGCGAATTGGTAGGCGTGCCCAATCGCGAAGGCTGGGTAATGACGGTACCCTATGGTATGGTGCCCGTGCCTGCCGGCACGTTTCACATGGGGCAAGCTGATGAAGATCCGGCCTCTACTCAAATCAACTTTAACAAACAGGTCACTATCGGCCCGTTCTTCATGGACGAGTCGGAAATCACTAACAACGAGTATCGCCAGTTTACCAATTTCTTTCTGGTCGAGAACGCTGCCCTCGAGGGGTTCCCCACTGTAAGCGCGGAGGAGTTCAGGCAGAAATACTACCCCGATACTACCGTATGGGTGCGCGACTTTGCTCACCACATGGGCGACCCTGTGCAAGACTATTATTACTGGCATCCCAGCTACGATGAATACCCCGTGGTAGGCATCAACTGGGAGGCAGCCGTGTTTTTTGGAAAGTGGAGAACAGCCTACCTGAACGAGTACCGCAAAACCGTGGGCGAGTTTCCGATGCCTGAATTTCGCTTGCCGTCAGAAGCCGAGTGGGAGTATGCTGCCCGCGGGGGCCGCGACATGGCCAAATATCCCTGGGGTAACCCGTACATCCGCAACTCGAAGGGATGTATGCTGGCCAACTTCAAACCCGGCCGCGGAAACTTCTACGATGACGGGTTTGCCTACACCTCGCCTGTTCGCGCTTACTTCCCCAACGACTATGGTCTGTTCGATACGTCCGGCAACGTGTCGGAGTGGTGCTTAGACGACTTCAACCCTGCATCAGTGCCTACCGTGTGGGACTTGAACCCGCAATACATTGATGAACGCACCAACCCCGAAAGCAAAAAGTTTAACGCGAAGGTACCGCCCAAAAAAGTGATTCGCGGGGGTTCTTGGAAAGACGTGGCTTACTTCCTCGAAACGGGTACACGAACCTACGAATACAAAGATTCCAGCCGCGCTTACATCGGCTTCCGCTGTGCCATGACGCACCTCGGCCGCTCCTCAGGTACTGAATTTTAATAATTGAAAACTCTATCTATCTTTATAAAAACTAAAAGGCAAACACTCTAAACTCTACTAAAATGAGCAAGAAAAAAGGCGGATTCATGGAGCTACTGTACAAAACCATCATGCCGAAAGTGTATGGCATTGGTGCTGCGGTGGTTATCGTAGGTGCTTTGTTTAAGATCCTTCACCTTAACGGTGCTGACGAGATGCTGATGATCGGTCTCTCCGTGGAGGCTGGTATCTTCTTCCTTAGCGCGTTTGAGCCCCCGCACAAAGAACCGGATTGGGAAAAAGTGTATCCTGAATTGGCCGAAGATTTTGAAGGCCCTGCTCAACCTACCCGAATTAGCAACCGCCCTGCCGGTGGCGAGTCGCCTTTGTTGAAGATAGATGAGATGTTGAAGACCGCTAAAGTAGATCAAAACCTTTTAGATAATCTGGGTAAAGGCCTGAGCAACCTGGCCACTTCTGCTTCGCAGATGAGTAACCTGGCAAATGCAGCGGTAGCAACCAACGAGTACGCTAAAAATGTGCAAACGGCAGCCAAGTCGCTGTCAGACATGAATGCCTCGTATGCCACCGCCATGAAGTCGGTAGCGGAGTTGTCTAACGCCTCCAAAGACACCGGTGAGTATCACAAGCAGATGCAGGCGGTAACCAAAAATTTACAAATGCTGAATTCAGTATACGAAATGGAACTGAAGGATGCCGACTCGCATGTAAAGAATATGAACAAGTTCTATGAAAGCCTGACCGGTGCAATGCAAGGTCTGACCAAAGTAGGCGAGAATACCACCAAGTTCACCTCAGAGATGGGTAAACTGACCGATAATCTCACCTCGCTGAATAAGGTGTACGGCAGCATGCTTACAGCCATGAAGGGCTCGGGCAACTAAGGCGCGGAATTAAAAAGAATCGAGTTCTAACCTAACGACTAAAACACATGGCAGGCGGTAAAGAAACCCCGAGGCAAAAGATGATCGGCATGATGTACCTGGTGCTGACTGCGCTGCTGGCGCTGCAGGTAAGCAATGCCGTTCTGGAAAAGTTTGCCATTATTAACGTAACCCTGGGCGAGTTGGTAACAACCACCGAGGGCAAGAATGTGCAGCAGGTGACGGCCATCCAGGACGCAGGAAAGGGGAAAACAAACCCTAAGGTGATAACGGCTGTTGAGAATGCGCAGAAAGTGCGGGAAGCCACCAAAAAAGCCAATGAGCAGTTGGAGGCCCTGAAGAAGAAAATGGTGGAAACATCGGGTGCTACCGAGATAGACGAAAAAGTCATCAACGACCACAGTTCTAAAATTGCCACCATGATGATCGACCCCCGCAGCAACGTGGGGAAAGACTTTGAGAAAGTGCTGGTAGATTATGTGAACCAGATTTCCACGCTCACAGGCGAGAAGTTCGAACCGCTGGCAAAAGCGCCCAAGGACATTGAGTTTTTTGCTAACGACCCCGACCACAATAAGAAGGACTTCCTCACGTTCATGTTCGAAAACACACCCGCCATTGCTGCCTTGGCTTCGGTTACCGAGATACAGTCGCAGATGATGGAGTACGAGAGCAAAGCGTTGGATAAGTTGGCGAAAGATGCAGAAGCCGGTACCTTGAAGTTTGACAAAATTGTGCCCATGGTTCGCCCCGAAGCTTCCATCGTGGCGGCAGGCAGCAAGTACAAAGCCGACATGTTTATTACCGCTTCGGCCGAAGGGATCACCCCGGAAATGTTCAGGAATGGCCAAAAACTGCAGGTCGTTCCCGACCCAGTAACCAAAATCATGACCGGTAAAGTTGAGTTTCCGGCCTCAGCCACAAATTATGATGCAAACGGTCTATCAAAGCAGTCGTTTGTTGCTGAGATTAGGGTTGGAGACGGGCCCGATGACGTGTTTAAAACCAACGTGGAATATTTCGTTGCGAAGCCCGTTATCCGAGTAGTGACCGGCAACGCGCCTACTCTTTACATGAACTGCGGCAACAATGTAACCATTGAGGTACCAGCTTTGGGTACGAATTACAACCCCACTTTTTCACCTAAAGGTGCCGAGGTGATCAAAGGCGATGGACCAGGCAAAGTGTTTATTATTCCTACGGAGCGCAAGGTGGCGATCACCGTGCTTAATGCAGGTGCTACCATAGGCGTGCAACCATTTGACGTAAAACCGGTGCCCAAACCTCGCTACGTAGCTCGCGAAAATAGCGGCAAAGAGGTCGACTTGAAGTTGGGGGCAAAAGGGGCATCGCTTACGGGGTTGCGCATCACCGCAGATCCGGACGAGAACTTTAAGCAGGAAGTGCCCAAAGATGCCGTATACAGAATAAAGTCTATGGAAGTTATCTTAGCCCGCGGTACCCAACAGGTGTCGCGCATAAATGCAACCTCTGAGTTGATCGACTTGGCCGCTTGGCGCTCTCAGTTCAGACCGGGCGATCGTATCGTAGTGGACATCAAGTCGGTTACGCGCAGAACGTATAAAGGTAACGAGGAGAAGGTTGACGTAGTGAGCGGGGTGTTGAACATTCCGATACAGTAAAAAAAACAAGAGAGAATGAAAAAAGGGATCGTTTTATTGTTGTCGTTGGCATGTTCGGCAGGTGCAATTGCGCAGGAGGAGGACGCGCAGGTTGATCCTAATTCGTTGCTGCGCATACCGCGCTATGAGCACTTGTACAAGTCACGGGTTTGGAGAAACTTAGACTTGAGCGAAAAACAGAATAAGGGTTTTTTTGCCCGCGGCAATGAGATCACCAAGTTGATATTGGATGGTGTTGCATCCGGAGAACTTGCCGATGTGTACGAGCGAGACTCGTTGACAACCAAGATTCCGAAAGACGTTTTTTTTGCTTCACTTGTGGCACAGCAAGGTGCGACCTTCGATGCATGGGATCCGGCACGCGACTGGTATGCTGGCGATAATGTTACCTATAACGGAAAGAACTACTCGGCCATAGTCGATAGTAAAGGCAAAAACCCTGAGACTTCGCCTGATGATTGGCAGGTTACCACAGCGGGTAAAGCGGTTACGTTCCTGCCGAGCGAGATTTATAGAATGGTGCTCATGGAAGATGTGATTTTCGATAAGCGAAGATCGAGGTTATATTATGACATCATCGCTATCCAGCTACTTGCTTTCGATAACAACACGAGCACGTTTAAGCCGCTCGGGTGGTTTAAGTACAAAGACCTTGAGAAGTTATTTCGCAATCATCCCAAGGAGGCCGTCTGGTTTAACCGTTATAACCCGGCTGAAAATAAGAACTATGCAGATGCCTTTTTGCTCCGCTTGTTCAAAGGCTCGCTGGATAAAATCGAGAACCCTGACGACTCGCGCATCTTCGACATTTATCCCAACTACAAGTTAGCGGTGTTTGCCACCGAGTGGGAAGAGATGAAGATGATGGAGAAGGAACACAACCTTTGGGAGTATTAATCGGCCACAAGAATGTGCAAGAGAAAAGCAGAGAAGAGCCACAAGGCTCTTTTTTGTTTTATGCCGATTTGATAAGACGGGCCTTGGCAGCCCCCACCCGCGCGGCCAGGTCGGCCTCGGGTGCTTCTTTGATTTTCTTCCACGATTTATAATGCTGCAGCAGGCTGTCGGCTGTTTTTTTGCCAATGCCTTTGATCGCATCCAGCGAGGTAGCCATATTGGCCTTGCTTCTTTTCTGCCGGTGGAATGCGATGGCGAACCGGTGGGCTTCATCTCGCAGGTGTTGCAGCAGGCGTAACCCGGGCGACTTCTTGCTGATAAGGAGCGGCAAGGGGTCTTCAGGATAGTATATTTCTTCCAGGCGCTTGGCTATGCCAATGATGGGAATGCGGCCGTACAGACCGAGCTCCTGCAGCGCTTCGCGCGCGCTGGCCAGTTGACCTTTGCCTCCGTCTACCACGATGAGATGCGGTAACTCCTTTCTTTCCACGGTTAGCCGGCTATAACGCCTGCCCACAATTTCCTTCATGGATGCAAAGTCATCAGGTCCTTGCACGGTTTTGATATTGAAGTGGCGATAACCCGATTTATCAGGTTTGCCGTTGACAAAGCGCACCATTGAAGCAACTGGTGAAGTGCCCAGGAAGTTGGAGTTGTCAAAGCATTCGATGATGTAAGGCAAATTTTGCAGGCGCAGGTCTTTCTGTAGGATTGACAGTATCTCGTTCTTTCTTTCTTTTTTTTCTGCCCGTTCCGTCTCCTTGCGCGTTTTCAGGTGCAGCGCATTTTTGAGGGACAAGGCAACCAACTTTCTCTTATCACCTATTTGTGGAACGACCAACTCAACAGTGTCGACAGGCACGGTAAAAGGCACATTGCTAAACACCTGCGCGTGGGTGCTGCGATAGGTGCTCCGCAACTCTTGCCAGGCAAGTGTGAGAATGTCCTCGTCCGGTTCGTCAAGTTTTTTCTTTACTTCCACATTCTTCGCAAAAACAATAGCACCCTCTTTTACCAGCATGTAATTCACAAAGGCCTCATTAGAGGTGCTGGCAATGGTAATCACATCAATATCAGTGAGCTTACGGTTTACCACCAGCGACTTCACCTGGAACTTTTCCAGCAACTCGAGCTTGTGTTTAAAGCGTGCGGCTTGCTCAAACTTCAAATCCGCAGCAGCCTGCTGCATGGCATTTTGAAAATACGCTTCTACAAACGACAGATTGCCTTTTAGAATATTGCGTGCCTGGCTTATCTCATCCAGGTAGCTGCTTTCGGTTTGCAGTGCTTCGCATGGGCCTTTGCAGTTGCCGATGTGGTACTCCAGACACACTTTGAGTTTTTTTCCTTCGATGTTTTGAGGCGTGAGTTGCAGGTTACAGGTGCGAATGGAGTAGAGTTGGCGGGCCAGGTCCAGCACGTTTTTCATGGCTGCCACGCTGCTGTAGGGGCCAAAGTATTCGCCTTTTGAGGGTACGTATTTGCGGGTGTAGATAATGCGGGGAAACGGTTCTTTCAGGATGCAGATGTAGGGAAATGTTTTGTCGTCTTTTAGTAAGATATTGTATTTGGGCTGATTCTGCTTAATGAGGTTATTCTCGAGCAGCAACGCATCAAATTCGGTGGGGGCCAGCGTGTACTCTATTGTTTTGATTTCGGAGACAAGCTTTTCTGTTTTACGGGTGTATTGCGATTGCCGCGTGAAGTAGCTGCCGACACGCTTTCTCAGGCTTTTTGCTTTGCCTACATAGATCAGGGTGCCCTCTTCATTGAAGAATTTATACACACCCGGCTGGTCGGGGAGCATTGCTACTTGATCTTTCACATCGGCAGCAGCCATCGTGTGAACTTAGTTGTTGATGTCCCAGGGTTGCTCTACCAGCACGGAGTCGGGCAGGTCGTGGTACTTGCTGCAGTCGAGGGTGATGTCGAGGCCGGTTACCGGGCGTTTAAATTGTCCTTTGCTGATACCGGATTGCGGATCGGCATATACGCTGGTCATGAACTTATCCCAGATAGGTCGCGCGGAGCGTGAACCCTGGCCGAAATCCCACGAAGGAAAACGAATGGCACGCTCATCACCTCCGACCCACACACCGGTTACTAAGTTGTGGGTGAGGCCCATATACCACCCGTCTGATGCGTTGTTGGTCGTCCCGGTTTTGCCGCCTATCTCATTATCTTTTTTCAATTCCAGGCTCAGGCCGCGCGAGGTGCCGCCACTTTCTTCTACTCCGCCCATCAGCATATAAATCATTTTGAAAGCGGTCTGCTCGTTAATGGCCTGGCGTGTTTTTGGCACGAAGTTTTCGATGACGTTGCCGTTCTTATCCTCAATTTTCGTGATGAAGAATGGTTCGGTATAGATACCGTTATTCACAAACGTGCTGTAGGCACCCACCAATTCGAAGACCGACACATCGCTGGTACCTAAGCACAGCGAAGGTACCGCGTCAAGCTTGCTCTCAATGCCCACCCGGTGCGCAAACTCCACCACGTTTTCTGCGCCCAGGGCCTGCATCATTTGCGCGGTAATGGAGTTGACCGAGCGGGCCATAGCCTGGCGTATGGTCATCTCTTCGCCACTGCCGCGGGTGCCATCAGAGTTGGGCGGATACCACGTGCCACCCGGCACTTTAAATTGTGGCGACTCGTCTTTCATTTTGTGACAGGGCGAATAGCCGGACTCCATCGCAAGGCCGTACACGAATGTTTTGAACGTTGAACCGGGCTGACGCTTGCCCTGCTTCACGTGATCGAACTTGAAATACTTGTGGTTGATGCCGCCTACCCACGCTTTAATATTGCCCGTGGTCGGGTCCATCGCCATCATGCCGGTCTGCAGGAAACGCTTATAGTAGTTGAGAGAATCCATCGAGCTGAACAGCGTGTCGCGCTCGCCTTGCCAGGTAAAAATGCTCATGGGTTTTTTCAGGTTCAGCAAAATCCTGACCGAGTCGTTACCCTCTCCATAACGCGCCACCAGGTTTTTATACGCATCGGTCTGCCTGATACGCGTGCGCAGGAAATTCGGAATCTCAGCCTGGGTATCGTCATCGCGCCACGGGTTGCCTTGCCTGCTTTTCCATTGGGTGTCAAACTCGCTCTGCAGGTTTCGCATGTGTTCCTCCACCGCCTTTTCGGCATAACGTTGCAGCCGGCTATCGATGGTGGTATATATTCTCAGGCCGGAGTTGTACAGATCAATACCCCGATTTTTGCAATATGCCAGTAAGTAGTTGCCGATAACTGTTCGGAAGTAGGTAGCCAAGCCCGCATTTTGATTTTGAATTTGCAGGTTTAACCCAAGCGGGAGCGCAGCCAGTGAATCGTATTGCTGCCGGTTTTTGATTTTATAACCATGACGATATACTTTATGTAAAACCTCGTTGCGCTTGCGCAGGGCATTCTCAGGTCTGCGCACCGGGTTATAATAAGTGGGGTTTTGCAACATGCCTACGAGCATGGCCGACTCCTGGAGATTCAGGCTATCCGGGGTTTTATTAAAGTATGTTTCAGAGGCCACCTTGATGCCGTAGGTGTTGGTGCTAAACTCGGCCGTGTTGAGATACATGGCCATAATTTCTTCTTTCGTAAAATTCTTCTCGAGGTCGACCGAGATAATCCACTCTTTTGATTTTTGTACAATTCTTTTCGGATACTTGCCCAGTGCCGCCAGGTGGCCGTCCAGGCTTCTGTCGGGATTGCGGGTGTATAGATTTTTTGCCAGTTGTTGCGTAATGGTACTACCTCCCCCTGCGGGGTTGAAGGTCAGCAGCCCGAAGATGACGCGGATGTAAGCCTGAAAGTCGAGGCCGGAGTGTTGAAAGAAGCGATGATCTTCCGACAGCAACAAGGTGTTGGCCAATTCTTCCGACAGGTCGTGGTAGGTAATTTGGCTGCGATTAAACCTGAAATAGCGGCCCAGCGAAACACTGTCGGCCGAGATCAACTCTGAGGAGAGGTCGTTTTCCGGATTCTCAACCTCCTTGATACTGGGCATGCCGCCATACAGCCCGAACAGGTCTATGCTTACCGTAAATAAGTAAAGCGGTAAGCCGAGCAGCACACACAAGAAGAAAATCCAAACGTACTTGATAGCCTTGGCGAACCAGGGCCTGCGCAGCCGCAGCACATCATTGATTTTGCTTTTGATACGTTCGGTCAAAGAAGGTGAGGTACTCATCCAGTGCTTTCGTTCGGTAAAAGGTTTGAAAGTTATCTTTCGTGATAACAAAAATATCGAATTTATAGCTGGATAAGGTTACGCGTTGGGCATCTGTTGCTTTGAATTGGGCGAAATATTCTTCCGCCAGTGCGCGCGAGGGCAGCTCAGACACCATGGTGAGGGCGTGGGTTTCGTCAAAAACCAGATTGCTTGTTTTTAGTTTTTTGTCTTTAAAGCGTTGATTGTTGAACAACTCGAGAGCGGCTGTGAGCCGGTCAGTCAGCTTATCGGCTACTTTATGCGCCACAATAAAGTAATATGTTCCTTCATTGTGTTGGGTGAAGCGAATGCCTCTGGCTTTTTCGATTTTATCGAGAAGATTTTTCGAGGCTGCCAACAAGGTGTTAGCGTATGGGGTTACCGATCCGTCAGGATACTTTTTGATGAACTCGGCTAACTCAAACTGGTAGCGGGTAACATCTTCTGTTTTGCCGGTGATCAGAATTTTGAGCAGTTCAAGTTGCGGCACAAATCCCGTCTCGCCCAGAGCCAGCGCTTCGTTTACTTTTTCCTGGGCGCTGCGCAGATTGCCAGATTGGAAATAGGCGTAGGCCTCAGCATAAATATTTTTCTGTTTTTCGGCCACTGCACTGGTTTCGAGCAGGTAATTGGGGTTGAGCATGACGCGGGTAAACATTGATTGTGGATGCGCCTGTTGCAACTGTTGTGCGTATTGTGCCGCCCTGGCGGGGTCTCTTTCTTTCTCTATCAGGTAGAGCTTATACAGCACCTCGGGCTCGTACTCCGAACCCGGAAAACGGTTGATGACTTGCCGATATGATTCAGCGGCATTTGTCCTTTCGTTTAACTGTAAGAAGAATAAATCGCCCAACTTAAAGTAGGCCGTTTCAATTTTTTCCAAAGCCTCTTTCTTTTGTTTTTCTGATTTGGGCAGCTGAGCAAAAAGTGCGCTGGCCAGATTTTTGGTCTCCAGAGTTTTATCGTTGGCAGCGGGGGCTGCTTCGGTAGCATCGGTTGAAGCAACGGGATTTGAGGTTACTCCGCCCACCGCAGCTTTACCGGATCTGCGCCAGTTGTCTTCCAGAGCGATGTTGCCCCAGATGCGCTGGAATTCCGATTGGCCGAGAGCCACGGCTGAAGGATTGCCGAAATACCAATCTGAGGTGCCCGTGGTGGCAGTAGCCAGAAAGGTATTGTTAGCGCTGCTGTTGCCCGAAGCGGTGGCTGCGCGCTTTTTCTTTTTGCCTGCCGCTAATGCCTGCTGCTTCTCCTTAGCCTGCTGCATGGAGTCGAGCAGGTGTTGCAGGGCCGTGGAGTCCATTGCGGCCATGCGCAGCAGACTGTCTTGCAACTGAATGGTTTCGGTATACTTCACAAAATCGCCCAGCACCTGTTGGCGTTTCTGTATCTGATCATAGTTCTTGGTTTCCTTGGGCAGGCCGCTCATGGCGCTGTCGTAGTAGGCCTTTGCCAGCGAATATTTTCTTAACGAGTCGAAATACAACTCGCCTATGCGCAGGTAGGCGTTACTCTGTATTCGCTTATTTTTGCCGGCCTTGGTAGCCAGCTTATAGTTGGCGATGGCCTCGGGTTGATGGTTTTGCTTTCGCTCAAACTCTCCCAGCTCGAAATAGATCTTGTCTTTAAATTCAGCATTTTTTGTGTCGGCCAAAAGCTTATTGAACTGCTTTCGCACCTGGCGCACATCGCGCGAGTCGTCAAGGCGGGCAACCTGCGCCATGTTGAGGCGCGCATAAAATTCAATTTCGTACTCCGGGTTGGTGGCAAGGCATTTTTGATAGTAATTGTAAGCCTCCGCACCGAAACCAAGTTGTTGGTATACCTGGCCCACGATAAAATAGATCCGGCTCTTTCGATCGTGGCGGCTCAGCAATGAATCGGCAAGCGTAAGGTTGCGCACCATGTTGTCGTAATCGTTGCGCACCTGGTGGTAGTAGGCTTTTTCCAGAAAGTATCTTTTGGTGTTATGTCGGTTTAGTTTTTCCTTACTCAGAAACAACAGTGTTTCTTCCGTTTTGGCGTACTCCTGGTACTCGGTAAAGGTGCGCGCCAGGCGCAACAAGGCTTCGTGGCGCAGGTTGGCATCGCGGCTCTTGGTGTTGACGTATTTGAATGTTTGGATGGCTTCGGGAAAATCAGCATCATAGAGTCGTGCCATACCTACCATCAGGTAGTTTTGATACACCCATTTGCTGTTGGGGTGCCGTTGAATGGAGATGGAAGCCATTTTAATGGCTTCTTCTGTTTCTTTGGCATAGCTCTTGGCAAGGGTGGTATCGATTTGCGGAAAGAGCAGGAGCACCTGGTTGTGATCGTCATCCAGGCTTTTCAAAATCACTTTTTCAACATCGCGTATTTTTTCACGCGCGTAAAAATAGCCGTTGTAGTGTGCTGCCGTGTTGTGAAAGAAATTGCTGGTAATGGTATTTTGTTCAATGCTACAGGCCGCGGTGCATAACACAACAGCACTCACAGACAAGTATCGGGAAAGTACGAATAAACGCATGCGCACCAAGCTTACAACAAACGTAAAAAACAGATAATCAATATAATAATCGGCCGGAATATCTACTTTTGCCGAAAGTATCAAATTTTTGAAACCCAAACGCACCCTGTCTGAGCGGCTTACAGCCAAGTACCAGTTGGTTATCCGCAATGAAGAGAACCTGGAGGAGAAGTCTACCTTCGGTTTTACTTATGCCAAGATATTGGTGGTAGTCGCTGTTTTTTTCCTGGTGGTGTTTGGTTTGAGTTTGTTGCTGGCCCAAACGCTGCTGGCGCGGTGGTTTGACCCCCGCCATGCCCAACGCGAAGCCAACCAGAAGTTGTATGCGCTGGCCGTGAAGGTAGATTCGCTGGCCATTGAGGTGGATCAGAAAGATAAATTCATCAAGAACTTTCAGCGTGTGCTGAGTGGCGATACTTCGGATGGTTTTGAAGATCCTGCCAAAGCCCTGGGCAATGCGGTGCCCGTGAAAACCGCCAACCTGAAACTGTCGGCTGCCGACTCATCATTTCGTAAAGAGTTCGAGCAGTCTGAAATGTCGGCTGTATCGCTCACCAGCAGCAAGTTTCGCGAGTTGCAGGAGATTTTCTTTTTTTCGCCCATCTCGGGGTTTGTGTCGGCTAAGTACGATGTGAAGAAGGGGCATTATGGCGTAGACATTGTGGGCAAGAAAAATGAGCCGGTGAAGGCGATAGCCGATGGCACCGTAGTGATGGCGAGTTGGACGCAGGACTCAGGGTATGTTATCGCGGTGCAGCACCGCGGCAACCTGGTATCGGTGTACAAGCACAATGCCGAGCTTTTGAAAAAAGTTGGTAGTTTTGTAAACGCGGGAGAGATCATATCTATCGTTGGCAACAGTGGCGAACTCTCTGACGGCCCCCACCTGCACTTCGAGTTGTGGTACAACGGCAGTTCGCTCGATCCGGAAGATTTTGTAACCTTTTAACCAATGTTATGATTACTACAAAAGAACAAAAGCGTGTGGCTGAAGAGATCAGCAACTCCAGCAACGTAATCGGGAAGGGTACCCTGCTGGAAGGCAACATCGAAACCTACGGCAACATACGCATTGAAGGCAAAGTAATTGGCAACATCAAGTCGAAGTCGAAAATCGCGCTGGGCAATGGCAGCCATGTTGAAGGCAACATCACGGCACAGAATGCAGATATTGAAGGTGAAGTAAAAGGCCGCATTGAGATTGGCGAATTGCTGGTGTTGAAGGCCACCTCGGTTATCCATGGCGATATTGCTACGGGCAAGCTGGTGGTTGAACCAGGCGCTGTTTTTAACGGCAGTTGCAAGATGGGTGCAGCGGTAAAGGATTTGAAAATTGCCGACAACCATGCCAACCGATACCGACCCGAAGAAGCCAAGGCCATTTCCTGAATTCATTAAGTACAGCGGCCTGGGGTTACAGCTACTGCTGGTTATTGGTGCTGCAGCTTATGGCGGCCTGCAGCTCGACCGCTACCTGCAACTATCGTTTCCGTTGTTCTTGCTCAGCTTCACCATGTTGGCATTTGGCGGTATGATGTACCGACTTTACCGGGGCCTAAACAAATAACATGCGATTTAACATAGCGCTCGCAGCGCTAACCGGAACGTCTTTTCTCACGCATCAACTGGCAGCTTCCCGGCTTTGGTGGCCGCAGCCCTCCTGGTTTTTAGAAAGTCTTCTATTCACAGCCTTCAGTACCGCACTGGTGTATCATTACCTGTTAGCTTTTTTAAAGCGCCAGCCTGGCAAGTTTATCCTGCTGTACCTGCTCTCCATCACCGTAAAAGTGTTGGCTGCGGTGGCTTACCTCGTTACCCTGCTGGTGCTGGAGCCTGGTGGCCGCCCGGCAAACGCGGTAGCTTTCCTTATTTTATATGTGCTGTTTACGCTGTTGGAAGTAATTTTTCTGTGGCGGCCCTCGCAAAATGCGCAGCCCTGAAAACACCCAAAAAAAAGGTAGCAACATTTCCTTTTCAGGCTTTAATCAATAGTTTTGCAGTCGATTTAAAACGACCTGTGCCTGCCCTCATGAATAAGCCCTTTTTGACGTCAAAAACTGCGTTTTTTTCGCTTTTTACCCTTATTCTGACCCTAGCCTTCAGGCCCTCGTTTTCACAGGATCAAGCTATTGACGAAAGTCATTCCGAAGCTCATGCTACCGAACCCTTTAATGCCAGCGAAGTTATTTTACACCACGTGATGGACGACCACGTTTGGCATTTTTGGGACGGCCACTACGGTACCCTTTACCTGCCTGTGATAGTCTACACGCCTGCCCGCGGCCTCGATGTTTTTTCTTCGCACCGTTTCTACGATGACCATCACCAAATGGTGGAGTACAATGGCTACAAACTGGCGCATAACCATGTCTACGATGTGGCTACCGGCAAGCAGGTGCTCGATCTGTCGATTACCAAAAATGTTGCCATGCTGCTAATCAATGCCGGCCTGCTGATGGCGATTTTACTGGCGGTAGCCCGAGGCTACAAGCGCAATGCGGGCAGAGCGCCCAACGGTGTACAGTCCTTTTTTGAACCCATCATCGTATTCGTGCGCGATGAGATTGTGAAGCCCAACATTGGGCACGATTACGAAAAATATCTTCCGTATCTGCTCACCCTGTTTTTTTTCATCCTGTTTGGAAACCTGTTGGGCCTGCTGCCGGGCGCTGGTAACCTTACAGGAAACATTGCAGTAACGGCTACGTTGGCGTTCTTCACGTTTGTGATCACCAACGTAAAAGGCAATAAAGGATATTGGAGCCACATCTTCTGGACGCCTGGCGTGCCCTTGCCCCTGCGCATAGTTATTTTGCCCGTAGAGTTGATCGGGATTTTGACAAAACCGTTCTCCCTCACCATTCGTTTGTTCGTGGCCATTACGGCCGGGCACATTGTATTGTTGAGTCTGATAAGCCTCGCGTTCATTTTTCAAAGCGTAACGGTGGGCTTTGTGTCGAGCTTGATTGTGTTGTTTATTAATTTGATTGAGTTGCTGGTAGCAGGTATTCAGGCCTATGTATTTACGTTGTTTTCATCGTTGTACATAGGTATGGCCATTGCCGACCACGACCATCACTAAAGATATCCCCCGCGTTGGCGGGGGGTTTGTTTCACTTAATTATTTAAAACTATGTTGTTAGCACTTTTATTGGACATCAGCTACGCAATTATGGGTGCGGGCATTGGTGCCGGCCTGGCTGCGATTGGCGCAGGCATCGGTATCGGCCGCATTGGCGGTTCTGCGATGGAAGGTATGGCACGTCAGCCCGAAGCTTCAGGCAAGATTCAGGGTGCGATGTTGATCATTGCCGCTCTTATCGAGGTGGCCGCTCTCTTTGCGCTCGTAATCTGCTTGCTGATTTCGTTCAAGAGCTAAAAAAAGGAATGCCCCGGCACTGGGCCGGGGCGCCTTTGCTTTCACAAGTTTTAAAAAACATTTGGAGTAAAATATATGGAACTGTTAACACCCGGCACCGGTCTTATCATTTGGCAAGCCCTCGTTTTTTTAGCGTTGGTTTTTTTGTTGAGGCGCCTCGCCTGGAAACCTATCCTGTCATCGCTCAACGAGCGCGAAGCTTCTATTCAACAGGCATTGGATGCAGCCGAGAGGGCGAAGACCGAAATGGCGTCTCTGAAAGCCGACAACGAGAAGTTGCTGCGCGAAGCCCGCGAAGAGCGCGATAAGATTTTGCGCGAAGCGCGCGAGGCCGCCAGTCGGTTTAATGATCAGGCCCAGGCAGATGCCAAGAAAGCCGCAGATAAGATTATTGCCGATGCCAAAGCTGTCATCAATACGGAAAAAGCGGCCGCTTTGCGCGATGTGAAGGCACAAGTAGCGCTGTTTTCGCTTGAAGTAGCCGAGCGGTTAATGAAGAAAAACCTGGCTGACGATAAGGCCCAGAAAGAACTGATCAACACTTACGTGAACGACTTAAAGCTCAACTAAATCCATGGCCGATATTCGCGTTGCTTCACGGTATGTAAAATCACTGCTCGGCCTGGCCGTTGACAAGGGTGTGCTCGACCAGGTGCATGGCGACATGAAACTGTTCGATCAAACATGCCGCACCAGCAAAGACTTTGTAAGTATGTTGCGCAGCCCCATCATCAAGCACGATAAAAAACGGGCTATTCTCGAGAGGTTGTTCAAGGCAAAAGTGCACCCCATTACGTTTGCCATCATCGACATACTTACCCGCAAAAATCGTGAGCCCCTGCTGCCCGCGATTGCAGCCGAATTCCACAATGCCTATAATGACTATAAAGGCATTGGCAGGGCCTCGATCATCACGTCTACCGCGCTGGATGCCTCGCTACGGTCGGAGATAGAAACGATTGTAAAAAAACTGAGCGATAAAAAACAAGTTGAGTTGGACGAAAAAGTAGACAGCAGCCTGATTGGCGGTTTTGTGCTGAATGTGGGCGATCGCCAGATTGATGCCTCAGTAAAAAGCCGGCTGAAGGCGCTGAAGCTGAAGTTCAGCGAAAACCCTTACGTGAAAGAATTTTAACAACGACTTAAAGAAATTAACGAGCTAAAAGTTATGGCAGAGATAAGACCCGAAGAAGTATCCGCAATATTACGCGAGCAACTGGCGCAGTCGCGCACCGATGCCCAATTAGAAGAAGTAGGCACCGTGCTAACCGTGGGCGATGGTGTAGCGCGCATTTACGGGTTAACCAAAGCACAGGCAGGTGAGTTGATCCAGTTTGAAAACGGATTGCGCGCCATGGTGCTGAACCTGGAAGAGGATAACGTGGGCGCAGTGTTGCTGGGCGAATCGAAAGAGATAAAAGAAGGCGACACGGTGAAGCGCACAGGAGTTATTGCCTCCATAAAAGCTGGCGATGGCCTGTTGGGCCGCGTGGTGGATACGCTGGCAAAGCCCATCGATGGGAAGGGCCCGGTAAAGGGGGAGTTGTTCGACATGCCGCTGGAGCGTAAAGCCCCGGGTGTAATTTTCCGACAGCCGGTGAACGAGCCGCTGCAAACAGGCATCAAAGCTATCGATGCCATGATACCCATCGGCCGAGGCCAGCGTGAGTTGATCATTGGCGATCGCCAAACGGGTAAAACGGCCGTGGCGATTGATACGATCATCAATCAAAAGGAATTCTTCGACAAGGGCCAGCCTGTTTTCTGTATTTATGTCGCTATTGGCCAAAAGGCATCAACAGTTGCCAACGTGGCCACCACGCTGGAGAAAGCAGGCGCTATGCCCTACACCGTTATCGTGTCGGCTTCCGCTTCCGATCCGGCCCCTATGCAATTCTTTGCTCCGTTCACGGGTGCCTCTATCGGGGAGTTTTTCCGCGACACCGGCCGCCCTGCATTGGTTATTTATGATGACCTTTCTAAGCAAGCCGTATCGTATCGCGAAGTATCGCTGCTGCTGCGCAGGCCACCCGGCCGCGAGGCTTACCCGGGCGATGTGTTTTACCTGCACTCGCGCCTGCTGGAGCGTGCCGCCAAGATCATCAACAACGATGAAATTGCCCGCAACATGAACGATTTGCCTGCCTCCATCAAACATTTGGTAAAAGGCGGAGGATCGCTCACGGCATTGCCTATTATTGAGACGCAGGCCAATGACGTTTCGGCTTACATTCCTACGAATGTGATCTCGATCACTGATGGGCAGATATTTTTGGAGACCAACCTGTTCAACGCAGGGATACGCCCCGCGATCAACGTGGGTATCTCCGTGTCGCGCGTGGGTGGCTCGGCCCAGATCAAATCGATGAAAAAGGTAGCCGGTACGTTGAAGTTAGATCAGGCGCAGTTCCGCGAGCTGGAAGCGTTTGCCAAGTTCGGTTCTGATTTGGATGCTTCTACCAAGCTTACGATAGAACGCGGCCGCAGAAACACCGAGGTATTGAAGCAACCGCAATATGCTCCCGTACCCGTGGAAGAACAAGTCGCCATTATTGCGGCTTCAACCAAGGGCTATATGGATAAGGTGCCCGTGGCTAAGGTAAAGGAGTTTGAGAAGGAGTTTCTCGGCCTGCTGCGCTTGCAATACACCAGCGTGCTGGACAACCTGCGTGCCGGTAAATTGGAAGATGCCGATATGGCGACTATAAAGAAAGTAGCTACCGAGTTAGCTGCCAAGTACTAATTTGAAACTGAATCAATCTGAAGACCTGGAAGAAGTGAGGGGAGACTCCAAGTCTTCAAATTTTCAAATCGACTGATTGCCTATGCCCAGTTTAAAGGAAGTAAAGGGACGTATTACCTCGGTTATCTCTACCCAGCAGATTACCAAAGCCATGAAGATGGTGGCCGCGGCAAAGTTGCGCAAGTCGCAAGATCGCATTATGCAGATGCGTCCGTTTGCTAAAAAACTTTCTCACCTGCTTCAGAACCTATCTTCGGCCGATAGCCAGGGGCAAGATTGGTACAATGCCGTGCGCGAAGAGAAAAAAATATTGTTGGTGGTGATAAGTTCCGACCGCGGCTTATGTGGTTCGTTTAACAGCTCAGTATTCAAGGCCACCCTGCGGCTGCTGAACGAAAAGTATGCAGTGCAGGCCACCCGAAGAGATGTAACTATTCTGCCGCTCGGAAAGAAAGCGCTGGAATTTTTCTCCAAGCGAAACCTGCCTGTTGTTGATGCGTACTGGAACATCTTTGGCAATCTGTCGTTCGAGAAATCAGGTGAGGTGGCGGAGTTCTTGATGCAAGGCTTCCAGGCAGGGCAGTTCGATAGGGTAGAGGTGGTATACAATGAATTCAAAAATGTAGCCACGCAGATTTTGCGCACCGAACAGTTTTTACCCATACTGCCTCAGCCGAAACAGGAAAAGACGCCTGAAGTAGATTACCTCTACCAGCCCAATAGAGAAGAGATTATTTCAGGATTGATACCTAAGTCGCTGAAAGTGCAGTTATTTAAAGCTGTGCTGGATTCTAATGCTGCCGAAAACGGTGCGCGAATGACAGCCATGGACAAGGCTACTGACAATGCTGGCGAATTATTGAAAGACCTGAAACTTACCTACAACCGCACGCGCCAGGCGGCCATCACCAAAGAGATTCTCGAAATTGTGGCGGGAGCCGAGGCACTGAAAGCATCGTAGTCGCCATCGGCTTCAACCCTCATCAACCATCGGTGCGTGGTCTTTTGGCTTTGAGAGAATTTACTTTGAGTTAGCTGCTGCGGCAGCTATCGAATGCGAAGCGCGTACATGGCTGGCAGATAGTCATGCCAGCGATGCTTCAATACCCGTGCTGTAATCCGTTGCAATTAGTCCAAATCTGTTCTCCAGTTTGGTGCTATCGAACAGATAATCATTTTCAAACTGATACATCATCTCCACAAACTCGCGCAATACAGGTACGAAAAAGCCCAATAGCTGCACGCCCCATTTTGGCAGTGCCTGCACCGCCACTTTTTGATTCATGAGCCGGCATGCTATCTCGATGTACTGCACGCCCGTTATTTTGTGTTTGCTGGTAAGGGCGTGCCAGGTTTGGTTAAACGCATCGGGTGTGTTGCCCAGCAAGGCCAGGGTCTTACCGGCATCAGGGGTGTAAGTAAAAGTGTGAATGGCTTTCGTGCTTCCAATCCACTGCGGAGTTTTTTTCTTTTTGAGTCGGTCGGTAACCATGGAATGGGTAAGGCTCAGCCATGCACCCGGTCCGTAAAAATCTGCCCCCCGCACGATCATTCCCGTAAGGTTATTAGCTTTCATTTCGGCCAGCAGCAAGCTGGCAATTTGCGCTCGCACTTCGCCCTTTTTACTGCATGGGTTAAAGGGAGTTTCTTCGGTCATTGTGCCCGCTACACGCCCATAGGCATATACGTTGTCGAAAAATACCAACTTGCTGTGGTGTTTTTTGCAGGCATCAATCACATTGCGCATCAGCACGGGCCAATCGCGTTGCCAGGTGGGCGTATCGTATTTGAGGCCCGCCAACAGATACACCACCTCGCTGCCGGCCACCGCCTGTTCGGTTTCATGAAAGTTGAGCAGGTTGGCCGCCAAGAGTTCGTCTGTGTCATTAACTTTTTTAGGATTGCGACTCACCTGTCTTACTTTTTGTGAGTAAGCACGGAGTTGCTTGGAGGTTTCAAAGCCAATCACTCCGTTGGCTCCAAGAATGGTGTGCATGAGGTTTTTTTTGATTGACGGCTAGCAGACAATTTTATTTTTTAACCGGCATAAATTTCCGAAGAAAAAAGTCGGCCGTGGCCCGATAAACGGCTACTGCATTTTTATACATCATCCAGTGGTGGGTATCATCCACGATTACGATCGTTTCCATGGGCACCCCTTTTCGCTCCAGGCGTTTCACCAAGTCGGTGCTCTGGTTAAAGCGCACGTTGCGGTCGTCATCGGCATGGATAATCAGTACGGGCGATGTCCACGTGTCGACTGACGATACGGGCGAAGAGGTCCACGCTACCTGCATGGCTTTTTCCAGATCGGGCGCTTTTTCCACCATCCGATCGGGCGAGGCCATCGACCGGAAGCGCTCAGTGGAGTAATCGTGTACTCCGTGGATATCCACCCCTGCGGCAAATAGTTTTGAGTCGCGCCCCAGCGCCATGGCGGTAAGGTAGCCGCCATACGAGCCACCGTACACACCGATGCGCCTGGCATCTACATTAGGCTGCGCAGCCAGCCACTCGCCTCCGGCCCTGATGTCCTGATATTCGGCTGCGCCCCGCACCCCTGCATTGTCAGGCTGGTGAAATTCATATCCATACCCGATGCCCAACCGGTAGTTTACGGACAGCACCACAAACCCCAGGCTGGCCAGGTATTGATTGGAAGCGTACGCGTTGGAATAGTAGTCTGAGTAGTGCCAGCCGAGCAACATCTGGCGTGGAGGGCCACCGTGTATGTATATGATAGCAGGTTTTTTTCCGGCAGGCGCGGCAGGCTCAAACAGGTCGGCATGAACCATAACCCCATCGGCCGCTGTATAGGTTATCTTTTTCGGGGTCACCAGGTTTTTTTCCGGGTAGGTGGTCGGCAGCATTTCGCGGCCTACCAATCGTATGGGTTGCCCCAACGCGAAATTCATCACTGCCGGCAGCGGAGGGCGTTGGGCAGTGGCGCTGATAAGGGCAACCGATGCGCCATCGCCCGTTACTACCGGCATCCATTCTAAACCGGGGCCGGGAGTGAGCACTTCCATGGCTTGTTTGTCTACGGGCACGCGCACCACATGCCTGCGGTCGAGGTCGTTTTTGTCCGGCCCGGTGTTGCCGCTGAATACCATCCATTTTCGGTCGGCACTCATCGAGATATGCTCGGCCATGAAGCCACCGGGCGTGAGCAGGACGGGGGCGCCTCCCTTTGCGGATACGGAGTACAGGTGCGGCCAGCCATCGTGATAGGAGAGAAACACGAGCCTGTCGCCAGCTGCCCAATGCAGGTTGGTTTCGCCATGCGTAGCAGGATAGGAGCCACGAAGAGTTGTGGGTGCCTTCCACACCAGTGCGCCTTTTCCTGACATCACATCGGCTGTCATGATTTGCCACGGCTGATGCCTGCGCCTTAAAATGGAGTCGGGTTTGCCACCGCTGCCGGGTGTGCGCACGAATGCGAGTTGTTTACTGTCGGGGCTCCAGCGCGGAGAGAGGTCGTGCGCAAACGAGGGGCTCATCCACCGCAAAGGTTGGTCGGCCGAAGCATATACACCAATAAAAGTATGATCGCCACGGTTGGCCGTAAAGGCCAACTGTGAGCCATCGGGCGACCACTGCAAAGAACCTACCGAGCCGCGTGTGGTGAAGAGATTTTTTGCAGGGGCTGATCCATCTATGGCTACTTGCCAGGCCTGGTTGTTTTTGATGAAGGCTACCCCATCGCTTTTAGGCGCTATAGATGGGTAGTCGCCTTCGCTCAGCGCTTTCACATCGCCACCGGCAAAAGGCACACTAAAAATCTGCGTTCGAGCGGGGATGGGGCTAAAGGTGGGGTTTACGGGCAGCTCGTCATCCCAATTAGAGCCGTGGTCACCTCCGCGCACAAAAACCACCCATTGGCCGTTGGCCGAAATGGAGAGGCTGGTGATCTCCTGGCCGTCATCAAGGTTGTAGGTGGTGAGTTTGCGCGCCTTAAAGTCGGGCCCCTCGGCCACGTACACGTTTCGCTTGCCCTGCTCATCAAAAGCCCACGCAATTTTCGAGCCCGTTGCACTTGCCGTCAGCTCAGTAGGGAAAGGATAGTTCTTAATGGCTTCGAGGGTAACCTGGGCAAATATTAAGGTGCCGGTGCCCAACAAGACTAGAACGCAAACAAGTTTTTTCATGCGAAATGTAATTTACAGATAGATAGCTATAGTGCGCCAGAATAGCCATCGGTTTATGAAGAACGGTAGCAGGCCGCGTGCACCGGTTTTAAGTTTTGCTTTGCGAGCATGAGCACAAATGATCCGGGTAGGTTGGCTGCCCTTGACTAGAAAAGACAGGCCATTCTATAAATGAATAAATATTCACTTATATTTGTGCGCGTATGGCACGACCGAAGGACGACACCAAAATAGCAGCGATTTTTGAAGCCACCCTGCGATTGGTACTGAAAACCGGTTTTGACGGCCTTAAAATGGCCGATGTGGCCCGGGCAGCGGGCCTGGCCACGGGTACGGTTTATATCTATTTTAAAAATAAAGAGGTACTGATCAACCAGTTGTTCCTGGCGGTAAAAAGCGAGAAAACCAGCAAGTTGATGGCCGTGTACGATGCCCGCGATTCTTTTGAGGTGTCGTTCGGAAAGTTGTGGCACAATTACCTTGACATTAGCCTGGCCGAGCCCGAACGCATGTTGTTTATTGAGCAGTTCGCCCACACCTCGCACCTCACCAAAAAAACCATAGCGGCAGGCGATGCACTGCTGCAGCCACTTGCTCAGTTTATCGAGGGCGGCATTCGCAAAAAGATACTTCGAAAAGTGCCCACGCCCGTGGCATTGGGGCAACTCATGGGGCCGGTACTGGAGGTGGTAAAATTGGAAAAAGATGGTGTTTTGAAATTGACCCAGCGGCATAAAGAAGAGCTTTATGAAATGGCCTGGCGCAGCGTAACGGTCTGAAAATTTTAAATGAATAGAATATCAAAAACCAAGATGGAAATGAAAACAGTTGTCATCACCGGAAGTTCATCGGGTATCGGCAAAGCCGCAGCGCTTTACTTTCAAAAACAAGGTTGGCAGGTGGCTGCCACCATGCGGGCGCCAGAGAAAGAAACAGAGCTCAACCAGTTGCCTAACGTAAAGCTGTATGCGCTGGACGTTACCCATGCGGGCAGCGTAGCGCAAGCGTTTAGCGCCATTCAACACGACTTTGGCCGTTTGGATGTTGTGGTAAACAATGCGGGCTTCGGGGCTGATGGCGTGTTCGAGGCCATGGACGATGAGTTCATCCAAAAGCAGTTCGATACCAATGTATTTGGCCTCATGCGGGTTACGCGCGAAGCGATCAAAGTTATGCGCGAACAAAACGGTGGCACCATTGTTCAGATTGCAAGTGTAGGCGGCCGCGTGGCTTTCCCCCTGTATTCCATTTATCACGGCACCAAGTGGGCGGTAGAAGGGTTCACCGAATCGCTGCAATACGAAGTGAAAGACTTTAACATCAAATTGAAACTGATCGAACCCGGGGCCATCAAAACCGAATTCTACGGCCGCAGCCGCGCGTTTACCAAGCCTGACTATACAACCGCATACGATGCGTTTGTGAAGAAATGTGAGACTGTAAGCATGGATGCGGGTGCGAAAGGTGCTTCGGCCGAGGCGGTAGCCAAAATTATTTTTAAGGCCGCCAACGATGCGTCCTCCAGAATGCGGTATCCCATTGCCTACCCGGCTAATGTGCTGCTGCCTCTGAAGAGATGGATGCCCGAGCGCTTGTTTTTCTGGGCGGTGCGACAGTCGTATAAAATTTGATATGGGGCGCCAGGTAGCATGTTGTTGACATCACGTAACAACGGCTACGTCATTGGTTTGCGACTTGCCATCACAGCCCTTAGTTTTCCATATCCATACTTTCCCTGCAGTTTGTCAAACAGCTCTTTCGAACCGAAACCGTTGGGCAGGTGCTGTATAGCATCATTGATTTCTGCTAACTCTTCGGCACAAAGCAACGCGCCAATGTCAAGCCTGGCCGTTTCAACTGCCTTCGCCAGGTGCCCTTCAATCGTACCCGGCACCAGACCGCGTTCTTTTGCAATCTGCTCGATGGACATCCCAAGCTTAAACATCTCAAGCGTGATGTCAAACGTGCTGCGTTCGCCACTGTTCCTTTTACTTTGGCGGTTGGTGCGCTTGCGAACCACCTTTGCCCCGGGCTGATTTTTTTGCAACCCGGCCAGCATAGCCAGCCGCGCCTGTTGCCGCTCATGCTTCAGCACATCAAAGTTGAAGTGTGACTCACCCCGGATAATCTTCTCGCCCAGCACCGACACCTTATCTACTTCTTCCCACTTTTTGGTAAGGGCCTGGTCCAGGTCGTTCAGCCGGGTAAGGTAAGTTTTTACCCGCTTTTGTTGCTTTACCGCTTCGATGTGTTCCAGCAGTTGGCGTACCCATGCAAACAACACGTTGTTGTAGTAGGCGCGGCCCTTCGTCAATCGCTCCACCAGCAGCGGTGTGTTGCCAATTTCCAGCAGTTCAATCAACTGACGCCTAAATTTTTCGGTGTTGGCTTTTTCCTGTTGTAAGGCATCGGCCAACTTCTCCAGAACAGATATTCCCAGCGTTTCGCTGCCCTCTTCCTTCTTATCGCGCAAAGCATACTGAATGTCTTTTGCGAGCGGTGAGAAATCGAATGTAGCCTCCATCAATTGCCGGAGATACACTTTTTGTTTTTCCTGCATCAAATCTGCCAGCCGGTGTGGCTGGTGGTGTGCCTGCGAGAAACCAACTACCTCCGTGTCGGTGCTGATCACGGAGGGATGGATGCGCGTGCGAAGGATGAGGCCTTCCAGCGATCGCAATCTGGACAGCGCCACATAAACCTGCCCTGCGGCAAAAGCCTGCCCTACATCAATAATCGCCTTATCGAACGTCAGCCCCTGGCTTTTATGTATGGTGATAGCCCAGGCGAGTTTAACCGGAAATTGTTCGAACGAACCAATCACTTCTTCCTCGAGGTCGCGTGTGTTGGTCGTAACGGCATATTTTTTATTCTCCCATCGCTCGCGCTTTAACTGATAGGAATGGTTGGTACCGGCCATTAGCACGGAAATGTCATCGTTCTCAATTTTTTTTATCGTGGCCAGTTGTCCGTTTACGTAGGCCTTGACCAGGTCGGTGTCGTTGCGGGTAAACATGATCTGTGCGCCCACTTTCAGCTCGAGCCGTGGTGCTACCGGGTACATGCTCTCTGGAAATTCGCCCTCAATCCGGGCATCAAAAAAGTGCGAAGGAGTTGCCAGTGCTTTCAATTCGCGTTGGTTCAACTCATCGGCTTTGTAGTTGTGCGTGGTGAGTGTGATGACCTCGGTTAAGGCGCGGATTTCTTCAGCCGTTTTGTAGCGCTGGTTGAGTAGTTCAATATCAGCAGCGCTCACGGTATTGTTGCGCAGGTTGTTCAAGACGTTGATAAAGGCCATGTCGTGCTGCCTGAAAATTTTGTCGAACTCAATGTAGACCGGCTTGTCATGCTCCAATGCTTTGGCTTCGTAGAACCAACTGCTTTTATAGTAGCGGCTCAGCGCTTGCTGCTCTTCAGTGCTCACTACCGGGGGTAATTGGTACAGGTCGCCAATAAAAAGCACCTGTACACCGCCAAAACTCTGCTTAAAATTTCCGCGCGCGGCCTTTAGCCGGTAGTCGATGGCATCCAGCAAGTCGGCCCGCAACATGCTCACTTCGTCAATGACCAACAGGTCGATACTGCGTAGCACCTGTTTGCGCGCGCTGTTGAGCGGCTGCTGGCGCGCCAGCATGTTTTGGTTTATAAGCCGGCTGTTGTCATTGAAACTGCCGGGCAGATGCCGGTCGGGTAAAAACGTGAGCGGGGGTAACATGAACTGCGAGTGGATTGTTACCCCGCCTGCGTTGAGTGCGGCAATGCCGGTGGGCGCTACTACAATAAAATTTTTGTGCGTAACGTTTCTCAGG
>Ga0224723_1000283_pt1 | contig 35649 bp, 49 predicted proteins | sample Balambano_FR2_Me_FD_161647 | JGI IMG/M metagenome (GOLD analysis project Ga0224723, IMG submission 161647) | Freshwater sediment microbial communities from Lake Towuti, South Sulawesi, Indonesia - Balambano_FR2_MetaG | ecosystem: Environmental > Aquatic > Freshwater > Lake > Sediment | place... | reverse complement strand
ATGCGGGCGGTGGCGCTGGCGGAAGGGGTGGTGACTACAACATATTAACGTGGGGCTCTAGCAATCATCAGTTCTTCTTGTTAAGTAACAAACCAGACGGTGGCAACGGGGGGAACTCTTCACATGGAGCGGGCGGTGTTGGGGGAAGGGGTGGTGATGTCGACACGCAATCTAGTAGCGGATACACCGGTTGTACAACGTACGGAGGTGTTGGTGGTAACGGAGGTGACGGGAGAACGGGTGGTAACGGTGGCGCTGGAGGGAGGGTGCAACAAAGCGGAACGCCCGTGACCGGGACTTTGGTTGCGGGCAATGGCGGCAACGGAGGAAACGCCAAGTCGGGTTGTGCTGGTTTTCTTGCGTTGGTAGCTGGTAACGTTACCTTTACCGGAACGATAAACGCCCAAGGTGGCGCCGGCGGTAATGGCGGTGCGGGTGGGAATGCGGTGAGCGCTACAAACGGAACTGGTGGTAACGGAGGTAATGGCTCGCCTGGCTCTGACGTTATTGTTTTAGCCCTTGGCACGGTAACTGCCCCAACTATCAACACCACCGGCGGGGCCGGAGGGTCGGCTGGCGCTGCAGGAACCGGTGGGGCTGGAGGAGCGGCTGGCGTGGCTGGGACCGCGGGAGCAAGCGGAAGGGCTATTTGTCAGCAATTTTTAATCTAACAAACATGAGAAAAATATTTTACAACCCGGACACTTTACAAATAATGGGTATGAGTGAGGGGGAGGACTCTATGTCTTTCCCTTATGTCATAACCGAAGAAGATCTGCATGCTCTTAATAAATGTTCGATTGAACTTAACGAGGGTGTTCCGCAACTAATTATTGACCAATCACCATTAGAATAAATGGACGACCCACGATACAAACAACTAGCCGATCTATCCGAAAAGGAGCTCCAGGCTTCAAAGTCTAAATATGCTTTTATAGGTTTTGGGAGGTCGACGGATAACGTTAAAGCCGAGGGCGCTGTGGCTGCAGAGTTGCAAAAAATGAACGCAGCACTTGCAAACATTATTATGTTAGAAGCAATGGCTCGAGAAGGAGCCGACGTAGGCAAGGCGCTTGGTGCTGCCAACCAACAACTGAATAAACTTAAAAACGAAACCACAAAACGAACGTCCAAACTTGGTTCTGAGCTTTTGTCCGCATCAAGTAAATTAGAAAACCGACGTAAGTATAACATCACAACTAACCGAATCCGACCCGCAAAGAAAAGTTTCAACCTTAGAGAGACTAAAACAGTTCCGAACATCCGCTCAAAATCTATAAAATCAGATAGACTATCACGCCCAATAACTGCTATAATAAGCAGCGAACGGGGCAAAAAATTATCATCGTCACGAATTTAAACATGGCAATAGTTAAGCCCCAACCGACTCCTAATAATTTAGTGCAAGACCAAGCGAAGAACACACAACTTCGATACAGTTATGATGCAGCGGGGAATATACAAAAAAACGCTGGTACGCAAGATTATGTTAAACAAGCGCCAACTGGTTATAGGTATGCTGCCGACGGCAAGTCGCTTCTTCGAACCTTCGACCAAGGTTTAGCAAAATCTATAGAAACAAACACGGGTAAAACTTTACAGGAACTTGGACAACAAGGGCCTATTTACACACAAAAAAACATCGGGGTAACTGATGCGGAGTATAAAAAAATTCTTGATGCTAACCAAGCTAACGCTGTAATTAAACGGAACATGGCGGCGACTATGGAAACACCAGGTGTGTCTCAAGAAGCGCGTAACACTGCTTTGCAGGGGTTGCGTTCACAGTTAACTACTAACACCCCCGGTTACACCGCACAAATTGCCGCGAACGCTGCGGCTAACACCACGGCAACACCAAGCGCAGCTTTAGTAGCAAAACGTTCTGAGACTTTAGCCTCTAGCGCTCCCACCCCAACTAATCCGATGGTGCCAGTTGGTGCTACAGGGGCAAGAACTCCAGTGTCTACCGCTCCAACCCCATACACTCCAGTTTTAAGTAGAGGGGCGGCTGAGGCGGCTTATAATAAACCTTCTGCAATGGCCGGTGGTGGTATGTTGGGTGCTCCAGCGACAACACAAGGTAGTATGTTTAATCTACAGCCAGAAGGTCAAATGTTTACGGAAGAGGACTACCTTAATGCTACGCCCGAACAGCAAGCTCAGATGAGGCAGATGGCGTTTCAGCAACAAGCGCAGATGCAGGCTGGTAATTTACAAAATTTATTTGGAGCGCAAGACCAAATGTTTGCTACACGCCAAAACGAAGCGCAAGCGGCTCTTGACGCAGAAAAAGCACAACTTGAAGCTCAAAAAGCTAAAGAAGAGGCTGATTTTTTAGCGGCCCAAGAGGCGGCAAAAGCACAGGCCGTACAGGCGGTGCAAAAGGCAAGCGCACAACGACAGGAACAACTCAACCGGTCAATGGCGTTCCAAGGGTTTGGACGTTCAAGTGTAGCGGTAGATGCTGGTCAAAGTATTTCTGCGGACACCCAAGCTCAAATAGCAGACATTGAAAGACAGTCGTCTGCGGCGATCAATCAGTTTAAAGCATCAGCTCTTGAGAAGTTCAACAATAGGATTTCTGACTTACAATCAAAAGTAGATAAATTTGGAGATGCAAGAGACGAGCTGGAGTTAAAGAAAATAGCAGCTCAGGGGGAGTTGATGATGGATTTATTTAAACAGAATCCGTCTAGTCCAGAGAACATGATTAAGACTGCTGAGAAGCTAAAAGCAGAAAGAATTGAGCAACAAAGGTTAGCGGCGGCAGAGCAGAAAGAAATTAGAGCCGCGGCTAAAGACAACCTTGAATTTATGCTTGGAGAGTTTGGCTCTCAGTATCTTAGTAGTATGTCTCCAGAAGACATGCAAACGTTAGCGCATAATGTAGGCGTGCCCGCTTCTGTGTTGGCGAAACTTGGTAAAACGCAACAAGAACTGGACAGAGACTGGGAACAAATGAAATACATCCAAGATCAAGAGTTTGACTTGGCAAAAATACAAGCAAACCAGGATTTTTCCATGTTTATGGCTGACCGTGGGTTTAAGCAAGACTTGCAAAAAATGGGTATTCAATTTAACAACGAGCTTGCGAAAGAAAACTTCAAAGACCAGTTATCAGCTCAAAAATATGCGAACCTTGGGTATGGCTCTTATGCCAACGACGCCACCGGGATTGTAAACAACGGAGCGGGTTTAATTTTAAACTCTGGAGCACAAGTGTCGCCACAACTTAAAAATGCAGCTGTGCCTGGCTCTAAAAAAGCGGCCGGTCCTACTGGACTTGGAGGGCAGTGTGCATATGAAGCTGGAGGTATGGTTAATAAACCTGGCAGCAACGAACGTATGGTTTATGGAATGAATATAAACGACAAAAAGAAAACTTTAGCTAATTATGTAAACCAAGGAAAAGCGTTCTTTGGTGGAAATGGTCAAGCGAAGGTGGGTAACTCTGTTATTACAAACGAGTCGGCAAAATGGGGGCATGTTGCGGTTATTAACGAGATCACGCCAGATGGGAAATATGTGTTAACCGAGTACAATCGAACTGGTCCTCTTCAGTTCTCTAACTCTCGTGTTGTAGATCCGAACAACCCTATGATTTTAGGAGTAATTGACACGCAGCCAAACAAAAACTACCAAGTTGCAAAAGACATACAAAGTTTAACTAAAGACGTTGTTAAAAAAGACCCGTTGGTAAAAGCTGGGGCTGACGTACTTGGCTCTACAGCGATTGGTAAATTATTGGGAGTTATACCAAAAGCCTTAGACGCTGAAATGGCTAGACAAAAACTTGCGGCATCTGATTACATACCAAACCAAGCAATGGATGCTGAGTTTGAGGCTGGAACTGTTGACGAAACAGGAAGACCTATTGACGCTACTAGGGCGGCAGTAAGAAGTGGTAATTATGAACTCGGTAAAGACGAATTGTCTTATCTTAGACAAAACAACCCTCAGGCGTTTAACGAATATTTATCTGATTTAACTTTTGCAAAACAGTCTGCCAAAAAAACAGGTGCTGGTGGCAAGCAATTAACCGACACTGCGGTACAAAACCTTCAGAAGTTTGCTGGCATTGAGCAGTCTTTGGGTACACTAGATGACTTTTATAAAAACATTCAAAACGTGGGGCCTCAGGAATTTGCCCGTGGTTGGAATCCGTTTGACACAGAAGCTAGGCAGTTTGATGCACTAAAAACTTCATTAACAGGTCCTGCTGCTCGTACGATCTTGCAAGAAGTTGGTGCTCTTACCGACTCAGATTTAAAGAGGGTTGACCAATTGTTACCAAGCATTACAGATACTAGAGATGTCGCAAATTATAAGATCGGTCAACTTAAAGAGTTACTTCAAAAGGCCAAACAAAACGCTTTAGACTTTTATGGAGCTTCTGGTTATGATGTAGCCGGTATTAGATCTTTACCACAGTTTTCTCAGCAAAGCGCACGGGCTCCACAATCTACAGGAAGGGACCAACAGGCAGCCCAAATACTTTTAGAAAACGGAATGGATGCAAGCCCCGCCTCTGTGGCATTATTTCTAAAAAATAACCCAAACTTTTAATGGCATACGATTTTAGCGGAATACAGAATCAATCAAATCAATACAACTTTGCTGGTATTGCTCCAAAACCTGCACAGAAATCAAACTATTATCCTGGTTTTTCAGAGGTTGCTGGATTCACAAATTATATGATGAAGGGGGTGGGGGATGTAGTCGGAAACACCGCCAAGTTTGCTGGGGACACACTGCAATACACTGACCCGATTAAACTAGGAACTGCTGGTTACGAGGCTTTAACAGGGCAAAAAACTGGTTATGTTTCGCCAGTTAAAATGCTTGGTGAAGGAGTTAAATCTATTACTGATAAAGCGGGTGAAAATATAGAGATGGTAACTAGAGAAGGTGGAGGGATTACTAAAGATAGCATGACGGCTAAACTTGGCGAAGGAACTGGATGGTTAGCTGGTAACATTGGTTTATCGCTTGCTGGTGGACAAGCTGGTGCAAAGGCAGGGCAAGTAGTTGGTAATTTAGCTTCAAGGTATGCCAAGTTTATTCCCAAAGTAGGGCAATATATAGAACCAGCAACTAAATTAATAGGATCCTCCTTGGGGGCAACTCAAGGAGGGGTAACAGCGAACGAAGGTAGAGCAATGACTCCAGAAGAAGCTGCAACAGGTTTGGCTATTGACACCACTCTATTTGGCGCTGGTAAATTATTACAGGGTTTATCTAAACGTGGACTTAGACAAATACCTCAATTTACAAACAAACAAGCATCGCAGGCTGAAATTTCAAAGTTAGGCAATTTATTATATGAGAATGTTGAAAATCTACCAATGACTAGTAATAGACCGACGCTGGGGGCAAAGATCGCCGACATGGCACAAGACGCTTATAGGACAAAAACAGGAGTAATTGAGCAAGTATCAAAAAGCGGCCTACCAACAACTACCTCAGGGGCCCGTGTAAATCAAATTTTGGATGACGCTTATAAATCTGCAACGTCTCAAGCGGCAATTAAAGAAGCTGGTATATCTTTGGATCAAGTGCCAGGTGCTATGAAGAAGCTGGATCAAATTAAGGGGTTTTACAAAGAAGCGGCAAACCGTGGATATAGTTTAGCGGAACTAGAAAAGTTTAAAGAAAGTTTCGGGTCAAAGTTGTTTGCGAACAGTGCAACAGAGAAGCTAGAAAACATCTATAGAAAGTCTATCCGCAGTGGATTGAAAAACGAGGCAGAATCAATCGTCGGTAGCGCTTCACAAGATGCTCTTAAGACTTTTAAAAAAGCAAAAGGAGATTATAGCGTGTTAAAGAAAGCAGCAAAACGCATGACACACACGCCCAAAGCATATAGTGGGTTTTTGTCTGATGTAATTTTAGGCGGCGCTGCCGGATCCTCTGATCTAGGGCGTGGAGATTTTGGTAGCGCACTTAAAAACGCTTTAACGGCCATTGCTATAAAACGTGGGCTTAAATCGCCAGTTGGTAGTATTGGACTTGCACGAACTCTAAAAACAGCACAGCCGTTTGCTATGCCAGTAGTACAATCTGCGAGAAACTTAATCCTTGGCAAACAGGCCAAAGAGAACCCCTAAGATGATAGCAAATAAAAATGTTTCCATGTACAATGTATAACACAAAATAGAATGGCAATCAAGTGGAGAAAATATTCAGGCGGAAGTAATTCAACAGAGACCGAAACCTCGGATATTAATCCATTGCCGGTTACAACTTTTTTTAGTGACTCAGCTGAAGTAGATGCTTTTAGTAGGTTGCGTGTTTCAACGCCGTTTACGATTTTCGACTCTAAACAAATATACAATGATCCAAGTATAGCTGATAGCGCAGAAAACTTCCCGTTGTTTTTTGATAACCAGCACACCTCAGGGAGTGGGACAACAACGTCATTTGTAGCTGTTAGGGCATCTACAACCCTTGGGGTATCTAATACTACGGCTGGGACAAGGGTAAGACAGACTAAAAGACGCTTTAATTATCAACCTGGTAAATCTCAATTAATATTTTCCACTTTTGTTATGGGAAATGCGGGAACTGGGATTATAAAAAGGGTTGGTTTGTTTGACGAGTCTAATGGGATTTTTTTAGAAAACAACGCTGGGCAAATTCGTGTTGTAAGAAGAACTAACGCAAGTGGGTCTCCCGTTGATACGGTAATCCCACAGAGCAACTGGAATATTGACAAAATGAATGGATCCGGGGTAAGTCAATTCACTTTAGACATTACTAAATCGCAAATTCTTGTGATTGATTATGAGTGGTTGGGAGTGGGGCGCGTGAGGATTGGTTTTGTGATTGGGGGACTTATTTATTATGTCCACGCTTTTTTACACGCAAACGTGTTAGATGTAGTATATATGTCTACGCCAAACCTTCCTATTAGGGGTGAAATAAGTAATTCTGGTAGTGGAGCGGCTTCTGTCCTGGAATTGATATGTAGTAGTGCTATATCAGAGGGAGGGAATGAGGATAATGGTGTTGTAAGGAGGGTCTCGACAGGTGGCACCCATATGGTGGCATCAGTAGAAGACACTTTATACGCAGTAATTGGTTTGCGTTTAAAAAGCGGCCATTTGGGTATTACAGTAAAACTAGTTGATCAAGCAATACAAATACAAAGCGCGTCAAGTAAATGTGAATATGTGTTAGTGTTTAATCCAACGGTTGCTGGGTCACTTAGTTGGACAGGACTTTCCGCGAGTGCTATTGAGTATGCTTTTGGTGCCACAGCTAACACCGTAACTGGAGGGTATGCTATAGGGGGAGGGTTTTTAGAGAGTGGTAATCCGGCAAGTGGCGCTGCAGCGAGTAGTATTACAACGATAACCAATGCTTTAATATTGGGTTCTTTAATTAATGGCACAGCAGATACGGTATTTTTATGTATTCGACCGATTGCTGGCAGCACAAATGTTAGCGTAGAAGGATCTATAACCTTTAGAGAAATAATCTAACAACAATGAATAACAAAATACTTGAACTAATCAAACAGATATTACTTGAATCTAAGAGAAGTAAAACTCTTGGAGAGAAAGCTATTTATATGGATAAACCAGAAAGCTGGCCGTCTGAGCTTAAAAACATTTTTATAGACTATTGCAACTCTAGGAGCCTTAAGTGGCAAGATTGTGAAGAGGAAAATGGAAAAATGCCGATGATGATGCAAGATACTGATAGTGGACAAGACGAAGGAGAATAGATTATAATATATATGTAACTAATTATCCATATGGACGAATTAGATTTCGGGTCAACGGTTAGTCCAAAAGAATCGGATTATATTCTAAAAGAAACGCCGACACCGTTTTTCACCTTCCAGGAAAAGAAAATCGAATACAACCAAAAATTAGTGAGTGCGTATTCTTGCACAATCCACGGAGCCGCGGGGGTAGTGTCTGACCTTACTGGATACTCATATTCTACAGACGAACTCCAAAAACTCTGGCAAAAAGCAATCAACCTAGGAGCTAGACCGGATTATGGCTGGTCTTTATCTGAGGCGGTAGACTTGGTTCGTAAAAACTGGAACTCGAGGCACGACAAAAAGCTTCTTTCATTCCGAGTTGATAGATTGTCCCAAAAATTCTGGGAAACGCTCAAAAAGGGCTATTCTGCAGCCGTGGCGTTTAGGGGAAATTCTACCTACAATAATGACAAAAACGACGGCCAGTTAGATGAGACAAATTTTGGGGCGACTACATATGGACATATTGTAAGAGTTGCGTGGGTAGACGAGAGGCTCACTATTATTGACAACTACAAGGGCATAACTCACAACACTTATACAATCCCAACTGAGCACTGGGCTGATTTGTCTAATTTTTTTGCATCTGCTTACTTTTTTATGAGTGAAGACGAGTATAGACGGGCTAATGATCAGTATCAGGTTATTCCATCTTGGGCTGACGAATCGTGGAAGGAGTATTCTAAATTATTCGACAATCCTCTCCCATCAGCGCCGATTACCATAGACCAAGTTCAGTGGACTTTGCATAAACTTGGGATTGTACAAAAACCAACTGAGCCTTTAACGCAGGCACGCTGGGCGGTAATACTTAACAGAATGCTTAACAATTAATAATATGGACATAACATCGGTTCTTGCCATCCCTATGGGGATAATCGTGTCAATTATGGTGGAAATCACCAAATTCATCAAAATCCCCGCTGGAATAATACAGCTTATAGTGTTCTTGTTGTCACTCTTGCTGGCTATACTAGCACACTACAACACCGGATTATACGAGGTTTTTGTTGAAGCTATCAAAACAGCCGGAGTAGCTTTTGGTACTTACGAGATTTTTATCAAAAAACTACATGAATCAAATAGACAGGGATGAGCTAATCGACGGGATACAAAGCGTGGTAGACGAATTGGAAGGGGAGCTTAGAAACGAGTTGGAAGAGGATTTGTCGAGGTTAAGGACTAGTGGTAGCATTGAGTTTGAGGGCCTGTATGAAGAGATACACCTTAAAATATTCAATCTTCTTAATATCGTTTTATGAAATTAAAAGACAAAGAAATACAAATACTTGAACAGGCGCTAGCAGAGGTGGTTGAGGAATATGGGGATCAGCCGGTGGGGGCTGATATTTTGTGTCGGATAAGGTGGGTGAGAGCGCAGATCAGAGCTTTTAGCTTGATGAACACCAACAACGAACAGACGAGAATCATATCGGACGAAATTTTTTCACAAATTGATGAACTCTAAATTCATGCAACTCAACGAGGAACTGGCGATAAAGGCCGATCAAATAACTTGCGCTAAGGTGGTCAGCTTTGACGCTCTAATCAAGATCAACTGGATCGAAAGCCAAATCAACCTACTGCTTAACGAAGAACTACCAGACTATGAGCAGAGAATAGTTATCAACCTAATCCGTAAACAAATTGATGAATTATGAGAAAACTAATATTTCTCGACACCGAGACCACCGGCCTGTCCAATCCCCGCTTGCTTCAGTTGGGGTGGGCCATCAACAATCACCCCGTAAATGTGCAATTGTACAAACCACCCGTACCGGTGGAGGCGGGGGCTTCAGAGATACACCACATAACTCAAGAACAGGCTGATATGTATGAGCCGTTTGACACGGTCAGGGAGTCTATTCAAAAACTACTCGGGGATGGGATAGTTATTGCCCACAACCTGCCTTTTGACAGACGGGTATTGGCTAACGAGGGGGTGAACATTGATAAAGGAATCGATACGCTCACAATCGCAAGACGATTATACCCCGGCTTCAAAAATCACAAACTGGGCTATCTAATCGAGCAACTGGGGATTCCTGTGGATATGAAGAATGCACACAATGCCTTTACTGATGTAACGGCGTTAAGAGAGTTGTTTAAGCGCATGGTCATGAGCATACTTTGCAAAGACCCTGAAAAGTCTAGCATAATTAACAGAATGGTAACCTACACCCCGTGAACATACAACAAGCACAAGGCTGGCTAGAGGAGCAACCCTTGTCAGAGATAGTCAAACAAGACTACCGTCTCATGCTACGCAGAATTAGCGAATATGAACCTTACGAGATAGAGATAGCTCTTGGTTCGGTAATACACGAGATCAGGGCTAGAATCGCCAGAAAAGAGGCTAGTTTCAAGGAGCTAATTATGAGTACCCCGCGAAAAAATGGATTGATAAAAAGAAAAAGGGGCGTATAATATAAGTTGAATTCGTGAGTATTTAGCACACCTGAATTCCAACGACAAGCTGGCGAAAACCCTCTGAGCGAGGTGAGTAGGTTAGGGATATTATACTAAATCCGATTAACCGAATCAAGTAATACATGAGCGAGCTATTTCGGGGTCGTCTAAGTCCCTTATAGGTTATTCTAACAAACTGCGGGATTGAACGTGGTCAACGAAACGTAAAATAGCCGTACGAGCTAAATCTTTAGTGGCTTTGTTTTGAGTGCCTGAGGGGAGCGCTGTGTCAATAATAGTAAGTATTTGGCCGATTAATTTATCAGCCTCATCTTCAAAAGTAAGTAGGTTTTTAGACATATTGATGTGGGTTAAACAAGGACGGGACTTAGACGTTTGTATTATGCCCCACAGCTGTTGGTCTGGCAACATAAAAAACACGCTTGATCTTTCGATATGGGCGTGTTATTCTGTGTGTGCTTAATCATACAGAATGTGCTGACAAAACAATTATAGCACTTCTGCATGCAAAAGCAATAGCAGAGGTGTATTTTTTTATACTTCTCACCTGACAAGGGCGAAAGGTCTTGCACGGGGGCTACATAGCTGAGGGAAAGCCCACGGAGTAAAACTCCTAGGGTGACGCCCGAAGTTAACTTCACGAGTACGGCTCGGAAGAGTCCATTATTAGCAGACCAACTGGCTAATTATAAAGAACATGTATAAAGAATACTTACAATCAGAGCATTGGAAATCTTTAAAAGAGCGCTTTTACAAAAGCAAGAGATTTAAGAATAAGTGTTTCGTGTGCAATCAGGTGTCGGAGAAGTATAACATTCATCACAAAACCTATAAGTGGCGAGGGAAAGAAAAACTACAAAACCTAGTAGCGTTATGTAGTAAGTGTCACACAGAGGTGCATTTTAAAGATGGCGTTAAACTTCTAAACGACAAACACACACTAAACCAAAGAGTTTATTATTTAAAATCTCAAAAAAAGATTATCTAAATGTTTGGCAAAAACCTGCGAGCCTTTACTCCAATATTGACAGGTAGCATCCTATCAGCATGCAGTTGCTAGATAGTAGCGAGGGACACTCAGTCCGGGGGCTGTTTGGTGAGCGAAAGCATACCGAATGGACAACCACCTACTCTTAAGGGGGTAGGGGGGTTGGCTCGCTTCAAGCTCCCGAATGCAGCGAGCTTTAATACATAACTTAAAAACAATGACAAGAACATACAAAATCAACGGCAAGACGGTTAGTAGAGAGATTTGGCACGACCACCTGCTAACAGGCAACTGGGAAGTGGCGGATTTATACCGAGCCAATATGGGGAAAGTGTTTGAGACACGTGAAACAGAGAATGTGATCACTCCAGAACGAGCTAGGGAACTTAGGGGACAACATAAACAAGCTGTCAACATAAATTACGGAATCTATTGACAATGTGTTAACGGTAGAGTAAGATAAGAGCGTAAGATTACTTAACCACAAACACATGAAATACACACTGCTAATTGAGACCGATAATACTACATATAAGGCCGAGAGTGACGACTATGAACTATTCCTTGAGAAGCAAGGTGCTCTCGAGAGGGCATTAGGTTTAACTACCACCGAGGATTACAGTAAGGCTATGGATGCTATGTTTCCTGAGGTTAGTTTGTTGAACTCTTTAACCATCAAGAAGTAATGAAAAACATTTATTTAGCATTATCAAAGTTCCAAGCAAAAGTAAAAAACATAGAGCTAAACTCTAGCGTTCAGGTTAAAACCACAACGGGAGGGAGTTATAAGTTTGACTATGCTACTCTTGGGCAGATTTGGAACGATATAAGGCCTCTTTTGGGAGAGTTTGAACTTTTTGTAACACAAAGTATTACTGAAGGTCACATGGTTACTAAAATCACCCATTCTAGCGGTGAAGAGTTAATCTCTACTTTACCGCTTCCGCCCATCCCTACTAAACCGCAAGAAATTGGGTCAGTGATTACTTACTTTCGCCGATATGGATTAGTTACAGCGTTGGGATTAGTTGCTGAGGATGATGATGACGCAAATGTGGCTGAGGGCAACGAAGTGCAAAAAGTCGCCAAAAATTACCCTTTCGCCACTGGTACGAACGCACAAGGTAAAACCTGGTACAGATACAAGACCGCTAATGACCTTGTGTGGCTTGATGCTCACTCTTACGAGGTTTTAGTTGGCAAATACGAAAAGGGTCTATCGATTGCAGATGACCTGGAAGTAATCAAAAGAAAACAAAATAGTTAATAATTAACCAACAAACAAATGAAGATAATAAATATTGAACTAAAGAGCTATCATCAAGACGGCCGTGTTACCCGCAAACAAGGAGAGTGTATTGTCGAGGAACTGGATATAGATTCTGTCATTGAAGACGAGGTGAATCCTCTGGTGAGTGAAGAGATTAGCGACTGGGGAGAGGAAGAAATTAAAGAAATCTATGTTGAGATATACGAGATACAAGACCCTGAAGAGGTAGCAGAGGGCTACTGGGAGGGGAGAACAAAAACAATTAAAGAACTGATTTACAAAAATTAAATGACAAAAACACCAGCAGAAAAACTAAGATCACTAAAAGAAAAAGGAGTAATTAACGACTATTGGATAGAAGCTAAATATTACCAACAAGACCACAGGGTGATTGTGGACGTACGACTAACCGCCTACCAAGGAAAAACACCATCTATATCTACAGGCTTTGCTTGTGGGACAGCGGATGCGATTGCGCTAACCGCTGATATGGCTCTTGCTCATGCATTATCTAACGCTGCATTTTATGAAGATTAAACTACCCTTGTCGATAATTAGTAAAGTAACCACGCTAGCGGACAATACGGTGAGAATTACTCTCGATTGCCAGGAGATGAATTCTGAGAGAATGGCGGAGATATTCACGGCCAAACAATCGGGTGAGTTGGTGCAGATTGAAGTTGACCAAGAGGCGGGAGAGAAAACGCCAAGCGCTAGACTCAGGGCTGTAATGTACCGACTCTGGGAGATTGGGAATAAAGAGATAACCTTTGAGCAGTTCTATAAAACACACATTGAACGCATCATTGAGAAGTATAAATCATTAATTAATTGACATGAAATATAGAGTAAGAAACGCACAAAACCCAGCAAAACCTTATGGCTTTTGGATTCGAGTAGAAACCGACGAATTAATAAATAAAGTATCTGATCTAACCAGTATGACTAGGTCTTGTATTGTGGATAATGCGGTGGCTAATTATGCTAAAAAGATTTTAAAAAAGTACAAACATGAAGTGTAAATACTGCCAAGCTGCAATTGCTCCTAGGGATGGGAAAGATGCTTGTGTCTCATGCAAGGTTGTTGTTGAGCGATTAAAAGAACTACTCACAAAAAACCCATTCGTTAAAGTATTCCCAAGCAAGTCGTGTTTGAAATACTGGAAAAACAAATGCGGTTTGGAATAAAAATCTATTGATTTTGTATTTACGGTAATGTAGTATATTAGTATAAGCATAATTAATTAACAAAAAAACATATGCAAACAACAAAACTACAAAAAGCGGGGGCGGTGATCTTAATCTTAGGGCTAACAAGTTTCGGGGTGGCTGTCATAGCGGCGCAGCCTGACACTTTGGGCGCTTTAGAGGATGCTTTAAAATACAACGTCCTAACAGCGCAGACAGCTTACGAGGCTTGCCAAAAAACTGAGATTGCTTTAGCTCAGGCAAAGCTTGACGCTAAAGGGTCTGGTAATATGAGCACAGAAGATTTAGCTAGACTCAAGTCAAAGTCTAAAGGTGAAAATCTATCAGCTTGTTCTTTTTAAGTGGCACGGCGGGCAAGCCAGAAACCGCCAATATATTTAACCAAACTCAAAATGGAAACAACAAACCTGATATTAGCAATTGGATTATCAGCAATAGTAGCGCTAGACCTGATAATATTCCTAGCGATAATGGAGCTAAACAACTCGAATCGAAAACACCGAGGTTTACGGTCTGGAAGGGAGAGGCGGCAAATGAAGCGCTAAAAGCTGCTTGGGATGTAAGCGGGGGTGATAAAGATTTTATCCTTACGATGACTGCTGAAAACGGTAGCTGGGATTTGTATAAGAAGCACCCCGTTCGTAACTTTAATAAGACTTACGATTATTCGCAAGGTCTCAATGATGCTTATCACATGCCGTTTATCAAGAAAATACTCGCTAAACAAGTCACTCCTACTGAGATTATGCAGTACCATTATAACATCTATAAACAGCGTAAAGGGGCGTTCTATGGTTACTACAAGCGCAACAAAGTAAAACATTTAATAGAATTTAATTAAAAATTATGGACGTAAGGTTTGAAAAAACAGAAGGTAAAGACGAGTGGCTCACTCCTCAATATATTATTCAAGCTCTTGGGGTTTTTGACTTAGATCCATGTTCTCCGATTACTAGGCCATGGGACACAGCAAAAAAACACTACACTGTTCTAGATGATGGTTTAACAAAAAACTGGGAAGGACGGGTGTTTTGTAATCCACCTTATGGTGCCGAAACTGGCAAGTGGCTTAAAAAGTGTTCACAACACGAAAATGTAATAGCACTTGTGTTTGCCAGAACAGAAACAAAATCATTCTTTGAACATGTGTGGCCTAAAGCTTATGGAGTTTTATTTTTAAAAGGCAGGATTAAATTTTATGATGTGACTGGCAAAGAATCTAAAAATAGTGCTGGTGCTCCAAGTTGTTTAATTGCATACAATGAAGACAGTTTTATTGATTTAATGAGTTGTGGATTAAAAGGGTGTTTGGTTAGGCTGAGAACTGATCACGGGCGAACTTTTGAGGGAGAAAAAACAAGCCACGCTGATTATTGTTTAAAGTCTAAGGATGTCGGGTGTAGTTGTGGCTATTTAGATTATAAACTTAATCAACAACAATGAAAGAACAAATAACAATTAAAGGTTGGGAGAAAACACTGTTTATGTTGTGGCCTGAAGAAGTTGAGATAGATAAAAGATGCTATCCTGCAATAAAGACTTTGTTATGTGAACAAGCCAAATTTAGCTACCAACAAGGAAGGGAAGAGGCGGTTCTTGAATGCTTAAATGTAATGAGTCAATCAAATGTAGAAGGATCTGAATCTCGTTCGACAACTTATGATGCGGCGTGTCAATTACTTAACAAAAAACAATAATGACAGCACTAAAACAAATACCAGACCTCACAGAAAAACAGAAGAAGGAAATCAAACATTTAGTGTACTCAGGCAAGGCAACCATACTAGATGTAGTCCGCATCTATCGGGAATATCCAAAGAACGAAATATTAGCAATTTTTAAATAATTTTGAATTACTTAACGAAAAACAACAATGAATACAGAACAAAGAATCAAAGAAATAGAAGACCTAACGCTTGAGGTGCGGGAGAAGTGCGTACATGGAGAGGATATAAGGCGGAACATCTTACAGGTGACCACCTTCATCCGTACGCTACTACTGGAAGAAGGCGAGTCTCCACGACTAGACAATATGTTAAAAGTCACTAAATACAAAATCAGGTTGGCACTTTTTGCCCCTGAACTAAGTAATGTAGATCTTAATAGAGTTATATACTAATGAAGAAAATCAAAGTTTTAAGCTTGTTTGATGGGATGTCAGTTGCACAACAGGCGTTAAAAGAGGTTGGGATGTCTATTGAGCAATACTATGCAAGCGAAACAGACTCCTATGCCATTGCAGTCACACAAGGTAATTTCCCCAATACAATACAGTTGGGAAGCGTGGTGGGGTTATCGGTAGATTTCCGGCCAGATTTAATGATAGGCGGGTCGCCGTGCCAAGATTTGTCTATTGCTAAAAAAAACAGAGAAGGGCTTAAAGGGACAAGGTCGGGGTTATTCTGGGAATATGTAAGAATACGAGATGAGGTGAAACCTAAATACTTCATATTGGAAAATGTCGCATCAATGCCAAAAGAAGCAAGAGGTACTATTACAGAAGCATTGGGTATAGAACCTGTAATGATAAATGCCAGTTTAGTGTCGGCACAAAACAGGAAACGATTATTTTGGATTTCATCTCGTTTAGATTTGTGCTATAATTGTAAGTATGAGCAATTACTTAACGAGATACAACACGGAGGAGAAACTTCAAAAACACAGAGAACAGGTGTTGAAAAGTTACTACAAGAAGAATCCAAAGAAGAAAACAAGGTGCAAGATTTGCGACAAAGAGTTTTTTCGCAAGAACTCCACACAGAAATGTTGCTCGGAGAATTGTATGAACATCAACAAAAAGCAGAACGACAAGAAACCGAGCCAAAGAAAGAAAGATTACCAAAAGAAATACTACAAGAGAAAAAAGAAAGAATTGTTGGAGTATGGCAAAAATTATCGCCTGAACAACAAAAAGAGTTTTCTAAAATATTACAAAAAATACTCTTCCAAACCCGAAGTAAGAATGAGGAGGGCACAGAGAGAGGCGTGGAGAAGGGGCAAGAAAACTATCAATATGATTGGGAACGAGGAATTGTTGGATATGTGGAGAAAGATAAACACGGAATGTTCGTTTTGCGGTTCTATGGAGGACTTAACGGTAGACCACATAATCCCAGTGAGCAAGGGTGGGACGAACGATTTGGAGAACTTACAACCACTTTGTCGGAGTTGCAATTCATGCAAAAAGGACAGAATAATATCTGTTCGTGTTGTGGAGGAATAACCCCAATAAAATATGAACAAGTAGAAATTCCACAACCAGAAGACAGAGGGATAATTTTGAAAGACATTTTGGAAGAAAATGTTAACGTGAAGTATTATGTTAAGGGCGTAGATGTGTCAAAAAGGATCGGCTCACTAAACTTTGGCGGCCAAGGAGACAGAATTTGTTCGCAAGAAGGCAAAAGCATATTACTATCGGCAAATGGCGGTGGCGGGGGCGCGAAGACTGGGCTGTACGCAGTCGTGTCTAATTACAACCGAACCTTGAACTTTGACAAAACAAACACCCTTGGGTCAAACTCACAATGCCAAACAGCAAAAACTGGACAGGGTGTACTTGATTTGAAAAAAAACACCGTCAGAAAACTCACCCCGACAGAGTGTTTGCGCCTCCAATCAATGCCAGATGATTATTTCGACAAAGCAACACACAAAGGGAAACCAATATCAGACAGTCAAAAATATAAGATGTGTGGGAACGCCTTTAATAGTGAGATTATTAAACACATACTTAAACAAATACAATGGAGCCAACAAAAGAAATATATACAAAACTAGAAAATCTAAAAAACAAATACGGATTAAAATGGCGAGGCGTGGCAACGGATACTGTGGAACACCAATCAGGACTGCCTCACGGTTACATCTGCCGCGTAATTAAGGCCTACAACATCAACAATAATGATTCCAACTTTGACAGATTGATCGAAATAACGAGAAAGATAGACTTAACAGACGACAAACTACAACAAAACTTAACCGATTTTAAAAAAAGGGCCAATTAAAGCCCTTTTCCCTTGTGTCAGAAGTTTAATTCTGATACAATTGGTTACGCTACATAACCAAAAATGCAATGAAACAAAAACAACATATCACAACGACAGGGGGTAATCAAGAGTGGTTGAGTCAAAGAAAGATGTCTCAGCTTCTTGGAGTTGCCCAAAGCACCCTCTCGATGTTCCTGACAAACAATCCAGACCTTAAGGACAAACACTGCCAAAAACAAGGCAAGCAATTAATGGCTTCTAAAGCGCTAATACCAGAATTCACGGTACGAAAAGGGCTTAGACAAGGCTCCGTTCAATTTCGTGAAACGAAGCTGAAAGACGCAAAAGACCAGATGGTAAATATGGCTAAGGACAATGCTTCGGTTGTAAGAAGGTTGGAATTGTATGAAAAAATGATCCCTAGTTTGGTAGAAAGTGTTCAAAGGTTACAAGCGACGGTTGAAGCTCTTACGGTCCAGAGAGAGGGAATCAAACAACTCGGCGTTTTAAGTGAGTCGTTACTGCCAGAGCCAAAGAAGGACGTGCCTGATATGAACACACGGGCGGCGATTAACAAGTTCATACGAGAACAAGCTGTTAAACAGAACCGATATATCAACATACTATGGAGCGAGCTATACTCACAGTTCTACTCTAGGTATGGAATTAATATAACCATGAGAGCGAAGAAGAAGGAAATGACTGTGATAGAATATGCAGAAGAGTATGACCACCTAGACGACCTATATGCTTTAGCCCGGAAAATCTACAAAAACTAACCATGAAAACCAAAAAACTAAGCACGTCAAAACTTAAAGCAAAAGCAGACTCTGTTTTTAGTAAATACATAAGACTAAGAGACGCAAGAGAGAACGGTATGGTTACCTGTGTCACCTGTCCTACAACCAAACACTGGAAAGAGATGCAAAACGGACACTGGATTACAAGGATTGAACTCAACACTAGATTCCACGAATACAACTGCCATGCTCAATGTTGGGGATGTAATGGATACGGTAGGGGGAAAAATCATCTTCATGAACTTGCTATAATTGACTTACATGGCGAAGATGTAAGAGATGAACTACTAAAACTCTCTAAAGAAATCACTAAAAATGTTGATTATAACGCTCTTATAGAGTATTATACTAAAGAGGTAAACGAGCTGTTGATGCTTAAAAGCTAAATTGTAATAAATTTTAACTAATTCAAATGACCAATAAACAGCCTAAAAACAACGTAAACAGTGCCTTGTTACAAAAAGAAAACAAAAACAACTCTATTTGTCCTAACTGTGGGAGGTGTCCCACTTGTGGAAGGTTTAATTCTGTCGATATTTATCCCTACCAGGGCTCACCCTATGTTACGCTATGTCAGGCCGATAAAACAAATTATTGTTTAAATACATGAATACTAAAATCACACCAACAAAATGGAATAAGAAAGAAACCTTCGAGTCTGTACTTAAGAAGTGTGGTACATCGATTGCAAAAGAAGATACATTATTAAACACATATAATATATATGCGCTAGCAGTGAATAGGCTACACGATCTGCTTCCAGCTGATAAAAGGAGGTTCGAATCCCACCCTAGCGCTCCATAGCTTAAACAATAACTTACTATGCCATTCTACAAAGGAGATCCAAACATTAATCGAGAAGGTAGACCACCTGGATCTTTTTCGATTGTACAGATGATTAAAGAGAAACTACAAGAAATACCTGATGGTCAAAAGGAAACTTATGCTCAATTAATGGTTAAAAAGTACTTTCATAAAGCCTTGGTTGAGGGGGATGATAAGATACTTCGAGACTTGATTGATAGAGTAGACGGCAAAGCGGTTCAAAAGATGGCTGGAGAAATGGGAATGCCAATTGAGTTTATAATTAAGAAACAAGAATAGTATGAGTGACGGGATTAAAATTAGTTTGCCATATAATTTTGAACCTACCACTAGGCCGTTTCAAACTAAGATCTGGAATGATAAACGTCCTAACAAACTTCTCGTCATCCCAAGAAGGCACGGCAAGACGTCTTTAGCGTTAAACTGGCTTATTCTTCAGGCTATATGTAGTCCTGGTAAGGTTTATTGGTATTTATGTCCTAACCAAAAGCAAGCCAAGGAAGTGGTGTGGAAAGCTCCTGATATGATTAATAAGTATCTACCTCCTGAAGCGGTTGATAAACGAAACGAAGTAGAACTAACTATCTATTTAAAAAACAGAAGCCAGATTTGTATTAAAGGCGCTGATGATCCAGATACTCTAAGGGGAACTAATCCTTTTGGGATTGTTATTGATGAGTATGCGCAAATCAAACCTGAGGTCTACGACGAAATCCTGATGCCAATCATTAAAGCAAACGGCGGCTGGGTGTGGATGATAGGAACGCCTAAAGGTAAGAACCATTTCTGGTTACGATACCAACAAGCTCAGCATCTACCAACTTGGCAGGTTGTTCACCTTAAAGCTTCTCAGTCTGGAGTACTCTCACCTGAGATACTGGCAGAGGCTAAGAAGGATATGACTGAAAAGTCATTTAACCAGGAGTTTGAATGTGAGTTTTTAGAGGGCGCAGGAAATATATTTAGACGCATCAACGAGAATGCTACCGTAAAGCCATCTGAAGCTTTAGATGATGGAGAGTATCAAATAGGGGTTGACCTTGCTCGTCATCAAGACTTTACTGTGATCTCTGTGGTGAACACCAAGACCCATAAACAAGTATATATCGATAGGTTTAATCAGATAGACTGGAATCTACAGATTAGTAGAATAGAAGCTATAGCTAGAAGATACAATAACGCTCATATCAACATCGACTCTACCGGAGTGGGTGATCCGATATGTCTTGAGCTTAAGAACAAAGGTTTAGATGTAGAAGCGTTTGTGTTTACCAACCAAGTCAAGAACGCCCTTATTCAAAACCTAGCGCTGTTACTTGAGCAGGATAAACTAAAGATCATTCCCGACGAGGAGCAAATCAAAGAACTACAGAACTACACGTTTGAGACTACCAGCCACGGCAATATTCGGTACGGGGCACCACAAGGCCAGCACGACGATACGGTTGTGGCCTTGGCTTTAGCTTGTTATCGCTTGCCAGAAAAACAATTGGTGACAAGAATGCCACTTGAGGACGACACGCCGTTTATGAGATTCTCCGACTTTGGAGAGCCGGTGTATTAATTTTGTCAAGTTGGCTTCCAGAGCGATTCCGCTCGATACAAAAGATTAACACACAACATTTATTTTAACTACATTAATATGAAAAATATTCAACCACAACAAGATAGAATTCTACTTAAAGGATCAAGTGATATTGACACTTCCGCTTCGGGGATTATTATTCCTGAAACTGCTAAAAAAGATCGTCCGCAAAAAGCGGTAGTAGTGGCCGTTGGTCCAGGTAAGAGAGATGAAAACGGTAAAATTCATCCTCTGGAAGTCAATGTTGGTGATGTGGTTATCTTCTCTAAGTACGCCCCTGACGAGGTGCAATTGGACGGAGAGGATTTTATCATTGCTAGAGAAGACCACATTTTAGCTATAATTAAAAACTAGATATGACTAAATCAGGATACCAAGGGGATATGTTACTGGCGATGATAGGTCACTGCAAGAATTGCGGAGCTGAGGCAAGGGTGTATTTCGCTAGGTGTAACGAAAGGTTACAAGACTTGATGCTCAATGAAAGTAAGTTTAAAGAGAAGCATAAAGGTTTATGTGAGGTTTGTTTTATAGGGAAAGGACACACAGGCACGGTGAATTGGGAAGCTAAGCTACCTTATTTCCAGGCTGACAAAGATTTGGCTATTTTAGATACAATGACTGGACTTACTGATATAGACGAGAACATCAAAGAGATTAAAGACAGTGACTCCTGGTGGGAGAACCAAGATGGTAAAGTTGCGGATTACAAAAAATATATAAAGAAAAAGTTGATGTAGGTGAAAAAAGAGCATATAATATATACAGTTTAAGGACGGGAACCCCTTAAACATGAGAAAACCGAAACAAGAAATTCAAGACAAAATTCTCAGCTTTGTGAGCTCTAGGTTCAGCGACTATGATACGTTGTTGAATGCATACCGCAATAAGTGGTTAGAGTTTTATAAAGCAACCTACATCTTTGAAACTGATAGACGGCAACCAGGCCAGTCTCAGATATTTATCCCAAAATGTTACGAGCAGGTTGAAAAGGTAGCGCCTCGTATCTTTGGGAATAAACCTAAGTTTGTCATTGGACTATCCTCTCCTATTAACTATGCCTCTCCAGAGGCTGATATGGTAGCAAATGCTATGGCAGCCCAAAAAGGTTTAAACTACTTCTGGAAGGTGGGAGAGTGTCAGAAGAAGTCTAGAATTTGGGCTAAGTCTGCGCTTGTTTATGGTGTTGCGTGGGGTTTGTTTTATAGGGAAAGGACACACAGGCACGGTGAATTGGGAAGCTAAGCTACCTTATTTCCAGGCTGACAAAGATTTGGCTATTTTAGATACAATGACTGGACTTACTGATATAGACGAGAACATCAAAGAGATTAAAGACAGTGACTCCTGGTGGGAGAACCAAGATGGTAAAGTTGCGGATTACAAAAAATATATAAAGAAAAAGTTGATGTAGGTGAAAAAAGAGCATATAATATATACAGTTTAAGGACGGGAACCCCTTAAACATGAGAAAACCGAAACAAGAAATTCAAGACAAAATTCTCAGCTTTGTGAGCTCTAGGTTCAGCGACTATGATACGTTGTTGAATGCATACCGCAATAAGTGGTTAGAGTTTTATAAAGCAACCTACATCTTTGAAACTGATAGACGGCAACCAGGCCAGTCTCAGATATTTATCCCAAAATGTTACGAGCAGGTTGAAAAGGTAGCGCCTCGTATCTTTGGGAATAAACCTAAGTTTGTCATTGGACTATCCTCTCCTATTAACTATGCCTCTCCAGAGGCTGATATGGTAGCAAATGCTATGGCAGCCCAAAAAGGTTTAAACTACTTCTGGAAGGTGGGAGAGTGTCAGAAGAAGTCTAGAATTTGGGCTAAGTCTGCGCTTGTTTATGGTGTTGCGTGGGCTAAAGCGTACGTCCAAAGAAAGACTGCGAAGAGAACTGAGTCTGAAGTTGTTGCAAAAGAGAACGGAGATTTGGCCATTAAAGAAACCGAGACCGAAACTATCGTGTCTGAGTATCCTACTTTTGAACCTTGTGATATTTTTGACATTTATTTTGATCCTCGTATTGAGGACGAGTGCGACAGGGACGGTATTATCGAGAGTTTAGATCAGGTAAGAATACAAGACTTAAAACTTCAGAAAGATATATACTTCAACTTAAACGAGCTGGATGGTTTGGGTGGTAGCGAATTTTCTACTGATGGAGACCAGGACAAACTGACTAGATGGCAGATGCATGGCATTCCAAACTACGGAGCTAAAGAAGAACACAAAGTAAACTTAAAGAACTACTACGGCTACTTTTCAGAGACTGACAAAGCCGAGGACGCAAAGATTGTCATGGCTACTGTGGTAGACAATTCAGTGTTGATTCGATACGAAGAGATAGACTTTATCCCGTTTGAGAAGTTTGTTCCGACCGATGTTCCTGGAGTGGGAGTGGGGGTTGGATTGGTAGAACCTATTAAAAAGATTCAAGACGGCTACAACCTAACAAGAAACCAGAGAATTGAGAACGTGTCTTTGGTGCTTAATAGAATGTGGTTGATGAAACAGGGAGCTGGTATTGATCCAAGGAGACTTAGGTCTGTAGCAGGAAACGTTATTGCGGTTAAAGATTTAAATGACCTTGCACCACTACAAACGCCAGATGTCACGTCTTCTAGCTACAACGAAACTCAGGCGTTAAACACAGAAATTCAAACCACACTTGGCACGATTGATACGTCTCAGGATTCCAGTGCGAATGGGTTTACTAACTTAGCGACTGGTCAAAAGATTAGATGGAATGAGTTTAATGTTAGGTTTAAATCTATTAAAGAGAACTATGAAGAAGCGCTCTCCAAACTAGGAGAAAAGATGTTGCGAATTGTGGCTAAACACGCAACACAGAACCCCCTTATTCAGGATGAAGCCACAGGACAGTTTTATGAAGTAGCCAAGACTGCTTTTGATGCTGCTCAAGATTTCTACAACGTGTCTGTATTGGCGGATTCAACAGCGTTTGATTCTGTAGAAAACCAAAGAGATCAAGCGTTGGCGTTAGGTCAGTTAGCAATAGCATACAAAGCTCAGGGGGTTAACGTAGATATGAATAAGATTTTCGAAGATATTCTAAGAACATTCCCGCAACTTAATCCTGCTGAGTACATTCTACCGCCAGAACAGCCACAAGAAAAAGGGCCAGCTTCTTTACCTCAATCAACCGTTGATCAAGCTCAAGTACAACCAACTCCAGAGGATCAACTTAACCAATCATTGACTAATGTTTAGAGAACTATTTGCCAACTTCCAGAAACGAGAATTGCCAGCCTTAAAGACTGAGCTTGAGTTAATTAATGAGTTTGAAAAGATTAAAAGGGCATACGCCTCTATAGCTTCAAGCAATTTGTACAAGCTATTAAAAGAGTATTTCGAAACAAAGATAGAAATCAACAGAGATGCGCTTGAGGTTCTAGGTTTAGACCAATCAGAAAAGATCAGAGTGTTTCAAGCTGAGATTAAAGTTATGAGGGCATTCATACAGGATATCGAGGGTATGATGGCGGATTATGAGAGAGAGGTGTTGGAAACACAACAAACATCAATCCCTGAGGCTCTTTAACAATTGGGTGTTTAATTAATGGCTGCTCAAGGCGTGCAGTTGCTTCCCGTCCTTCTGCCCGCCCCGACTATCCATTAATTAAAGATCATGGACAATACCGCACAAGACCAGGCTCCGATCATAGATCAGGACACCCTGGAACAAGCCTTGTCTGCGCCTGTCGAGGAGAAGCAGCCAGAACCCGAAGTCGCAGAACCTACTACCAAGCAAGACGAACGTCTTTACCTTGGGAAGTACAAGAGCCCCGAAGAATTAGAGAAAGGGTACACTAACCTTCAAGCAAGAGCTACTAAAGCAGAACAAAAGCTAAAGGAACTCGAAGCTGAAGCGAAGAAAGCTAAGCTCGAATCTATTAAAGGGTTAGGTTATGACGAACAAGTTCAGTTTTTGATGGAACGTATCACTGATATGGAAACCCAAAACAACGAACTACGGGGGTTGATGTTACAATCAACTGAAGAAGCAACTGCACAAAGCGATTTCCAACAGATGGAGACGTTTATTAAATCCAAACCTGAGCTCGTCGAGACTGGGATGGACAAGATTTTCAGGGAATATGCGCAACACCCTGATTTAAAGCAAGTTACGTTTGAATCTATATATAACGACCGCTTTGCTCCTGCGATAAACAAATTAATGGGTACAAAAGTGTCGGTTAAAGAAAGACCGATACGAAGCGAATCTAAGAAGGTTGATGCACCTGTTGATATATCCCGTATGTCGAATACTGAATATGAAAAACATAGAGTTAAACTTCTAAGAGACGCTGGAATCTCAGGTATATAATTTAACAATTAATAATTATGTTTTCATTAATCCAAGCTCCTGCTGTTGTAGACTTCAATGCTACAGCCGCTACAGCTAGTCTCACATGGACAATGTCCACTGCTGGAACTCTACAAACTAACGCTATCTTTGGAATCCTTGAAGAGGCTGTTGCTTCTGGTGGATTCACATCTGCGGCTGGAGACTATACCGTCCAAGTTGTAAGATCTTCTGTTACATCTGATGTAGCTACATGGTCAACTGGTACAACAGCAACTGCTAGAGCAATTGGTTTTCAAGCTGATGCCACTACTAATGCAACTAATGCGCCAAAAGGCTATTATGAATTATTAGCTGGCGACACTATCCTTGTTGTGAATAAAGCACAAGGTGCTGGTGGTACTGTAACAGGTACAGCTAGAGTTTTCCTACCAATCGACTTTAACAACTAAACTTAATAATAGGACGGCTATTATCTAACTAAAATACTATGGCTCTTGGAACAAATCATATGGATGTCACAACCGGAAATGTATTCCGACCTGACATTTGGTCTCGTGAATTAACTAGGGCAACTGAGGCTACCCTCGTACTTGCTGATAAAGTGTCTAGGTTTGATCAAGATGTTATGAGCAAGGGTAAATCTATTTATATCCCTAACCTATCTAACTTAAACGCTTTAGATAAGGTTGCTAACACAGCTGTTACATTACAGTCTCCAACAGAAACATCTATCAATCTGTTGGTTAATAAACACAAATATTGTGCTTTCTTAATTGAAGACATTCTTGCTGCTCAATCTCAATACTCTCTAATGAGCGAATACACACAAAAAGGTGGATACGCTATCAGAAAAGCTATTGATACTGATATTGCTAACCTTGCAACTGGATTCTCTATTTCAGCTGGTACATTCAACACAACAATCACAACAACAGCTACATTAACAGCTGTTCAAGCGTTGGATGATGGTGACGTGCCACAATCTGATAGAGTTTGGATCCTAAAACCACATGCTGTAAATGACCTAAGAACTATTTCTGATTATACAAGATACGATGGTACTGGTTTCGCAGGTTCTGCTTCTACCGGTTTCATTGGTTCTGATAAAGGTGGTGTAAGACCAAACGGTCTAGTTGGTATGTTATATAACGCTCCAGTATACATGACTACTCAGGTATACCAGACTGGTAATAACATCTCTAACATGTACATGCATAAAGAAGCTATTGCTTGCGCAATCCAAAAGAACCCACGTGTTCAATCTGACAACAGAATTGACTTCTTAGGAACTTTGGTTGTTGCAGACACATTGTACGGGGTTTTGGAAAGAAGGGATTCTTTCGGAGTTGAATTCCGTAACTAATAAGCCTCACAATTCATATTTGGGGGTGTTACATTATAAACATCCCCAATATGAACCTAAAAGATCTTTGACAATTTAGGTTAGTATATAGATGGCGACTATGTAACAACCTAAGTTATCAAAAATTCCTAACCCAATAACTATGAACGGTGAAACAATTAATCAACATCCGCTAGTACAGTCTATGGAAAGAATCGGGGCACAAGACGCTTCAAGCATTAAAGAGTTAAACAACTCTAATGACTATTGCTGGATGTTAAACAAACACAACCGAAAAGTACCTATTGCTAGACATTTGGTAGCGGATAAACTATCAAAAGGTTTTATCCACACTGACGGTGTGTTTATCTCTGATGACTTAAGCCTTAGAGTTAAATCACCAGAGGCTCCAATTACGCCAGCTGATGCTATGCTTAAAGTAGCTGAAAAGCTCGCAGAGAACGCTGAAGTACAAGCTCAGGTTCTTGAAGAAGTAGCTGGAGTTAAAAGAGGTAGAAAAAAGAAAGAAATAGTTGAAGAAACATCAACAGAAGTAGTATAATATCTCCGTGCAAGGGCGGGAATCCTTATATCTTAACCCGCCTTTTATATGGCTGAAAGATTAATATATAGAGACACAACTGATGCAGCAAGGGATGTGTCCAGTACGTACCCTTTGCCCGTATCATCTTCTGCTTACGACCCCACAACTGGGGCCGAAAATGTTACTATAACCAACCCACCAAACACCGCTTTCGCGCCGATGCTCCAAATGGACACTCTAGGCATCCCCGTGGCAACACCAGTAGTGGTGTATGTTGATGTTGAAGGAGTGGGCGAGGTGGTGGTACATTATGACATTGTCAGCCTTCCAAGTGGCCCTGGAACGCTCACCCTGACCGCTCACGCCTCCGGAGAAAACAACGGCACGGCAGACTCAGCGGCGTCTTATGTGGACATTCTACAGTACGGAACGATTATTACGACCGGCCCCCAGGCGGCCTCACTAACCGCTGACGGCGCCTTTAGGTTCAACTGTAAGGGCTGGAAGTTTTTGCGACTTACTATTACAGCGACATCCGCTGATAACGGAATCGCCGCATTATATGTTAACCGAGCTTACTAATGCCAACACTACAAGACTACCAAGATTCTATGCCGACTATTTTTGAGGTTATTCCTACCCTCACTAAAACCATAGTCGAGAACAATTTTAAGAAGGTGCCAGCGCCAGTGGCACCAGCTGAACACAACCAACTCACCAAAACCATTATCGAGGGCATATTTAATGATTTGCTGGCTAAGTCCACACCAAGCGAATCTATCGCACACGCTGGGGGTATTATGGCTTTGGCCGGGAAATACAAGATTTCCCGAGCTGATTGCGTGAAGGTCATTCAAGAATTAGAACAAGGATTTAATCTGTATAAAAGTGCCAACTAACATAAAAAAACCAGGCTATACTGATCTTGATTTTTTTGAGGACTTCGCCTCGCTTTTGGATATATTCAAAAACGGAGGGTCGGTGATTGGCTCTGGGGCGGATTCTGGCGAATACAGGCCGAACTCAACTACAGGCCGGATAGAGTACACATGGAATCAGGCGTATAATGTACAGCCATTCACGGTCGTTTTTAAAGGAACCGTGTTTCCGAAAGCCTCCTTTCAAACGATTGTAGCGAAACGTACGACTTCGACTCCAGCAGAGTTGGATTTTCGTTGTTTCGTTACAAACACAAATTATCCCCAGTTATTTTGGGGCACAGACGCACAAGCTTACGCTGCATTACTTGTGCCCGTTCCAAACTCAACCGAAATTACCTTAGCGTGGGGGATAGCCTCGGGCAAGGTGTTCTACTATGTTAACGGCCAGTATGTCGAGACTAGTGTTACTATACAAAACTTACAGGGCAAAGGCTCACTGATTCTCCCCTACAAAGACGCTACTTATAACGGCCAACCGAATTACAAGGGGGTGAATATATATAGGCGTGCGCTCAGTAAAGCTGAACTTGACGACATAAAGAACTCTACTACATACACAGAAGTTGACTTTAAAAACGCTAGTTATTTTCTTCCATTGAGAACTTATTATGTTTCAGAGGGAATATATGTTACAGACAACCTTGGCACGGTGGGGGGGACCGTCACCCTCAACGACGGTACAACCACCACAGGACACGCATTCAGAACCCCACGAGGCGATAGACTTTCCACTGGTGGGTATTTTTCAAACATTGCCAATCCAACAGGCAGTTACACCGTGGTCACCTATAACGGCCAGAAGGTGACTTTTGATAATACTTTGGCCACACTAACGGCCATAAAGACAGCGAGTGGATATAACGGACTGCTTGCTGGTTTGGTGATATATCCATTCGTTTTAACTACCGCGCAACAAAAATATATTCGATTCAAATTGGAGAATTTATTGAACAACTAATGCAAACTCTTGAAAGGCTAAAATCAGAAAATAAAGTGGCTCTCTGGGTGGAACCTATCTTTAATTCTTTGTTAGACCATTCGGGAAACAACAACACGATAACAGTCGTTGGAGGTACAATGGTTAACGGCACTAAAGGCAGGGGCTATTTAACTCACGGAGCCGGTCAGTATCTACAAGTTACACACTCCAGTTCTGTCAACCTGTCTTCTGGAGTGATATTGGTTTTCTTCACTTCACCCTTATCGAGAAACCCTGGGCCAACGAATAAGTATCTAGTAACCAAAGGAGGTACGCCGGCTTTTGCTTTATCCACTAATCCGGGGAACGCAACGATCGGATTCCAAGATGCAACCACCAATAGGAGCGCCACAACCAACAGTATTGGCAGTTATATGCTGGGTGCAAGGTTTTTAACCGGAACATGTCAGGGGTACAATAATGGAATAAATATTGGTAATTTCAGTGGCACAAGCACTATAGTCACGAACACGAGCGATATCTACATAAACAACTGGGTAAACGGAGACTACTCCCAAAGAACACCAATAGGGATGTTTTTACTACTCAAAGACACGGTAACTGACTTGGAGATTTCACAGATATATACCGAGTACATGAATATCAGGGGAGCGGTTTTCAAACAAAAGCGTAATTTTGTTCTAACCAATCCAAAGGCCGGAACTGGGTGTGTGGCCCACTATGACATGCAGACATTTCTATCAGACGGAAAACTAGCTGATTTGTCTGGTAACGGTAATCATGCCGCGCCAGCCGGATTTATCAATTCTGTCCCGACGATATACGGAAGGGGGCAAAATCTCAAAGGGAAGGTAGGCTCAGCTTTTGTGCTTCCTCTAACCAATACCTTTGGTCAACAACCTTTCACTATTGAAGCAATGACTCGTGCGCCCGTGAGTGTTTCGGATGGCAATGATGCCATTCTATCGATTGAACCCGCTGTACCCCGTTTTTATGTCGGAACTAACAGGGTATCATACAACACGCTCAATACCATCTCGGTGTCTAGCGTGAACACAGGACAATGGGTACACACAGTAGTTAGACATGACGGCACTAATTTGTATTTATATAGAAACGGCGTGTTGTTAAGCTCGGTCGCGGCGCCACTGGCAACCATTCCAGCGGGGCCACTGTACCTTATGCGCAAAGGAAGCGAAATAACCGTCATGGACACGGCTGACATCAAGCTGTACAACACGGACAAGGGGGCAGACTTCGCCTCTGCCGAATATGCCAAAGCCTCTCAAGAGATAATTTATGTTGAAGATTTTCTTTTTACGCCTCCCACGACGGTTAATGTAACATCCGGAACCATCCCTTATACCGAATTTAAGGTGAATTCTGGAAGTTTTAAAATATCCGAAACAAGCGCAGGCAGAACGCTTGAGTGCGTGTCTGATGGGGTTGTTGAGATTGTGTTACCCAACGCCAACAAGTACACAACTCACACTTACACATCTACCGGTACGGCTACACTGGCTAAAACCGCCACTGGATTTACCATTACCATGACTACGGGAGCCAAAGTATCAAGTATTAAATTAACCATCTAATGGAAGAAATCTTAAAACTAATCTTAGATTATGGACTTACTGGAGCGGCACTGATAGTGTTAGCTTATGTAGTTCTCCAGCAGATGAAGATTCTACAGGAACAGGGAAAGATTATGCAGGCTTTCCAGGAAACTCTCACCGAAAACACCGAAGCTACACGAGAGTTGACCGCCGTAGTATCGGAGCTTAAAAAAAATGAAGACAGGTTATTGAACTCAACTGAGTTTTGCAGAAGGCACAACAGCATTAAAACATAAAAGATGATACTAATTGCTATACCAACATCGAGCGGAAAGATACCAGCGCAACTTGTGCGAGATTTGTTTTACCTGAAAAAGCCCGTTGCTTGCGGGTTTGCTTACATAGAAAGGTCACTAGTTGACCACGCCAGAAACCTGCTTGTGAGAGATGCGCTGGTGAACGGTTTTGAACATATATTTTTTGTGGATGATGATATGAGTTTAGAGCCGGACACTTTAACAAAACTTTATGAAGCTAACAAGGATATTATCGGTGGGCTATGCGTGTCACGCCACACACAAGAGCCGTGTGCCTTTGAGGCCAAAGAATTTGAAAACGGGAAGGTTAAACTTTACAAACCAATCAAAAAAATCCAAGAGGATGTCCAAGAAGTCGATGCAATTGGAACTGGATGTGTCTTAATTAAAAGACAGGTTTTAGAAAAAATGTTTGAGAAGCATAAACAGTTTATGTTCGAGTTTTTAAAGGAAACCAACCCACTAACAGGAGTTGTAAACTATAAAGGAGAGGACGTGGTTTTTTGTGAGCGTGCAAAAGAACTAGGGTTTAAAGTATGGTTGCACTCTGACGTAAGGCCAGGACATGAAGCTAAGACTAGTTATTTAACTTTTGGAGCATGAGCACACTACTAACACTACGGGGGAAGTTGAGAACAGAGATAAAGATCGATCCGAGCGGTCGTATCTGGACTGATTCCACTTTAAACGCTGCGATTAATCAGGCGGTTAATCAACTACAACAAGACGGAGATTATATGTGGCACTTCAACGACGGAGTAAACACAGAACCAACTGTTATCGGGCAGTCTGCATATACTTTACCAAGTAATTTCGTAAGGCTAGAGCTTGGCAGTCTTTTGTACGACGGCGGACAACTGCACCCTAAAACATACAACGAGTTGTGGGTTGATGGACTAACTACCGCTACTAATGGGACCCCTTCTTATTATGCATTAAGAGGAACGAGCTTGTACCTTGCACAACCACCCGATGCTATTAAGACGCTGACTTATTTATACCGCACTAAACTAACAGCTATGTCAGCGGATGCAAATGACTCGGGGGTGCCAGACGCTTTTGATATTGCGCTTGTGAAATGGGCTGCATATTTGTGTTGGTCAACAATTGAGGGCAGATCAGATAAAGCGGTTGCCGCTGCTCAAGACTATCAAGAAGCAATGAAGGGATTAAACGCTCAATATTTGGGTAGACGACAAGACGAAAATTATCAATTTCAATACGAGACTATATAATGGCACAAGTTAAACCAATCAGAATCAATAATTTTCAAGGTGGAGTTTCCAAAAAGGACGCCACTATTATTGATGACAACCAACTCTCGACTGGTGAGAACTGTTTTTACAATCAAGACAAAAACCTACAAACTAGATACGGCCAACAAAACTTTGGGAGCCCAATTCCTGACGCGGTTAAACAAATATCCACAGCAGACGCCACTACAGGCTGGGCTGTGACTGATGATGGCGTGACCCTAACCGCAGACACGACTAATCAAAAAAGAGGAGCTGGAGCCTTAGCTTTTAACATCACGGTAGCGACTAGTGTTAATAATTTCGCGCTACTTACAAACTCTACACTTACAGCTGTAGACATAACTCCTGTTAAAGGTTTTTTAAGGTTTTGGATATTTGCGCCTACAGCGTTCAACACAAATCTTACTGCCGTGAGAATGAGAATAGGGTCTAGCGCGGCTAATTATTATGAGTTTACAGCGGGAACACTTACTCAAGCTGCTTGGAATTATGTTGTCGTGCCTTTTAGTGCGGCAACCATAACTGGGACGCCGGTTGATACTACTATTAACTACTGCCAACTCAGAATTGAGTATACGGCTGGATATACAGATAAGGTCGGAGTAAAGCTTGACGACATCGTGTGCACTTCTGCGACCTACACTAAACCAATGATGTCTATGAAATATTTCGAGACATCAACAACTCCGTCTGTGAGATACCTGCACGCTAATTGTGGTACTGCTCTTTGGGAGTACGACGAAAACACCTCTCACTGGAATCCTATTAAGCTGGGGCTTACCGATGGGACAAGATTTACAAGTACAGCCTATAAAAACATCATGTATTTCTCAAACGGAGTAGATAATTACTTCGATTATAATGGGAAAACTTGTACTGATAGAACTGGCACAAATACATACAAGGGCAAATACTTATTGTTAGCAAACGATGTTGGGTACATAGCGGGAGACCCAACCGTGCCGTCTACTTTAGCGTATACTGGTGGAGTGCCGGCTAATTTAAACACCTTCCCAAACGTGTTGGTTTGTGACGAAGACTCTTCTGATGGATCTATTACCGGGCTTATCAACCTTGGTCCGATTGTGTTTGTTATGAAAAGAGGGAAGATTTACAAGGTAAACACGGCTTCTCCAGCAAGAGAGCAGATCGACTACTCAAACGGCTTTTTATCTCACAGAGCGCTGGTTAGGGTCGAAAACGAGGTATTTGGCATTAACCAGTCTGGTATCTACACTTTAGCACAACGTGAAGCTACAGTTGGATCTATTCGTGCGGATGCTTTGTCTGATGACATCAAACAAATAATCGACGCTATACAAGACAAAACCATTGTATCTGCGGTGTATGTTGAACAGTTAAAAAACTGCTACTTCTTTTGTGATACAGCGGGTGACGGGATACCAGATACAGCTTTGGTGTTTTCGGTGTTAACTAAAAAATGGACCACATATAACAACATGCCATTTAATGAAGCGGTGGTTTGGAGAGACTCAAACGGAGACCGTCACATTGTGTGTGCCAACGCTAACAACGGCTACGCTAAAGAAATTGAAGTCGGTACAAACGACAACAGTAACGAGATTTTAACTTCAATTGTTAGTAAAGACTTTGACTTTGGGCAACCAGAGACCTTCAAGACGTTTGAGATGGTAGAATTCCATGGATTTATAGCTCGTGACACTACGGTGAAATTTACAGTATTTGTTGATGGCGTAGACTCTTCTGGTGAAATAAGTGTTGACTCAGATAATTATGTCACAGACACTCCAGCTTTCTCTTTAGGCGTTCGTCCTTTGGGGGTTGCACCTTTGGGAGGTGGAGTTGGCGACGAGCAAGACTTTTTCTCATTTAAAGTGCGTATCCCAATGTACCAGACCGGGTCAAGGATCCAACTTCAAACAACCGTGAACACGCTAAACTCTCAGTTTATTCTTACAAAAGCGTCTATTTACCCTTACGCTCAGCCGGTTGATATTTATCCAAATAACTTAATTGCATAATATGGCTAATTTTACACAATACCCAAGGCAAGACAGGTTTGAAACAAACTTGTCGGCTGACATCAATGCGGTTGACAGCTTAATTCCTTTAAACACCCCGCCTAGTTTTGCGATGACCACAGGCGGATCAAACTCGTTTTATATTGTAATTGACTATGACTCTGAGTCGAAGTACGAAGTGGTGAAATGTGACGGTATTACAGGTAATAACCTAAACGTCGTGACAAGAGGGGTGGCGGCCTATGAGGGAGGCGCCTCTACCGCTCAGTCCCACTCAGCAGGGGCTAAAGTGCTTATTTCGGACAACTGGCAGACTTGGGACGACATAGCGGAAGCGGTGAACTCTAAGTTTGGCGCCGATGGTGGCACTTTCACAGGTTCTGTGAGTTTCTCTGGAGCTACAACCACGTTTCGGTTGCCAAACTTAACCACAGTACAAAGAGACGCTTTGCCGTCCCCTGCCAACGGCATGAAGATTTACAACACAACTGCTGGTGAATATCAAAGTTACAACGGTGGTTCGTGGTTTACAGAAGCGGCGGGCAGTACACAGCCAAACGCGAGCGAAACCGTTGCGGGTAAAGTGGAACAGGCAACCTTAGCAGAACAGTCAGCTTTAACAGAAGTCGGAGCAACCGGCGCGCCATTGTTTATGAACCCAAAAAATGCTATTAAAACCGGCTCGGCGCTGGGTGGCGACGAGGGAAAACTGCCAATATTAAACTCTTCTGGAGCGATTGACTTTACACTACTGCCGCGGGGAGTGAGGTTTGGTGGAACCGGGGTGGACGGTGATTTAAACATCACCTCTGGTACAACAACCTTAAACTTAGACCAGTTATATAACTACAACAACGTCACCGTCACTTCGCCTGGAATCTTAGCGTTTACTGGGGTCAACGGTGCTGCATACTTAAACGTTAAAGGAAACTTTGCGGGCAACGGGACAATTGAACTGCGCAACTCTTGCACAAGCACGCCAACAATCCGAATGACGCACTTTGGAGAACTACTAGGTGGGAACCTGGTCCAGTCGTTTACTGCGGGCGCGGGCGGAAATGGTGGACTAAACGGGCTTCCTGGATCCCCTCCTTCAAACAGTGGGGGAGCTGGTGGCGCCTCAACTGCCGCTGGTCTTGGTGGTGGTGGAACTGGGGGAACCGGAGTGAGTGGGGCTGGCGGTGCTGGGGCCGGTGGAGCAACGTCTGGAACTGGAGGAGGAGGTGGTGGTGGTGGAGCCGCGTCGGACGCGACAGCTGGCACAGCTGGTACTAACGCTACTACTGACACGGGAGCGGCAGGTGGGGCGGGTGCGAGCATAACTGTAACCACAAACACGAACACTATGGGCGGCGGTGGCGGCGGAGGTGGTGGTGGGCGGAACACAAGTAACGGAGGAGCTGGGGCTAACGCTGGTACACACACACACACAACTTCTGCATGGAGTAGTGGAACTAGCAACTGTTATTTTCCTCAGGGCGGAAATGGTGGAGCAAGTGGATCGACAGGAGGCATCGGTGGAGCGGGTGGTTTTGG
>Ga0224723_1000282_pt1 | contig 35800 bp, 32 predicted proteins | sample Balambano_FR2_Me_FD_161647 | JGI IMG/M metagenome (GOLD analysis project Ga0224723, IMG submission 161647) | Freshwater sediment microbial communities from Lake Towuti, South Sulawesi, Indonesia - Balambano_FR2_MetaG | ecosystem: Environmental > Aquatic > Freshwater > Lake > Sediment | place... | reverse complement strand
GTGGATGGGTAGGTGGGTGGATGGGGGGTAGGGGCGAAGCATTCGCGCCAGGAATTTTTGGTGTGTTTCACAGACCTTACCGCAAATGCTTCGCCCTTACTAAGTTGAAGACCCCTGAAGGAAAAGATTGAGGGAGCGGCGGACGTATTGAGTCCAGGTTTCGCAAGGCGGGGGGAAGAGGAGGGCGTACAGCATGATGCCGCTCATGGTGTCGAAGACTAAGCCAGCGTCTAGGTCAGGGTAAATTTCGTTTCTGGCTTTGGCTCGCTCCAGAACTACTGCAAAGGCTTGTCTTCGCGGTTGCAGGTACTTTATCCAGTAGATTTGGGCGAACTGGGAATTGCTAGCGGCACTGCTGATAATCATGGCAACGGTCTGTCTTCCCAGGGCGTTCAGGCTAATTTGTGCTGCGCTCTCGATCAGCGCATCCAGATCGTTGCTGAGCTGACCTGTATCGGGAATCACAATTTCCTGCCGCAAGCTTTCGATCGCATCAGCAACGAGTTCTTCTTTGCCGGAATAGCGTCGGTAGATCGTCGTTTTACCGATGCCTGCACGAGCGGCGATCGCCTCAATGCTCATTTTGTCGAAGCCCATTTCTGCCAGGAGTTCCAGAGTAGCTTGCAGCATGGCTTGATGCGATTCGGCACTTCGGGGTCTGCCAGGTGTTTTTTTAGCAGGATTGCTCATAAAAGGAATTATAATTTACGGTACGGCATCGTATCGAAATCGCTTTGAAGCACTTCTAATCAAATGAGCAGTAAACGTCCTCAATATCTCGATCAAAACAGCTCACAAACGGTGCGCGAAGGGTTAGCCGAGTACTATCGCGTGAATGCCCACCTGACTCCGCCGGAAACTCAGCCGCCAGAGTTCGCCCAAATTTTGCTGGCGCATGACGTGGGGCACGTTGTTTATGGCTGCGATACCGGGATGTATGACGAGCTGAAGCTGTTGCCGCTGTTTTGGTGGATAAGTGAGTGTACGTTTCAGACTTACCTGAAAATGAAGGATTCGCCTGCGGTGGATGTGATGTATGACGACCTGATCCGCGAAAAGGGTGTTCTTTGGCTGTATGGATCGGTGCTGCGCGTTCTGCCTGCGCTCATTCCTGAACTAATTTCTATCTGGTTCAAAACTCGTCACCGTCAAAAGCGGCTACCTTTTCTGGAATTTGAGCCGCTGCTCGATCGATCGCTGCTGGAAATTCGCCAGGAGTTTGATTTGTTGCAGTTCATCCAATGAGCAAACTAATCCTCGCCCAGCTTCAGCAGCTTTTCGTCAATCTGGCGGAGCTGATCTCTCGCAATATCATCAGTGAGGATGCCGCGCCGGACAGCTTCGGTGAGTGCGCCTTTTTCAACCAGCAGTAAGCGACGGTGAATGCCGCTGAGGCGCGGAGAATCGCCGTCTCCTGTGGCAATATCGATCGCCCACTGGTTATAGAGATCGCGCAATGCTCTTTCGGCTTTGACGATTTGTACCTGGTAGCTCGATCGCATTTCCTCATAAATTGCTTTGGGCAGCACGCCGGACTTCAAAAGGCTGTCGAGTTCATCCTGGGCAGCTTTGGCGATAATGAGCTGTGCCCTGAGTTCTTCGGTGTGCTGCTGGGTGGGCGAAACTGCGGAGAGGCGCAGCCGTTTGACCAACCAGGGAAGACTCAAACCCTGACCGACAAGCGAGAGCAGAACTGCCCCAAAGACGATCGTAATCACATCGCTGCGGGCGGGCAGCAGTTCGGGGAGGCTGAGGGCAAGCGCGAGCGACAGCGATCCCTTAATATTGCCCAGAAATAAAACGTGCTTCCAGCGGAGGGGAATGGGGCGATCGAACCAGCTCACCAGCGTCAGCAAAGGATAGACCGACAGGGCGCGACCAATCTGGTAAGTCAAGATCGCCAGCAGCACGGCAGGCAGGGTTTGCCAGAGGGAAATCAGGTTGACCTCTACGCCAATCAGCAAAAAGATAAAAGTATTAACGCCGAATCCGGCATATTCCCAGAAGCTATAGAGCGTGACGCGGTTGGAAGCCGCTACCTGGCGAGACTGTCCCACATTGCCCACCATCAGTCCGGCAACCACAACTGCCACCACGCCCGACACACCCAGCACATGCCCCACCTGGAACGTGCCCAGCGCCAGCGCAACGGTCAAGAGAATGCTGCTGAGGTTGTCATCCGATCGCGCAAACAGTCCCGCGCCCAGATATCCTAACGCCAGCCCGACCAGCGTACCGCCCACAATCACGACAATCAGAGCTTCAAAACCGTCTGCCAGGGTGACAGTCCCGCTCAGGTTTGCCTGCAAGACCAGATTAAACAGCACCAGCGCCACGCCATCGTTAAACAGGCTTTCACCTTCTACAATTGTCGTCAGCCGCGAGGGAACGGAAACCTCCTTAAACACTGCAATCACCGACACCGTGTCTGTGATCGCCAAAATCACACCCAAAATCAAAGCCGCAATCCAGGGCAGATTCAGCGCGTATTTAATCCCGATCGCCGTCACGCCCGTTGCAATCACCACACCCGGACCCGCCAGCAGCGAAATCGGCTTGATTGTGCTGCGCAGCCGACTGATATCGGTGTTAATTGCTGCCTCAAACAGCAAAATCGGCAGAAACAAATTCAAAATTAGCGACGAATTGAGACTGACTCGATCGGGAATCCAGGGGGCGATTGCCAAACCCGCCAGCACCAGCCCGGTCACATAGGGAATGCGACACCAGCGCGACAGCAGCGCAACACCCGTGGCAACCAGCAGCAGGATAATCCAGCCGATGACAATTTCTTCAAAGCTGCCCTGAGATGGCAGAGCAACTTCTTGAACTCCTGCAAGCACGATCGATAAAGACATGGTGAAAAGGAGATTACCAGATATCCCACTGTCCCAAAGATGAAGGAAGACAAAGATAATAGATTAAGGTTTTTGCCAGATCAGTGAATAGCGCCAGAACAAATGTCTTCTGAGTCTAAAGCAAGGAATACAATTATTGGCTACTGCCTGAATCTGCTTGAGAGACAGCTGAGCAGGGCGGGTCGGTGCAATTTCAGGGACTGTATTGGATGCTCGATGCCATTTCAAATACACAAGGTTGAGCGGAACTGAAATCGCACTATAAGCATAATCTACCGGAGTCGTCTCTCGATAAAGCCCAAGAATCAGCAGTTTGCCAGAAGAACAAAGCAGCCGCCTCATCTTCCTCAAAGCCGCCTCTAAATCCATGTGATGTAATGAAGCGATCGCCACAATGACACCATAAGTTGCCTCTGGTAATTCGGCTGCAAGAAAGTCAGCTTGTCGGTAAGCAATATTGGGGGCAGAATAACGATTTGATGCCTCTGCCAAAATGACGCTGTCAATATCAAGTGCGTCTACAGCTTTGGCTCGCTCCGCAAGTTTCCATGCGAAAAGACCTAGCCCGCATCCCACGTCCAGCGCACGATCGACCCTCCTGGGGAGCTGGCGCAATAAATAGCGATGGTAGTGGGTATTGTGATTCCACATTGTTTCTCAATCGTCAGTCGAGGTCTGACAGCAGATTAGAAGGTTGAATTACCTGGCTTAAATTGAAGACACGACTTCAAAAAATTGCGCGGGATTCGATCGTCACTTCCCCAATGCAGATGCACATAGGAAGCGTGAACCTGATGCAGTCGCCATCCTTCGGTCGAGACCGGACTGGTGGCATCATAACCTCGGATCTGATAAAGCGGTGCAGCCGGGGCTTCAGTTAGGGTCGATCGGTGAAATTCGTGTCCCCAAACGATCGCCTGTGGCTCTAGCAAAGGACTGTCCTGCAACGCCGTTGCCTGTCGATAGCCCAGCGTCAGCCGTTTTCCCATCTGCGCGATCGTCGGCAAAATTCCTACCATCTTCCACAAATACCCCTCAAAATCGACCATGCCCTGGCTCAAATACATCAGCCCACCGCACTCGGCATAGGTTGGCATTCCCGCCAAAGCTGCCGATCGCACCGCTGCCTGAGCTGACTGATTTGCCTGAAGCTCAGCCGCAAAAACCTCTGGGAATCCTCCACCCAAATACAAGCCATTCACGCCTGCGGGAAGTTCGGGATCGGTTAACGGACTCCAGTAAACCAGTTCCGCTCCCAGCTTTTCCAGCAAGTCCAGATTGTCCGCATAGTAAAAGCTAAACGCCCGATCGCGAGCAACCGCCACACGCGGACGAATGGTTTGATGCTCCACAAATTCCGTCACCCGCTTTTCAAAGTCCCCCACTTGTGGGGGATTTAGGGAGCTGCTTGGATTTAGGAGGCGGTTCGTCTGAGAGCCAGCCTGCATCTGCGGCAGCAATTTCTCCCAATCAAACCCCTCCTGCCCCAAAACTGCTAACCGATCGACAAATACCTGCATCTGCGGCAGCTCATCCGTCGGAACCAGCCCCAAATGACGATCGGGAATGGTGATTTCGGTTTGGCGACGCAGCACGCCCAGAATCGGTATGCCTAAAGGACTCAGGGCAGCTTGCAGCAGTTCCAGATGGCGATCGCTCCCCACCCGATTTAGCACTACTCCGGCAAATTGCAACGTGGGATCAAACGATCGAAACCCGTGAACCAGAGCAGCGATCGATCGCGACATGCGGCTACAGTCCAGCACCAGCAGAATCGGCAAATCAAGCAAACGCGCAACATGAGCTGTACTCGCCCGATCAGTTGCGCCCGCTCCGTCAAACAGCCCCATTACGCCTTCCACCAGCGCATAGTCTGCGACCTGAGAATGCTGATGGAAACATTGCTGCACATACGCTTCAGACGTGAGAACCGGATCGAGATTGCGGCACGATCGCCCCGTCACATGGGTGTGAAACATTGGATCAATGTAGTCGGGTCCAGCCTTGAAGGACTGCACCGATCCCCACTGCCGCAGAGCTGCTAATAAAGCCAGCGTGACGGTTGTTTTTCCAACTCCACTTCGATCGCCTGCAATCACTACCGCCATTACTTCTTTTTGACTTGTTTTAATGAGGGGCGACTTCATCTTGCCAAAAAGCAAGCGCTTCTGCTTTAGGATTCGGTAAAGAATAGGACCACCACGAGCGGCAGAGGCGATCGATCAGTAAAAATCGCTATGGTGAAGCATGGTCAAATTGTCAAATTGGTGATTCTGCAGGAGAAAGGCACGTGTCAGAGGAAAAATCAACAATTTTAGTGACTGGAGGCGCAGGATATATTGGCTCTCATGCAGTGCTCGCACTTCAGCAGGCAGGCTATAACGTCGTTGTGCTGGATAATCTTGTGTATGGACATCGAGAACTAGTCGTGGATGTCCTGAAGGTTGAGCTGGTCGTGGGCGATATGAGCGATCGTGCCCTGCTGGATCAGCTTTTTGCCAGCCGTGACTTTGCTGCCGTGATGCACTTTGCTGCCTATACCTATGTGGGCGAGTCTGTCACCAATCCTGCAAAGTATTACCAGAACAACGTGGTTGGGACGATGACGCTGCTGGAAGCAATGGTTGCTGCCAACGTCAAGAAGTTTGTCTTCTCCTCAACCTGCGCGACCTACGGCGTTCCGATCACGGTGCCGATTCCCGAAGATCATCCTCAGAACCCAATCAATCCCTACGGCGCAACAAAGCTCATGGTTGAGCGCATTCTGGCAGATTTTGATGTTGCTTACGGGCTGAAGTCGGTCTGTTTCCGCTACTTCAACGCGGCAGGAGCCGACCCCGAAGGACGACTGGGCGAAGATCACCAGCCAGAAACTCACCTGATTCCCCTGATCCTGCTGACGGCACTGGGCAAGCGCGATTCGATTTCGGTGTTTGGCACAGATTACCCGACTCCAGATGGAACCTGCATTCGCGATTACATCCACGTCACCGACCTGGCATCGGCGCACGTTCTGGGGTTGGAATATTTGATGCAGGGTAAAGAGAGCACCGCGTTTAACCTGGGCAATGGCAGCGGCTTCTCGGTCAAGCAGGTCATCGATGCTGCAAGAGAAATCACCGGACGGGAAATCAAAGTAGTGGAATGCGATCGCCGCGCGGGTGACCCCCCATCCCTGATTGGCACCAGCAGCAAAGCAAAAGAAATTCTCGGCTGGCAGCCCCAACATGCAGACATTCACCAGATTCTGCGCGATGCCTGGAACTGGCACCAGCGAAGGCATTCTGCTGATTGAGCTAATGTTGTCGCACCGGGCTTATTCGGTTTGAGCCGATCGAGATCCGAAGGCGGCAATGGCAACCCCGCTCAGGATCACGATCGCGCCCAGGATCACTGTCGAACCAGGGTTTTCCTGAAAGACGATCGCGCCCAGCAAGCTCGACCCCACAGGCTCTGCCAAAATGGTTAATGTCACCAGCGTCGGCGATACCCAGCGCACTGCCCAATTGAGACTGCTGTGCCCAATCAACTGCGGAAACAGCGCAATCAGAAGGATATAGCCATAAACCGCGATCGGGTAGCCGCTATACCCCGTGCCAAAAAGCAGAGGCAGAGGCAGCAGCAGCAGCGCCGCCGTTGTGTAGGTGAGCACGAGATGGTTGGCGATCGTGAGTCCCTGTCGCTGTGCTTCTCGTCCCAATAAAAAGTACAGGCTCACCGCCCAAGAGCCGATCAACGCCAAAGTATTTCCCAAGAGCGGATTGCTGCCTGCTCCGATCGCGGCATTTCCCCCCAGCGCAACCAGCCCGCCGCCCAACAGCGTCACGCTTATTCCTGCGATCGTCAGTTTGTTTGGCTTTTCCCCCAGCCACAGCCAGGACAGCAGCGCGACCCAGACCGGGTTTGTAGTGACCAGGGTTGCTGAAGCCGCGATCGACGTATAGGACAGAGAAGTGATCCAGGTGGCAAAGTGGATCGCCAGAAAGACACCTGCGGCGATCGAGAAACCGTAAGCACGCGGCTGAGTCTTCAACCCCACGAAGTTTTTCCAGGTGGGAGCCAGGATCAGAGAAGCGATCGTCAGCCGACTTGCCGCCAGCACCAGGCTAAAACCGACTCCTGAAGTGCCTGCTGCCTGCAATGCCAACCGAATAAACACTGCCGACGCTGAAACCGACAGCACACCGACAAGCAAAATCAGCCCAATCTTCCATGGCGAGGGACGTGCTGAGGCAGTCATCTAGGCTCTGGGAGTAGGGTCTGAGCTAGTATTTGGGCGGACGGCGACGCTGCAGAAACTCAGGAATATCGAGTCCTGGCTTGGCGCGCGGCTCCGAAGTAGGCGGCAGAGGCGACGGAGGCGGAGTCATGCTGGGTGGAGCAGGAGTTCGCTTCAAAGGTGCGACTCTGGTGGCTTGGGCGGGCTGTGCCTGCGGTTCTGTCGAGAACCCGGTCGCAATCACCGTAATCCGCACTTCACCCTGAAGGCGATCGTCCAGCACTGCGCCAAAGATGATATTCGCGTTCGGATCAACCGCTTCGTAGATAATTTCTGCTGCCGCATTGACCTCGTGCAGAGTGAGATCGCTGCCGCCCGTAATGTTGAAGACAACACCCTTCGCGCCCTCGATTGACGACTCCAGCAGCGGTGAAGAAATGGCCGAGGTTGCAGCTTCCCTGGCTCTGGATTTACCCGAACCAACACCAATGCCCATGAGCGCAGAACCCGCATCTGCCATCACTGCCCGCACGTCTGCAAAGTCCACATTGACGAGACCGGGAATGGTAATGATATCTGAGATGCCCTGCACCCCCTGCCGTAGAATGTCGTCTGCCACGCGGAACGCTTCCTGGACGGGTGTTTGCTCCGAGATCACGGTCAGCAGCTTGTCGTTCGGAATAATAATAAGTGTATCAACGCGGGTTTGCAGCGCAGAAATCCCTTCATCCGCCTGGCTCGTGCGGCGTTTGCCCTCAAAGGTGAAAGGACGAGTCACAACTCCGACCGTGAGCGCACCCACTTCTTTGGCAACCTCTGCAACGATCGGAGCAGCCCCCGTACCCGTGCCGCCGCCCATGCCTGCGGTGATAAACACCAGATCTGCCTGTTCTAGCGCAGCCGCAATCTCATCACGCGACTCCTCAGCCGCCTTTTGCCCGATCGCCGGATTTCCGCCTGCCCCTAAACCTCGCGTAAGCTTCTGCCCAATTTGCAGACAGCTTGAGGACGCAGAATAGGTTAATGCTTGGGCATCGGTATTGACCGTCCAAAATTCAACGCCCGCGACCCCACTTGCAATCATTCGGTTCACAGCATTACAGCCGCCGCCGCCGACTCCGATGACTTTAATTCTGGCTACACTACTTGGCACAATCTCTCCACTCCTGGCTTCCTCTCCAAGTGCGCCTTTGACCTCACGTTGTCCCAAGTGTACCCCAGAGTTTGCGTTGAAGGGGTTTGTTGTATTCATGGGGATAGCGGAATTACCCTGATTCGCTTCAGGGAAGTCTGTATTGGTATTTTCTAATCTACTATTAAATGTCATCGGAATTTAGATACGTAAGATTCAAAGACTTTATGAAGCAGGATGACTCTAGATAAATATAGGGTAAGTTGCAGGAAAAACCAAATCTGAATCTGGGTTTGCGCTGCATTGTCCTTATTCACACCGCCCTTTTCGGACTTGCCCTGCATTGTAAGAGAAATCGCTGAATTGCAGGTGAGCAGGCATCAGATAGTTGAGTTAACTTTTGTGAAATTAGTTATCAGAAGATCCAATTCTGCAGGGGTAGTTTTAATTAGCAACTATCCTTTTTCAGTCCCGATCGAGCGCGTTTTTGTCTGCTCAAAATACTGATAAAACTTGAGAAACAGGTTGCTTTCATTTTGAATTCTCCAAATTAGATAAAGCTTAAACAAAGCAGGTTATTCAAGTGCCAATTTTAGCGGCGGCTGGAAGAGAATTACTGGGGATTTGTCTCTTCCTCGGCATCATTTACGCTGTTGACCGACTCATCGCCTGACGGTATGGTTTCGGCTGAAGTTGGATCTGTTGCTGCGTCTGTCGCTACGTCTGTCGCTACATCCGTCGCTACATCCGTCGCTACATCCGTAAGTTCATCGGTTGGCTCGATCGCCTGCGGAGCCGGATCACCCTGTAGGTTTTCGGCTGAATCCACAACTGGCGAAACCCTCTGAATCATTTCAACGCGCGGCATATCGGGGTTTCTCAAATCAATATAGGCAATGTCACCAACCCTTACTTTCTGAGTGAGATACCGCATGCGATCGAGCGTTTGAAGCTGTTTGGCAAACAATGTGCTGTAAGCGCCCAAATGCACAAGCCCCATTTCAGAGCGAAGGATGACATTGCCCGACTCTCGCCAATCGATCTCCAAAATCTTGACTGGACTCTGGCTCACCTGCTGGTAAAGGTCTACCCAATCGAGACGCTGCTGATCCTGCTGAATCCCAATGACTTTGAGCGTCGGCAGCGGACGCGACCCACGCAGAGCCATATATTTGTCGTAGGGGATCACGGTTCCCCGCTCGTCGAGAAACGCAATTGGCTTCAGTTCGCTGTTTAGCGGGTTAACGCCTTTCGCAGCTTGCGCTACCGTGGTTTGCACGGCTGGGTCGATTGCAGGACTGGCAGCAGTGCCGTAGACGATCGCGACTGGATTGCGTTCCTGAATGCGAATGGTTAAACCGGGGGGAAAGAGGCGGCGAGACACAGTGGCTTCGGCGATCGGCGCCTGAGACTCTAGCTGATGAACGATCGCCTGCGGTTTCAGGGTCAGGAGAAACTGGGGATATTGAATTGGCAGCAGCGTGCGAATGGTGTCAGCAGCCAGAGACTCATTGCCTTCAACGTTGACCTGCTTTGCATTGCGCAGCATCCAATCTGGCAGCGAAACGACCCACACTAGACTCGCCGTAAGGCTACCCACCATGAGCACCTGCCAGCTAGTCCGCATGACGTGCCAGCGGCGCTGCTTCCGCAATTTACGCCGACGGGCAGCAATTTGGGCTGAAGACACGGAATAGATTTGCCGCGTATCTTGGCGCGTCGTCACTGCTTCAGACCCCCTCTTAAACTCCACACACTAACTTCCACACCACAAGCTCCTTCTGAGTAACCTTCTCACCGATTCGCAATCCAGTTTCAGCGATCCAGCCGCTCTATCCTCGATCAAGACAAGAGCTGAGTCCGAAAATAACGGTTAATTGTAGCGAATCTTCACCGAACCTTTACTCATTTCTTCCTGCCTTGTGGGAGAAATCTGGTCAGTTCTAGAAGTAAAGTCAAATCAGTCGTTCAGAGAGTTGCGTGATGCGGAAACCCCTCTTCCTCATTTTGTCGGCTTTGCTACCGTTCCTGTCCTCAATGGACATTGCTGTGGCTGCTCACCTTCAGAATGCTCAATCCATTGCGCCGCAAAGGGAGCAATCTCGTACTGCCGTTAATCGAACCCTGGCGCGTCTCCAGAATGCCCCCACCACTTCTGAGCTGCTGCGCCAGAGCTGGACTGCTTATAAGCAGCGATTTATTCAGGCAGATGGGCGGGTCATCGATCGCGAATCCAACGATCGCACCGTTTCTGAAGGGCAAGCGTATGCGATGCTGCGATCGGTGCTAGCCAATGATCCCGCAACATTTGCACTGACCCTGCAATGGGCAGAACAAAACCTGCAGCGACGAGACGGCGATCGGTTACACGATCGGCTTTGGGCGTGGAAGTGGGGGCAGAATGAGCAGGGCAACTGGGGCATTCTCGACGGAAACTTTGCCAGCGATGCCGACGTTGATGCAGCCACAGCTCTGATTTTGGCGGCGCGTCGGTGGAATCGCCCGGAATATCTCACCCTGGCACAGGCAAAGCTCAAAGACATCTGGGATCATTCCACGATCGTGGTTTCACCCAATGGATCTGCTGCCATGCGCCACCTGTTGCCCGGTCCGATCGCGTCTTTTCAACCCCAGCCCGATCGGGTCATTCTGAATCCGTCCTATGCTGCCCCTTATGCCTTTCGGATGTTTGACCAGGTCGATCCAGAGCGCGACTGGATGAGCCTGGTAGACAGCAGCTATCGGCTTTTAGAAGACTCAGCCGCTCTTTCAGCAGTCAATTTACCGAGCGATTGGCTGGTGCTGAATCTGACGACCGGAGCTTATGAGCCAGTTCCGGAGGAGTCTAGTTTGCGATCGATTTACAGCTTTGATGCCTTTCGGGTCTGGTGGCGCGTTGCGCTGGATGCAGTCTGGTTTCAAGAGCCTCGCGCAACGGAGTATTTGCAGCAGCATTTGGCTCCGCTGCAGCAGCAGTGGCGATCGACCCGCCAGATTCCAGCAAGAATTGACCTGGAGGGAAATCCAACCGTTACTTACGAAGCCACCAGTCAGTATGCGATGCTCTATCCGGCGATGCGGCTGATTGATCCATCTCTGGCAGACGAGCTTCGATCGCAAAAGCTGCTGCCAACTTATCAGAACGGCATCTGGGACAACGACTCTGCCTACTACGTCCAGAATCTTGCCTGGTTTGGACTATTTCCCAATCGAGAAGTGGCAGCAAGCTGGCTGCGCGGTCGCTAAATAAGCTGAGCGCCTTGTCAGAAACCACTGTCAGGAGCCACAGCCACAGTCAACAGGTGCAGCAGGATCGACCACAGTCAGCTTTAGCTCATACTGCTCAGATTCTCGACTGCGAGTCGCCACCCGAACATAGTAGGTTCCGGGCTGAATGTTGCTGTATAAATTATTAATACGACGATCGGGCTGGATTGTGCCTGTCAAAGGTGTGCCTTCATAAGACAGGACTTGTCCCTGACTATCAAGAATGCTGCCAACCAGCGCGGCATCCGATCGGTTTTTGACGTTGAATCTTACATTGCTTGGAGTCGTGATGACCAGCTTGAAAATATCTACATCGCGGCGGCTCACCGTATCCACGATCCGTTTTTTCCCTGGAGTTGGAATCAAAGTGGCAGCAGCGACGGTATTTCCACCTTTATCAGATGCCCGCTGTCGTCTCAACAGAGCTTGGCGGGTTGGAGCGATCGCATCCGAGGTCAGGTTCGATACTGGAGTCGCAGCCTGAGAAGTCGGGTGAGCAAAGGAAAGCCGATTGTTTGAGAAAAACACCATTTGCCTGACTGAGCTTTAAGCTGGTAAAAACTATCGCTCTAAACAATAGCTCCTAAAGCAAGCCCTCAACCACTCCAGTTACTCAGACTTCAAGATCAGTCGCGATCGCTCACTGAAATAACCAGACTATCCATAGCGTAATTTAGCGTAATTTTGCTGATGGAGAACTCCATCGAATCTAAGGAGTGAGCATGAAATCACCAAGACAAAAAAAAGGGGCACAGTGCCCCTTCGGTTGAATGGAAGCGTCTATGGTTTCTGTAACCAAAGCAGGCTAGGAAGCAATTATTCGCGGTAGCCAGTACGGGTGGTTACATCAGGTTCACGATAGTGAACAGCGTTATCATCGCGCTTCTTACCAGCCAGACCAGCCAGCCCAATCAGACCCAGGAGACCCAGCCAGCCCCAGTCAAAGCCGTCGTTCGCCTCGATATCAGCAGCCGGAGTCGTGTCAACAGTGGTGTCAGGAGCGGTGGTCGTGGTCGTATCCGTCGTGCCAGGAGCAGTGGTTGTGGTCGTTGCAGAAGCGATCGTTGCGGGCAGAACGCTGAGGCTGAGAGCCAGTGCGCCAGTACCAATCAGTTTGGAAAGTTTCATGATTCGTTTCCTCTTGCAGATTTTTAGTGATTTCTAATCGTTCCTTGTCAGTGATGAAAAGGATTCACCCCTGGGTCGTCTTGGGAATGACGATTTGAGCTTGGCAAGCCGTTACACCTTTTAACAGTATCGAGACAGGCAGGTTATCTGAATCAACCCACGGCTAGAACCTCAACGCCGACCTTTCTCTTACTGGAGGGATAGTTAAAAGGAAAATCAGTCGATATTTAGAATTAGAAAATCCCTACAGAAAAATGAGAGCGGCGATGCAGTTTAGTTAAGACTCACCGCATGGAGTCGATCGCCTTTTGCCAGAATTCCATTCTCGAAGGTTTCTCCGTTTGTTTATGCTGGTTTTATTGGAGCAAACGATTTGACTTTCTTCTAACTCATGGCTGGACATAGTAAATGGGCAAATATTAAACGCCAAAAAGCGCGAGTCGATGCAGTAAAAGGCAAAACCTTCGCTAAAATCTCACGGGCAATTATCATTGCGGCTCGGATTGGGGGTGGCGATCCAGAGGGCAATTTTCAGCTCCGTACAGCGATCGATAAAGCTAAGGCTGCAGGGATTCCCAACGAAAATATTGATCGGGCGATTGCTAAAGGAACCGGAAAACTGGGGAGTGATAGTGAGGCGATCGAAGCAATTCGCTATGAGGGGTACGGTCCAGGCGGCGTAGCAGTTTTAATCGAGGCGTTGACTGACAATCGCAACCGTACAGCAGCCGATCTGCGGGCAGCGTTCAGCAAACGGGGCGGCAATCTCGGAGAAACGGGCTGCGTCGGCTGGATGTTTGAGCAGAAAGGCGTCGTAACGCTGAAACCCGCTCCCGTGCTGCAGGGCAGAAGGGAAGTCTATGAGCTGAAAGAAGAAGAGCTGTTGGAGGCTTCTCTAGAAGGAGAGGCAGAATCTTACGAGATCCTTGAGCTAGAAGATGACATTCCCGGTGCAGAAGTGTCTACCGACCCCGCCAACCTGGAAAATCTGGCGCAGATGCTTAAAGACAAGGGATATATTGTGATTCAGTCCGAGCTTCGCTGGTTTCCCAACAACAGCGTTGAAATTACCGATCCAGAGCTGGCAATCCAGATGCTCCGGCTAATGGATGCGCTGGAAGACTTGGATGACATTCAAAGCGTTACCGCCAACTTCGACATGGCGGATGATTTGATGACGCTGAGTATGGTTTAGTACGTAGATTCCGCTGGAATCAATACTGACTGCAGCAAATCTGGAGGTCAGCCCCAAGGCTCGCTTTCAAACTGCAGTCATGCCAGTTTCAGCCCACGTTTTCCTACCTGATCAGGAAAAAATCGCGACTTAATATAGGAGAAGTCACACCAGACGATTCAACCGATCCCCAAAAAGAAATTTCTGATAAGTATTGTTACCTGTCGGTGATATGATTTTTAAGGGTCGAGTTGACCCATTCCAACAGTCTGGATCAGGTTCTTTTGTCTTGTGAACTCGCCAGAATCTCCAGTTCAACCCCCAACCCCTGAAAATGAGGCTGAAACCTCCGGCGGTCTTCCTCCGGAACCCGATTCATCAATGCAGGAGTACTATCAACTCCAGCAAGATTTGTTGAGGGGAACCCTGATTTTAACAGGGATCATTTTTAGCTCTGTCTGGGTTTTCTATTCTCTTAACATCGCTCTCAATTACCTCATTGGAGCATGTGTCGGTGTGGTTTACTTGAGAATGTTGGCGAGAAACGTCGCGCAGCTAGGTAGGGAAAGAGAGAGTTTGGGCAGTACGCGCCTGGCTCTTCTAATCGGAGTGATCGTAGTTGCTTCACGACTGGACGATCTGCAAATTATGCCGATCTTTCTGGGCTTTCTGACCTACAAAGCTGCTGTGATCTTCTACATGCTGAAAACCACCATCTTACCTGATTCTTAAATAAGACTCAGGACATCCTAGCACCCCTCAAGATTCTGGGACATTTTTCGCATGGAAACGTTATACACGCTGAATGCCCTAAACTCTCTTCCCCTGGCGGAGTTGGAAGTTGGTAAGCAGTTTTACTGGCACATCGGCAATCTTGAACTGCACGGGCAGGTTTTCCTGGTCTCCTGGTTCGTGATTGGTGTGCTGGTGATCGCCTCCATCCTTGCAACTCGAAATATCCAGATGGTTCCCGGCGGTACGCAAAACTTGATGGAATATGCGCTGGAGTTCATTCGTGACCTGACGAAAACCCAGATCGGAGAAAAGGAGTACCGTCCCTGGGTTCCGTTTATCGGAACGCTGTTTCTGTTTATTTTTGTCTCGAACTGGTCTGGTGCGCTGGTTCCCTGGAAGCTAATTCACATTCCCGAAGGTGAACTTGCTGCTCCCACCAGCGATATCAATACCACGATCGCTCTTGCGCTCTTAACGTCTCTGGCATACTTCTATGCCGGATTCCGGAAGAAGGGATTGGGTTACTTTGGCAATTACGTCCAGCCCGTTCCGTTCATGCTTCCGTTCAAGATTATTGAAGATTTCACCAAGCCCCTCTCGCTCAGCTTCCGATTGTTCGGAAACATTTTGGCAGACGAGCTGGTCGTTGGGGTACTTGTCCTCCTGGTGCCGCTGTTTATTCCGCTGCCCGTTATGGCTCTGGGTCTCTTCACGAGCGCAATTCAGGCGTTGATTTTCGCGACGCTGGCAGCATCCTACATCGGCGAGGCTATGGAGGATCACCACGGTGAAGGGCATGAGGAACACTAGCTTCCTCAGTTGAGGGATAGAGATTGCTATCCCGCGATGAAAGGGTTTCGGCGATCGGTTTGGAGTCCATCCGCGATGCTGAAGCTTCTGTTGCAGCGTGAACAACGCTTACTTGGTTAGACCACATCCATCTAGTCGTTCTTGTACTGTAAGGTAAGGAAAATATCATGAATCCGACAATTGCTGCTGCTTCTGTTCTAGCTGCTGCTCTCGCTGTAGGTCTGGGCGCGATCGGTCCTGGCATTGGTCAAGGTAATGCGGCAGGTCAAGCTGTAGAAGGTATTGCACGTCAGCCCGAAGCAGAAGGCAAAATCCGCGGTACGCTGCTGCTGAGCTTGGCGTTTATGGAAGCGTTGACGATTTACGGTCTGGTGGTTGCGCTCGTTCTGCTGTTTGCAAACCCCTTCGCGTAAGCCAATTTCTCGTGAGGCAGAGGCGCGGATCCCCTTCGCGTCTCGCCCAACTTCTTTCATCTAAACCTCTCTATATCTTTGTCGTTTGACCCCTTTCTGGACTGTGGGGCAATTTAACTATGATGCACTGGACTATCCTGCTGGCTGCTGAAGCGGCGGCTGAGGGAGGCAAGGGAGGACTGTTTGATATTGACGCGACACTGCCCCTGATGGCAGTTCAGTTTTTGATTCTGGTCGCGGTTCTCAATGCCCTCTTCTATAAGCCTCTGGGTAAGGTACTGGACGATCGGGAAAATTTTATTCGCACCAATCAGGCGGAAGCGCGTGAGCGGCTGTCGAAAGCAGAGAACTTGGCAAAGCAGTATGAGCAGGAATTGGCAAGCACTCGCCGCCAGGCTCAGGCAGTCATTGCCGAAGCAGAAGCGGACGCTGAGAAAATAGCGGCTCAAAAAATGGCTGAAGCACAGCAGGAAGCTCAAGCACAGCGCGAGCAGGCACAGGCTGAGCTGGACCGTCAAAAGCAAGAGGCAATGCAGTCGCTCGAACAGCAAGTCGATGCGCTAAGTCGCCAGATCCTGGAAAAATTGCTGGGCACGCAGTCGGTGGGTTGATGGGACGAGGTAGCTCTCTATGATAACCATGAGAAATTTATTTTTACTGACTGCGGAAGCGGAAGCGCACGGGTTTGGGATTAACTTCGACATCCTCGAAACCAACCTAATTAACTTAGCGATTATCATTGGTGTCCTGGTCTACTTCGGACGGGGGTTCCTGGGTAAGACACTATCCGAGCGTCGCGCCAATATCGAGAACTCGATCAAAGAGGCAGAACAGCGCAAGCAAAAAGCCGCAGCAGCCTTAGCAGAACAGCAGCAAAAGCTGGCTCAAGCACAGGCTGAAGCAGCTCGCATTCGCGCTGAGGCAGAAGAGCGAGCAAAAGCAGCGCGAGAAGCCGTTCTCGCACAGTCTGAGCAAGATATCCAGCGCATGAAAGCTGCCGCTGCACAAGACTTGAACTCGCAGCAGGAACGAGTGATTGCTGAACTGAGGCAGCGAATTGCAAACCTGGCACTGCAGAAAGTCGAATCGCAGCTTCGATCGGGTTTGAGCGATGAAACCCAGCAACACCTGATCGATCGCAGTATTGCTACGATAGGAGGCGCGTCATGAGATCATCTTTAGTCTCTACAGAAATTGCAGAGCCGTATGCTCAGGCACTAATGTCGATCGCACAATCGCAGGATTTAGTCGATCGCTTCTCGGATGATGCCAACGCTCTGCTAGCAGCAATAAACGAGTCCGAAGATTTGAATTTGCTGCTGTCAAATCCCTTCTTCAAGGCAGACCAGAAAAAGGCAGTTTTGCGGCAGATTGCGGGCGATCAGCTTCATCCCTATCTGACCAACTTCTTGATGCTGCTGGTCGATCGTGGACGCATTGTATTTTTGCCAGAAGTTCTAAATCAGTTCAAGGAACTGGTGCGAAAGCTAAAGCAAACTGTTCTAGCGGAAGTTACGTCTGCCGTTGAACTGAACGAAGGACAGCAGGAAGCGATTCGCGAGAAAGTAAAGGGCATGACTCAGGCGCATCAGGTCGAACTCGATATTCAGATTGACCCAGATTTGATGGGCGGTGTGATTATCAAAGTCGGCTCTCAGGTTGTAGATGCAAGTCTGCGCGGACAACTGCGCCGGATCGGCGTGAAGCTGGGCAGCGTGGCTTAATCGCTCGTATCCCTCGAAAAATTCAGTTGGCGGTTACTCAATCTTTCGTTCTTAGTCAAAGCCGTTCGTTAGTTCAAGAGTAGAGAGAAACACCAATGGCGATTAGTATTAGACCCGACGAGATTAGCAGCATTATTCGGCAGCAGATCGAGCAGTATGACCAGGATGTCAAAGTTTCCAATGTGGGAACAGTGCTCCAGGTTGGCGATGGGATTGCCCGCGTTTATGGCTTGCAGCAGGCAATGGCAGGCGAACTGCTAGAGTTTGAAGACGGCACGGTCGGTATTGCGCTCAACCTGGAAGAGGACAACGTAGGTGCGGTGTTGATGGGCGACGGTCTGGGTATTCAGGAAGGTAGCTCAGTTCGATCGACTGGCAAAATTGCCTCGATTCCTGTAGGGGAAGCAATGATCGGTCGCGTGGTGAACGCGCTAGCTCGTCCGATCGACGGCAAAGGCGAAATCCAAGCTAGCGAATCTCGCCTGATCGAATCCGGTGCGCCGGGTATCGTTGAGCGTCGTTCCGTGCATGAACCGATGCAAACGGGGATTACCGCGATCGACGCCATGATTCCGATCGGTCGGGGACAGCGCGAGCTGATCATCGGTGATCGTCAAACCGGGAAGACCACGATCGCCGTAGACACGATTCTGAACCAGAAGAGCGAGAACGTGATTTGCGTCTATGTTGCCGTCGGACAGAAGGCTTCCACGGTGGCTCAGGTGGTTGAAACCCTGCGCGAACGCGGTGCTCTGGACTACACAATCGTCGTTGCGGCAAACGCAAACGATCCGGCTGCCCTGCAATACCTGGCTCCCTACACGGGTGCAGCTCTGGCGGAGTACTTCATGTACAAAGGCAAAGCAACTCTGATTGTGTATGATGACCTTTCCAAGCAGGCGCAGGCATACCGTCAGATGTCGCTGCTGCTGCGTCGTCCGCCGGGTCGGGAAGCTTACCCCGGAGACGTGTTCTACTTGCACTCTCGTTTGCTGGAGCGGGCTGCAAAGCTGAGTGATGAACTGGGCGGCGGCAGCATGACGGCTCTGCCGATCGTTGAAACCCAGGCAGGGGACGTGTCAGCGTATATTCCCACCAACGTGATTTCGATTACTGACGGTCAGATCTTCCTCACCTCCAACCTGTTCAACTCTGGTCAGCGTCCGGCGGTGAACCCCGGTATCTCGGTATCTCGTGTGGGTTCAGCAGCGCAAACCAAAGCAATGAAGAAGGTCGCAGGTAAGGTGAAGCTGGAGCTGGCTCAGTTTGATGAACTTCAGGCGTTTGCTCAGTTTGCGTCTGACCTGGACAAGGCAACCCAAAACCAGCTCGCGCGCGGTCAGCGTCTGCGTGAGATTCTGAAGCAGCCTCAGTATTCGCCGCTGTCGGTTGCTGAGCAGGTTGCAATTATCTATGCCGGAATCAACGGCTACCTGGATGACATCGCAACTGAGAAAGTGACGAGCTTCACGAAGGGTCTGCGCGACTACCTGAAGACCAGCAAGCCTCGCTACATGGAAATTGTGAGCAACGACAAGCAGCTCAATGATGAAGCCGAGTCGCTGCTGAAGGAAGCGATCGCTGACTACAAGAAAACCTTCAGCGCAATGTAGCGATCGAGGATTCATAATTCGCAGTCAGTTATTCCAGCCTGATATCCCAGTCGGAATGGCTGGCTGCTCTTTGAGGAACGAAAGATGCCAAACCTAAAAGAGATTCGCGATCGGATTCAGTCGGTCAAAAATACGCGCAAGATTACGGAAGCCATGCGGCTGGTGGCTGCTGCTAAAGTGCGCCGCGCTCAGGAGCAGGTCATCGCAACCCGTCCCTTTGCCGATCGCCTGGCACAGGTGCTTTACGGACTGCAAACTCGTCTCCGGTTTGAGGATGTAACGTTGCCCCTGCTGCGTCAGCGTGAGGTGAAAACGGTTGGATTACTGGTGGTTTCCGGCGATCGAGGTCTGTGCGGTGGCTACAATGCCAACGTCATTCGTCGAGCAGAAGCCCGCGCCAGAGAACTGAAGGCAGAAGGGCTGGATTACCGCTTTGTGCTGATTGGTCGTAAGGCAACCCAGTATTTCCAGCGTCGCGATCAGGTGATTGATGCAACCTTTACCGGACTGGAGCAGGTTCCGACTGCTGCTGAAGCGTCTAATATCGCAGATGAGCTGCTGAACCTATTTCTTTCCGAAACGGTCGATCGCGTAGAGCTGATTTACACGAAGTTTGTCTCGCTGGTCAGTTCTCGCCCAGTTGTCCAAACGCTTTTGCCGCTTGATGCTCAGGGCTTGGAAGCCCAAGACGACGAGATTTTCCGTCTAACCACTCGCGGTGGCGGATTTGCGGTTGAGCGGGAAAAAGTAGCAAGCGGCAATCTGGCTCCCCTGCCTAGAGACATGATCTTTGAGCAAGACCCGGTACAAATTCTGGATGCGCTGCTGCCCCTCTATTTGAACAACCAGCTCCTCCGTGCTCTGCAGGAATCTGCGGCAAGTGAACTGGCTGCTCGAATGACGGCAATGAATAACGCCAGCGATAACGCAAAGGAACTAATTAAAACGCTGACGATCGGCTACAACAAAGCCCGTCAGGCTGCCATTACCCAGGAAATTCTGGAAGTGGTGGGCGGTGCGAATGCGTTGGGTTAAGAGGTGACCCGCTGGCGGTAGCACAAAGCGATGATCTGAATTGAATCAAACATTTGAGGCGGTGCGATACCGCCTTTTTTATTTCCAAATCCGAACTTTCACCGTTTGCTGGTATCCATATTGATGGAAATTTAATAGGAACGAAAGGGCATTCTACAGTTAATTCACTTATTTTGCTTGTCCCAGGTTGGTCTACCTGACTGGCAAAACAAAAGCCTGATGTGTAGGAAATATCAAAGATAGCAAGATTTGATGTAATGAGTACTGCTCCAATGTCCTTCTCAGAAGCAACCTTAAGCGTTTTACAAGAGGCTGGAGAGCCACTTCACTACCGAGAAATTACCAGAAGGGCATTCGGGCGCGGGTTAATTCAAACCGATGGCAAAACACCAGAAGCAACGCTCAACGCCATATGAGTTATTGTCAAATCTGGTGTATGGAGAAGAATCAAGCAGCATCCTGACTGACAATTAAATCTGATTTTTGATCAAATCGAATCCCATCTTTGAATTTCACGCCTTCAATCACCTCTCCTAATCGTTTGAATCCTCGAATGCGTAACCATCTTTTTTGAGCACTTTGAACTAACTTAAACACCAACGACAAGATGCTGTCCTGCGAAACACAGCCACGGGTTTTGTCAGTTCTGAGGCGGACTGTCGCGAAGGTGGATTCAATTGGGTTCGTGGTGCGAATATGAACCCAGTGTTCAGCCGGAAAATCATAGAACGCCAACAGGGTATCCCGGTCTTTGGCTAAACATTCAACGGCTTTGGGATACTTGGCATCGTAAGTTTTAATAAAGCGCTCAAAAGCCTTGTGCGCCTCATCCTTGGTTTGTGCCAGATAGATTTCGTGCAAGCCAGACTTGGCAGCAGATTGCAGGCTTTTGGGGAGCTTGTTCAGTACATTCGCTGTTTTGTGCACCCAACAGCGTTGTCCGCGCGTGGTCGGAAATACCTGTGCCAGGGCTTTCCAAAAGCCTCAAGACCCATCTCCGATGGCGAGTTCTGGATCTCGTTTGAGTCCCTGGTCTTGTAAGCGCAAGAGCAACGGTTTCCAGCTTAACTCAGACTCCCGGAATCCAGCTTCAAGTCCCAGCAGTTCTTTGGTGCCCGTGTCCGTGACCCCAATGATGACTAGAATGCACTGGCGGTCGTCTTCATTCCGAATGTTGAAATAAATGCCATCCGCCCAAACGTACACATACCGGTTACCGGCCAAAGACCGTTGCTGCCACTGGTGATGCTCCTGACTCCATTTGCTTTTAAGCCGACTAATCGTGCTAGCAGACAAACCTTCTACCTGTGCCCCCAGCAATGAGACCAGGGCTTCTGAAAAATCTCCCGTTGATACCCCCTTGAGGTATAACCAGGGCAGCACCTCTTCCACACTTTGGGAACGTTTCAAATAGGGTGGCAACAACGTTGAATTGAACTTAATCCCACTCCGGGTGCGGTCTCGCACTTTCGGTACCTCGATCTCAACCGCTCCTACGCCGGTGACAATGGTGCGTTGCGGCAAGTAGCCATTACGAACGATCGCCTGTCGCCCGTCCCCGTCCTTGAGATCTTGATGCTGAACTAGAAATGCTTGCAATTCAGCTTCTACCGCTTGAGCGATAATTTGCCGCGCACCATCACGCACTAACTCGGTTAGTGCATCCTTAAACGATGGGGATGTTCCACTCCCTTGGAATGCAATAAGATTATCCTCATTCATGGTGTATCCTCGTCTGGTCTTTTGCTTATCCAGCAGGATATGCCCTTTCCTCTTCTTTGCTCATACACCAGAAATAAACATAACTCCGCCATATTAGCTGTAGACATTAAGCAGAAGGGTGAAGCCAGTCTCTTTATTCGCGTCAAACCCGGAGTGTTTGGGCTACGAGTCTGGGGACTCGATCAGGAAATTCCAGCTCTAAAGTCTTCTTGTGCAAGTGAAGACCAGCGAGTACGGATTCAACACTTTCCGGTTTACTCGGAAGTGCGCCTGGTGCTGCCAATCTGGAATGGACGCTTAAGAACCTAAATTACCGGATTGCGCTCTGCCATTACTGCGCTTTAGGGTAGCCCCCAATCTCCTGTTGATTGGACGCAGAAAAGGGAACGGGACGACGAGGCGATTTTGTCCCTCGGTTCGTAAGGTTGTGCAGGCAAAGCGGCAAAAAGAAAATATTCAGCGTCCTATCGTGGATGCGCTGCGAGGCTCCCTTATCGGTTTGATGCCGTGCGAGGAACGATTATTACAACGGGAGATTTCTCGAAAGGAACAACGGCGGCGGCGATCGATCGAGGGGCTGCTCCAATCACATTAATCAACGGCGAAAAGCTGATTGATTTGCTGATCGAACAGCAAGCTAGGCGTTCGGACGCGATCGATCGAGATCCTGGAGTTAGATGCAGATGCGTTTGCTCAACAGGATGAGGAAGCGACCTGTGAAGAATAACAGGGATTCAATAGTAATATTGACCTGCTAGAAGCAGACAGCTCCATCCTGAAATCCCCAGAAGCCAGCCGCACAGACGCGCCGGAATGCAGGATAATGGAAAAGTTTTATTGTATTTCGAGCGATTGCAGACCAGCCATGCGGACTCATTATTGCGGAGAGCTTCGAGCCAGAGACGTAGGAGAGACAGTCACCCTGTTTGGATGGGTCGATCGTCGCCGCGATCATGGGGGCGTAATTTTTGTGGATTTGCGCGATCGAACGGGAATTGCCCAGATTGTCAGCGATCCGGAACGAACGCCAGAATCCTATAAAACAGCAGACGATCTGCGAAATGAGTACGTGGTGAAGGTGACGGGACGCATTAGCAAACGTCCACCAGAATCACTGAACCCTCGCATTCCGACGGGTGAGGTTGAGATCTACGCCGATCAGATCGAGCTGCTCAGTCCAGTGCGCAAACAGCTCCCGTTTCAGGTGTCTACTGCCGAGCAAGAGCCAGTGCGAGAAGATCTGCGGCTGAAGTATCGCTATCTGGATTTGCGGCGAGAACGCATGAGCCAGAATATTCAGTTGCGCCATCAAATTATCAAGGCAATTCGCCGTTATCTGGAAGACGTAGAAGGCTTTATCGAAGTCGAGACACCCATCCTGACGCGATCGACTCCTGAAGGCGCAAGAGATTACCTCGTTCCTAGCCGCGTCAACCCGGGCGAGTTTTTCGCGCTGCCCCAGTCACCTCAGTTGTTTAAGCAATTGCTGATGGTGTCGGGACTCGATCGCTACTATCAAATTGCTCGCTGCTTCCGCGACGAAGATTTGCGGGCAGACCGTCAGCCGGAATTCACTCAGCTCGACATGGAAATGAGCTTTATGAACCAGGAAGAAATCCTGGAGCTGAACGAAAAGCTGGTTTGCTCGATTTTCAAGCAGGTCAAGGGAATTGATCTACCCCGTCCGTTTCCCCGCTTAACCTATCAGGAAGCCATGGATCGCTACGGCTGCGACAAACCCGATACCCGCTATGGGCTGGAGCTGGTTGATGTGTCTGACCTGATGAAAGACTCCGGCTTCAAGGTGTTTTCGGGCGCGATCGCAAGCGGCGGGATTGTGAAAGTCCTACCTATTTCGGGTGGCAACGACGCTTTCTCGAATGTGCGAATCAAGCCGGGCGGCGATTTGTTCAACGAAGCCACCAGCATGGGCGCAAAAGGACTTGCCTATGTGCGAGTGCGGGACGGCGGCGAAATTGACACGATCGGCGCAATCAAAGATAACCTGAGCGAAGAACAGAAGACTGAGCTAATTCAGCGCACTGGCGCACAGCCCGGACATCTGCTGCTGTTTGGAGCCGGAGACAGCCCCACGGTGAACAAAACCCTCGATCGCCTGCGTCAGGTCACAGCTCGCGAACTGAATCTGGTTGACCCCACTAAGCTGAACTTGCTCTGGGTTACTGACTTCCCGATGTTTGAGTGGAATGCAGACGAGAATCGGCTTGAGGCGCTGCATCACCCGTTTACTGCCCCTTTCCCGGAAGATGCTCACGATTTGAAAACCGCTCGCGCTCAGGCATACGATCTGGTGTTTAACGGGTTTGAAGTTGGCGGCGGCAGTCTGCGGATTTATCAGCCCGATTTGCAGCAGCAGGTATTTGAGACGATCGGCTTATCGACCGAAGAGGCATACGAGAAATTTGGCTTTTTGCTGGAAGCGTTTGAGTATGGCACGCCGCCCCACGGTGGAATTGCTTACGGGATCGATCGCCTGGTAATGCTGCTTGCTGGAGAAGAATCGATTCGCGACGTGATGGCATTCCCGAAAACGCAGCAGGCAAAATGTCTCCTGACCAATGCGCCTTCCGAAGTGGATACCAGGCAGCTCAAGGAACTGCACATTGCGACAACGGTAAAGCCTAAAATCTAATCTGCATCCGAGGCATAGGGGCGAAGCATTCGCACTGAAAGGTTGGATAAAGGTTGGATAGAGTCCGAAACGGATTGCCGCGAATGCTTCGCCCCTACAGATTTTGCTATCCCTGACCCCGATACCAGTTCGCTAATCGATCGCGTTCAACCCCTGCAAAGTATCCGGCGATCATCGCTTGATTAATCAAGGTTGTCTTAAGCACGCCGAGTTTCTGCCAGCGTCGCCCGGACGTTACGACAGCAGCAGGAGCAATGCGGATTTTACCCTGTGGTCGCAATCGCAGCACGAACTCAAAGTCTTCCATGATTGGCAGCTCGGCAAAGCCGCCCATGTCGTAAAACGTTGAGGCTTTCAGGAAAATTGCCTGATCGCCATAGGGCATTTGCAGCAGGTGCGATCGCTGATTCACTCCCCATTCCACCAGCCGCAGCCCTGTTCCCTGTCCGTCAATGTGAAGCTGAAATGCTCCGGCGATCGTTCCAGGTTGGGCTAGGGTTTGGCGTACTAGAGCCAGAAAGCCAGTCGGGAGCCGGGTATCCGCATGGAGAAACAGCAAATTTTCCCCGGTTGCCAACTGTGCCCCCAGATTCATCTGTATCGCACGATTGCGTGGGGCAGAGATTACAGGAATTTCTAAAGCTTGAACCTGGGCGATCGTGTCATCTTCGCTTTTGCCATCAATCACCAGGATTTCGATCGGTTCCTCGTTGCAGGCTTGTTGCAAATCTTGCAGAGCGGATTGAATCGATCGTCCTTCGTTCACGGCTGGAATAATCACCGAAAGCGGTGCGTTTTTTGCCTTTGCTCGATGCCAGATCGGTAAATCTTCTGGGTAGTCAATATCGCTCAGCTCATCTAAGTATGCAATATTCAGGTTCAGGGATTGGGCAACCGTCACCGTTTGCTGCAGTACTTCAGATGTGCCCCAGGTGATTCCTTCAAATAGTTCTGGGATCAGCCGATTTATACCGATCAGGTAATAGCCGCCATCTGCTGCTTTGCCCAAAACAAGATCGTGCGAGTCGAGCTGCGCATAGGCTTGCACAATGCGATCGGCATCTAAACCAGGGCAATCTGTTCCGATCGCCACAACTTTTTTAGCTCCCTGAGCAAATGCATTGTGGAAGGCTGCTGTTAATTTGATACCAAGGTCGCCCTCAATTTGGGGGAAATAAAGCCACTCAGAGCCAAGCCAATTTTTAATTTGCTGAAGTTCGTTGGCTTCAGAGGTTGCCGCATACCAAATTTCTGGGGTGTAGCGAGTGGATTGAGCAATCGGGCTTATTTGTCTCAGCGTATGCTCGGTCATTTGACGCTGAAGCAGGGCAGCTCCTTCTGCCCCCAATGCAGGAACCAGGCGAGTTTTGGCTTTGCCGGGAACCGGGTAGCGAGTAAAGATGAGCAGACGATTAGCGGCACTTTGCGATCGATCGGAAGAAATCAAGGGACTGGCTGGAGAATTACTCCTAGACTTTAGACGATCGAACAGTTTGAAAGCCAGATCAAGCACTCAAATCGCTAAACTTGCGCTTCAGCCGTCGCCTCCCGAACTCGCTCCACATCACCCCGACGATACATCCAGGTTCCGTCTTTCTTATTGCGACCCACAAAGCGACTCTTCACCTGAGCCTGGTCTAACTGTCGCTGTGCCTCAGCAGGAGAACAGTTGAGAACCACAGCAGCGTATTTGAGCGGCATCCACTGGCGATAGAACCGGGAAATTAGCACGTCGTCTGATTCATTTAGAATTTCTTGCATCAGCCGTTTCAGCAGCAGCCAGCAAGCCAGCGTATCCGCTTCAGCACGGTGCGATCGTCCTACGTCAAACTGAAAATGCTCGACCAGTTTGGGTAGGCTACGTGAAGGCAGATCGGGCAGCATCAGGCGAGAGAGCTGCACGGTGCAAAGCTGCTCTGCTTTGGGTTTCTCAAAAACGGTTTCCAGTCGATCGAACTCCGATCGCAGAAATCCATAGTCAAAGCTAAGGTTATGCGCAGCAAGGATACCCGGATGAAACAGCGGAAAGAAACGGGGAAACACTTCGGCGGCGATCGGGGCGGCATTCACCATCGACTGAGTAATTCCGGTGAAGCGAACAATGCGATCGGGAATGCGAACCTGCGGATTCACTAAACTGGTTTGCTGCTCAAGAATTCCGTCTGCTAGCGTAGCGCGAATCACAGAAATCTCGGTGACTCGATCAGAGCGATGAAACCGTCCGGTCGTTTCGACGTCCACCACGGTAAAAACCTGCTGACTCATTTGACGGTAGCTCTGAAGCAGTTCGATCGATCGCACCAGGGTTCTCCTTTCTGCAGCAAGTTTGACGGCAAAACGGTTTAACTGTACTCAAAACTGTACTAAAAAAAGGGTACGACTGAACGCACCCTGTCAAAATTTAGTATCAAAATTTAGAATGATTTGCGATGCAGTGAGCTTTATCGATCGATCCAACCCACCGCACCTGCAACCCGCAGCTAGGACTTCGACGGTACAGGCGACTTGCGCTTCACTGGCTTGGGACGATCGCCGCCGCGAGAATCATGGCGATCGCCTCTGGGCGCGCGGCGTGGCTTTGGTTCATCCACAATCGGCTCATCGACATAACCCTGATCAACACGCATCCAGCTAGGACGAATCTGGTCATATGCCATCTGCAGCGCAGCCGCCGCGATCATATTCGGCTCAAACTCCTCGGCAAGCTGAGCAATGATTGGCAGGAAAGATGCCATGCGTTCACCCGCAAGCGCTTCGCGCAATGTGCCTTGCAGCTTTTGCAAATGACGAGCTTCAATTTGAGCGCGAGTTGGGATTGTGCCCATTTCGAGCCGCTGGCGAATATGCTGCTCAATTTCCCGCAGTTTGCGCTTATCTAACGGATGCACTAGCGAAATGGCTGTGCCCTCTTTGCCAGCGCGTCCCGTTCGTCCAATCCGGTGAACATAGCTTTCGACACTATCGGGCAGGTCGTAGTTGATGACGTGGGTCAAATCTTCAACGTGCAAACCCCGCGCCGCAATATCGGTCGCCACGACCCAGCGCACCTGACGCTGACGGAATCTCAGCAAAAGCCGCTCCCGCTGAGACTGGCTCAGATCGCCGTGATATTCATCAACGCTGTGACCTGCCGCCTGCAACTGACGAGTGAGTTCTGCCGCCGCTTTGCGAGTCCGTACAAAGATCAGTGCCGATTCTGGGTCTTCCATTTCAAGGATGGGCTGAAGGGCACGCGCCTTCGTCCAACCTCGCGGAACGATGTAAGCAATCTGGTTGATGCGAGTCGGAGCCGCTTTGGGCTGCTCAACCGTGACAGTGACAGGCGATCGCAGAAACTTCGTTGCCAGTTCCCGAATCGAGGGTTCCATCGTTGCGGAGAAGAAAGCTGTCTGCCGCTCGGCGGGAGCCTGGCTGAGGATCTTCTCAACGTCCTGAATAAAGCCCATGTTCAGCATTTCGTCTGCCTCGTCCAGCACCAGAAAGCTGAGCTGACGCAGGTTCAAGTCACCCCGATTCAGCAAATCCAGCACGCGACCAGGTGTACCCACCACAATCTGACAGCCGCGATGAAGGCGACGAATTTGCAGATCGATCGCCTGTCCGCCATAAATCGGCAGAACGTGCAGGCGGCGATCGTGGCTAAATGACCGGATCGACTGGTAAACCTGGAGCGCCAGTTCGCGGGTCGGGGTGAGAATGAGGGCTTGAACCGCTCCACTATTCAAATCAATTCGCTCTAGCAGAGGCAGCGAGAAAGCGGCTGTTTTCCCTGTTCCTGTTTGCGCCTGACCAACCACATCCCGCCCGGAAAGCAGATGGGGGATTGCCTGTGCCTGAATGGTCGTAGGAACGGTGAATCCTGCCTTTTCAAGATGGCGAACTCGTGCCTCTGATAGACCTAAGCCATGGAAAGAAAGCGTCATTAAGACTCCTTGAGACTTTAAGTTTGGGATATGAAATTAACGGTGAACAGAGACACGATCGAGCGCGCCTCGAAGTTGGGTTCTTGAATCTGCAACACGACCATAAAGGTCATACACATCGGCATCTGTGATCAAAACAGGAACGATCGTTCCCAGCCGAGCTTCACCCTGGACATAGATCAACCCATCGACCTCTGGCGCAAAGCGAGCCGAGCGCCCGACCAGTTCTCCGGTTTCAGGGTTTTCCTGCTCAACCAAAACATCGACCACTTTGCCAATTTCTGCCCGGTTCTTTTTGAGCGAAATTGGCTGCTGAAGGGTCATCAGCGCATCTCGGCGATCGTCCATCACTTCCTGAGGAAGCTGGTTGGGCAGACTGTAAGCCGGGGTTCCTTCTTCGGGGGAAAAGGTAAACACGCCCACGTGATCAAACTCATGTCGCTGCACAAACTGCCGCAGATGTTCAAAATGCTCGTCCGTTTCGCCAGGAAAGCCGACGATGAATGTGGTTCGTAACACCGCATTTGGCAGAGCAGTTTTGATGCGATCGATGATGCCGTCATTCACCTGACCCTGCCAGGGACGATTCATTGCCCGCAGCACTTCCGGGTGAGAATGCTGCAGCGGCAGGTCAAGGTAAGGCAAAATATTTGGCGTTTCCTGAATCGCCTGAATCACTCTCGGTGTTAAGCCTGTGGGATAGGCATAGTGCATCCGAATCCAGGGGATTTCGACCTTGCCGAGTGCCCGCAGCAGTTCTGCAAGTTTGGGTTCGCCGTAGAGGTCAAGCCCATAGTTTGTGGTGATTTGGGAAATCAGAATAATTTCCTGCACCCCTTCTGCTGCAAGCTGCTGAGCTTCTGCCACGATCGACTCAACCGACCGCGATCGCTGATTGCCGCGCAAGTGAGGAATGATGCAAAACGCACAGCGGTAGTCACAGCCTTCTGCAACCCGAAGATAGGCAACGCCCTCTGTGGTCGTGCGATAGCGAGGCATTGTTTCGTCTGCGATAAAGGTCGGCTCCTGCGAGATTTCCTTCACCTGTTCGCCAGATGCAGTGCGCTCAATCACATTCACGATCTTGTGATAGTCGCCCGTTCCCACGATCGCCACCGCTTCGGGGAGGGCATCGAGCAATTCCTGCTGAAAATGCTGCGCCATGCAGCCTGCGATTACGACTTTCTTGTTGGCTTCTGCCATTTCAACCAGCGTGCGAACCGATTCCTCTCGCGCTGCTTGAATAAAACTACAGGTGTTGACAATGACGTAATCAGCAAGTTCCTCGTTAGAGTCTACCTGATAGCCTGCCTGAACGAGCAGACCGAGCATATGCTCTGAGTCAATCCGATTTTTTTCGCAACCCAAATGAGTGATTGCAATGGTTGGCTTCTCGCCCATGCAGTTATCCGTATAGATGAAACAAACAGAATAGGTAAAACAAACGATGCAGTCTTACTTGCGAGTGTGGCGATCGCGTCATCAACGGACTGGACGTTTGCCTTCCTATACGCTTGCCCGGAAGCATTTGTCTAGAAGCAGTCTAATCGCCGCTCCTATCATTCTAACACTCCCTCAGTGTTAATGATTGTAAATCGAGGGAATGGGATGAACAGAGCGGTAGATTCAAGATGCAACTAGAGCAGCTCGCGTACACCGTGAATTGCAATCGCGTTAGCTAATCTCTATCGTGATAACAATCTTAACATAAACAAATTTCCGCTCGTCACCTGAGCTTCAAACTTTATCAGTTCTGGCTGGAGTTCCGGCTTGAAGTTCCATTGGCTGTTAAAGTAAGTCTATGAGGCGTAGTGACTTGCGTCGTTTTCTGTGTCCTTATTCCGCCGAGTCCGGATTTAGCAAAGACCTGTGGACTTAATACAGATTTTTAAAACAGCCAATCCTATCATCGGTGTCGTTCACTTAATGCCGCTACCCGCTTCTGCCCGCTGGGGAGGCAATCTTAAAGCCGTTATCGATCGGGCAGAACAAGAAGCGACTGCCCTGGCATCGGGTGGGGTTGATGGCATTATTGTTGAAAATTTTTTTGATGCGCCCTTCACCAAAGATGCTGTTGACCCAGCGATCGTGAGTGCAATGAGCCTGGTGGTGCAGCGCCTGATGAACCTGGTGACACTGCCGATCGGAATCAATGTGCTGCGCAATGATGCTCTCAGCGCAATGGCGATCGCAACCTGCGTTCAGGCTCAGTTTATCCGCGTCAATGTGTTGACTGGGGTGATGGCAACGGATCAGGGCTTAATCGAAGGACAGGCACACCAGCTTTTGCGCTATCGGCGCGAGTTGGGTAGTGACGTCAAAATTCTTGCAGATGTGCTGGTCAAACACGCTCGTCCGCTGGGTTCTCCCAACTTGACCACCGCAGTGCAGGAGACGATCGATCGTGGCTTAGCCGATGGGGTGATTCTCTCCGGTTGGGCAACTGGCAGTCCTCCCAGCCTGGAGGATCTGGAGCTGGCAAGCGCAGCAGCAAACGGTACGCCGGTGTTCATCGGTAGCGGTGCAGACTGGGAAAACATTCCCCGACTGATTCAGGCAGCCGATGGTGTGATCGTCTCTAGCTCGCTTAAACGGCGGGGACAGATTGAGCAGCCGATCGACCCAATTCGCGTGAGTCAGTTTGTCGAAGCCATGCAGCGTAGCCTGTCTACCAAAGCTGCAGCACAAGCTGTTTCTTCAACGCCTGTACATTCTTAGAAAATTAGCCTCATCCTTGACAGATTGAGCCAGAATGGATAAGTCAAAGTTGAGTAGGTTTGGTGCAAGTGACACGAACGAGAAGGGGTTCTATGAGTAGCCGTCGCCGTCAAGCTCCCTGGATTCACCGCAATTCGCGCCTGTTGATTGCAGCCGTTGCGATTCTGGGGGCACTCAACACCGGATACATTACTGCAACGAAACTGTTTGGGGGAGAAGCCGCCTGTCCGACAAGTGGCTGTGAGCAGGTTTTATCCAGCCCCTATGCCTATCTGTTTGGCATCCCGCTCTCACTGTTTGGGCTGCTGGCATACGCTGGAATGGCAGTGTTTGCTCTCGCTCCGCTGGCAGTCAGTCCTGACAAAAATAAGCCGCTTCGAACCGAGCTTGAGAACTGGACGTGGCTGCTGCTGTTTGTTGGCTCGACTGCAATGCTGGTTTTCAGCGGTTATTTGATGTACATCATGGCGAGTCAGTTTGTCGCTGTTTATGGAGCATCGGGTATTTGCTATTACTGCATTGCCTCAGCCCTGTTTGCGCTAACCCTGTTTGTGCTGACGCTGATCGGTCGCGCCTGGGACGATGTGGGGCAACTGCTGTTTACGGGGATCATTGTGGCAATGGTGACGATCGTCGGTACGCTCGGCGTATACGCGAACATAGGCGGCTCAGCAACCGCAGACGCATCGAGTCAATCGGGTCCAGCGGTTACTTCAACCTCTGGTCAGGCAGAAATCGCTCTGGCAAAGCACTTAGCTAGCATTGACGCAAAAATGTACGGTGCCTACTGGTGTCCGCACTGTCACGACCAAAAACAGCTCTTTGGGCAGCAGGCGTGGCGTGAGATTACCTATGTCGAGTGTGCTCCCGACGGGCAAAACGCTCAGCCCGATGTTTGCACAGCTCAGGGAATTGAGGGCTATCCGACCTGGGAAGTGAACGGCAGAAAGCTCTCTGGAACCCAAACCCTTCAGCAGCTTGCTGAGGCATCGGGCTATCAGGGGCCTACCAACTTTCAGATCGGCGGATAGAAATCATCCAAAAGCAAACTGAATGAGAAGGGGGCTAGATGCCCCTTTTTTGTTTTATCTTTTATACAGCCATAGCCACTTTGTTGAGGACGGGGTGCAGGGGGAGAACCCCTGCGTGGGGGCTTAGCCCCCACACCCCCTCTGTACGAATGGATCTGGCTACAGCTATACTTTTTTCCCAGCCGGTTGCCCCTGGGTCAATTTACGAATCGCCATTTACAGCAATTTTCACTGGATTGAGCCACACAATTCCCCATTCCCCACTCCCTACTCCCCTCGTACAGGGGGCTTTGCATTTGAAAACGGCTGTAATCCAAAATTTCCGATCGCTAACGCTTGGTTTGACTCAAGGGCTGCGTTGGCGCATTCACATCTTCGATCCAGTAAGTCGCGTCCACGACCTGATTCCTGGCAGCCCGGTAGCCGATCGTCCCAACGCCAGCCACCATAAAAGCGAGCGCTGGTGCAATGGCAGGAATCCACAGATAGTAAACAAAGGCGACGCCGCTGGCTCCAGCGATCGTACCCAGACAGAGCAAAATTCCGATTCCCAGTTTGAGCGGATGACGCACCGTCCAGAACAGGACGCCGCCGATCGCTGCCCAGCCCCCAATCCACAAAATTTCGCCCCAGTCCGGCAGGGTACGAAACAGGGGAACACCGTCTAAAACACTGCTCAAGATCTGGCTGACGATCTGGGCATGAACCGTCACGCCCGCCATCTGGTGCTCGGTTTCCGTTCCAGCACTATAGGGCGTGTAGAACAGGTCTTTGCCGCTGGGAGCCGTTGTGCCAATCAGCACGATTTTGTCTTTTACGAGTTCAGGATCGAGCTTTCCTTCAAGCACATCAGTAAAGGAAACCGTTGGGGTAGGGCGCTGAGGCGATCGATAGTTCAGCAGGATCTGGTAACCTGCGCCGATTTCATCGCTCTGATAGCCGCCAAAGCTGCGCTCAAGGGGGACAAAGTCGGCTTTACCGAGCTGCATCACTGCCGCATCGGGGGGGAAATTTGGGCTGGTTTGAGGCTGGATGTTTTGAACCGATAAATATTTCAGCGCCACCTGAAGCGCAAAGGAGGGGTAGACTCCCTGTGGAACTGAGCCAAATAAGAGGCTGCGGCGCACCACCCCATCCGGGTCAATCAGCAAATCATTAAACCCGATCTGTTCTGGCGGGAGACCAGACGGCGCTGGGATTTCGATCGTGCCCCGATCGCCAAACTGCATAATTGCGATCGTCCCGGTTTGCTGAAGTTCCTGCATCAGTTCAGCATGACCCGGTTCCTGCGGCAGTTCTCGATACAGATCCATCCCAATTGTGCGGGGATTTGCCTGAGCGATCGTGCGAATCACCTGGGCCAGGTCACGATCAGAGGGGGTGGGTCGCTGCAGCTTTTGCAGATCGGCTTCGGTGATTTCAACTGTCAGCATCCGTGGATCCGTGCCAGGGTCAGGACGCAGGCGCATCAGGTGGTCATAAACTGCCAGTTCGGGCGTTTGCAGCCAGCCAAGCTGCTTCACTCCGGCAATCATTCCCGTGACAGTGAGCGTTGTTGCCAGAAACAGTTTCCAGCCAGAGCGGAGTCGATCGCGCCAGTGTTTGTGGGCATCGCGGGGCGTGGAGCGATAGTATCCGTTGGGGTGGGGCAGGGCAGTTCCGCCTCTAGAGTAATCAGCAATCTTAGAGTCCGCCAGCAGTGCTGAGGGCAGCATAGTCTGCTCTGAGGAATTAAATTCCAGTGGCTCAAGGGAGATATTTGCTCTATTTGCCAGGGCTTGCCGCAGTTCTGCAACTGACTGGTAGCGTTGGCTGAAGTGATAGCGCACCAGGCGCGACAGCACCGCTCGAAACCCAGGACTAATCATGGGCGATGACCAGATCAGTTCACCGCTATCGCCGTCCATTGTCATCTGAGTGGGCTGGCAACCTGTCAGGGCTTGAATCACCGTCATCCCCAGCGCATACAAGTCGCTGCAATAGCGCGGTTTGCCTGCAAGCTGTTCGGCAGGCGTATAGCCCGGTGTGCCGATGCTCACGGTCAGAGCCGATCGCTCTGGATCGCTTCGGAGCTGGGACTGAATTTCCTTAACTGCGCCAAAATCAATCAGGACAAACTTGCCGTCCTCCATGCGGCGGATCAGGTTTGCAGGCTTGATATCCCGGTGGATCACGTTGTGGTTGTGCACAAACTCAATCACACCCAGGACATCCTGCAAAAAGTCGATCGCTTCTGCTTCTGTCCAAAATCGATCGAGCAGTTCGCGGCTGAGAGACTTGCCCTCGATAAATTCCTGAACCAGAAAAAACTCACCGTCCCGCTCAAAGAAATCGATAAACGTTGGGATTTGCGGGTGTTCTCCCAGTCTTTTCAAAATTTCCGCTTCGTTTCTAAACAGGCGGCGAGCTGTCTCGAGAAAATGACTGTCAGTATTGCTGGGTTTAAATTGCTTGATGACACAAAGCGATCGATTCTCTGATAGCGTATTTTCGCCCGACAAAATTTCTGCTAGGTAGGTCTGCCCGAAGCCACCCGCTCCCAAGACTGCGATAATTTTGTATCGCTCTTCTAGCAACTGCTCCAGCATGCTCGACCTAACGCCCCTCGTTCCTTGATTTTGGCATAGATTCCCAATCAGCCTGTTTTGTTGCTTGCCTTTTGTAAACTTGCCGAATTATTACTATCTCCTAGCCCTTTCCCCAGCTCTTTTATGATTACTGGTAAAACCAATCTGCTTGGTGTCATCGGGCATCCGATCGAACACTCCCTTTCCCCTGTAATGCAGAATGCTGCTCTGGCTGCCCTGGGCGCGGACTATGTCTATTTGCCGTTTGCGATCGACCCAAAAGATCTCTGGCGTGCCCTGAACGGCTTTGAGGCGATCGGGCTTCAGGGGTTTAACGTCACGATTCCGCACAAGCAGGCAATTATGCCGCTGCTGCACGAAATTTCTGAAACTGCACAGGCGATCGGAGCAGTCAACACCGTTTGTCGCACTGCATCTGGCTGGTATGGCACAAACACCGACATCGACGGATTTCTGGCACCGCTCCAGACCCAGCCACAAAACTGGACAGAAGCAACCGCTCTTATTCTAGGCAATGGCGGGGCTGCTCGTGCGGTTGTGGCAGGCTGCTATCAGCTCGGCTGTCGTCAAATTCGGGTGATTGGGCGCGATCGGCAAAAGCTCGACTCCTTTCAGCAAAGCTGGCAAGATCATCCGCTTGCAGCCAAGCTCTCAGTATTTGAATGGCAGGAGCTTCCCAATCTGCTGTCCGAAACTCATGTCCTTATCAACACCACCCCGCTCGGCATGGCTCCCCAGGCTGACCGCTCCCCGATCGATCCAACCATTCTGGAAAAGCTGCCAGCAGGCTCGATCGCCTATGACCTGATTTACACCCCCCGCCCAACGCTTTTTCTTCAGCAGGCAGCAGCGCAAGACTGTGTGGCGATCGACGGCTTAGAAATGCTGGTGCAGCAAGGAGCCGCCGCCCTTCAACTCTGGCTCAAGCAGCCCGTCCCAGTAGAAGTGATGCGATCGGCTTTATTAGACTTTTTGCACTCTTCCAGGAAACAGAACGACCCGTAAAACAGAAAGACACCCAGTTCACCTGCTCCCCCCCTCACCCACCTACTCGCCC
>Ga0224723_1000281_pt1 | contig 35842 bp, 32 predicted proteins | sample Balambano_FR2_Me_FD_161647 | JGI IMG/M metagenome (GOLD analysis project Ga0224723, IMG submission 161647) | Freshwater sediment microbial communities from Lake Towuti, South Sulawesi, Indonesia - Balambano_FR2_MetaG | ecosystem: Environmental > Aquatic > Freshwater > Lake > Sediment | place... | reverse complement strand
GGGTTGTAGGCTGAGGAGGGGGGGAGGGTTCGCTAGCTTGGGAAACTAGCGATGGCATTTGGGCGGATAGCTGCAGCGATCTTGGCTGTTGACCCACAACCAGCACTTTGCCTTGGGTTTTGCCTGGAGAATTGTTAAGGTATAGTCTGCCACCAACCCCCCCTAAGGCTCTGACAGTCTTATCAAGGGCGGTTTGCAGGGCGGGACGGGGGGTTTTGTGCAGCAGAGCTGCCACTTGGTTGATGGTGGCTTCGTGCTTGGCATGGAGGCGACTTTGACTCAGCAGCATGGCATGGGACAACGCCACAGAGACTTGATCGGCCACTAACTGCACCACTTCAAGTTCCTTGGGGCTCACTTGCCAGGCACGACTATGGTGAGCCACCAACAGGCCCCATAACTTTTGCTGATGCAGCACAGGCACCACTAGAGATGCCTGAACACCCATATTGGTGAGGTACTCTAGGTGGCAGGGATCGACAGGACGAAACCGGATGTCTGAGTTTAAGCAGGACTGGTCGTTGTCGCTGGGGAGGGGGCTGACCCCAATTTCTTGCTCTGCCACATTGACAATGTTGCGCTGACGAACCGTGAGAAATAACTCCCGAGCCTCCTGAGGAATGTCATCGGCAGGAAAGCAATGGCCCAGCAGCGAGGGCAGGCGATCTCGATCAATTGATTCGGCCACCACTTCCCCACTGCCATCGGTCGCAAAGCGATAGACTTTGACCCGATCAGTTCTGAGAAATGCTCTTACCTCGGTCGCGGTGGCGGCCAGAATCTCCGGCAATTCAAGAGACTGACGGATGCGGTCAGTCATTCGGTGCAGCAGAACTTCAAGGGCAGGGCGGTTAATGGACATGGGAGGGAGGGAGTGGGTTTGAGCTGTTGCAGCAGGCGTTGAACCAATTCAGGCCCAGGCAGAGCCTTGTCAATTACGTCATTGGCCCCGGCCAGCATAGCGGCATGGCTATGGGAGATATCGGTATAAGCCGTCAGAAAAACGATGGGTAGGTGATGCCAGAGAGGGCTCTGGCGGACTACTCGACAAAGCTCAAGCCCGTTAAACCCAGGCATTTCGATGTCGAGTAGCAGCAGGTCAGGAGCAACCCTGTGCAGGCTAGACCAAAGCTGGGCTGGGCTGGCCAGGGTGGTCAGGTGCAGACCCCAGGGCAACAATCGCTGAGGTAGAGCCTCGAGCAGATCGGGGTCGTCGTCTACCATTAGGACTCTGGCCGTGACGGGTTGAGCCTGCAAGGTCATCCCCCAATCGATTATTTCGGCCACAGTGGGATTGTATAGAAACGTCGATGCCCCCAGGCGCGCGGCTTGAATGCGATGGTGCAGGCTACCGTTTGCGCTACAAACCAGTACAGGCAGCGCCGGGGCCATCAAACCGATAATGGCTAAGAGCTGCTGTTGGTTACTCTCAGGCATAGTCTGCAACCTCAGGTTAATCATGATCCAGTTGGCGACCGGAAGCGATGGGCCAGGGGTGGGAGAATTGGCCATAGACAGGAACCCTGCGTTCAGTTGCTCGCGGAGAGCTGGCCAGGGTTGATCGGTGGGCCAGATTTGTACCGTCACCCCCTGGTCTCGGCCAGCCTGGGCTATGTCTGGGGTCAATTCAGCCAGATCATCCAAAATCATCAATAGCGGTAAGCCAGGGGTGGGAGTGGCTGGCTCGGGCAGAGACGGCCCCTTGGCTACCTCCTGCTCAAGGGCGATGACCCAATCCCTTAATTGGTTGGGGTCACAGAGACGATCAGACCAGGGAACGGCTAACTGGTGCTCCAACCGTTGAGCGAGCTCTGAGCCTGTGGTTAGGCCAAAGATGCCGAGGGAGCCCTTTAGACTATGGGCGGCTCGCTGGGCCTGCTGATGGAGATGGGGGGGCAGTTGGTTGATGGCAATCGCCTCAACCGCCTGCTTGAGAGTATTGAGCCGCTGCCCTTGCTGGGCCTCTAACCGCTGCCAGAGCGATCTCAGCGTCACCTGAGTCTGCTGCTGTTTGGCCAGAGCAGGATGAACCGAGGTCGCTGCCAGGGTGGCTTTTTGATCATTAATCTCAAGGTTTTTGGGGCTATCTAGCGATGTAGGTGTGGGCATTCCTGGCGATTCAAAGCCCTCCAGAGGCTTCAGGCGATAGCCCACCCCGTAAACTGTTTTAATGAGATCGGCGGGCGCTCCTACTTGAGTCAACTTGCGCCGCAGCCCTTTGATGTGGGCTGTTACCGTATCTTCACCGGGGCTATCACTACTGCTCCACAGGCGATCCAGAATGGCACTGCGGCTAAACACCTGGGAAGGTTTACGCAAAAACAACTCCAGCAGTCGATATTCCTTGGGCGTTAGGTTCAGCAGATGCTCTCCAAACGTGACTTCCCGAGTGTTGGGGTTAAGCTGCAACGCTCCCCATTCCAGCATGGATAAAATAGGGGTCTGAGCCCGTCTCAGCAAAACCCGCACCCGCGCCAGTAGCTCATCGATCTGAAAAGGTTTGGTGATGTAATCATCAGCGCCAGCATCAAGTCCGGCAATTTTACGGGTGCTAGAGTCTAATGCCGTCACTATGAGCACTGGCATGTGGTAGCCATAGTCCCGCAGCCGCTGGCAAAACTGAATACCATCCAGCTTAGGCAACACCACATCTAGCACAATTAAATCGTAATCAAAGGCATTAACCAGTTGCCAACCAACGTAGCCATCCTGCGCCACATCCACCGCATAGTGTTCGTCAGCAAAGCTTTTTGCTAGCACCGTAGCAATAGCGTCATCATCCTCAACGAGCAGTATCCTCATGGGTCTTTCACGTGGGATAGCAATACTTAACCTGGTAATCTATCCATGGAAAATACACAGCAAAACAAGGGCGAAGATTACCAAATTTAAGAATAATTATCAACTATTTTAATTGATACTACTCGATATTTAATAAAGTTAATGGAGCTAAGGCTGATAGGTAGGAGACAGGAGGTAGGGAATAATGGGGTATGGGAAGTGCTCAACAAATGATGCTATAGAGGGGGTTGTAATGGCTATCCAACGCATGGCTAGAGTTAGTTTTGGTGTGTCATAGCTTAGTATGACGCACCAAAACTAATAATTGGGGCTTCTAGCTGTTTAGAGTTTTTCGTCTGGTGTTGAGTTCCCGAATTTTTCTATTAGGGTGCCGCGTGAAAGTAGGTGCCGTACTGTAAGCCTGGAAACAGGTAATTCAGCTCAATCATCACAATCGATAAAATCACTAATGCTAGTGCTGCCATTACCGGGGCGATGGTCAAATACTTCATGAACGAAGTCATCATCAAGTCTCCTAAATAGGTGAGCCTAATTAATGGTGAGAATCTGATTGAACCGGGCAACTCAACGGAGTATCAGCTTGAGCCGGGATGTCTATAGGGTTAGGAATCTAGGAGCTAGAAGCTAGGAGTGCAGGTATGACTAGCTTCTAGCTCCTGACTCCTAAATGCTTTTCTAAAACTATGCTCCAGCTTACGTTGATACCCACTCAACGGTTATCGAGGAGATACTGAAAGGTCAGAATCCTTGGCAGTGAGTTCTCGCGTGGTTAGTTCTTTGAAGGCGAGTAGGGGCCATAATAACCCCTGGATAAACGACTGAATCGCCAGGGGAATATTGATGAAAATTTCCATCTCCTCTGGTTTAGAGGCCCGCTTACTGCTAATTAAATAGGCCCGCCCCGACCAGCCGACAAATCCAGCAAAATAAAAGAATATGGCAAAGGGAATGGCGATATCAATCGCTCGATCTAAACGCAGTTGTAGATGGGGCAAACCGTCCTCACCGCAGAGTAGGTTAGCTGAATAGGCCCGGTAGGGTTGATCAAAGTAGTAGGTTTTAGGAGCCTTCTGCATCCGCTCCATAAAGGTGGCTGATTCCTGGCAGGGTATCAGGTGGGTTTGCCCGGCGGCGGCGGCTGGTAGTATGCCGCTTAGCCAAATCAGGCCCATTAAAAAAAGTATGATCAGGGATTTCATAGTAGTGTCTCCACGGAACATGGGGTTTCAGGTTGGTGGGGGATTGATTGGATCTTGGCCCATGGTATTGTTGCCGTTAGATTCCCGCTCAATCCACAGGAAAATGATTGCAAACACAGGAAACGGCAGGATGTAAAAAATCATGGGAATCATAATCCAGGGCAGCCAGGGAGCCGCGTAGGCTCCGGTGAGTTGGGTCATGTCAGCCATAGTGAAAGCTCCTTTAGCTCATGTTTACGGCACCACGCAGGATAGCATCGAGGTCATCAAAGTTCTCTAGCAGCAGGTAGGCAAAAATGGCCCCACCCATCGAGCCCAGCAAAATGCCGCTACCGAGTTGAAACCAATCGTCTTTGTTGCGTAGGGGGCGTAGGCGATCTTGGGAGTGGGAGTTATAGGCACCGCGCGGGTCGCCCTGGAAGGTGGCCAGGGCAAAAATGGAGATCCCCAGGCAGGCCGATACGGTGATGTAGATCGCGGTGATCAACCCACTGAGGTTAGCACCGTGGGCGGTTTCGCGCAGGGGGCCAACCACGACCTCTGGCCCTACCAAAAAGTAGCCGTGGGCCATACCGATCTCCAGCCCACGCAGGAATGGGCTGAGGCCAGGGCGATAGGCTGGCAGGTTATTGATATAGGTTTTCACCAGATTCGAGCTATTCACAGGGGTAGACAGATTGCCCAACTGAGGGTTGCCCTGGTAAGGCTGAATGATGTCTTCATAGTCGTAGGCATCTGCCCAGGGGGGGATTTCGGTGCTTGTCATGGTTATGCCTCGTAGCGTAGAACGGGAAAAAGTCCTGGTCGCTGAACCTCGACCAGGACTGATCTGGGACGAGGAGAGTCCGCAGCTTGCTAATCAGGGGCGTGGGTAAACGCCCCTGACCGAATCTCATGGAAAGCGGCTGGCCGTGGACGCAATTAGAAACGCGCCGTAGGTAGCAATGTAGCCAACCGTGAAGTGGGTCAGCCCCACCAACCGCGCCTGCACGATGGACAGGGCCACGGGCTTATCTTTGGGATAGCCAAAGGAGAGGGGCGTGTTTTCGTGGGCCCACAGCAGGGTTTCAATCAGCTCTTGCCAGTAGCCCCGCCAGGTGATTAGAAACATAAAGCTGACGGACCAGGCCAGGTGACCAAACAGGAACATCCAGGCCCAAACAGCGAGGTTATTGGTACCGGCTGGGCTGTAGCCGTTGATTAGCTGGGCTGAGTTGAGCCACAGGTAGTCGCGGAACCAGCCCATCAGGTAGGTAGAGCTTTCATTGAACTGGGCGATATTACCTGACCATACAGATAAGTGCTTCCAGTGCCAGTAGAAAGTAACCCAGCCCAGGGTGTTGAGCATCCAGAAGGTAGCCAGGTAGAAGGCATCCCAGGCGGAGATATCGCAGGTGCCGCCTCGACCAGGGCCGTCGCAGGGGAAGCTGTAACCAAAGTCTTTTTTATCGGGCATCAGCTTCGATCCTCTAGCATCCAGCGCTCCTTTGACCAAAATCAGGGTGGTGACATGGAGACCTAGGGCAATCGCGTGATGCACCAATAAATCCCCTGGGCCAATGGTGAGGAAGAGGGAGTTGGTACCACTGTTGATCGCCTCTAGCCAACCCGGTAGCCAGACATTGCCGTGGTTAGGCCAGGCGGTAGTGGCAATGCTGTCTGGGTTAGATAGCAGGCTGCTAATGCCATAGAGGGTTTTGCCGTGGAACGCCTGCACCCACTGGGCAAATACCGGCTCTATCAAAATCTGCTTTTCGGGGCTGCCAAAGGCTACTTCGCAGTCGTTATGCACATAAATCCCCAGGGTGTGAAAGCCCAAAAATAGGGAGACCCAGCTCAGGTGGGAGATAATCGCCTCTTTATGGTCAAGAACGCGAGCCAGCACATTATCCCGGTTAGCGACGGGGTCGTAGTCGCGGATTAAAAAAATAGCCCCGTGGGCAAAGGCCCCCAACATCAAAAAGCCTGCAATGTACTGGTGATGGGTATAGAGGGCCGACATTGTCGTATAGTCGCGGGCGATGAAGGCATAGGGAGGCATGGCATACATGTGCTGAGCCACCAGGGATGTAACCACCCCCAAACAGGCCAGATGCCAACCCAGCTGAAAGTGCAGGGAATTGTTGTAGGTGTCGTAGATGCCTTGATGACCCCGCCCGGTGCGGGGGGCAATAAAGAACCCCTTCCACCCTGGTCCTTGAAGGGCTTCGGTCATTTCTTTAATGCTATGGCCAATACCGAAGTTGGTGCGGTACATGTGCCCAGCAATGATAAAAATCACCGCAATCGCCAAGTGGTGATGGGCCATATCCGTCAACCACAGAGACTCAGTCTGGGGATGAAAGCCACCCAAAAAGGTGAGAATAGCCGTCCCCGCCCCTTGAGCGGTGCCAAACAGATGCTCGGCGGTGTCGGGGGCTTGGGCATAGGCTCCCCAATTGCCGGTAAATAAGGGGACGAGCCCGTCTGGGTGGGGCCGCACAGCCAGAAAGTTGTCCCACCCTACGTGCTGCCCCCGCGATTCTGGAATCGCCACATGTACCAGGTGCCCTGTCCAAGCTAAGGCGCTGACCCCAAACAGCCCGGCCAGATGGTGGTTTAAACGCGACTCGGCATTCTTAAACCAGGCCAGACTGGGGCGGAACCTGGGTTGCAGGTGCAGCCACCCGGCATAGAGCATGACTGAGGCCAGCAATAGCAAAAAGAGAGCCCCAACATATAGATCACTGTTGGTGCGCATGCCGATGGTGTACCACCAGTGATAAACCCCGGAGTAGCAGATATCCACGGGGTTTCTGGCCCCAGCCTGGGTATAAGCAGCGATCGCCGGAGGCCCAAACTGGGCATCCCAGATGGCATGGGCAATGGGGGAGGTATTGAGGGGATCTTTAATCCACTGCTCAAAATTGCCCTGCCAGGCCACATGAAACAAAATGCCGGAAATCCACAGAAAGATAATAGCCAGGTGGCCAAAATGGGAGGCAAAAATCCGCTGATACAGATTCTCCTCAGTCATGCCATCGTGGCTTTCAAAATCATGGGCCGTTGCGATTGCGTAGAAGAGCCGCCGGGTGGTCGGATCTCGCTGCAAATCTTGACTAAATTTTGGAAATTTTGTCGCCATGGTTCGAAAAGGATGAACGTCTGAAGGTTGAAGTTAGACATTGAGTGGACGTACTACCCCACCACCGCCATACGAGCCAGGAAAAAGGCCCAGGTAGTGACAATGCCGCCCAGCAGGTAATGGGCGACCCCCACGGCCCGGCCATGAGTGATGCTAAGGGCGCGGGGCTGAATGGCGGTAGTAATTTTCAGCTTGTTGTGGGCCCAAACAATGGACTCAATCAGCTCTTGCCAGTAGCCTCGACCGCTGAATAAAAACATCAGGCTAAAGCCAAAGATGAAGTGCCCGGCCAGGAATAGTAGCCCGTAGGCCGACAGTGCCGAGCCATAGGAGCCAATGACCTGGGAAGCCTGAGCCCAGAGGAAGTCTCGTAGCCAGCCATTGTTTGTAATCGAGGACTGGGCAAAGTTGCCGCCGGTGATATGGGTAATTGTGCCGTCAGCGCTTACCGTTCCCCACACGTCTGACTGCATCTTCCAGAAGAAGTGGAACACGACAATGGACAGTGAGTTATACATCCAGAACAATCCCAGGAACACATGATCCCAGGCGGACACCTGACAGGTGCCACCCCGCCCCGGCCCATCGCAGGGGAAGCGGAAGCCCAGTTCGCCCTTGTCGGGAATCAGCCGAGAACTGCGGGCAAACAGTACCCCTTTCAGCAGCACTAGCACCGTCACATGAATCGTAAAGGCGTGGATGTGGTGAATCAGAAAGTCGGCCGTGCCCAGTTGAATGGGCATCATCGCCACCTTGCCGCCCACGGCCACTACACCGCCACCAAAGGCATGGCTGATCGGGCCACTGAGCCCTGGAGCTGTTACCCCAATGCCCGCTAAGTCAATGTTGCGCAGGCCACCAAACACATTACCCAACGGTTCGGCGGCCTGGAGATTGCGCCCCACCGCCATGGTTTGAATGTGCTGCACCCACTGGGCAAAAATCGGCTGGAGCTGAATCCCCGTGTCTGAAAACATATCCTGGGGTCGGCCAAAGGCTCGCATGGTGTCGTTATGGCAGTACATGGCGAAGCTGTGGAAGCCCAGAAACTGACAAACCCAGGCCAGGTGAGAAATGATGGTGTCTCGGTGGCGCAGAGTACGGTCTAGCACGTTATTGACGTGGTCAGCCGGGTTGTAGTCGCGCACTAAAAAGATGGCGGCGTGGGCAGCCCCCCCAACAATGCAGAACCCGGCAATCCACACATGGTGGGTAAACAGGGAGGTGACGGTAGCGTAGTCGGTAGCCAGGTAGGGGTAGGGCGGCATCGCATACATGTGATGGGCCACCAACAGACTGGCAGTACCAAACTGCACCAGGTGAATGGCCAAGTTAGCATGCCAGGAGGTTTCAAAAATCTTATCCAGCCCCCGGTGGCCCACCGGCCCAATAAAGTTAAACAGCGGGAACATCTTGGGAGTACGGGCGTCATCCAGGAGTTCCTTAAAGCTGTGGCCAATGCCCCAGTTAGTGCGATAGAAATGACCGGCAATGATAAATAAAACCGCGATCGCCACATGGTGGTGGGCAATATCGGTCATCCACAGCCCACCCGTAACCGGGTTCAGCCCCCCTTTGAAGGTCAGAAAATCGCTATAGGCGGCCCAATCCAGGGTGAAAAAGGGCTTCACCCCCTGGGCAAAGCTGGGAAAGAGATTCACCATCAGGCTTTTGTTGAGAATAAATTCGTGGGGCAAGGGAATATCCTTGACGGCTACCCCAGCATCCAGCAGTTGGTTGGTTGGCACCGCCACGTGGATCAAATGCCCCGCCCAGCCCAGGCTGCCTAAGCCCAGTAGCCCAGCCAGGTGATGGTTCATCATCGATTCCCAACTGCGAAACCACTCCAGTTTGGGAGCCCGCACATGGTAATGAAACCAACCCGCGAACAGCATCAGAGCCGCCATCACCAAAGCCCCAATGGCCGTCCAGAATAGCTGAAACTCGTGGGTAAACCCGGCCCCACGCCACATCTGAAACAACCCAGAGGTAATCTGAATGCCGTGGAAGCCATCGCCCATATCAGCATTGAGAATCTCCTGGCCAAAAATGGGCCAAACTACCTGGGCGCTGGGCTTAACGTGGATAGGATCAGCCATCCATGAGGAAAAGTTAGAAAATCGCGCCCCATGAAAATACATGCCGCTCAACCAGATAAAGATCACCGCCAGGTGGCCAAAATGGGCTGAGAAAATCTTGCGGGAAATATCTTCTAAATCGGACGTATGGGTATCAAAGTCGTGGGCATCGGCATGGAGATTCCAAATCCAGGTGGTGGTTTTGGGCCCTCGCGCCAGGGTTCGTTCAAAATGGCCCGGTTTAGCCCACGGCTCAAAGGAGGTAGGCACCGGATTACGGTCAACCTCAACCCTGACCCGGGGCTTTTGCTCCGGAGGACTCGTGGTCATGAATACACTCCTTAGTTTGCTAATGTTTGCTCAACCGTGACGGGGAAAATCGCCACTGACTCAACATCGGGATGCAGCGAGGGAGCATCATTAGACCCCTCTCCTAGCCAAAGCGGTACAAAAGCGTTACGACTATCTTTCAAAGCCAAAATGCCTTGATTCGCGTCGATAGTAATGTTGGCCCAGGTAGGCACGACCGTCTTTTGTAGATAGCCATCGGCGGCCCAACCGGCATATCGATCAAAACCAAAGGCCGCCATATCTACCCCCAGGGCTGCTGACCAAATGCCAGCTACGGGCAACGCCGCCAGAAAGAAATGGAGCGATCGCGAATTCTTAAACCGCAGCCCCCGCCAAAACAGTTTTTCTTGGTGGGCCTGGACATGTTCAAAGCTGTAGACACGGCGCGGCCCTGCCGCCCAGGCGGGTTTTCGCCAGCCCAAAGGACTGTCACCCTGGCGGGTTAAGGCCGAGGTGACCAAAGAGCCATGGGCCGCACAAAGCATCGACCCACCGAAAACGCCAATCACCCCTAGTTGATGAAAGGGGTTGGCCAGGATATTGTGGTCGGCTTGAAATTGCAGCATAAACGTGAACGTGCCAGAAATGCTGAGGGGCATTCCGGCAGAAAAGCTACCCTGGCCAATCGGATAAATCAGCAATACCGATACCGCCGCTGCCACTGGCGCAGTAAAAGCTAGGGAAATCCAGGGCCGCATGCCGAGACGATAGCTTAACTCCCATTCCCGATCCTGGTAGGCAATAATGCCAATCACAAAGTGCAGCACAATCAACTGGTAAGGCCCACCATTGGTCAGCCACTCTTGCAACGAAGCGGCCTCCCAAATCGGATAAAAATGTAACCCCACCGCTGCAGATGTCGGTATCACTGCTCCGGTAATGATATTGTTGCCATCCCGCAACGCCCCAAAAAGCACGCGCCCAGTGCCATCTATATCGACACCAGGGGCCGCAATAAACGCCAGCACAAACACAATCGCTGCGGTGGCTAGGGTCGGAATCAACAAAATACCGAACCAACCAATGTAAATGCGATTTTCAGTGCTAGTCACCCATCGACAGAATTGCTCCCACGGATGAATATAGCCTGGGGTTAAAGCAACACTGGGCTGATGGCTTGCCTCTAAGATTTCAAGTTGGCTAGGGCGATTGTTGGCAACCGCTCTACCAAACTGTGTAATCATAAAAAACCCTCATTGAAACTGACTAAGCTAGCGACCGCAATAGAGCCCCTCGACGTGACGCCTTCTGGAGATAGCGTTGCTACCCTCAGGAGAAGGCGCTAATCCGCTGGGGCAGCGGGCTGCGCTGAATTACAGTTCAAAATAGGAAAGAAAAATGAAAAACCCATGAAGATGAAAATCTGCTTTAAGGAAAGTTACATATCAAACCTGACGGTTTAAATCTTTACTGAGGGTTGACCAACCAGGAGTATAAGCGCTTGGGACAGATGGTTGGCAGGATCTCTATAATGCATTGCTCAATCGGTAATTAGTCAGCTGCTAAGCTGATTGACTGACACAACTCTCAAAGCTGGCGACTGAAGCCGCACCTACACAGACAAAACCCGCCTGCACGGGTTTATAACTGGGTCGAGTAGTCGGCGCAGGCCGACTTTGATTGTATAGCCGCGGTTTGAACCGCCGGGCGTCAAAGTTGTGTCAGTCAGCCAGTCTACCAAGCCTGAAGTTATGCATAAAAAAATGAAATTTATAGGAATTTTAAGCCCCAAAAAATTAACTCAAGGTAATTTAATCAGCTCGATTGAATGTCTAAAGAAATGTTATTTTGGATCTTGATTATAGAGACCTGAGGCTTCAAGACATGATAGTTTCGATCCCATAAAGATTGTTTTAGGGATAGGCCAATGATTCTATTTTTTGAAAAATTCATCTTCAAGCGATTTTTTCTGGTGAGTGCTTTAATTGGAGTTCTCACCTTTCAGATTTCGACCCCGGTGGCCTTTGCTATTGAAATCAGCGAAGCGGCTCGCACGGTACCCCTGAATGCATCTGGCGATCCTATTACGCTGAGTGAACAACGAATTTCTAACGGTCAGCGCAAATTTAATGGCACCTGTTCCTCCTGCCATTTAGATGGGGTAACCAAGCCCAATCCAGATGTCAATTTATCGCTCGAAAGTTTGGCTCTAGCGGTGCCGCCAAGAAACAACTTAGAAGGGTTCGTGGATTACCTAAATCATCCTACAACCTACGATGGCCAGGCCTCATTAGAGGAACTGCATCCTTCTAAATCCAGAGCGGACTTATTCCCTAAGATGAAAAATCTTACCGAGGATGATCTGGTTGACATGGCTGGCTATGTGCTGGCACAACCTAATATTGTGGGTCGCCTTTGGGCTAGTGGTAAACCAGGGCGTTGACGATGGGCCGCTCAGTCCCTCTTCTGCTTTAGGGACTGAGCGGGTTGGCTGACCAAAGTTTCGTGGCTGGTGGCTAGACACTGCGCCCTGATTGACTGACCAAAGTTTCGTGGCTGGCGGCTAGAAGCCGCGCCTACACAGACAAAACCCGCCTGCGCGGGTGATTGACTGGATGAGCTAGTCGGCGGCGGCCGACTTTGGTTGTATAGTTGTGGTTTTAACCGCCCTAAGCCAAAGTTTTGTCAGTCAACCAGCACTGCGCCTATACAGACAAAACCTGCCTGCGCAGGTTAATGGAAAAGTATATGGAATTGAACTACTCTAAGCATTGGGCTTAAGCCTTAGAATTAGCGCTGAATAAACTGCATTGCCGCGATCGCCCCTAAGAAAAATACCGTTGGTACCGCTAGAGTATGAATAGCCAGCCACCGCACTGTAAAAATGGGATAGGTCTTCGTTTCGTCAATGTTGTAATTAGCCATAAGGTTCTCCTGGTGGTTACAAATCAGATTTCAACTTTCCTTGAACTCTACTCTGAGCATTTGCCGCTAATGCTTGAGTAGGCATTACGCTGTCTCGGTTTCTAGGCGAGCATAAAAAACCCCCTGAATTTTGACCTCTAGGGGTTCTTTTGCACCAAACTCAGTATCCGAGGGTTGAATGCTTTCAAAGAAGCCAGCGATCTCCCCAGTTTGCTGATCCACTTTATTGACTTGTAGAGTTATAGAGCCAGGTAGCACTTCAAAAATCTTGGTATTCGATCGCTGAAAGTCTTCGCTATCAGCCCTAATCGGCAGTCCCATAGCAGCGTCATAGCCCAGAGCAAGGCCACGACCTTTAGGATCTAAAAAGTTGGCGGTGCGGTAGGCTGGAACCTGAAAATTGCCGCTAAACTGGGTAGCTAGATTAATACTTTTAGTATCTTCTATGGTTTGAGCCACTAGCCCCTTAACCGAAAACAGCAGTGGCACTCGTTCACCATCTGGGAGCTGCACGGTAATTGGCTGAAAGTCGAATCCACTCTGCTCCACAAAGGTAAGGCGACCCTCGGAGTTAGCCTGTAAGGTTCCACTGACCTGGCCAATGGAGAAACTAGATCGAGTCAGGGGTTTAGTAGGCAAAAACTTTGCATCCTGACCAGGATTTTGACGCTTTACCAGTGGTTCTTGTTTGACCCAAAAGGCTGTAGGCTGCAAGCAAAGGTCTTTAACGGTGTAGGTTTGGTTGGGCAGAATTGAGATCGCGTCCCGTTGGCTTTCTTCGACCTGTGGGCATAAATTGGCTAGCCCGCTACCCTTAATTTGTTCATAGCTCAAGTCTTGATTATTTGCCGCCGAGGGGCCACTACTGCATGCCGTCACCCAACTCAGGCATAGCGCTAGCATCACGACTACAATTTTGCGGTAGCTCATAAAGCGGTAGATTCCTACAGCTTGAAAGGACAATCATTAGATTGAAGCAAAAGATTGTGAAATTCCCCGGAAGAGGCCATATGCGGAATTGTTTACTTTCTTTAAGTGGTTTTTGAGCTTTCATAGGTTTTTCATTTTTATTGCTTATTCTCCTATTAATCCTTGCCGGATTGATCTCGAGCTATTGCAGAGAATAAGGAACTTCCGGCTTTTTTCTAGGCATCGAAGCCATCATAATCGCTGATTTTGATCGCAGCGAGTTTTGGCTCAATAACTAGGTGTTAATTCTGTTATCAGAAAATGCAGCAAAGCCAGAGTTCCTCTGATTTCACTTACTAAATTTGTGTTCTGGTTGTGTTCTGGGAGAGAGTGTTATGAGTTTGGTAACGGAACTAATCTTAAACGCCGATAGCGAGGCCCGCTATCCTGCCCCTAAGGAAATTCGTATATACCAAGACTTTGTTAAAACTGGGGAACAGCGCATTCGGATTGCCAAAACCTTGGCTGAAAATGAGCAACGGATTGTGCAGAATGGCAGTGCTAAGTTTTGGGAACGCTGCCCGAATACCCCCAGTAATAGCGGTAACGAACGGAAAACAGCCTCCTGTCAGCGCGATCAGGGTTGGTACATACGCCTGATTGCTTACTCAATTCTGGCCGGTAGCGAAAGGCCCTTAGAAGAAATTGGCACCGTTGGCATTAAGGAAATGTACAACAACTTGGAAATTCCAATTCGCAACATTGCTGAGTGTATGCGCTGCCTCAAGGAAGAAGCTATGGCTCTCATGAGCGAAGAAGACGGGGCTGAAGTAGCCCCCTACTTTGACTTAATCATTCACTCATTGTCATAACTCAAATTCAGCTATACCTAAGACGAGTTCTTAACTTTCAACATCACAGGAGTGATCCATGCAAGACGCTATCACTACTCTCATTAATAACTCTGATACCCAAGGCAGGTATCTGGATGATGCCTCGTTAGAACGCTTACAAGACTACTTTCGCAGTGGTGAACTACGGGCTAAGGCGGCTATGACCATCAGTGCGAATGCCTCCACTATTGTGACTCGCACTACAGCCAAAGCCTTACTGTATACTGACATCACAGCACCGGGTGGCAACATGTATACCTGCCGTCGCTATGCTGCCTGCGTCCGCGATATGGACTATTTTCTGCGCTATGCCACCTATGCAATGCTAGCGGGCGATCCGTCGATTTTAGATGAGCGGGTGCTGAATGGACTGCGAGAAACCTACAACTCTCTAGGTGTGCCTGTGGGAGCCACAGTGCGTGCTGTGCAGGCTATGAAAGAAGTCACCAGTGAAATGGTAGGGGCTGAAGCCGGTAAAGAAATGGCTGTCTACTTTGACCATATTTGCACGGGGCTTAGTTAAGGACGTTAGCCACAACTTTCTGCTGTAGGCGCTCAATCCAAACCGGGGAGTGCCTGCTTAGATAGCGACTTGGGCTATTCCATCTAACCTATGCCCCGTCTTACAGTCGCTGAACCCAGCCAGATGGGTTAGCCCTGTGACACCCTGAATAGGGTTTTAGCTGGAAGCTTTCTATCGTGACTTGGCCTCGGTGTTACTCATCATTATCAAACCATGAGTATTATCACTCAATCCATTGCCACTGCTGACCGCGAAGCTCGCTACCTTAGCCGGGGCGAACTTAATGCCCTACGCCACTTTTTTGAAGATGGCGACCAGCGGCTGCGGATCGCGTCGGTGCTGACCGCCAACGCCAACACCATTATCGAAAAAGGCAGCGAGCGATTCTGGCAGCGATGCCCGATCACGCCCAGTAATAGCGGCCATCCTACCTTTCGGGCCTCCTGCCTGAGGGATCAGGGATGGTACCTGCGCCTAATTACCTACGCTGTAGTGGTCGGTGATATTGACCCGATTCAAAGCAGCGGCCTGAAAGGAGCGAAAGCCATGTATACCTCCTTAGAAGTTCCCCTCCGCAACGTGGTGGAGTGTATGCGCTGCCTCAAAGAAGTAGCTCTGGAACTGCTCACCGTTCAAGATCAAGCCGAAGTTGGCCCCTATTTCGACTACCTGATTCAGGGCATGAGTCCCTAGGTACCCCTTTACCCTTCCCTCATTCCCGGCCTCCTCCTTCACTCCATCCCCACCACCGCCATGATTGATCGCACCAACGGGGGTAGCCCCGTCGTTTATCCTCAAACCTTTCACACTGTCCCCACGGCCGTCATTGCTGGGGCTGAGCAGCGCGATCGCTATCTCAAACAAAGCGAGTTGAACGAGCTATCAGCCTTCTTTGGCTCAGGGCTTAAGCGCCTGGAAATTGCTAATGTCCTGACTCGCAATGCCGATCTCATTGTTGCGGCTGGAGCCAACCGTATCTTTACTGGCGGGGCCACGATGGCCTACCTGGAAAGATCTCAAGACCCGGTGGGCATGCCCGGTTCAGGGTACTACATTGGCGAAGACTTTCTCTCAGCAGAGGCTCGCCATAGCAACGGCCAAAGCAAAGCCACGCTGCGTCTGAAAGAACCCCGCCTGGTTGACCCTACCAATAGAGTGCTGGACTGGGTTAAGTCGGTTTTAGCCCAGGGGCGACCTAGTGCTCCCAGTCGGTTTCGCACCATTGATGTCTCCAAATATGGCCCCGTGCGCATGAAACGATCCCTGCGGGATCTAGATTGGTTTTTGCGCTATGTTACCTACGCCATTGTGGCTGGTGACACCAGCCTACTCAGCGTCAACGTGCGGGGGCTGCGGGGAGTGATTCCCGAAGATGTGACCCTGGCAACGGTGGTAGCCCTGCGGGAAATGCAGTGGAAAGCAGCCCAGTACTTAATGCCCGATGCCAGTGCCGCTGACCTGGTCAAGCGCTACTTTGAGGTGCTGATTACCGATTATTTAGTCGAAAAACCAGAGCATCGCTTACGCATTGGCGTTTCAAACCTACATCCTGGCCAACCCCTACCCCAGAGCTACTACCACAGCGCCCTACCCCAGCCCAACCTGGTGATGAAGCCAGGGCTCTCGGAGCTGGAACAGCAAGAGGCCATTCGGGCCGCCTATCGCCAGGTGTTTGAGTGCGATATTACCCAGACCTACGGCCTGGCCTTGGCTGATCTGGAGTCTCAGCTTAGAAGCGGGCTGTTCTCTATGAAGGAGTTTATTCGTCACCTGGGCAAGTCACGCTTGTATCGACGGCAGTTCTATGAGCCTTTTACCATCAGTCGGGTGATTGAACTCGCCTGCCGCCACTTTTTAGGGCGGGGTCTGAGTTGCCTGGAGGAATTTCAAACCTATTTTGAGGTAATCTCCGAAGGCGGGCTACCAGCCTTAGTCGATACCCTGGTAGATTCCCAGGAATATGCCGATTATTTCGGTGAAGAGACCGTTCCCTACCTGAGGGGGCTGGGACTAGAAGCCCAGGAATGTCGCAACTGGGGGCCACAAATCAATCTGTTTAAGTACAGTGCTCCGATCCGCAAGGCGCCGCAGTTTGTAACTACCTTCGCCCGCGCCCAAAAACCCTTGCCCAACCAGCACCCCTATGGCGTAGGCAACGACCCTCTGGAAATTCAGTTTGGGGCCATTTTCCCTGACGCCACCCATAACCCTGACGAGCAACCGGCTCACTTCAGTTCTACCAGTCGCCGCATTCTAATCAACAGTGGTCTGCATAACGGCCATGTGGTTGGCCTCAATGGGGCTACGACCTGGGGACGAGTGCCAGGTAGTTTTGGGCAATCCCTCTTTAAGCTTGAGCCGGCTCACCAGCCTCAACCTGGCCACCACGAGCAGGGGCCTAACCTCAATGGAGCGCACCATTCCGTTGAGGCGGTTGTTCTAGCAGCTTATCGTCAGGTGTTTGGTCGAGCCGTATTTGATAGCCAGCGGCAGACAACCGCCGAAACTCAACTCAAAGGCGGCGTCATTACCCTGCGAGAGTTCATTCGCCAGTTGGCCAAATCCCGTGCCTTCCGGCAGATGGCCTGGGAGCACTTGTATATCACTAAGGCCATTGAGTACATTCACCGCCGCTTGCTAGGGCGACCCACCAGTAGCCGGGAAGAACTCAACCGCTACTACGATCTGGCCGGTAAGCAGGGCTTTTATGCACTGGTCGATGCCATGATCGACAGCCCTGAGTACGTCAATGCCTTTGGGGAAGACACTGTGCCCTACGAGCGCTACGTAACACCACGGGGCTATGGGATGCGATCGCCCCACGGCCCCACGGCCTGGTGGAAGCCCCGCGATAACCCAGCCATTGTAGGAGACTGGATGGCCATCCACCTCCCTACCTTCTTAGCTTCCATGAAGCACCCTACATCTCCCTTCTCAAAAGCTGCCAATTTACCTCTGGCCACCGTGGCGTCCCCGGCCTCAGCCAACGCACCCGATTACAATGGCGCTCCCAGGGATGAAGCCGTGCCTGCTTCGGAAACATCCGTTGCTGCCGTTGAAGATAACCAACCTGCTGAGGTTAGTTTGCCATGAAAATTTCAGATTATGTGACTTTAAACAGATTACGAAGCCTCTATCAAAAATCCCCCTTTATTTACCGAATTTCCATTAACTGGTTTGGCGGTATTCACCTCTATCAGCAGGATATAAAACCCAGATAAAGCTCACCAAACAATAACCAGATAGGAGTCGCTTTCTATATGAGCTTAATTCAACAAGTCATCCTCAATGCCGATGAAGAGAAGCGCTACCCCACCCCAGGGGAGTTACGTATGATTCAGACCTTTTGTAAAACTGGTGCTGAGCGCATTCAAATTGCTAAAAATTTGGAAAATAAAGCTCCCAGCATTGTGGAAAAAGGTACGCGACAATTCTGGAAGATATGCCCTCGAACGCCAAGCAACTCTGGCAGCAGGCTCAAAACTGAATCAGCCAAACGAGATGTCAGTTGGTATATTCGGTTAATTAGCTACTGCTTGCTGGCGGGTAATGACAAACCTCTACGAGAGATTGGACTGACCGGTATGAAAGAGCTTTACAGCAATGTTGGGATTCCCCTGACCAATATTTTGCAATACATGAAATGCCTTAAAGCAGAAGCCATTAAACAACTTGATGCTGCTGATGCTGACGAAGTTGTGCCCTACCTTGATCAAATCATTCAAGAAATTGCCCTGCCAGGCCCGCCCTATTTTATGAATAATGGCCCCGGCGAAAGCATTCCAGTCTAAACCCATCTGAACCAAATCTGGAGGATATTCCTATGACAGTAACCATAGGAGGTTTACAACAACCTACCCGCAGCTTGGTCGGTATCCTGGATGACTGGCTTAAGCGCGATCGCTTTGTGTTTATCGGCTGGTCGGGGCTGCTGCTTTTTCCCTGTGCCTATCTATCCATTGGGGCCTGGTTTACCGGCACCACCTTTGTGACATCCTGGTACACCCACGGGCTGGTGAGTTCCTACCTGGAAGGCTGCAACTTTCTAACGGTGGCCGTCTCTACCCCCGCCGAAAGTATGGGGCATTCCCTGCTATTTTTATGGGGGCCAGAAGCCAATTGGGACTTTGTGCGCTGGTGTCAAATTGGTGGGCTGTGGAACTTTACCGCGTTCCACGGTGTACTGGGGTTAATGGGCTTCATGCTAAGGCAAATTGAGGTGGCTCGCCTGGTAGGTATTCGCCCTTATAATGCGATCGCATTTTCAGCGCCAATTGCCGTTTTCGTGGCCACCTTTTTGATCTATCCCATAGGACAGTCGAGTTGGTTCTTTGCGCCAAGCTTTGGAGTTGCCGCTATTTTTCGATTTTTGCTCTTTTTCCAGGGATTTCATAACTACACCCTCAATCCCTTTCACATGATGGGCGTAGCGGGTGTATTAGGAGCAGCACTATTGTGCGCCATTCACGGTGCTACTGTACAAAATACTCTGTTTAGAGACACAGAGGGTAAGAATACCTTCAAAGGATTCTCTACTACTCAGGCCGAAGAAACTTACTCGATGGTGACTGCCAATCGTTTCTGGTCTCAGATTTTTGGCATCGCCTTTTCTAACAAGCGCTGGCTGCACTTCTTCATGCTCTTTGTGCCGGTTGTAGGGCTTTGGATGAGTGCTATCGGCATGATTGGCCTAGCCTTTAACCTACGGGCCTACGATTTTGTTAGTCAGGAAATTCGAGCGGCCCAAGACCCAGAATACGAAACGTTCTACACCAAGAATATTCTGCTTAACGAAGGGGTGCGCGCTTGGATGAGCGAAATAGATCAGCCCGCTAAAAAGTTTATTTTCCCTGAAGAAGTTCTACCTAGAGGCTTTGGGGAATAGACGGAGGGAAGAGGGAAAAGAGAAAAGAGGGCTAGGCCCGAAATCCGATGCCAATAGTCGAAGTCTTTTATCAATTTGACCGTTTTCAAGGAGATTTAACCCGGTGGAAACTCCCCTAGAACCGACTGCATCCGCTTTAGATAATATTTCCTTAAACACCTTAACGCCGCTGGTTAGACCGGGCGAACGCAATGCTCCGCCTAAGGCCGGTTACGACGAAGAGTCCAGCGGTTATGCCTGGTGGGCAGGCAATGCCCGCCTCATTACCACTGAGCTATCGGGTCGATTTTTGGGTGCCCACGTAGCCCATGCCGCTCTGCTCGCCTTTTGGGCCGGTGGTATGCTGCTGTTTGAGGTATCCCACTACAACACGGCCCAGCCCATGTATGAACAGGGCTGCATTCTGATGCCTCACATTGCCACCCTGGGCTTTGGGGTGGGGCACGGGGGCGAAGTTGTGGATATCTTTCCGTTTTTTGCCATTGGCGTGGCCCACCTAATTGGCTCAGCGGTGTTGGGCTTCGGTGGGGTGTATCATGCCCTGCGCGGCCCCGAAAAACTCTCAGGCTTCTTTGAGTTCGACTGGAGCGATCGCGGCAAGGTGGCTCAAATTTTGGGCTTTCACATTGCAGTTCTGGGGATTTTTGCCCTGCTGTTTGTCTGCAAGGCCATGTTTTGGGGTGGCCTGTATGACCCCTGGGCACCGGGCGGTGGCGATGTGCGCCTGGTAACTAATCCGACCCTCGACCCCCGCATCATCTTTGGCTATCTGTTCCGCAATCCCTTTGGGGGTGGCGGCTGGATTGTTGGAGTTGACAACCTTGAGGACATTGTAGGGGGCCATATTTGGGTCGGTTCTCTGCTGGTCATCGGCGGCATCTGGCACATTCTGGTGCCGCCCTTGCGCTGGACCCACAACCTCTATCCCTGGAGCGGCGAGACCTACCTGGCCCAAAGCCTGGGCAATATTGCTGGTCAGGCATTTGTTGCCACAGCCTTCATCTGGTTTAACAATACCGCTTACCCCAGCGTGTTCTATGGCCCCACCATTCCCGAAGCTTCTCAAGCTCAATCTCTAGTGTTTCTGGTGCGAGACCAAAATCTGGGGGCCGACATTGCCTCTGCCCAAGGCCCCACCGGGCTAGGCAAATACTTGCAGCGATCGCCCACGGGGGAAATTATCTTCGGTGGCGAAACCATGCGGTTTTGGGATACCAAAGCGCCCTGGTTAGAGCCCCTGCGCGGCACCAACGGCCTGGATTTAGAAAAACTCAGAAACGATATTCAACCCTGGCAGGTGCGCCGTGCCACTGAATACATGACCCATGCCCCCCTGGGCTCCATTAACTCGGTAGCGGGGCTGGCCACAGAGACTAATTCGTTTAACTACGTCTCCCCCCGCACCTGGTTAGCTGCCGCCCACTTTATCTTTGCCTTTTTCTTTTTGGTGGGGCACCTCTGGCATGCTGGATTGGCTAGGGCCACAGCGGCAGGTTTCATCACCGGCCTTGACCGCGAGAACGAACCCGTGCTGTCTATGGCTCCTATTGACCCCAGTGAGCGATCTGCTTGACCAACATGGTCAGTAAATCAGCACTGTAATTACCCAAATCACCCGTTGTTAGACCAATACGTTGTTAGCTCATAAGGAGAACACCCAAATGGGACTCCCCTGGTATCGCGTTCATACCTCAGTCATCAACGATCCGGGTCGCCTGCTGGCGGTGCACCTGATGCACAACGCCCTGTGTGCCGGGTTTGCTGGGTCAATGCTGCTATTTGAACTAGCCCGCTACGACCCCACCGACCCCGTTCTCAACCCTATGTGGCGGCAGGGATGTTTCCTCATGCCCTTTGTGGCGCGCTTGGGAGTGACAAACTCCTGGCAGGGCTGGAGCATCACGGGAGAAACCTTTGCTGATCCTGGCTTTTGGACTTTTGAAACGGTTGCCGCTGCCCATATCATCTTCTCTGGGTTAGAATTTCTAGCCGCCTGCTGGCACTGGGTGTACTGGGATGTCGCCACCTTCTTCGATCCCAAAACCGATGAACCAGTGCTTGATTTGCCCAAAATCTTTGGTATTCATCTGTTATTGGCTGGTTTAGTCTGCTTTGGGTTTGGGGCCTTTCACCTAACGGGCATCTTTGGGCCAGGCATGTGGGTATCCGACCCCTTTGGCCTAACGGGCCATGTGCAAGGGGTTGCTCCCGACTGGGGGCCAGCGGGCTTTAACCCTCAAAATCCGGGCGGGGTAGTCGCTCACCACATTGCTGTAGGCACGGTAGCTATCATTGGCGGCCTCTTCCACATTGTTGTACGACCGCCAGAATATCTCTATCGGGGTCTGCGCATGGGCAATATTGAATCGGTCTTAGCCAGTAGCCTGGCTGTATTCTTCTGTGCCGGGTTTATTGCGGCGGGCACCATGTGGTATGGCACCGCCACTAACCCCATCGAACTATGGGGGCCTACCCGCTACCAGTGGGATCAGGCCTACTTCCAAAAAGAAATTAACCGCCGCGTGCAAGCGGGGCTAGATCAGGGCAAGAGCCCGGCAGAGGCCTGGTCGGCTATTCCTGAAAAACTAGCCTTCTACGATTACGTTGGCAACAGCCCTGCCAAGGGAGGGCTCTTCCGGGTCGGGCGCATGGTCGATGGCGATGGACTGCCCACCGGCTGGCTCGGTCATCCTGTTTTTAAGGATAAAGAAGGTCGAGAACTCTCCGTCAGACGTATGCCTAACTTCTTCGAGAATTTTCCTGTTCTACTAACCGATCAGGATGGCTTAGTGCGCGCCGATATTCCGTTCCGCCGTACCGAAGCCAAGTACAGCTTTGAGCAAATGGGCGTAACCGTTGGCTTTTTCGGTGGCTTGCTGAATGAACAAACCTTTACAGACCCAGTTCAGGTCAAACAATACGCCCGCAAAGCTCAGCTTGGAGAACCCTTCGACTTCGATCTCACGGTTTATAACTCTGACGGGGCCTTTAGAAGCAGCAATCGGGGCTTCTTCGCCTTCTTCCATGCCTGCTTTGCTCTAGTTTGGTTTTTTGGCCACATCTGGCACGGTCTACGGGCGCTTTTCCAAGATGTTTTCTCCGGCATCGACCCAGACCTCAGTGCCGAGCAGGTGGAATGGGGCTATTTCCAAAAAGTCGGCGACAGTACCACCCGCCAAACCACTATTTAATGGCTGACCCATGACCCAAAAATACGTCTCCAAAAAAGTCGCTCCCATCCAGTATCTACTCCGACAGCTTAACTCTGAGGCCGGTCGAGTCGCCCCAGGTTGGGGCACGGCTCCATTCATGGTTTTCCTGATGATTATGCTGTTTCTGTTTCTGCTAATCATCTTGCAGCTTTATAACGGCACCATTCTGCTGGATGGTGTCAATGTTAACTGGCCTGCATCTAACTAATCAGGCTATTACTCTATCAACCGTTGAGGTATTGCCATGCTGCCCCTGCTCTATTTTGCCTACGGAGAAGGCCAAATCGCCTCAACAGCTAGCGGTATTTTTGCTGGCTTGCTGGTGTTTGCTTTAGGCTGCGTTGCGTTCATCCTGTATGGCTATAAAACCTACCCCAGCGATCGCGTTTAAGGCATTGGGGGATTTTGGATTCCTCCTCCTGTGAGGGGCAGGGCTGGTTGCCTGACAAAACTCTCAAAGCTGGCGGCTAGAAGCCGCGCCTACACAGACAAAACCCACCTACGCGGGTTGATGACTGGGTCGAGAACCGCCGGGTGCCAACGTTTTATCAGTCAATTAGGGGGCAGGGTTAGGTGAGTTTTGAATTCTGAATTTTGAATTCTGAATTGTGTACCTATCACCCATTACCTACCATCTATCAACCATCCCCCTTTCCCAAAATCTTCATTTTCTTTTGCTCTAATGCCTTCATACCTCTGTTGAGTTTTTATCTGTACCAATGACCACAACAATTCAACGTCAAGAGTCTAATTTGTGGGAGCAATTCTGCCAATGGGTCACCAGCACTGAAAATCGGCTGTATGTGGGCTGGTTTGGAGTGTTAATGATTCCTCTTCTAAGCGTTTCCACAGTCGTTTTTGTGATTGCCTTTATTGCAGCACCGCCTGTAGATATTGATGGTATTCGTGAGCCTTTATCGGGTTCATTGCTCTACGGCAACAATATTATTACAGCCGCCGTAGTGCCATCGTCTAATGCCATTGGGCTGCACTTTTACCCAATCTGGGAGGCCGCCACCCTGGATGAATGGCTCTATAATGGTGGCCCTTATCAAATGATTGCTTTCCACTACATTCCAGCGTTGCTGTGTTACATGGGTCGGGAGTGGGAGCTAAGCTACCGCTTAGGCATGCGCCCCTGGATTTGTGTGGCCTACAGTGCACCAGTTGCAGCAACTACCTCCGTTTTTCTAATTTATCCAATTGGTCAAGGTAGCTTTTCCGATGGCCTGCCTATGGGCATTAGCGGTACCTTCAACTTTATGTTTGTCTTCCAGGCTGAACACAATATTTTGATGCACCCCTTCCATATGCTGGGGGTTGCAGGGGTGCTAGGCGGCTCTTTGTTCTGCGCCATGCATGGGTCGCTTGTCACCTCAACCCTCATTAGAGAAACCAGCGATAGCCAATCTCAAAATGCGGGCTATAAGTTTGGGCAGGAAGAAGAAACCTACAACATCCTGGCCGCCCACGGGTATTTTGGCCGACTCATTTTTCAGTACGCTAGCTTTAATAACTCCCGTTGGTTGCACTTTTTCCTAGCGGCTTGGCCGGTGGTTTGTATCTGGTTTGTTGCTCTGGGCATTAGCACTATGGCATTTAACCTGAATGGCTTTAATTTTAACCACTCCATTTTGGATTCCCAGGGTCGAGTTTTACCCAGTTGGGCAGATGTGGTTAATCGAGCTAATTTAGGCTTTGAAGTGATGCACGAACGCAATGCTCACAATTTCCCTTTAGATTTAGCTAGTGCTCCCGCTATTCCAGTGGCTTATCAAGACTCTGGCCTGGAGGCGCAAGCCTAAAATAAACGAGTGAAGGATTGTAGGACATTGGAAAAGCTAGCAACGGTAATGTCTCTAGCTTTTCTAATGCTCAGGCAATTCTATCTATCCGAGTGTTCTCCTGAGCTACCGGCGACCCATGTACTGATAGGTGGTTAAGTACCCTCGCCCCTTCACCATCACCTGGCCTACCTGGGCAAACTCATAACGGTGCTTAACCCGCTGGTAGGTGGCTTCCGTCACCTGAATTTTGCCAGGGGTGCCCTGGGCCTCCATACGGCTGGCAATGTTGACGGCATCGCCCCAGAGGTCATAGCTAAATTTTTTGATGCCAATTACCCCGGCGACCACCGCCCCAGTGTTGATGCCAATCCGCAGTTGGAAGTCTTGCCCGTCGGTGCGGGCCATGCGGGCAGCGGCAACCTGCATGGCCAGAGCCATTTCCATTACCGCCTCAACGTGGTTTTCCATTGGCAGAGGAAGACCGCCCACTACCATGTAGGCGTCTCCAATGGTTTTGATTTTCTCAAGCTGGTGGCGCTCAGCTAGTCGGTCGAACTCAGAGAAGATTTGATTTAGCCAGTTTACTAAATCCAGGGGGCTGGTCTGGACGGCAATGGGGGTGAAATTGACGATATCGGCAAAGAGAATGGTGACATCGTCGAACCGTTCCGCCAGTGACCCCTGAAGCTGTTTTAACTGCTCCACAATGGCCCTGGGCAGGATGTTCAGCAGCAGTTGCTCAGATTTTTGCTGCTCTAGCCGCAGGGCCTGCTGAGCCTGCTCACGCTCCTGCATTTCGCGCTGAAGCTGGTCGTTTTGGGTTTGCAATAGCTCGGCCTGGCGGCGCAGCGCTCGTTGTAGATCCGACAGTAGTGGTAGCGAGGGGCCTGCCGAAACTGCTCGCTGGGTCTGGCGCTGTAGCCGCTGCATCTGTTGGCAATAGTTGGTGTGTACTCTAACACGGGCGATTATCTCGGCTGTGGGTAACGTTGGGCTGATGTAATCCACCGCGCCAGCATCAAAGGCTTGTAGCCGAGGGGCTAAGTCTTGGTCGTGGCCAATCACAACGATGGGAATTAGCCGGGTTTGGGGGTGCTGCTGAAGAACCCGACAGCAATGTAAATCGGTTTCAGCCACAGCCTGAGTAGCGACGATAATTAAGTCTGGGGCTTGGGTCAGCGTTGCCGCTAGTAGATCGGCTTTGAAAGCCACTTCATAAACTGCGTAGTTAGCCACAGCCAGCGCTTCCAGCAGGTCAGCCGCAGGTGCTAGTCCGCTAGTGACCAGCAAAATCACCCTAAACGTAGCAGCAGATGCAAAATCGGTCATGGTGGCTTGGCACGGATGCGGGGATCTTTAAGCGGATTTGAGAATCAGAAGGAGGCGTTGAGAAGGACGCTGGGTGTTTCAGTTTCGTGCTAGAAGAGGTTAACGTTCTACAACCGATGGGGCTATGGAAGGTAAGCATATCCTGATTACCGGAGGCACTGGCGGCCTGGGTACAAGTGTGACGCGGCTAGCGCTCGACCGAGGCGCTAACGTGGTGGTTCCTTACCGCCGAGAGGCCGAGGCCATTGGTCTGAAGGAATTGCTGCCACCCTCTAACCTTCCCCGACTAACGCTTATAGAAGCCGATTTGCTGGATGAAGCTACCGTCATTTCCCTGATCAACCAAATGCCTCGGATGGATGGCCTGATTCACCTGGTGGGCGGCTTTGCGATGGGGCCAACCGCTGACTACGCCTATCGTGACTGGAAGCAGTCCTTTGATCTCAATGCCAACACGGCTTTTCTGCTGTGTAAGCACAGTCTCAAGCGGATGCAGGCTCAGAACTATGGGCGTATCGTCACGATTGGCTCACGGGGAGCCGTGGAGCCAGTGGGTCAGCTTGCCGCCTATTGCGCCTCTAAAGCCGCGGTAGTAGCTCTGACGAAAGCCATTGCGGATGAAACGAAAGGTACTAACATTACGGCCAACATCGTGCTGCCCAGCGTGATTGATACGCCAACCAACCGTCAGGTCATGGGAGAAGACCAGTCTAAACAGGGGGTAACGCCAGAGTCTCTGGCAAAGGTGATTTGCTTTCTAGCTTCCGAGGCCGCCCAAGATATTCGGGGGGCGGCAGTGCCGGTCTATGGCAACCTCTGAGAATCCGTTTATTGCCCTCAAAGCCCGCCTGGTGATGGCGGTATTTTTTGGCATTTCCATCGGCTTAGCTTTGATGCTGGGAGTTTTAGGCGGGCTAGGTCTGCTGCCCATCCAGGCCAACGATCCAATTATTGCCCCAATTCTCTATATTCTGGTGTTTTCAGGGCTATGTCTGGCAATTATGGCCGTTTCTAGGCATCCTGCCATAGACCTGGCTAATTTGCTAGGGCCATTACCTCGGCAACTGGCCTGGCTCCAGTTGCTCTGGCTGGTGGTAGGGGTGTTTTTGTTTTCCCTCGGTGCGTTCCAGCTGTCTTATTTAGCTCTGTCGGTAGTGGCCCCCAACCTAGTGGAAACTACTCTGCAACAGTCGCTAGTGCTGTCAGCCGACAAGGCAGCCTTGCCAGAGTTATACAACATGCTGATGATTGTTTCTGTGGTGATTGTGGCGCCAATTACCGAGGAGTTTATCTTCCGGGGTGTGCTTCTACACCGCTGGGGGGTGAAGTGGGGCATTCGCCCAGCCATTTTGATGACCTCCGTGCTGTTTGGCCTCTTGCACTCTAATTTGGTGGGGCTGTTTGTGTTTGGAGTGGTGATGTCGCTGCTGTACCTGAGCACCCGCTCGCTGTTGGTACCTATGGCCGCCCACGCTATGAATAACGCGATCGCCTCTGGCATTGATGCGCTAACCGCCCAGGCCACCACCGATGCCACCATCGACACGCTAATTGAGTTTCAGGCGAACTGGTGGCTAGGAGTGGCCTGCCTGCTGGTTTCTGCCCCTTGGGTGTTGCGCTACGTGTTTTACCACTGGCCCGATGCCCACACTCAACTCCCCTATTTTGCTAATCAGGCTCAGAGGAAAGGGGTGTGAGGATTGAGAGATGAGGAGAAGGTTTCGAGGTGTAAGGTAAAGGTGAATCTTCTACAGCCCTCTGCTGGTTTTTGAACTGCGATGAACTACCTGGTTGCCGTCCTCGATAACCGCATTAAAGCCGAAGAAGCCTACAACGCTCTGGCTGCGGCTGATTTACCCAAAGACAACCTCGATATTCTGGGTCGGGGCTTTAAAAGCGCTGATGAGTATGGCCTCATTGACCCCGCTGACCAAGCCTGGAAGCAAGTTCGCCTGATGATGCTGTGGCTGGTGCCGTTTGGGTTTGGGGCGGGCTTTGTGTTTAACATCATTACCGGGTTGGATACCTTTGCTTGGACAGGGCGACTGGGCAACCAGGTAATTGGCGGCCTGCTGGGAGCCGTTTCTGGTGCAATGGGCGCGTTCTTTATCGGTGGGGGCGTTGGGCTGGCCGTCGGCGGGGGCGATGCCCTGCCCTACCGCAACCGGCTCAACGACGGTAAGTTTTTAGTTGTGGTGCGCGGCTCAGAGGCCGTAATTCGTCAGGCTACGCCGATTTTGAGGCAGTTTCGACCAGAGACAATTCAGGGTTACTCGGCTAAGGGGTGAGGGGTATTGGGAATTTCCCCTCTTGGAGAGGGGCAGGGATGGGGTGGCGATTTTCAAAATCCAAAATTACTAGGTTTGTCTATTGCGGCTGTAAAGAACTATCACAATTAACCAGAGTGCTATTAGCTTAAATAACTCCGACACAAGGGTGGCCCAGATTGCGCCTTGCCAGGAATAGCGGGGAATCCAGTAAAGATTAAGGCCCACGTTCAGCGCGGCAGCGGCTACTTGAACGAAGCTGCGCGATCGTTGAAACCCAGCCCCGGTTAGAGAATCAGCCGCTAAATATTGCAGGCTCGCAATTAGCAAAATGGGTGATAGCCAGATTAATACCTGGGCAGATTCAGCGAAGTCTTCCCCCAGCAATGTGGTTACAAAGGGGGCAAAAAGTATCAGAATAACTCCGCAAACTATCCCGTACAGACAGGCGACGGGAATCAACTTACGGGCAAATCGTATGGTTCCCTCAATACCCGCTTCGCCATGTTTGAAGAATCGGGCATAGCTAGCTCCCAACACCGCAAAAATGGGAATAAACCCCATGTCAATAAACCGATATCCCGCTCCATAAACACCTGCGGCAATTGGGCCAGCTAGACTAAATAACATAGTGCGATCAACCTGGGTGTTGATAGTAGCGGCGGATTCTGACAGCGAGAAAAAGAATCCCTGACCTAGTTCAGCCTGACGTAACGTCTGCGGACTAAACGTGGGTCTACCAATAATTTGGCTGACTAAGAGTAGAGAGATGGCGGCAGGAATTAATGACCCCAGGCAATATAAAACACCCCAAGCTAGTAATCGTTGTTCTTCTGGAAATAAGGGTAATAACAGCGCTAACGCAAATTTGCTAACGGAATAAATAAGACCATATTGGGAGGCTTGTTTGACTCTATCTACAGCGATGAAGGCATTACCGGCCAGCATACAGAGTTTTAAGCCAATCAGGTCAGCTAACAGAAGCAGTACAATAAAGGCAGAATTAACCTCTGGGAAAAGCAGCACCGTGAGGGGAAACAGCGTCACCAGAGAAATCAAAACAGAAATAAAAATGGCCTGTAGTGCTTTACCCCATTCTTTTGAAAACTGATCATGGTCTCGTGATACATTCTGCACCATCACTTCGCCCAGGCCTAGACCAATAAAGGGAAAAATGATAGCCCAGATTGCTTTAACTCCCTCAAAAACTCCGTAGTTTTCAGCCCCTAGGGAGCGGGCCACCAGCATAAAGTAAACCATCTGAATAATGGCTCTAAATGCTTTGGAGAACAGCATCCAGAGGCTATCCCTCACAAAGGCTTTTTGCAAAAGCTGCGAGAGTTTTTTGTTAGCTGTAGTTAGCCAATTAGCCATGCTGGCCTAGTAAATTTCTCGTAGTAGTTTCTCATATTTCTGAACTGGAATGCCAGCTTTCGCAGATATCATAACGGTTATGTGTTGGGGCTGGATATCGGCCAAAAAACTGCGAATTTCTTGTTCTGACATGGGTTTTGTTGAAAAGTACTGTAGACCAGGATAAAACTCATCGTAATAATGACCAGCCTGCTCTTCTAAAATGTGCTCTACGAACAAGCCGTAAAGAATGTATTCTGACCAGTGTAATGTACTAGCTAACGTTTCAATCCATGACTTGCTAAAGCGGAACTCTAAATATTGCTTTAGTTTCAACACATTATGACGTTTCCAGGTGACTAGATCACCAATAAAATTAGGAGCCGGGTAGTGAACTGGAGGACAATCAAGCAGCTTGGCCGCCGCCTCATACCAGCGGCGATGGGTTTTCCAGGCGCCAGGAATAGAATTAGACTCTCGATAAAGACGAACTTGGCCAGCTTGAATAAAGTTTTGATAGTCAAAGGGCCGCACAAAAGCTACGTCAGAATCCACAAAGCCGATGATATCTTCACTAATTACCTCAGCCACGGATAGCTTGACCAATTGCTGAAGAATCCAGTTGCGAAGGGGTAGCGTCTTCAAGCTAATCCAACCCTGATGAGAAAAGGGAATGCGTTGAATCCACCAGGGTAAGATATCTTCTACCGCCAAGATTTCGGTGGTGTGATCACCCAATTCTTTAAACAATGGAAAATCCTGTCGATCAACTACGATGTAATGCTTAACGGAATCGGGTAAAAATTGCTTTTTAGTTTCACAGAGAAATCGACAACGATCAAAATCTGGGGCATAGCTTGGTGTAATTAACCCAAAAGACAAAGCTTTGTAGCTTAGCTTACAAGGGTTTGGATGTTCTAATAGTTCCATGCAGGGTCTTAATAGGATCACATCAGGCCATGTACGCTACAAGTTTCGCTATAGTGAACTTATCTTAAGCACGCCAGGGGGCCGTCCACCCCATGAAATTAGGAAAGTTCTTGCATAACTGGTTTTTGTATTTGCTCTCACCTGTTGGTCAAGAGTACACTACACTCCAATAGTAAGAAATCAATAAGTTGAGTGTCCACTAATTGGTAAAAGCTCGCCTAATATACCCTGTAAATAATCGTTCTGCGGGTATTCGGGTATTCAGGATCGCTGGAGCTAATGGACTATCGGTTGGTGAGACCATAAGATTAAGAATTTTCTCACGAATGGTTTAAATCCAGCCTCCTGGCGCGACAATAAAAAGAGGTAATCTGTAACGTCTGTTGAGCTGGCCAGTTCGGGGTGTTTCGGCAAATTCACACTGAACACTGCCACCAAGGAGACTCTCTGCATGAAACTGGCCTACTGGATGTACGCTGGCCCGGCACACATTGGCACCCTGCGCATCGCCAGTTCCTTTAAGAACGTGCATGCCATCATGCACGCCCCCTTGGGGGACGATTACTTCAATGTGATGCGTTCAATGCTGGAACGGGAGCGCAATTTTACTCCGGTTACGGCCAGTATTGTAGACCGCAATGTCCTGGCTCGAGGTTCCCAGGAAAAGGTGGTCGATAACATCGTCCGCAAAGACCAGGAGGAGCACCCCGACCTGATTGTGCTGACTCCCACCTGCACTTCCAGCATTTTGCAGGAAGATTTGCAGAACTTTGTGCAGCGGGCCAGCCTCAGCGCTAGCGGCGATGTCATGCTGGCCGATGTTAACCACTATCGGGTGAATGAACTCCAGGCGGCTGATCGCACGCTTCAACAAATTGTCCAGTTCTATTTAGAAAAGGCTCGCAAACACGGCAACTTGCCTGCCGACAAAACCGAGCAACCCTCCGTCAACATTATTGGTCTGACTACCCTCGGCTTCCACAACAACCACGACAGCCGAGAACTGCGCACGCTGATGGCCCAGTTGGGCATTGAGGTCAACTTGGTCATGCCTGATGGTGCGTCTGTTCACCAGATTAAAGATATGGCGCGGGCCTGGTTTAACCTGGTGCCCTATCGCGAAGTGGGGCTGATGACCGCTCAATACCTGGAGGCAGAACTGGGCCTGCCCTACGTGGACATTACCCCAATGGGCATTGTTGAAACAGCCCGCTGCCTGCGAGCCATTCAGACCCTTCTCAACCAGCAGGGGGCGGCTGTTGACTACGAAGCGTTGATCGACGAGCAGACTCGGTTTGTCTCCCAGGCGGCCTGGTTCTCCCGCTCCATCGACTGCCAAAACCTGACGGGCAAGCGAGCTGTGGTGTTTGGCGACAACACCCACGCTGCGGCTATTACCAGAGTGCTGGCACGAGAGATGGGCATTCGAGTGGTGCTGGCGGGCACCTACTGCAAGTACGATGGCGACTGGTTTACCGAGCAAGTCAGCGATTTCTGTGACGAGGTGTTGATTAGCGACGACAACGGCGCCATTGCCGACCGCATTGCCCAACTAGAGCCTGCGGCTATCTTTGGCACCCAAATGGAGCGTCACGTCGGCAAGCGCCTTGATATTCCCTGTGGCGTTATTGCCGCGCCTATTCACATTCAGAACTTTCCGGTGGGCTATCGCCCCTTCATGGGTTATGAAGGCGCTAACCAGATTGTGGATTTGGTCTACAACTCCTTTACCCTGGGTATGGAAGACCATCTGCTGGAATTTTTTGGTGGCCACGATACAAAAGAGGCTGTCACCCAAACCATGACCGCCACCTCTGACTTGGGTTGGAGCCCAGACGGGCTGGCCGAACTGCAAAAAATCCCTGGCTTCGTGCGCGGCAAAGTGAAGCGAAATACTGAAAAATTTGCTCGAGATCAGGGTATTGGTCAAATTACGGCTGAAGTGTTGTACGCCGCTAAGGAAGCGGTGGGGGCGTAGGTCTAAGAAAAGACTTTTGCCGGGTTAGATAGTACCTACCGGAGCTTAAATCGTCGCCACTGGCTGAGTGGCGGCGACAGAAATTCATAGGAGCCTGCCGCCTGCCCTGGGGCCGCTGTTAGCACAATGTCAAAAGACAGAGAGATTCGTAGTCCTTCAGTGTGGTTCATGGTGACTCCGTGGCGCTGCTTGGCCGGAAACAGAATCAGCCGTCCCTCGGTGGGCAGGTAGAGGGCTTGATCCTGGTTTAGGTAGTTCCAGGTGGTGATGATGTCGGTGTTTTCGCTGCCCAGGCCAGGACTGACTTCGTTGAGGCGAGCATCGTCAAAAAAGGTCAGGCATCCGGCTTCATCGGAGCCAGATTCGGGCACCGCCACGTAGTACACAGCGCTGATATTGGCTGTGTTGTGGCGATGGTCGCCCACTTCTTGCTGATGGCGCGACACCACCGGCCAGCCCCGCTGAATATAAAGCTCAATTTGGCTAAGATCTAGCCCCAGTTCTTGCAGATAAAGCAGCGTATGGGTTTCCACCTGCTCGACTATCCAGGCGAAGCGAGCATCAGTATGAATTTGCTCAACCCCATGCAAGTCACCCGTCCAGGCCATTTCAGGAAAGTTGCGGGCCGCATAGCCCTGGGCCTCCAGTTCCAGCACAGCCTTGATTAGCCCTTCTCGATGTAGATGGGCGTCGGGTAAGTCTTCGTAGTAAATGGCCAGCGGAAACCAGGTATCAATCGGCATAGCTGTTTTCGTTCTTTGTTCTTCTGATATAGCATCTAGACAGATAAGCTCGGCGGGGCGCTCTAGGGCTTGGTAAAGAGGACAACAGGAAACGGCAATAGGTTACTCAGGTTGTTCTTATCTCTGTCTTTCAGAATAGTGATGGATCACAGGCTATCCTAGTCGGAACTGTGCCGTGTCTACAGGAGATTTGCTGCAACAAGTAAGTTGACGGTTTTATCCTTACCTACGGACTACTATGACCTTGCTGCGAAACGTTGCGTCCACGCCAACATTACCTGCTAAACCCAGTCCTCGTATTCACCTGGCTACGGTGATTATGCTGGCCGTAGTCGTGGTAGCGGCGGCCATTGTAGCGGCCTGGTTTGCTGGAGAAGAGCGCATTACGCTAGTGTTCAGCCAGCTTCAGGTGCTGCAAAATCAACCGCCCATGTGGTTGCAAGTGCCAATGGTGGCCATTCAATTTTTGCTGGCCCCGGCGGTGCTGCTGCTGCTGCTGGCCTACGGGGTAACGCGTATTTCGCCCCGGCCCCGGCCTTGGTCGCGGTATGTGGTGGTTGGCATTCTGCTGGCCCTAGTGATTCGCTACGTGCTCTGGCGCTGTTTATCTACGTTGAATCTTTCGACTCCGGCTAACGGCACGGTTAGCTTAATGCTGTTGAGTATGGAGATGTTTGGGCTGACGGCCAGCATCATTCAACTGGTGTTGTTGTTGCGAGTGCGCGATCGCAAACCCCAGGCCGATACTCTGGAACAGACGGTTCTCACTCAGGAGTACCAGCCCTCGGTAGATGTGTTCATTCCCACCTACAATGAACCGGCCTTTATTCTGCGTCGCACGGTAATTGGCTGCCAGGCTATGCATTACCCCCGCAAAACGGTCTACCTGCTGGACGATACTCGCCGTCCAGAAATTCGCGAATTGGCCGAAGAATTGGGTTGTCGATATCTAACCCGTCCCAACAATCGCCACGCCAAGGCAGGGAATCTTAACCACGCCATTCAGCACACCTCTGGCGAACTGATTGCCTCCTTTGATGCTGACTTTGTGCCCACCCGCAACTTTCTAGATCGCACGGTGGGCTTTTTTCAAAACCCTAAAGTGGGCTTGGTGCAAACGCCCCAAAGTTTTTATAATCCCGACCCAATTGCCCGCAATCTTGGCTTAGAAGGTGTGCTGACCCCAGAGGAGGAGGTCTTTTACCGGCAAATTCAGCCCATGCGAGACGGAGCGGGTAGCGTTGTCTGTTCGGGTACTTCCTTTGTGGTGCGGCGCAGCGCTCTGGAAAAAACCGGCGGTTTTGTCACCGAATCTCTTAGCGAAGACTACTTTACCTCGGTACGGCTGGCCGCCCAGGGCAACGAGGTCATTTATATGGATGAAAAGCTCAGCGCCGGACTCGCGGCTGAAGACATTTCGGCCCATGCTATTCAGCGGTTGCGGTGGGCTAGGGGCACGCTGCAAGCCTTTTTCATTGAAGCCAATCCCCTAACCATTCCAGGGCTGACGCCGCTGCAACGATTGGGCCATCTAGAAGGACTCATGCATTGGTTTAACAGCATTCCTCGGGTCATTTTTTTGCTAATGCCGCTGGCCTACTCGTTTTTGAATGTGATCCCCATCCAGGCGACAACGGCTGAAATTCTCTATTTCTTTTTGCCCTACTACCTGGTTCAGTTGACGGTGTTTGCCTGGCTCAACGATCGCTCCCGCTCGGCTTTGCTATCGGATATTTATTCTCTGGTGCTGGTCTTCCCTCTAACTGCTACGGTGATTCAGGCCATGATTAGCCCCTTTTCTAAGGGATTTAAAGTAACGCCCAAGGGCACCTCCAGACAGCGGTTTCAGTTCAACTGGCGGTTGGGCTGGCCCCTGATCATTTTGTTTGGGCTTACAGCCCTGAGCTTATGGCGTAATCTGGGCCTATGTCTGGCGGCGAGCTGGGGCAGTGATTCCTACACCGTACACGCCAAAGGGCTGGCCCTGGGCTGGATCTGGAGCACCTACAACCTGCTGATGTTGGGCATTGCTCTGCTGATTTTGCTGGATGTTCCCCGGCCTGACCCTCAGGTGTGGTTTGACCTGCGACGGGTCATCAAACTGGTGCCCCAGCCCACGGATGGCTCGCCTGCTCAACCCTGGTGGGGCATCACCACCATGATGTCTGAGGCAGGCGCTGAGATTGCCCTAACTCAGAACATGCCGCCCCAATCTTGGCTGACGGTGGGTCTACCGGTAGAGCTAGAAATTGCCGAAGAAAGCCTGGTGCTAACCGGCCTCATTCTTGAGATCCGGCAGGGAGAAGAGTTTCCCCTGGTGCGGGTAGAGTTTGACCCAATACCACTTCCCCAGTACCGCACCCTGGTCGAAACCCTATTTTGTCGTCCCGGTCAGTGGAAACGATGGGATAGCCCTGGTGAGTTGCAATCCCTGGGGCTGTTGCTCAAAATTCTCTTTCGTCCGCCTGTCCTGAGCCGAGACTATGGGGTTAAGGCCCTGACTGTGGCTAAGACCTAAATTAAGCCAAAAACCAGGTTATTTCAGCATAGAACTTAATCCTGCGTTAACCCAGGTCTGGGCATCAATGGTGATGATTAGAAAGAGCCATTTACA
>Ga0224723_1000280_pt1 | contig 35938 bp, 33 predicted proteins | sample Balambano_FR2_Me_FD_161647 | JGI IMG/M metagenome (GOLD analysis project Ga0224723, IMG submission 161647) | Freshwater sediment microbial communities from Lake Towuti, South Sulawesi, Indonesia - Balambano_FR2_MetaG | ecosystem: Environmental > Aquatic > Freshwater > Lake > Sediment | place... | reverse complement strand
CCCTATCCGCCAACTTGAAGTTTTGGCTAGAGCAATCAGTCTTGAGTATGATGAGAGTGCCCGTTACAGAGAATTTGTGAGTTCTTCTGTTAGCTCAATGAGCATTTTTACTCCTAGAAACTCATCATTCGGGTTTAGAATAATTTACTTTTTAATAAAAGAATCTAAGAAATTAGAAATGGGGCTTGAAGGCTAGATTTTCACCACATTAAAACATCATAAGCCGAGCCTTCAGAGCATTAGCCCTACAGGGCTAGATTGTTTGATAGTTGATTCTAAAGGAGCGATCCTGTGGCTTCACTTAATGACCAATGGCAAGCTGCCCGGCAACTACGCCAAAATACAGCAGAAAATCGGCGTGAACAAGTTTTGGTGGAGTTATCTCACTGGCAGCAAGAGCGGCTGGCCTATGGTGTTCATCTCCGTCAGAATTTAGCTCAGCAGGTAAACGACTTACAAGCTGAGACAAGCCAGTGGTTAGCCCAAACCGCTGAGCAGCGGCAGGCCCAAATGCCGCGGTTGCGGCAAACCTTGCAATGCTATACCGAGCAGCTTCAGGTCAAAACTCAAGCGTTATTAAGTTCATACCAAGCCGATCGTCAGCTTAAAGCCGTAGCGCAGCAACAGCAGCTTTGGCAAGACCGACAATGGCTACACGATGCCATCATCGAGACGCAGTTGGGTCTTATCCAAGACTTGCAGGCCATACAACAGCAGGTCTGGGTAATGAAACAACAAGTCGCTGTTGATCGCGCCGGGTATCGTCAACACCAAGCCTTAACTAAGGCCAGTCTGTGGCCTGAACTAGCCAGCTATGTAGCCAGTTTGCAAACCGAAGTGGAGGCGACCCTGACTAGCCTGACAGAAGCCCGACAAGAGGCCGAGGCCAACCGTCGCAGGCAGCGCCAACAGGAGCGTCTAGCGCTGTCTGCCAGTGTGCATGGGATATTTAATCAACTAGGGGAATTTCGTCGTCAGTTGCAGGCACAGCGATCGCAGTTAACTAATCAGGTATGGGGTGAGCCAACCGAGCCTAACGCTCCTCCAACGGCTCAGACCATTCCAAACCTACCTCCAAAGGCAGAATCGCGGCCCGTCGCTCGCTTGGCCACAACGAACTCCCGTGCTACTCCGTCAACCAACCAAGCCAAGCCGCCCACCGTAACGGTTGCCCAGTCAGCATCTACCGTTAGCCCCATGCCTCTGGTTAGGCCCTCTGCGCCCCAGTCTATGCCTCAGATGGCAAAACCAGTTGCTGTGCCTTCATCTCCATCGACGGTAGCGACTACGATGGCAGCCCCTTCCTCTCTAACCAGCCCATCTCAGCCACTAGAGGAAGTGGTGTACAACTATTTGCACTTGGCGAACGGGGCTCGCCTCAGCGAAATCGAGACAGAACTTGGCATTAATCGCTTCCAGGCCGTGGATGCGTTGCGCTCTCTCATTCAAAGAAACCTGATTGTTAAGCAAGATCGTACCTACCGCGTTCTAGAGGAAGCCGTCCTGTGAACACTGTTTTACAAGCCCGCCCCCGTAATTTTGTTTCTACCCCTGTACTGGAGAGAACGGCTATCAGAGCCCTACGTTACTTGCAGTCGGGCTATTCCGTACACCTCAAAGGCCCATCTGGTACCGGTAAAACGACCCTGGCCCTGCACTTAGCCGACCTGTTGGGACGGCCTATCATGCTGTTGTTTGGGGATGACGAGTTCAAAACCTCCGACCTGATTGGCAACCAGTCGGGCTATACCCGTAAAAAGGTGGTAGATAACTTTATTCACAGCGTTATGAAGGTGGAGGATGAACTGCGCCACAACTGGATAGATTCACGCTTAACCCTGGCCTGTCGAGAGGGTTTTACCCTGGTGTACGACGAATTTAACCGCTCTCGCCCAGAGGTTAACAATGTGCTGCTGTCTGCTCTGGAAGAAAAGCTGCTGGTATTACCGCCTAATCAAAATCGGTCTGAATATATTCGTGTACACCCTCACTTTCGAGCGATTTTTACCTCTAATCCTGAGGAATACTGTGGCGTGCATGGCACCCAAGATGCGCTCCAAGACCGATTAATCACTATTCATATGCCAGAACCAGACGAACTGGCGCAGCAGCAAATTTTGACTCAGAAAGTGGGCATTGATGCTTCCTCAGCCTTACAGATTGTGCGGCTGGTAAAAGCCTTTCAAGCTGATATGGCATCGGACATGGTGTCTAGCCTGCGTCCCAGTTTGATGATTGCTACTATCTGTCACGACCACGGCATTCCTCCTTTAGCTGAGAATGTAGACTTCCGGGATATTTGCAGCGACGTCTTGCTAGATCGCTCGAAACAAGCCTTACCAGAAGCTACCCGTCGCCTGTGGGATTTGTTTAACCACTTCGTAGCATCTCAGGTTGATTGGGCCAAACAGGTTCAGGGCAATGCTAGTAGCACCCGACATCAAGCTCGTCTCCACGGTGAAGAGCCTGAGCCTATCAGTCAACTGGCCTCTCCCCCTGCGGTAGCCAAGCCTTTTGCTGGGGCTGAGAACGAAGCCATAGAAACAGATAATGCCAGCAACGACGACCTGGAAACCTGCATCTTTGATTTCCTAGATAGTGTTGGTGCGGCCTCGTTGTCGCGCCTGGAAGCCGACCTGGGGTTAGGTCGATTTCAAATTGTCAATGCTCTAAAATCCATGCTGGATCAAGGTCTGGTTGAGAAAGTTGAGGATGGTGAACAACCATCGGTTTACCAAATTTGTATCGAGCGAGGTAAGTGATCATGGTAGCGACAACGGCCCCCCGCCCCCAGATTAACCAGAGCGCTATTACCACATCGACTCAAGGTTCTTCCCTGGTTGATGTTCTGGAGCGAGTGCTTGACAAAGGCATTGTCATTGCAGGGGATATTTCGGTGTCTGTAGGCTCTACAGAACTACTGAGCATCCGCATTCGGTTGCTGATTTCATCGGTAGACAAAGCCCGTGAGATTGGCATTAATTGGTGGGAAAGCGATCCTTACTTGAGCAGTCAAACTCAGGAGTTGGTGAAGACTAATCAACAGCTTCAGGCCCGCTTAGAAGGTTTAGAAACAGAACTCAGCACACTACGAGCCGGGCTGCCCACCGCTACTAACGCTACTAAAGATTGGGGCTGAACCCTAACTCAACGCTGTCTAGGTGATTGCTATGCTAACCATCCGTACCTGTCGGCAGATTGCCAATAGTCGATCTATTCCCAGCTTTCGGGTTTGCTCAAGTTTGAGTCGCGGCTGCGAATCTCGCCTGGGTGAGCTAGGTCGCCAAGCCCAAAACCAAGGACGTATACAGGTAGCTGAGTCTCGCCGTCGGTGGCTTTGCCAGCAATGGCAGCCTCGGCGGTTAAGGTAGTTAGCGGCTAGTTAAGAGGCAGTCCACTGCAAAACTTGGTTTAGACTGTGGCTATGACTTCTGAACCGGCTGACCTCAACGCGATACCTGCTATTGCTCTGTCTCCTCAAGCCAAGCCGGATGCGGGCCTGGCTCCACTATTGTTGACTGTTATTGAGCTAGTGCGGCAACTGATGGAGGCTCAGGTAATCCGCCGTATGGAGGCTGGTGAACTGAGCGATGAAGACTTAGAACGCGCCTCAGACAGTCTGCGTAAGCTAGCGGAGCAAATTGTCTATCTCTGCGAAGTATTTGAGGTTGATCCGGCAGATTTAAACATTGACTTGGGAGAACTGGGTACGTTGCTGCCTAGAGAGGGTGGCTACTACCCTGGCGAAACATCCCCTAGCCCAACCATCCTGGAACTTTTAGATCGTCTGCTGGATACTGGCGTAGTTGTAGAAGGCAGTGCTGAGCTAGGTGTAGCCCAGCTTACCCTGATCCAAGCCAAGCTAAGGCTGGTATTAAGCTCTCAGCCCATTTGAAGATTGCAACAAAATTGGGATGCTCTCCCTGAACCTACAGGTTGGGGCTGAAGTCTTTGGAGAAGAAACGGGTTAATAAGGTGCTCATATATGACAGCCAAAATGACCTAACCATGTAAAATGTAAACAATTTGCAACATCTTGGGCTTACATTACTCTAGCCTTAACCGGGAGCTGTGACTCTGTAGAAAAGACAGGCTATGGCCTAAGTCAGCGGTGCTGTTGTTTGGCGATTGTATAGCGAGACGGTCTGCATGGTAGCGACTTCTTCTAGTCCATCTTCTAGCCTCACTCTCAAACAGGTTCACCCCCAAAAAATCGTGGTGGTGGGTGATAGTTTGGTCTACGGCTTTGGTGATCCTGAAGGGGGTGGTTGGGTAGAGCGACTGCGCCGTCTGTCGATGGAGCCAGGAGCTACAGGGGCGGTGTTCTATAACCTGGGTGTACGGGGCGATCGCGTTGCCCAAGTTATCGAGCGCTTAGATCAGGAGTTTCGCTATCGGGGTGAAATTCGTAACCGCTTGCCCGACTTAATGATGCTATCGGTTGGCACCAACGACTCAGCTAGGGTAGGTCGTCCGTTGGGCCGAAACCACACTGATTTTGAAGACTTTGAGCACAGTATTGCTACGTTGCTTGTCCAGGCTCGCCGACTGTGCCCGGTTTTGTTTGTTGGTATGGTGCCCGTCCATGAGGCGGCTATGCCTTTTTCGGAAGTGCTGTTCTATTCTCAGCGAGAGCAGTGGCGATACAAAGAAGCTACTCGCTTGGCCTGTGCTAGTTATAACATCCCCTACCTAGACATTTTGGAACTATGGTTAAGTCGGGGAGAGTGCTGGTGGCACGATCGCCTCTCTAAAGATGGTCTTCATCCCAACGTTTTGGGCTATCGATCTCTATTACAGGATGTGCTGGACTGGAATGCCTTTCAAGCTGCGGTGGATTTACAAAACTATCCTATTATTTAGCCTTTACCTGCAACCTAAAGCAGGCTGAGCTAGCATGGCGGCCCAAATTAGAGCTAAACCAAGGATAATTACAACTTTTACTACGGCTGACACTGTTCTCTCAGACCTGCTTTCCTAGACCTTTCTCAATCCTCAAAAAGCTTCTGCTTCTGGGGTTGGCTGAACCCAGTCTTGCCCAACCCGAATAGTGATATCTGAATTGAGATCGCCGGTCGATTCCAACAGTACACGCCCTAGCCCCACTACTGACTGCACTGTTTGGGCGCTCTCTAAGTCACCCTTTTGGGCAATCACCTCACTACGGGTTAGCGTTGTAGAACCATCTGAAATGGTATAGACGTTTCCAAACCCGTTATCTCGTAGGTATTGAACCATTGCTGTGCCGGCCTCAGGGATGCCTGAAGCATTTTGCACAGCAATGGTTAAGTCGGCAACATAGCGAGGACTGTCGTTATCTGCATAGATACCCACTGAGTTGGTTTCGAAGAAATTTTGCAGAATCGTCGCCGAGGCTTCCCAGTCCGGTAACCAGTAGCTAGCAGCGTACTCATTGACTTCGCTAAACCGCCCTGGCAGCATAACCATTTGTAAATTCTCAGACTCAATCTGCAAACCAAAGTTGGCCAAGGCCAGCATTTCTTCTAAGGTCAAGTTAGTGTCGATGTAGCGCTGCACAACCCGAATCGCTTGAGGCAGCTTAGGCACTACGGTGGGATTAGTCAGGCGTTCGCGAAAAGCTCTGAGCAAGATTTGCTGGCGCTGTACTCGACCAATATCACCATCTTGGCTGCGGAAACGGGCAAACTGCTCAGCTTGATCCCCGTTCAGGGTTTGCCAACCAGGATACAAGTCTATGTAAAGTCCTTGAGTTTGGTCAGTATACTGCATGCGCTGAGGTACTTCGAGCTCAATCCCACCAATCAAATCTACAATTTCTCGAAGAGCAGTGGTATTGACCCGAATGTAGCGGTCAATCTGGACATTGCCCAGGTTATCGGCAATAGTCTGGGCCACCAATTCTGGCCCACCTTCGACATTAGCCTGGTTGATTTTGGCCATGCCATAACCAGGAATTTGCACTCGTGTGTCGCGGGGAATTGACATGACCCGCAACGTTTTGTTCTCAGGGTTGATGCGAACTAGCAGCAGAGTGTCGGTACGTCCAGAGAAAATGGCATCAGACTGAGCGGGGGCTTCCAGCACCTCGTCGATGCCCATGACCAGAATGTTGACTGGGCGAGTAACCTGATACCGAAACCCTGACTTCCATAAGTCACCAATACCGGTAGATTGACTCGGTTCTCCACCAATAAAGTCAGGTAAGGGCACGGTTAGGGCCACCCCGGCACCAATCAAAGCAGATATGGTAGCCGTGCCCAAGAATAGACCACCCCACAGAAAAACCCTTAGAGCGCGACCCAGAGGCCGCCCGAATGACTGAGTCAACCGGGAGCTAGATTCTGTACCAGACCAATCAGGTCCCGAGGAAGCTGGTGTAGAAGAGTGGTGAAGCGTTTCACTGGCTGACGAGTCAACCTCTTTATGAACCATTTCGCTATCAGACGCACTTTCTGAACGATTGCCTTGACTAGCTTGCTCAGTGTAGCCAGAGGATGCATCGGTAGATGCCCGCTTTATTGAGGTCACTCTTCACCACCTTACTTAGACAAACCTTGGCTAACCTTACTCTCTACCCATCAACTATGACAGGGACGTTCAGACACAAACTTATGTGGCAGGAGCAAAACTTCGTATCAAGTTAATGTGTTAATCAATATTAAGCTAATTCTGCCTTTGCATTATCTACCTGAAGGTAGGATTGGGGCATTAAATTGAAAAAACTATGGGGAAATCCTAGGACATCACTATTATGGCTACCTTAATTCCAATTATTCTGGCGGGTGGAAAGGGCGAGCGCTTCTGGCCAGTCAGCCGACTAGGGCATCCGAAGCAGTTTTTATGTTTAGATGGGGGCGATCGCAGCCTCCTGCAAGCCACTGCCGACCGTCTCCTAAGCCTGGCAGGGGGTTGGGAGTCACTCTGGGTTATCACTGCGGCCCACCTGTCCGACAAGGTTCGCGAACAATTGCCTGAACTGCCTGAGGCCAATCTACTGGTAGAGCCAGTGGGTCGCGATACGGCCCCGGCTGTAGCCTGGGGCACCCTGGAAGTGGCCAAGCGCCATGGTGATGAGGCCGTAGTTGGGTTCTTTCCAGCCGACCACTGGATTGCCGATGAGGAGGCTTTCTGCCAAACCCTCCTGGCCGCTGCTGATTTGGCCGCTAATCAAGACGCTATCGCTACCCTGGGGATTACTCCCAGCTATGCGGCGACTGGCTACGGCTACATTGAACAGGGCGATGTCACAGGCTGCTACCATAATCTCAATGCCTACCGAGTCAGCCGATTCACCGAAAAGCCTGACTCAACAACGGCCCAGGCGTTTATTGATAGTGGTCGCTTCAGCTGGAACAGTGGTATGTTTGTGTTTCCAGCCTGGGTAATGCTGAACGAGTTAAAAACCCATGCGCCTGCCTTGATGACCCCAATTCTGGAACAGGGGGTGGCGGCTTATCCTAACCTGGAAAAGCTCAGTATTGACTATGCCGTGATGGAACACACTGACCGTGCCTATGTGATGCCCGTAGCCTTTGGCTGGGATGACCTGGGCGATTGGAACGCTGTAGAACGCCTGCTCAAGCAACCGGGTGAGCCGAACGTAGATCTAGCCACCCACGTCGCTCTAGATACTGAGGGTAGCATTGTCTATGCGGCTGATTCTGACGAAGTGGTGGTAACCATTGGCCTCAAAGATGTGGTAATTGTGAGGGACGGTAAGGCCACCCTGATAGTCCACAAAGACCGCACTCAAGACATTAAAAAAGCCGTTAAGCAGTTGGGATCAGAAGAGCGGTTTAAGCCCTTGCTGTAGCCAAGTATCGCTATAGCCAGTATTGCTACGCTAGAAGTACTACCATCGCCGCTGCCCATGCGTTAAGGCGGGATGCAGGTCTGGCTGAGTTAAATCGACCCTGATCGCTGCCAAGAATAGTTCCTCTGAAGCTAGCTTGATCCCGCTTTGGCCAGGCTTGATATAATTTTGGGATCTTACAGTCAGCCCTGCACAATAGGCGGCTATAGCGGCGGTTCTTTTCAACCATGAATTCAACCATTAACGATATTGATTTTCAGGCGCGCCAGGGGAGCATTGCGGCCATCATTCAGCTCTTAAATGAGCATTTTGCCAAAGATGGAATCCGCACTCGGGCAGTGCAAGATAGCGGGGTGTTGCAACTACTGGTTGAAGCGCCTACGGCAGAGCAACTGCCTCAAGCTTCGGTGGTGGAAGAGGTGCGCGAAATTTTAGAAGCCATTGGCCCCAAAGGGATTACTAAGGTCAACATTAACAGCCGAATTGTGCAAGAGCAGCAATTACTCTGGCTAGATGAAATTAAGCACGATCCTGAAAATAGTTTGCTCTGGTCAGAGTCAGTGATACTAAAACGCCCTAACCCAGTGGTGCGGTTTTGGCAAGACTTGCGGGCTCCGCGGCAGCGCAACCCTTTTTTAGACGATTTGCCCAAGAAGAAATCCTCTAGCCAGTGGGCCTTTTGGCGCGGGCTGGTGGGAGGAGCCAGTTTAGTGCTGCTTGTGCTGATGGTGGGCTGGGCTACTAAGGATTGGTTGAAAGGGAGCTTGGGAGTTCGCTCGGGCTCTGTGGAGTCAGTCACAACCTCGGCAACACCAGCCCCAACCGTTTCGCCTGACCAAGATCCCTTTGTGCTGGCGGTGCGGATTGCTCAACAGTCGGTAGAAGATGGTAAGTCAGCCACAACCCCAGCCGCATGGCTAGACCTGGCTGTACGCTGGCAACGGGCTTCGGATTTGATGGCTGAGGTGCCACCTGAGGATGAGCGCTACGAGATTGCTCAGAACAGAATTGCGGCCTATGCCAGCAATAAGGCGCTGGCGCTCCAGGAAGCTGAGAAACTAGAAGCTCAACCATAAGGAGTGGCTAAAGCTGGCCAAATCCTTTCTTTTTCTTCTGTTTTTTGGGTCTTTTGTTGCTAGGGGCGCGAAACCCAGGCCGCGCACCGCCCATGCCTGGCATCCCAGGCATTCCGCCCATACCTGGCATTCCGCCACCCATGCCAGGAAAGCCATCTCCCATACCCGGAAAGCCGCCGCCACGCCCCATCTGCTGCATCAGCGATCGCATCTTGGTAAAGTCGCTCACCAGCTTACCCACGTCTTTTTCTTGATGACCTGAGCCTGCCGCAACACGGCGGCGGCGACTAGGTGAGCTAGAGAGCAAGTTGGGATTCTTGCGTTCTTCCTTAGTCATGGAGTTGATCATGGCTTCGCAGCGCTTAAGCTGCACTTCGCCCTGCTCCAGCATTTCGCCAGAAATTTGCTTGCCCATGCCCGGAATCAGCTTCATAATGCTGCCCAACGAGCCCATGCTCTTCATGAACCGCATTTGCTTGAGGAAGTCATCAAAATCAAACTCGGCTTCTAGAATCTTGCGCTGGAGTTTTTCAGCATCGGCAATGTCAACCGCTTCCTGAGCCTTTTCGACCAGGGTTAGCACATCACCCATGCCCAGGATACGAGAGGCCATGCGATCTGGGTAAAAGGGTTGGAGGGCTTCGACCTTTTCTCCTACCCCCACAAACTTGATGGGCTGGCCCGAAATCTGCCGCACCGATAGCGCCGCCCCGCCCCGGGCATCGCCATCCATTTTGGTGAGGATGGCTCCGGTGATGCCAATCTGCTCGTGGAAGGTGCGGGTGAGGTTAGCCGCTTCCTGGCCAGTCATAGCATCCACCACCAGCAGCACCTCGTCGGGCTGAATGGCGGCCTTGATATCAGCCAGCTCGGCCATCATTTTGGGGTCAATTTGCAAGCGCCCTGCCGTATCAACAATAACGGTGTCTACCTCTGCGGCCCTGGCCCGCTCTACCCCCTGGCGGGCAATATCCACCGGGTTAGCCTGGGTGCCCATCTCAAAAACAGGTACGTCAATTTGCTTGCCCAGGGTAACGAGCTGATCGACCGCCGCTGGTCGATACACATCGGTGGCAACCAGCATTGTGCTACGATTTTCTTTTCGCAGGTGCAGAGCCAGCTTAGCGGTAGCCGTTGTTTTACCAGTTCCCTGAAGTCCAGCCATTAGCACCACGGTGGGCTTTTCAGCGGCATTGGCCAGGGGTTGGTTGGTATCTCCCATGAGTCTGATCAGCTCGTCGTGGACAATTTTGATGAACTGCTGATCAGGGCTAACGCCTTTGACCACCTCTGCACCCAGGGCATTTTCCTTTACCTGGGCAATAAAGTCTTTGATCACCTGAAGATTGACATCGGCTTCTAGCAACGCTCGCCGAACTTCGCGCAACGCTTCGTCGATATTTGACTCGCTAATTTTGTCTTGTCCGCGCAGGCTCTTCCAGGCCGACTCAAGGCGATCAGACAGGGCTTCAAACATGGGCAGCTAAGGGGGAGTAATTGGCGTCAGACTGCAACCATTGGATAAGCTCATTCAGCCCAACCGCCGCAGTACAGGTTATCTATTGTAAAGGGTTTAATCAGCTCCAACCGATGTCTGGCCTGGAAGGTTGTGAATCCTTAGCCACAGACAGCAAAATTCGGGCAGACTAAAGGGTAATTCTCCCCGCTGTGGGGAGTCGCCCGTGCATCTAAGGCTTGTTTGCGGATGAGGCGTTCATCCTGCTTGGTAAAACGCCTAATCTTTGCAAAGATTCGCCTGCTTAACTCGAAATGTCATCAGGTTGTGTTGTATGAGTCCTTGCAGGGTGAAGGCAGAACAGCTATGGCGACTGAGTTTTTAAGCCGGGTGGATATCGACCTAGACTCTGGAGAGCAAGTCCTTTCCCACCCTACTCCAGATTCCTATACCCCCGATCAGCTGGTGCCGATGATCTCGGGAGAAGGCGCTCTGCCGCCTAACGACGGAACCAATTGGCTAGATCTAGTTCAGCACTACAGCCAGCTTGTAACCGTGGTTGTGGAGGTGGAGACAGCTATTGGTACGGCACCCAAGGCTTACAACATTCTGTTTGCCAATGACTATTTTTGCCGACTCATGGACATTCAGCCCCAAACCGGTCAGGTGCAGGGGGAGATACTAGAACGGCTGCCCTCCGCAGATCAGAAGGGATTGCGAGATCGCTTCCGTCGCCATTTCCTCAATGCTCTATTGCAGCATGTCTACGGCGATGCCAATTTAGTCACGCCTCGTCTGCTGCACGAGCCTCTGGTGGTGGCGCTTCCTAACCCTGATACTAACCAGGTTCGGCAGATTGAGCTACGCCTGAGAACCGCCGAGGCCGGTTTAGTCGTAGCCGCTATTGCACCCGAATTAGAGACCAGTTTGCGGGCTTGCTGGGTGGGCCAGCCCAGCCGTCAGCAGGTAACGACTCAACTGCTGAGCCAGGGGTCTGCCCTTAATCACCTATTAGCGACTCTGCGGCCAGATTGGTATACGGCTAGAGGGCTAGTGCTAATTGAGGGTACCGATGTCACGGAGCGAGAAACCTCAAAGGACTTGATACAGCTTTTGGTAGGGGGCGAGTCGGTGCTGGAAGCGGGGCAGTTTAGCCAGGCCAATGCGCTGATTAAGCAACTCTTTAACGCTGACGACAGCTTTTTGCTAATTGCTGAAAATCAGCAGGCGCAGCTTTTTACCGGCTTAGACCAGCCCGACTGGGAGAGCCGAACCTACACCCTGGCCGAATTGCAGGGGTCGGCCTTTTTACAGGCCACGGAGCAGGGTAGGGTGTTGACCATTCCTGACTTGAGCTTGAGTTGTGCTACCCAGAGTGAGCAGGATTTATTGACTCAGGGGGCGCGATCGCTGCTGCTGATTCCCCTAATTATGCGAACCAATGGGGCTAGAAACATACTGACCCAACCCTTTGGGCTGGTCGGGTTAAGCCGCACCAAGCCCTATGCCTTTAACCAGGCCGACTGTAGCTTGGCCACCACGCTGATTCCGGCTCTGAATGCGTCGCTACGCCATGGGGTGAGGGATCGCTTCACCACCATTCATCCCTCAGTGCGATGGCGATTTGAGCAAGAGGCCGAGCGTCTGAGCTTAGGACTACCGCCAGTACCCATTGTGTTTGAAGATGTTTACCCGCTGTACGGCATTTCGGATATTCGCGGGTCATCTGAGGAGCGCAATCGAGCTATTCAGCAGGATTTGCTGACCCAGTTTAGGCTGGCTGTGGCTGTGGTAGAAATCGTTGGTCAAACCGTTACCAATGCTCTGTTGCAGCAGTTGTGTTTGGACTTACAAGATCGGATTGCGAGGCTGGCTAAGGGCATTACGGTGGATGCCGAAGTAACGCTACTGCGCTACTTGCAGGAAGAAGTAGAAGCCAATTTTCCATACTTTGCCCAGGTTAGCCCCATGGCGGCTGAGGCGATTGCTCAGTATCAAGCCGCCCTCCATCCCGACCACAGAGCCGTTTACGCTGCACGTGCTGGCTACGACCAGACCATCAGCACCATTAACAGTCTCCTGCGAGAAACCTGGAACCACTGGCAGCAGTCCATGCAGGCTATCACCCCCCACTACTGCGATCTAGAAGCCACCGATGGCATTGACCATATGATTTATGCTGGGCAGGCCATTGATCCAAATTTCACTCCTTTTCACCTGAAGTCGCTGCGCTACGAGCAACTGCGGGCCATGTGCAGTTGTGCCCGTCAGGGGTTTGCTCTCAAAGCCAGGTGCAACACCGAGATGGTGATTACTCATCTGGTTCTGGTGCAAGGAGTGACGGTGGATATCGTCCACGATGAAACCACAGAGCGCTTATTCGACGTTCGCGGCACCCGCGACACCCGCTACGAAATTGTTAAAAAGCGCATTGACAAAGCCTGTGATGCTGATACCCACGAACGCATCACCCAGCCCGGCATGCTCACAATCGTCTATTCCACCGCGGAGGAATGGCAAGAGTATGAGCTGTACCTCCGCTACCTGCAACGGGAAGGGCTAGTTAGCAACCAGATTGAACAGGGCCAGGTGGAACCCCTGCAGGGGGTAAGCGGCCTAAAATTTGGCAGGGTTCGGGTTTTGCCGGAGGTGGAAGAGGGAAGTTAGAAAAGGGGCTAAGGGGGATTGGCGATTTTGGCTTTTGGCTTGGCGATTTGAGGAACTCTACGTTCCAAACCTCAAACCCCAATCCTAGAACGGAAAAGGCTTGTAGGGAATCCACTGAGCCCACAGCTTGGCCAGTACACCATCCACAATCAACTGATTAAGGGCTTGATTGAGGGCATCTAGCAGTTCTCGGTTGCCTGGTAAGACTCCGATGCCAAAGGGATTTTGAATGGGCAGTTGAAAGGCAACTCGAAAGGTGGCATCATCGGCTTCGGCGGTGAGCAGCAGCAGGGCATCTTTTAGCAGAGCGTCGATTTGTCCTTGCTTGAGGGCTTGCAGCATTTCGGAAAAGACCTGGCTATGGCTTAAAAATGTAACCCATTCCAGATCTGGAAACTGCTCAGCCAGCTCTAGATAGTTACCGGCACCTAGACAACCGACGCGCATCCCGGCCAAGTCTTTGGGATGGGAAATGAGGCTTTCTTCGCGCACCAGTACGGCTGCATCAAAGCGTCCGTAGGGACGGGTAAAGTCGGCCCAGGCTCTCCGCTCCTGGGTAATGGCCTGGCTAAACCAAACTACGTCGTGTTGGCCGCTACTCAAGATGGGATAGAACTGATCGATAGGATAGTCAAACCAGACTGGCTTAAGGTCTAGAAGTTGACAAATAGCACGAGCCACGGCTGGTTCGTAACCAAGGCGTTCGCCCGCCTGCACAAAGCTCATGGGCCGAGCATCAACGTCGCTGGCAATAATTGACAGTTGACCAGGATGGACAGTGGTAAAGCTCATAGCCGCGGATAAATAGCTAGAGCCATTGTGACACTAAACTTCGCCCTACCCAAGCCGGGTATGTCCCCACAGAGGGGAGTTACAGCCCTAGAGTGTGTCTCAGTCGGTTGGCTTGCCTATAGTCAGACAGGAGAAACCAGAGTCAACCTTTAGGAACGTTCGGCGGGTAAAAGATTGAGATAGGGCGGATGACTACCCTTGAAATCGGCTCTCTTTCATGGAAAGGTGATGGCAGTGTTTAATCCTCTGAACTCTGAATGACTGTTGGTAATCCTGCTTCTGATCCGGCCTTTGCCAAGCTACGTGAATTGCGTCCTCTGTTGCTTAAATCCCACAAAATTCTGATGGAGGCAGAAAAAGACGTCTACGAAGCCACCTATGGGCAAATTGCTAACAAGGGTGAATACCTCAGCCTGGTACTTAACCACGAGCAATTTAGCTGGCTGCGGCCTATTTCCCAATTTATTGTGCAAATTGACGAAGTTTTGATGTCTAAACAGCCGCAGCCTTTAGAACGGGCTGTAGAACTACTAGACGAAGCTCGCAACCTGTTACAGGCTACGGAAATTGGCCATGCCTTTCAGGAGCGCTCTGCAGCAGCGGCCCGCCAAGATCCGGAAATGGCCGCTATGACGTTACGGGTGGCTGAACTACTAACGCCAGAACCAGACTAAGCGAGTGCCACCTGGTTGTGTTGGCGATCATAAGAGACAATGCCACGGTTGACCAGGACACGTAAACTATCGGTCAGAGGGGTGAAAATCTCGCAGAGGGGCTCGTGCAGTTGCTGGGCGCACTCTTGGGCCAGCTCACATACACCGTAGGCATGATTAGCCAGCAGGCTAGTGACCAGAGGCTGTAGGTTAGTCACTAAGTCAGCATCGGCAGTGGTATCACTCATAAGTAGAATTACTTAGCTCTTCGTTCTCTATTACGCCACAGCTTCAGGCAGGATGGGGGCCAACATTGCCTTATGGTGAAAAAACCTCAATGTTTGCCACCGAATGTTACAGTCCGTAACTGGCTACTCAGAAAATCTGGGTTGACAGGGCTGACCTTGAAGGCAAAGGGCCATCCTGTGCAAAGATGATAGGGTTGCGTAGATAGATTCCCCGCTGGTTTGCAGGCGTTAGGGAGGATTGAGAGCGAGCGAGTGTGTGCCATGAACGTAGGTGATCGAGTCCGGGTTAAAGAATCGGTTGTGTTTTACCACCACCCGCTGCACCGCAACGAAGCCTTTGATGCTAGGGGTTTGGAAGGAGTTGTAGTTACTATTCTGACCGACTACAAAGGTCGTCCTATCAGTCCTAACTTCCCTATTCAGGTTGAGTTTTCGGTAGATGGCGCAAAGAAGCCCTTTCGAGCTCACCTCAAGGCTGATGAACTAGAGGCGCTTTAAGGAATTTATTCCTGCCATTGAGGGTTTTATGTGTGCCACTAACATCACTTGTGAATTGTTAAGAAGAACGACGGCTAAACCAGGCTAAGACATTGAGCTCTCCTTGCATACGGGTCAGTGTTTCTCGGTTTTCCTCGGCAACTTGGTAATACCACTGGCAGTAAGCGTCTACCTGAGCTCGGTGTTCGACCTCTAGTCGAAAGTCTTGAGCCGCTTGGTGTAGTGCTAAATACTCAATGACCTCTTGGCGGGTAGCCCAGGGCCGTAGTAGCCAATAATCAGACATACAGACTCTAGGGCAAAGGGACTCTGGTGGGGCCAAGGATAGCTGCGATCGCGACACAACCCCAACCGACTATCAACGCTGCGCCACCCAGCGGTGCGATCGCTCCCATCGCCGATATACCGAGCAGGCTTAATGCATACAAGGCACCACAAAATAGTATCGTTCCGCCCATAAAGAACCCTCCGGCCGCCGTCAGCCAGACCGGAGCCGCCAGTTTATAGCCCAGGGCTAGCGCTACTACAGCAATAGCCAGAGCATGGTACATCTGGTAGCGGACACCGGTTTCAAAAACTTCCAACAGGCGGGCTGAAAGCTGACCGCGTAACGCATGGGTGGCAAAGGCTCCAGCCGCCACAGCGCTGCCGCCTAGCAATGCCGCAATTACCAAAAACAGGCGCTCTAAAGGCATAGTCAGGTGCCCTTTGCAACTGGACGCACCGCTTCTAGCAATCGGGAGAAGTAAAACTGAGTCTTCGTCATGGCCCGTCGCTCAACCCGCCAGCCATTACTCTCCAAGGCCGCGACAATATCAGCCTCACGGTGTAAGTAGGCGCGAGTTGTCTTGCTAGGGCCAGGGAAAAATTCACCAATTTTTTTGAGCAAGCTGTAGCAGGGCGTTTTGGGTGCAAAGCTGAGCAGCAGGCGAGCCTCGGCTAGAGAACTCAAGTGGGCAATCATGCCCTGCACCTGCTCTTGGGGATAGTGAATCAACACATCTAAACAAATCACAGTGTGGTAGCGCCCCTCTAGCTCTTCCAGGTCTTTTACTTCAAAGGTTGGTAGGTTCTGGCTATCCAACACAGCAGCGGCCCGACGACGGGCTTCTTCTACCATCTTGGCCGAGATATCGCTGGCGTAGACCTTAGCGCCAGCCTGGGCTAGCGGAATTGACAAACTCCCCACGCCGCAGCCAGCATCGCAGCAGGTTAACCCAGCCAGGTTGCCATCGGCTTGTAGCCACTCCATCACAGTGTCTACAGTTTTTTGGTGGCCCTTGCGAATGTCGAGCTGGACTTTGTTAACCTCGCCATTGCCATAGATGCGTTGCCAACGGTCAAAGCCAGTATCGTTAAAGTAGTCGCGCACTATGGTTTTGTCATCGGCGCGGTCGTTGGTCAGAGTCATAGCCGTAAAAGGGGGCAGTTAACAAACTTCTGTAAAATCTTATGACGTTTTGCTACCACGCCCCAAAGCTCGACATGAATCGCAATCTTCCCTAGATGGCATGATGATGAGGGCGCGTTATGGCACGGGGAGACCAGTATGACAACTCCTGAGATTGGCATTATTATGGGCAGCGATTCTGATTTGCCTACCATGCAGGCGGCGGTAGAGGTTTGTGAATCGTTTGGCATCAGCCATGAGGTCGCCATTGTGTCGGCTCACCGTACCCCAGAGCGCATGGTTACCTATGCCAAAACTGCTCATCAGCGGGGTTTGAAGGTGGTTATTGCAGGAGCTGGCGGAGCGGCTCACTTGCCTGGCATGGTCGCCGCCCTGACGCCGCTGCCAGTTATTGGTGTGCCCGTCACTAGCCGGGCTATGCAAGGGCTAGATTCTCTATATTCCATCGTGCAAATGCCAGCCGGGATTCCTGTGGCAACTGTGGCCATCGGCAATGCTAAAAATGCTGGCCTGCTGGCCGTTCAAATTCTAGCTGTAGAGCGTCCATCTCTCATGGCTCAGGTTCTCCAGTATCGCCACAATTTAGAGGTGGAGGTGCTCACCAAGCAAGCCCGATTAGAGAGGTTGGGTGTATCCAGTTACCTCAAGGAGATGGCTTAACTTAACGACAAAAAGTCATCAAAGCACGAAAATTACGTAAAATTACGAGTGTTCAGTATTAACCTCTGGTTAACAAATCGCTGTGTTTGGCGCTGAGCCAGGGTTTCAGCCATCTGCTATGGCAGTATGTATCCTCAGATACAGATTGACGCCTTCAGAATTGGTGGAATCATTGTGTTCTGCTACTTGCGTGAGTTGCGTCGCCTCAGCGCCTTGTCTGTTGTGTTTCTGAGGTGCCTGAGCAGTTAAGTGCACGTTCCTGAATCCCCTTTCTAGCCGTGGGTGTTTCTAATCTCAAGGGCTTTGGGAGTGTGCACGGTTCGCCTGTTGGCCTACACGCTGGAAACGCTGTAGGTTTAAGCTCCCATACGGGCTCGTTATGTTGGCGTATAGCTGGCGTTGAGCCTATTCCAGGTAGGCCGTGTTTGCTGTCTGATTGTGTTGAAGGAACGTCTGTCAAAATGTCTAATCTAGTGTTGCGAAATCGTTCTAGGTTCCGGAGGCGGCCCAAGCCGTCTTTTTGGAGCGCAAGTGTGCCGCCTTTTGATCGGGTGGTGAAGCGGCTGTTTGGTCGCACTGGCAGTTGGGCTTGGGTAGCGTGTATTCCTTTGGCGCTAGTAATTCTGGCTGCTTGGGGAGTAGCGGCTCATGCTCAAGAACTGACGGCAGAGGATGTGCAAGTCAGCCTGAATAATATTTGGGTGCTAATTGCTTCTTTCCTAGTGATTTTCATGAACGCCGGTTTCGCGATGTTGGAAACTGGCTTCTGTCGTCAAAAGAACGCGGTCAACGTTCTGTCTAAGAACCTGATTGTGTTTGCGTTGGCGACATTGTCCTTTTGGTTTACCGGCTTTGCGCTGATGTTTGGCACCAACGGTGCAGGGGGTTGGATTGGCTGGGGCAACTTCTTCTTGGGCGGTGCCCCTGAGCTGTATGGGCTTGGCCCAGATGGAGTCAATCTGACCAAGGACACCTTTTTCCTGTTCCAAGCCGCCTTTGCAGGTACCGCCGCTACCATTGTGTCGGGGGCTGTGGCTGAGCGCATCCGGTTTATAGACTTCATTATTTTCAGCGTGCTCTTGACCGCGATCGCCTATCCAATCACCGGCCACTGGATATGGGGCGGCGGCTGGCTGGGTGGTGCTGGCCTGGGCTTCCATGATTTTGCGGGCTCTACGGTAGTTCACTCGGTGGGCGGTTGGGCCGCGCTGATGGGGGCGGCCTTCCTTGGCCCCCGCATCGGTAAGTACACGGCTGAGGGTCAGGTGAATGCTCTGCCCGGTCACAACCTGAGCATTGCCACGCTGGGAGGTTTTATTCTCTGGCTGGGCTGGTTTGGGTTTAACCCCGGTTCCCAGTTGGCAGCTGATTCTGCGGCATCCTACATTGCCGTGACCACTAACCTGGCCGCGGCGGCTGGTGGTGTAGCAGCTACGGCAACTTCTTGGCTGCTAAGCGGCAAGCCCGACCTGTCGATGACCATCAACGGCGTTCTGGCTGGTCTGGTTGGCGTTACCGCTGGCTGCTACGTGGTTGGCTATGCCGGTGCCTTCTGGATTGGCTTGATTGCTGGCATCCTGGTCGTGTTTGCCGTTGGCTTCTTTGACAGCATCAAGATTGATGACCCTGTTGGTGCCATCTCCGTGCACTTAGTGAACGGGATCTGGGGCACCTTGGCCGTGGGCCTGTTTGCTAACCCCAATAACTTTACCCAGGGCGGCGAGGGCATTGCGGGCCTGTTTTACGGCGGTGGTGTAGGTCAGCTTGGTCTTCAGATCTTGGGGATCCTAGTAGTTGGCTTGTTTACCGTGGTTCTGTCTAGCATCTTCTGGATGGTTATCAAGTCCATCTTCGGCCTACGGGTTACCCCTGAGGAAGAGATGAAGGGGCTCGATATTGGGGAACACGGCATGGAAGCCTACAGTGGTTTCTTAAAAGACACAACGGATATGACCGGCGTCATCTAGGCGGTTCGTTAGTTACAAGTCAGGTTCATATCATTAGCCACGTGGGGGTAGGTCTAGCACCTGCCCTCATTGGTTTTTGGGTAGTGCTGCATCCCCAGAGGAAACAGTTTGGCGAATGGTTACAAAGTGCTAAGGGCAAGACGCACAACTGGTAGGCTATTGGGGAATAACTGCGGCCAAGGCAGCGATCGCTGTGGGTTTCCTGAGACCGAGTCATCGCTAGGGCGGAGTCGCATTCACGGTGCCCCGACTTGAATCATGAGCAATTCCACATCGGTGGTGGAAGAATTGCTAACCGCAATTCCCCAGCTTAGACCTCGACTCTATTTCAAGACATCGCTGACGGCCCTGTCCCACGCTATGGAAGACCATATTTTGGCTGGGAGTGGGGGCGCTCTGGTGATTGCTAGTTTTCAGCAAGAGCGGTTTTACCTCCAGGAAGCCAACCGCTACCTACGGATTGCCGAACTCAGCGATCAGCTCTATGTGCTGTCGTCCCAGGGCACTAGTTTTACCAGCCGCTCTGACAACTACGAAACCATCGCCTTTGCCCCAGAGGATGCCCTGGTACACGAGTGGCATTTGGTGGTCATGGGGGAGGACTACCAGGCCTGTTTGATTTGTCGAGAGCGCACTTCAACAGAGGAGGAGGAAGCTCCCTCCCTCGACCAAACTCGGCGGTTTGAGGGGATTTGGACTCAAGATCGCTACGTTAGCCAGCGAGCCGCCGAGATTTTGCTAGATCGCATTGCCCAGTATCGGCCTGATATTGCCACTAAAACGGCGCTTGCCAAGCAGCGCTATCTCGACCCGTCAGCAGTGCCCTCTGAACGGTTGGATGGCAGCGGCGGCCCCGACCCGTTTACCCAGCGGCTTGTCACCTATTTGCAAGCCGGGCAATATAAACTGCTCAAAGCCTACAAAGCGATTGCGGCCCAAGAGCGCCGAGAGCGGCTGGTTAATTCCATCACCTCGGTGATTCGCCAGTCCCTGGAAGCCACCGAAATTTTTGCAAAAGCCGCCACAGAACTGGGGCAAGCGCTAAATGTCTGCCGCTGCCTGATTTATCCCTGTAGCGCCACCGATGCCAGCGTCATCATTGAACACGAACACCTCAGGCCCACCGTCGAATCGCTGTTGGGAGAAACCTGGCCCCTAGCCACCAGTCCGCTCTTTGACTACGTGCAAGACACCCAGGAAATTGTCGCTATCCCGGATACCCAAGATCCTGAATCGCCCTTTCGCTACGAACTCGACGCCATTCGGCTGCTAATCGAACGGTGGCGTATTCAATCCTGGCTGATTGTGCCCCTCACCTACCAGGGTCGCCTGGTAGGGATGATTGAACTACACCACTGCCAGCCCCAACCTTACGAGTGGAGCGAGGATGACAAGGCTTTAGTGGATGACATCGCGGCTCAGCTCAGTGTAGCCATTATTCAGGCTGCAGCCTACGCCAACTTGCAAGATCTTAACCATCAGTTGGAGGCGCTGGATCGCACCCGTGCCAACCTGATTGCCATTACGGGCCATGAGCTACGCACTCCGCTCTCCACCATTCAGGTCTGCCTAGAAAGTCTGGCCACCGAACCTGATATGCCTGCTGAACTGCGCCAGATTATGATCCAATCGGCCCTGGAAGATGCGGAGCGCATGCGTAAGCTGGTGCAGGATTTTCTCACCCTGTCTAAGCTGGAAAGCGGGCGGGTGGAGTGGAACCTGGAGTCATTATCTATCCAGGAATGTGTCGATCTAGCGCTGAGCAGCATCCATGCCCAAAGCGAGCAAGCGCCTGTCCCTACCATTAAAGTCAAAATTCCTAAGCAGGTGCCCCTAGTACGAGCCGATGGCGAGTGGCTGGTAGAAGTGCTGGTTAAACTGCTGGATAATGCCTGCAAATTTACCCCGGCTGATGGCAAAATTACTGTTCAGGTCACGCGCTCCAGCCCTACCCATCTAAAAATCACTGTTGCTGATACCGGGCGTGGCATCGAGCCTAGTCGCCTGGATGCCGTGTTTGATCGGTTCTACCAAGAAGAGGGGGCACTACGCCGCACGACTGGCGGCACCGGACTGGGGCTAGCCATGAGTCGGCAAATTGTCGAAGGGCTGGGCGGCACCATCTGGGCCGAATCGGAGGGTAAAAACAAAGGTAGCCAGTTTCACTTCACGATTCCTATTGCTCAGGGTAAGCACGATAGTCGTCGCAGTCACACGGTCAACCATCGAGCCATCGGTATGATTGGCCAGCCGGCCACGGTGCCGGGTAATCCGTCGGTGTTATTGGATGATTAGGAACAGCGATGGCGATTTTGGATTTTGGATTTTAGAGCCGACATTCCGCCCTTTGAAGAGTCGCATCAGAGATTTGGCCACAGAGTGTCCTCAAGGCTCAGGGCTAGAGGGGTGTGGGATTAGCCACGAGTTAATAGGCCTTGCTAGCGAACTGGCTGCATCAGCATAGCTCTAAGCTTTTCGCGTTCTGATGGAGATAGCGCCTGGGCAAATTCCTCAATATCAGGCTGGCTTATAGTGCTGAGAACCTGCCGCAAAGCACCAATAGTGACAGCGGTGTTAGGCAGAGACGTAGCATTAGACACGATGGGAACTGCACAGTGCCCGCCATCACAGTCTAAGTGCAAATCGTGCCAGATCATGGTGGGCAAAACCCAGCCCCGGCGGCCATGCAGTTCATGCAGCAGCACCTCAGTTTCCCAGAAAGTTTTAGGAGAGGGGTAGAGGGTTTCTGTCCAGGCATGGGGGACGGTAAAGCAACCAAAGTGATGCTGGTACTCGTCTGAGTCGAGCATAGCGGTGATTAAATCTTTAACACCACATCGCATGAGAATGTCGCAGTACTCACGCATTTCTGCAATGTCTTTTGGGGCTCGCCCCATAAAGTGCTTGAAGCATAGTTCAATGAATTTGGAATTAGACGACTTGTAGTAGAACGTCTCTAAATAGACCTCTGAATGGCCCAAATTTCGCAGAAATCGCTTGACGCCAATTTTATTTTTTAGAAAATCGTCTTCGTCTTTGGCTAAAATTTTACGTTCATAGGCATAGGGCTGGCGTTCTAGCACCTGAGCATAAATTTGGCGCAGGGCTGTCTGCCGTTCTTCTCGGTCAGATTGACGACTAACCGTCAGGGCCTGAGGTATCAGTTTATCTGGAGTGGTCATGGCAACTCTCCCTACTACCAAAATCTGGATAGCTTCGCTGCCCTTAGACTGCCCAGAGACACCACATGGGCTGTGTTTTGACGTGTTTCTTAATATCACCCACAAGGGATACCGAGGGCTTGGTTACTCTGAGCCTCCTTATAGGCAGAATGGCTGTGTTTCTTGAGCCAAAGGTAACTAAACCATCAAGAAAGTGCTTCTTTGGGCCGCTAAAAGCTGCTTGATGCCGATTTCAGCGACATCCAAGATTCGATTCATTTGCTGACGACTAAAACTGCCATCTTCAGCCGTGCCTTGAATCTCAACAATCTCTAGGGTTTCGTTGAGAACAACATTGAAGTCCACCGTAGCCGCAACATCCTCTTCGTACTTCAAATCGAGGAAAACCTCATCTTCCAGCAACCCTACTGAAACAGCGGCCACTTCGTGGATTAGCGGAGACTGCTCTAAAACGCCTTGTTCAATTAACGTTTGGACGGCTTCCTTGAGGGCTACAAACCCCCCGGTAATAGAGGCTGTTCGGGTGCCTGCATCAGCTTGCAGGACATCAGCATCGACCAGTAAAGTGCGCTCTCCCAAACGAGCAAAGTCAAGGGTAGAGCGCAGGCTGCGGCCAATCAAGCGTTGAATTTCCTGAGTACGCCCAGAGAGCTTGGCCCACTCTCTGGGTTGACGTTGGGGTGTAGCTCCAGGCAGCATCCTATATTCTGCTGTTAACCAGCCTTGGCCTGAACCCTGCAAGAATTTGGGTACGCCTTCCTCCACGGAAATAGTGCATAACACTTGCGTATCGCCACAACGGGTCAGCACTGACCCAGCCGCAAATTTGGTGAACTGGCGCTCAAAACTGATTGGGCGCAGTTGGTTAGGTTGACGACCGTCCGGGCGCTGCCAGGTCATAAAAGTATTGGTGAATTGCCGTAACTAGGATACAGCAGGCCAGTGCCCCTGGCTTGGCCAGAGGTATTTAGAGATGAACGGCTGAAGCATTTAGGAATTGCGGAGCTGAGTTAGAGGAACGCTCCTAGTTCGCCCAGCAAGCGCACACGTCGTCTGCGGTAGTGGCCATAGAGAATACCTGGATATCCTTACCCTAAGCCTAGAATATCCAGAGCAGCCGCTAGCCTAAACCTCCTAATAGCGCTACAGAAGTCGCATAATCCGGGCTACCATAGCCAGGCTCTCTTCGTAAAGCACGTCCTCACCCCAGCGCTGAAGCTGTTGCCCCAGCATGAAGTCAGCCTTTTGATCTGAGAGTGCTGTCACCTGCTCCACCTGGCAAGACTGTGCCCCGCCCCCGGCTTCCATACGCATGCAGCCGGTCGTTTCAGAGCAGAGAATAGTGCAGCAATTGGCATTTTCGTTGGTAGACAGCAGCCGTAGCCCGGTCAGGTCGCCAATTACCTCGCCAGAGTCAGCCACTGGAATGCCCGCTAGCTCGGCCTCAATGGGAAGCCCATTGGTTCCCTTGAAATGAACTTTCTTGATGTTGTAGATGCCGCCTTCTTCAACATACTCGGTGGGTTCCCAACTCAGGCGGCTGGCAAACCAGCCCAGATACATTAAGGCTTGCGCTGCGTTGCCCTGTTCGTAGTCAATGCTGATGCGGTCTACATACTGAAGCGACTCGCGCCGCTCTGGGGGGTCGTAGGCGGCGGCAGATAGCTCCTGCCAGGGGGCTAGCCGGTGCCAGTTGAGGTCGGCAATGTTGGTGCCGCTTTCAATAAGCTCCTGCATTTTGTGGAGTTCAGCCTCAGCATCGCTGAAATAGCTGGAATCCACGATGATGCAGTTGCTAGACCCCGCCAGGTTTTGGAAGATGAGCTGTTCTGGGCTGGGGGTTGCCTTCCACCAGACAAACTGCGGTAGCTCTGGCAGGATTAAGGAGGCTACCAGATCGCTTACCCGCTCTAGGGCGGCTTTGGTGCCCCGCAGGGTGATGTATTCACAACAAACCAAGTTGCTGGCATTTTTCTTTTGCACCGGGCAATAAGCCGAAACCTGGGCCGTCACTCCTGTATCTTCGCCAAAGGTAGGGCAAAGGCTGATTACTCGACAGGGGTTATGTGCCGAAATTGGTTCGCTCAGGTTGAAGCCCCGCAGGTCGGGGTTGCTATACCGCTTTTGGGTTGAGGAAAGCTGTGCATATTCCTGACGTACTCTAGCCAGGGTAGGCGGATCCATACGCCCAGTCACCCGTAAGTCATAGGCGACCTGAGCTTGACGAATCGCCTCGCGCGTCAGCGGGCCGTGGATGCCATCAATAGGGCCAGTGTAAAACTCCAGGGCCGCTAGAATTTGCTGCACTTCTTCTGGCTCGTAAATCACCATTGTAAAGGTGCTGGCTCGGCTAGCTACGGGGGCCGCACCACCCGCCTCTTGCTGCCGCCAGATGTCGCGCAGTTCTGAATCAATTTCGTCCAGAGAAATATCCTTGGGTTTTTGCAGAGCAACGATAGGAGTAATAGTCATGGGACAAGGAAGGTAGAGGGGCTCGAGAAGATCAATCGCAGCAAAGCAAGAGCATTACAGTCGTCGCCAGCGTCGTCCGTCTTTATTCATCAAAAATTCCGCTTCTACAGGCCCCCAGGTGCCAGCTTCATAAAAGGGAATAGACTTCGGATCGGTAGGGGCATCCCAGGCTTCTAGGAGTGGAGTGAGCAACCGCCAGGAGGCTTCCACTTCGTCACCCCGAGTGAATAGGGTTTGGTCGGCCAGCATGCAGTCCACAATCAGGCGGGCGTAGGCATCGGTGTTGGCCTGGCCAAAGGCCGCATCGTAGCGAAAGTCCATATCCACAGAACGGGTGCGCAAGGAGTTGCCAGGAGTTTTGACTTCAAAGCGCATGGAAATGCCCTCATCGGGCTGAATCCGCAAGGCCAGCACATTGTGGTTCATCTGCTGGGCCGCAGATTGAAACATCAGGTGAGGCACTTCTTTGAAGTGGATGGAAATTTCGCTGACTTTCTTGGGCATACGCTTGCCAGTGCGCATGTAGAAGGGTACTCCTTTCCAGCGCCAGTTGTCGATTTCGAGTTTGATGGCGCTAAAAGTTTGCACCGTAGACTCAGGGTTGGCCCCCTCCTCTTCGCGATAGCCAGGGACAGCTTTGCCCTTCATCCACCCGGCAGAGTACTGTCCTCGCACGCTACACTGGCTAAGATCCTCAACATCGGCCAGGTGAGTGGCCTGAAGCACTTTGGTTTTTTCATTCCGAATGCTGTCGGCATCCAGGGAGTTGGGAGGCTCCATTGCTGTTAAGCAAAACAACTGCATCAGGTGGTTTTGAACCATGTCCCGCAGGGCGCCAGAGGTTTCGTAGTAGCCCGCCCGACCCTCTAAGCCGACCGTTTCAGCCACGGTGATTTGGACGTGATCGACAAATTGCCGATTCCACAACGGCTCGAAGATGGCATTGGCAAACCGAAACACCATCAGGTTCTGAACGGTTTCTTTGCCCAGATAATGGTCAATACGATAGATTTGCCGTTCGTCGCAGACGTCCTGAACAACCCGGTTTAGCACCTGAGCTGAGGCCAAATCTTTGCCGAAGGGTTTTTCGATAATCAGGCGCTGCTTACTAGGGTCTTCCAGCATTCCGGCGGCCCCCAATTGCTGGGTTGCTTCACCAAAAAAGCGAGGAGCTACCGAGAGGTAAAACACTCGGTTCCCTTTAGTGCCCCGTTGTTCATCCAGCTCAGCTAAAAAAGCCTTAAGTTTTTGGTAAGAGTCGGGATTGTCGATATCTCCTGGGCAGTAAAACAGTCCTTTAGCAAAATCCTGCCAGATCGCTTCGTAGCCAATGCCGTTACCAAATTCTTCAATGCCTTCGCGAATATGCTCACGAAAAAAGTCATGACTCCATTCTCGGCGAGCTTCACCTACAATCGTTAGCTCTGGGGGCAAACGCCGCTCCCGGCGCATTTGGTAAATAGCCGGCACAATTTTGCGCTGGGTGAGGTCACCAGAGGCACCGAAAATGATCAGGATTTGCGGCTCTGGAATGCGGTCTTGCTGTAGGCCGATCCGCAACGGATTTTCGAGCAGGGATACCATAAGCGTTCTGGGTTAAGGGTTAAGGGGCAGAAATGCATCTGGTATGGCCATGAGATTGATTAGCAAGCCCACAGATCCAGATTGCCGAGGACTGGCAATTTTTATCTTGGCAGCACATTGAGAAAATCTGCTGATACTATAGACGCTCTTAAGCAACGGCGGACGAGATGGTGATTAGGGCTACATTTTGGGCTTTTTCCCACTTTCTATCCGTCCCCTCAAACACCCTGAAGTGCATCTCGACGGCTGCGGTCTTGAATGAAGGATTCTACCAGGGCCACATCTTCTGAACTGCCGATAATAAACGGTGTGCGCTGGTGAATTTCCGTCGGTACTACAGCCATGATGTCTTGAGCGCCAGTGCTGGCTCTACCGCCAGCCTGCTCAATTAAAAAAGCTAGCGGGGCTGTCTCGTAGAGCAATCTGAGTTTGCCGTCTGGTTTTTTGACGGTGCCGGGATAAAGAAACACGCCGCCCTGGAGCAAAATACGATGGAAGTCGGCCACTAGCGCCCCAGCATAGCGGGCCGAATAACCCTCGTGACGATGCACATAGCGGGTAAAGTCGCGGATGGACTCATCCCACTGCCAGAAGTTGCCTTCATTGACGCTGTAGGTAGGGCCGTGGCTAGGCACCTGAATATTCTCTGAAGCTAGAATAAATTCGCCCAGGCTGGGGTCTAGCGTGAAGGCATGCACACCCCGGCCAATGGAATAAACCAGCACTGTGCTAGGGCCGTAGAGAATGTAGCCTGCGGCAAGTTGCTGGTGTCCATTCTGCAATAAGTCTGCGCCAGTCTGGTCGAGGTCATCCCCCTGCTGACGGCGAATGGAGAAGATAGAGCCAATATTGAGGTTAATGTCTACGTTAGAAGAGCCATCAATTGGGTCGTAAAGCAGGGTATAGCGTCCAATCGGGCAATTTTCGGGAATGTAGTAGGGTTTCTCCATTTCCTCGGAGGCCAGCCGACAGACTAACCCACTCTGCTTAAACACCGAGATAAACACATCGTTGGCGTAGATATCCATCTTTTTAACCGCCTCACCCTGGACATTGGTTTCACCGGTAAACCCCAGGGCAGATTCCATCAGCCCGGCCCGGCTCAGGTGGCGAGCAATGAGTTTACCCGCCAGCGCAATGCGGTTCATTAGGGCGCTCAAGTCTTGGGCATCGGGGCCAAAGCTCTGGAGTTGCTCCAGCACGTGGCGAGACAGAGTTTTGCAGTCGCGGTCAACCGCAAAGGCCGTTTCGGTCGGTTGATAGTCAGCCATCATTAATGACATTCCTCTGGAGGTACTGGGGCGTTTGCTTCTAGAGATGGCGACAATCCCCAAAAACTCTTCCCATAGTAAAGACCCCAAGTTTAGATAACAGTCAACCTTTAGACTGCCTTTAGAAAGCCTGGAGTTTGGAAAAGTTATAGCTAGAGGGTTGAATTCCATCACAGCGTCAATAGTTGGCGAAAAGCGTCCAAACTGGATGAAAACGATAGGATAGGCGGCAGCAGAGGCTCTCTACGCAGCGGGATCACACTGGGGTAGCTATGGCTTGGGGCACAACACAACTCCGAAAAGGCATACAGCGAAGCTTAGTGCGGCTCAGGCGGCCCAGGCCAGGAACGGTCGCCCTTCTCACGGCTCTGGGGCTGGGCAGCGCCCTAGGGCTTATCCATCGCTCTCCGCCTCTCCTACTCCCCCCTTTTCCTCCCACCTCTGCCTCTCTTCCTCCCCCCACTCTCCACTCTGCCGAAGCTTTACGCCAGGGCCTCCAGCGAGGGGCCAGAGCCTTTACCCAGGAAATGGCTCACGGTGGTTTTGTCGCGCTGACTGGGGTAGAACCTCGTTCACCCATTACTTTGCTAGAGGGCGCCACTTTTACCCAGGATGCGTTGGGCGTTACCTTTGTGCTTAGCGATGGCACTGTGGTGCCGCCAATTTCTCAACCGGGCTACCGAGCGCTACGGCGAACCGTGCCCGCAGACCAGCGCTGGGTGCTGGATGACAAATTCTTCTGGTTTTTGCAGCGCAACCCGGCCCTGCCGCTAATTGCCGCTGGCTTGGAGCGAGGAGAATATCGCCACCTGTTACAGAACGGGGTGTTTGATAGCGATCGCTACTATGCTGGGCCTTTCCTGGGTCATGTCTTTTGGGCTGCTGACCAAGCAAACGTGCCCCTGGCCGAACTCATGCCCCTGGTTGAGGTGCATTTGTTGACGTTGGAGTACGCCTACTTTCAGGGGCTAGATACTACGCCCGCTGGCACCGTCCATTCCTTCAACCAGCAGGAATTATCTCTGACCACGCTGCAATATCTGATGCGGGCGCTGGTGATGACCCCGCTAGAACCCTGGGCCAAGCTAGAAGCCATTGAACGGGTTGAAGCTCCAGAGGTGAAAGTCAACCACACAGGCAGCGATGCCACCAGCACCACCATCGCCCTGGGCCGCTTGCCTCTGCCCACCCCCACCGCCGCCGAAGACACCCCCGGTGCTCACGCCCTCAGCATTGCGCATTTGGTTGAACAGGGCATTCACCTATTTCCAGCGGATGTAGAATCTGCGGCTGTGGCCTACAAAACCCGCTACCAACGGCAGCTAGCCGCAGAAGACCAGCTTTTGCAAATGCTGCGCGACTTGGCCCAAAGCTCCACTGGCCCAGTGTTACAGACGCTGGGGCACTACCAGGCAGATCGCGTCTGGTCGGCCATTGGCTTGACTCCTAGCCTGGATCGGCACTCTGTTGCGTCGATGGACACTACCAGCCTGCTGGGTATCTACGCCGTTCGCCACGAGTCAATGCAACCTCTCACGGCGGCCCAAAGCTATCCCCTGGCCCGCCAGGACTACCTGAAATTTTTTCGGACTAATGCCCCAGCTCTCAGCGAAGCTGACCTATTGCTGGTGCTGCTGAGCGATCAGGCCTTTAATCCGCTTCTCTGGGCCTACCTGAAGCGACACCAATCGACCACTAGAGAAGAGATTACGGCCATTCAAGCCCAGGTACAACAGCTTGAGGCCGACTATCGCGCCCTGGCTTTGCAAGAAGCCCTCGTGTTTCGTCAACTTCAGGCCCACGGGCTAGACATTAGTACCGAAGCTTTTTCGTTGCTGTCCGTAGCCACCGCCAAACGCCTGGGAGATTTGGTCTACGCCCAGTTTCAACCGGAGGATCGCTACGCCCCCGACTATCTGCGGTTTAGCCGGGGGTTAATTCCCTACCTGCGCGATATGCCTAGCCTGGATGCCCAGTGGGGGCGCGGCCCGACGATCAAGCGCTACGGCCTGAGTAACTATGTCGTGCCCGACCTGATGGCCCTGACCCCAGAGCGATCGCCCACCCTCTCAGCCATTGGCGAGCTATGGTTTCGTCTGGTTTCCGATAATCAGCTCAACCGCTGGGACTTCAACACCCTGGCTCAACTGATGGCCACTGCCCACAATCTGGCTGTAAACCACCCACCCTCGGCCCTGCCTGCTCAGCAAATCTCCTTTCTACCGCTGGTGGCCGCCTACCAGCCCCAGCTTAGCCGTATCTCTGGGGTAGATGGGGCCAATGCCTCCAGCGTGCTGCATGGACAAACTCTGCAAGACTTTCGCCTGTCTGGTTGGCCTGCTGGCCGCACGCCGGGACCAACGACCCTGACCAGTATCAACCCGGCTGTTGTGCAACAGATTTTTCCTACCGTGGCGGGAGATCGCATCCCCGCCCTTATCCATCACCTTTCTAGCGGCAGCGGCGAAATTACCCTGGCTCCTTCCCTACTCTTGCTGGGCAACCCAGAATTTCTACCCCGCCCCGACGGTGCGCTGGATCTAGCCTTTGACTTCGACCATCAGCGTCTCATCTTTCCCGAGGTTAGCCGTCACTTCAATGCTCTCTACGCACCCGCCTACATGACCCGCATTGCCCTACCTCGCGAACCTGGCCCAAACTATGCCGCCGCCGTTAACCAAGTCATCGGTCGCTCCCAGGCTCTCTACGGCGGCTACCTTCCCCCCGATATGATTTTGCCAGAGCCACTCCAACGGCTAGAAAATTAAAAGCATCAACGCAAGCCGAGGCTTAGGACGGAAGAACTCAGGAGTCAGGAGTCAGGAGTCAGGAGTCAGAATACTGCCAGCTCCTGGCTCCTCGCAGCCCTTTAGGAGCCTGATCCTGCCTTAAGCCAATACCCCAAATCAAGCCCAAGATTAAGAAAGCCAACAACTCCACAGCACCTCATCTGAGGAGGACTCACAATTAACTTAAACGCGGAAAATGGAAAACAGAAGTCAGAAGTATAGAAGACAGAAAATCCAAAATCCCTCTCCCCTACTGTGACTCCCCTCCTCCCCCAAATTGCCTACTGCCACCTGAGCCAGGTCACTGTGGTCGGGGCGGGCAACGTGGGCAGCAGTCTGGCTCAGCGAATCCTTGAGCGCGATCTGGCCAACGTGGTGTTGATTGATATTGTGGAGGGTCGGCCCCAAGGCGTAGCCCTGGATTTAATGCAGTCGCGGGGCTGCGAAGGGCACAATCGCACTATCCTCGGCACGAATGACTATGCTGATACCGCCGACTCTGACATTGTGGTGATTACCGCTGGTTTGCCACGCCGCCCGGGTATGAGTCGCGATGACTTGTTGCAGGTCAACGGCAAAATTGTGCTGGAGACAGTGCAGCAGGCGCTGACCTATTCTCCCCATGCCTGCATCATTGTCGTCACTAATCCGCTGGATGTTATGACCTACCTGGCCTGGAAGGTCAGCGGTTTACCGGCTCATCGAGTCATGGGCATGGCGGGAGTGCTGGATTCGGCCCGCTTTCAAACTTTCATAGCAATGGAGTTGGGGGTGCCGCCAGGAGATGTCTCTGCCATGGTGCTGGGGGGACATGGTGACTTGATGGTGCCACTACCGAAGTACTCCACCGTGAGTGGAATTCCGGTTACTGAACTGATTCCGCAGGGACGGCTGCAAGAGCTTATCGAGCGCACCCGCAACGGCGGTGCTGAAATTGTGCAATTGTTGAAACAGGGCGGTGCGTACTATGCCCCGGCCTCAGCCACCTGCGTTATGGTGGAATCTATTCTGCTGGGGCAGTCTCGCATTTTACCCGTGGCCGCCTACCTGGAAGGTCAGTACGGATTAGATGATGTGTACCTGGGTGTACCCTGTCGCCTTAGTAAACAAGGCATCGCTGGAATTGTGGAGTTGACCCTGACCTCAGAGGAACAAGCGGCTCTGCAACGCTCTGCCGAGTCAGTCAAAAGCACTGTTAAATCAGCGTTATTAACCCTGTTTTAATCGCAATCTCTAACTGCAAGTATTTCGCCTTTAGAAAGGTAGCTTTTTCTTGCTGGCCTTGTCTCGGTCGTAGTCTAGCTCCTTCAGCTTCCTCATAATGCGGCTGAAGTACTCTTGCATATAGTCTTCCAGGGTAGTGATCTCATCTTTGTTGATGCCGAAGGTAGCGTAGACCTCATCCATAGGGGCATCAAGAGGTTGGCTACCGGCCACTACTTCAACAAAGGCGAGGCGATCCGCGAAGTTCCAGCCCCATTGAAAAAAGTAAGCGACTTTGCGAATCGCCCGCAGTAAATCCAGGGAGATGCGAGAAATTTTGGCTTCCTGGCCACACTTGCGCTCACAAAGGCGAATGATTTCGTAAGCTCCCCAGGCACGCGTACCAGCTAGCGGAAAGCTACGGTTAACAGTTGCCGGGGTAGACAGTGCCTTAACAGCAAACTTGGCGATGTCTTGGGTATCCATATAGGCAATAGGAGCCGCTTCTCCCATCACCCAAATCGCCTGCTTTTCCAGAATTGGCATAGCGTATTGGCCAATTAACCCCTGTAGGAAGCCGCAGGGCTGCAGAACGGTGTAGTCTAACCCTGACTCGGCTAAAAATTTCTCGGTACAACGCTTGACACTCATCAGCGGCACGTGGGGAAATTTCTCAGAATTGAGAATGGAAATAAAGATGAAGCGCTTCACGCCTGCCGCCTGAGTCGCTTGAATCAGGTTAACTTTGCCTTGCCAGTCCACCTCTTTAACTGACTCTGAGGGGCGAGCCGTAGCGGCATCAATCACCGCATCAACCCCCTCCAGGGCTGAAGGAAGCGTCTCTGGTTTGATCAGGTTGCCCCGCACTAGATCAACCCCCCATTCCCTCAAGAACCCGGCTCTCTGAGCACTCCTGACTAAGCAACGTACCTCATATCCCTCGTCCAGCGCACGACGCACAATTTGCCTGCCCAGCGTGCCAGTAGCACCAACAACAAGTACTTTCATGAGGGAGATGATACAAAATTTAACTTTCTCTAAGAATATCAGATGTATTCCCCCTCGTGAGCCATAGCGAACGGATTTACTCTTCGCCGCCTTGCACCCGCAACATTAGAAAACCAACTCCCAGGCCCACCAGGGTTAAGGTAAAGATCAAAATAGCGGTGTTAAAAATTTCAGCGCCCATGGGTTCTCCTTAAATTTCAGTAACGGTTCTTTAACAACCGGTTTGCGACTTGGGGTTATATCCCTAAAGCAGCCCCTATTTTAGACCAGTTTGGTGACTCCACTAATGCCCATAACAGCCCTCCAGACAACTTCTTCAGGCGCCGTCCAGCAGCTCAAACACCCTCTTCCTCGCTTGGCGATTACTCTGGGCGACCCGGCTGGTATTGGCCCAGAAGTAGTGCTGAAGGCCCTGGCGCAGGATTGGTCTACTCTGGCTGAAATTACGGTTTTCGGCACGGTAGATATCCTGATTCAAACCCAAGCCATCCTCAGGGCCAGGGGATGCTCCTTATCCTTTCTTAATCTCGATACTCTAGCTTTGCAGGATATAGCCCTGCCCCTGGCGAGTTCTGCGGTTACTCCTGGCCAAATCAGCACAGCAACCGGGGCCGCTAGCTTTGCCTACTTGCAGTCCGCCATTCAGCAGACCGTGAGCGGACAGTTTGATGCCATCGTAACTGGCCCCATCGCCAAGTCAGCCTGGCAAGCTGCCGGATACTACTACCCAGGCCAGACAGAACTTCTAGCCGCTGAGTCTGGCGTTAAGCGCTTCGGCATGGCCTTTGTAGCGCGATCTCCCCATACTCACTGGCCCCTGCGGACGCTGCTGGCCACCACTCACATTCCCCTGCAGCAGGTGCCCACGGCTCTAACCCCTGAAGGACTTACCCAAAAGCTAGATTTGCTGGTTGAAAGCCTCAAGGCTGACTTTGGCCTTGCCCATCCTAAAATTGCTGTGGCCGGCCTTAACCCCCACAGCGGCGAGGGTGGTCAACTGGGCCGCGAAGAGCAAGACTGGCTGATTCCCTGGTTAGAGCAGCAGCGGCAGCGGTATCCTCAGGTGCAGCTAGATGGCCCGATTCCCCCAGACACACTATGGGTGCGACCAGGGCAAGCCTGGTTTGGTACCGATCCCACAGCCCCTACCCAAGCCCACGATGCTTATCTGGCCCTGTATCACGACCAAGGCCTTATTCCTGTTAAACTCATGGCCTTTGATCGTGCTGTCAATACCACTTTGGGGCTGCCCTTCATCCGCACCTCCCCCGACCACGGGACGGCTGTAGATATCGCTGGCCAGGGTATTGCTAACCCTAGCAGCATGGTGGCGGCGATTGAACTGGCAATTGAACTGGCCCAAACTCGCCTCAGAAGCAGCCAGACCAAGGCGGCTTTGTAGTATTTTGTAGTACGCCTTTGAAAGCTCAAAAGCATTTACTGCGATTTACCGTGCAAATTGAACCCTGCAGCCCTCGCCCTCTGGATGCCGTGATTCGTCTTTCGCTACGGGCTTGGGCACCGGTTTTCGTCTCCATTCAAAACGCGTCGTAACTGGTGGCGATCCGGGTCATGCGCCAGCTCGTCATGCCTACGAAAAGCTAGGTTTCAGGCCATTCCCCATTGTCCAATACTACAAAAAACTCTAGTCATCCCCCTGATCTCCCCTGACTAACGGCTTCACCTCACCCACCCCTCCACCTCACACTATGTCAATTCCTTCACATCAAAGTAGGTACTGCTGAAGAAAATTACAGCATTTATTAATGGCATTGTCGGCAGATTAAGGGGAGAATAAGTCAACATTAGCTAGCCAAATCCTAAAAAATATCAGTAAACTGAGATACTGAATCTTAAGATTCTTGACAAAGTTTGTTGGTTAAGATTTAGATTTGTGCAGATCCTTCATTTCTACAGGGTTTAGATATGCTTCAGTCCCTCCATTACTCCATAGAGATGATTCGTGATGAAGCCCGACAACTCGTTCAGCAGGGGCTAGTGGGCCGTCAACAACCGATTTATACCCTTTGCCGCCATATTCCAGCGAGGGAGTGGGCGTTGGTAGAAGCAGAACTGGAGTCTTCTGGGTTTTTGCTACGCGATCGCGTCGTTGACCTTATGGGCCGAGAAGACTGGGAAAACGATTAGGGCTGAATCATACTTAAATGGGCAGGATGGATAGATGGTCAGTGAATCCCACCTTGAGGTGGGGTTTTCGCTGGCTCTGGCTTACAGTAAATTAACCGAAAGCGGTGAGATCTTTTTCGACAAACAGCCCATAATGAAGGGCGGTGAATTGTAAGGAGCGCAACCCCTATGCCCAGGACGCCCAGTGAATACATCATTCACATGCTGTTTGATGGAGGCCACCACGAGGAAGTGCGCTTTTCTTCAATTCAAGATTTCCAGAAGTGGTACAGTGGCGAGCTAATGCCCAAAGCCACTTCTGATGAGTTCATTACTGTGCCTCTGCCTAGGGTTAATCCTGGGGAGTATATGGTCATTCGCCCCTCGCGGCTGTCGGCAATTCGGGTTGAGCCAGTCTTCAGCTCCAGTGTTGAGCGCTTTTAGGATTGTTGTTAATTGAGTGGGTTAGTTCGAGGTATTCAGTGGAGTCTAGCGCTGTCAGGGGCGCTAGCCGCCAGCGCAGTTGTCTGCTATGCAGCGGCCAGGGGAGCCGAGCTACCAGTTTCCCTCAGCCTAGCAAAGCCGCCCATTCTCGGCCCTCCAAAGGAAATAGAAGCTGGCCCAACTGTACCCTCCACCACGAGTCCACTACGACTCGTTCCTGATGCTGAGGCAGAGGTGCTGTGGCAAAACCTTACGTTGCCTGATGACAGGCAGCCTCTGGTTCAGGCGATTAACCACAGTCTGACCTACCTGGCCACCCCCAAAGCAGCGACCGATTATCAACACTACCCAATAGCGGAAATTAGTCGCGATCTCGTCTGGCGTAGCTTGCAGCGGCTTCGTTACCTGGTGCAAACCAGTCCTAGTGATGCGGCGTTTCAAGCAGCACTGGCGCAAGAGTTCAGGCTTTATAAATCTATTGGCAACGATGGAACGGGTACTGTGGCCTTTACCGGCTATTTTGAACCCTATTACCGGGCCAGCCCAGTTCCGACGGCTGAATTTCGGTATCCCCTATACCGCCGCCCCCCTGATTTAGAAACCTGGCCTCTGCCCCATCCCACCCGCTTGGAGCT
>Ga0224723_1000279_pt1 | contig 35947 bp, 32 predicted proteins | sample Balambano_FR2_Me_FD_161647 | JGI IMG/M metagenome (GOLD analysis project Ga0224723, IMG submission 161647) | Freshwater sediment microbial communities from Lake Towuti, South Sulawesi, Indonesia - Balambano_FR2_MetaG | ecosystem: Environmental > Aquatic > Freshwater > Lake > Sediment | place... | reverse complement strand
ACCCACCACACCCGCTTCGTCGCCGAGCGCGAGGGACGCAGCGGCGCTTTCCTCGACACGACCTTCGCAGTGCCCGAAAAGGGCCGAGTGCCCGACCCCGTGCCCGCGATCATGGAGCTGTGCGCACAGCACGACGTGGTGTTCGATTGCGGCCATGTCTCCGGGCCGGAAGCCGTGCTGCTGGCCGAAGAGGCGCGCCGCCACGGCTGCGCGCGCATCCGCACGCATTGCGCCGGCTACGATCCCGGCACCATCGCCGCGATCGTCGGGCTTGGCGCCTATGCCGAGTTCAGTTTCTTCACCCTGACGCACGCCACCCAGGTGGGTCTGACGCACGTGGATCAGGAAAAGCACCGCACCTCGGGCCGCACCATCCAGGACATGGCGCCGAAAATCCGCGCGGCAGGCGATCGTGCCATCCTCTCCTCGGACGCTGGCGTGTTCCTTCTGCCGCCGCCGGTCGAAGCGTTCCGTGAGTTCCTGCTGCTGGTGGAGAGCGAAGGCTTCGATGCCGCCGCGATCCGCCGCATGACCACCGACAACCCGAAAACCCTGTTCCGCATCTCGGTCTGACGCAAACTGCCCAAGGAAGGAGAAGCGATATGCCCGCATCCTCCGTGCTTACCCGCCGCGCCGTGGTCGCCGGCATCGCCGCGACCCCGGCCGCAAGCGCCGTTGCCCAGCCCGCCGCATGGCCCAGCCGCGGCGTGCGCCTGCTGGTCGGCTACCCGGCCGGCGGCGCCAACGACTTCGTAGTGCGCAGCGTCACGGGCCAGCTTGGCGAGGCGCTGGGCCAGGCCGTGGTGGTCGAGAACCGCACCGGCGCCGCCGGCGGCATCGCGGCCGAGGCGGTCGCCAAGTCCGCCCCCGACGGCTACACGCTGGTCTCGCTTTCCAGCGCGCACGTGCTGGCGCCCAGCGTGCGCCGCAACGTGCCGTTCGATCCGGTGCGAGACTTCACGCCGATCGCGCTGCTGGCGCGTTCGCCCTATTTCCTGATGGTGCATCCATCCCTGCCGGCGCAGAACGTGGCCGAGTTCGTGGCGCTGGTGAAGGCCAAACCGGGCGAGATCGCCTATGCCTCGTCCGGCGTGGGCGCCGGGCCGCACCTGACCAGCAGCCTGTTCATGACGGTTGCCGGCATTCGGCTTGAGCATGTTCCGTACCGCGGCGATGCGGATGCGCTGATCGATCTCGTGGCGGGCCGGGTGCCTTCGGCGTTCCTCTCGGTCGCACCCGCCGTGCCGCATATCCGGTCGGGGGCACTTCGGGCACTTGCGGTTTCGGGTGCCGAGCGGCTGGCGATCATGCCTGACATCCCGACCGTGGCGGAATCCGGCTATCCGGGCTTCGCCATGGATGCCTGGTGGGGCATTGCCGGACCGGCCGGGCTGCCGGCGCAGGTCGTCACGCGCGTTGCCGACGCGGTGCGGCCCATTCTGGAATCGCCAGCGCTGGCGCAGCGATTCAGCGCGGCCGGCGTTGTGCCTTCGAAACTGTTCGGGGCCGAGGCGTTCGCGGCGCTGATCCGCAGCGACCGCCAGCGCTTCGACGACATCGTCAAGGCCGCCGGCATTGAGCCGCAGGACTGACGGTGCGCGGACCAGGCGAATGAGCGAAGCGAGATTCTTCACCACCACCGACGGCGAGCGGATCGCCTATTTCATCGATGACTTCACCGACCCCTGGCGCGCCGCACCGCCGATGCTGCTGCTGCATTCGGCGATGGGCAATTCCGATCGCTTCTATTCCTGGGTGCCGGGCCTTGCGCGGCACTTCCGGCTGATCCGCACCGACCTTCGCGGGCACGGCAGGTCCAGCCTGCCGCCGCCGGGAAAGCCGCTGACCATCGATCGGCTGGTCGATGACGTCGAGGAGCTGATGGCGCACCTGGGCATCGAGGCGGCGCATGTCAGCGCGAATTCCGCCGGTGGCTATGTGGCCCAGAACCTTGCGCTGCGCTCGTCTGGCAAGGTGCAAAGCCTGGCGCTGGTCGGCTCGACGCCCGGCCTCAGCCCGTCGGCGCTGGAATGGCTGCCAAGGATCGCGCGCGAGGGGCTGCGGCCGTTCCTGGCCGACACGATCGCCATGCGCTTCGACCTGGCAACCACCGAGCCTGGGATGGTCGCGTGGTTCCTGGACCAGACGGCGAAGAACGACGCGGCCTTCATCGCCCGCTTCATCACCCACATGACGAGGCTCGACTGGCGAAGCGAGCTGCACCGCATCGCCTGTCCCACCCTGGTGATCTTTCCCGGCGGCGAGACGGTGGGGGCGGCCAGCTCGTACGACAGCATGCGTGCGAACATCCCCGACGTGACGATGATCGAGTACGAACACCTGCCGCACAACATCGCCGACATGCTGCCCGACCGGTGCGTCGCCGACATCCTTGCCTTCCACCGGCGGAAGTTCGGCTATCCGGCGGCGTAGGTCGCCGCGTCGATCCGCCGCAGTTCCTCCAGGTTCTCCTGTGCCATCGCGCGCCTTCCGTCCTCCAGCGCGTGGATCTGCGAAACGAGGTTGTCCAGCAGCGGCACCGCGATGCCATGCGAAGCGGCCCGTTCCAGCACGATGCCGAGTTGCGCATCGATCTCCGTCCGCCGCTTGCGTACGGCAAGATCGCGCCAAATGCCGCTGCGCTGCTTGAGCGAACGGCGGTTCATCGCCGCCATGGCAGCAAGGCTCGCGCGGATGCCGGCCCAGTCGCGAGGCTCCTTGAACCGCATCGCATCGGGCACGAAATCATCCATCACCTCGCAGCGCACGTTCTCGGCCTCGGCCACGCGGATCACCTCGGCCGCCATGTTCGCCAGCATCGGGTCGTTGGCGGGGTCGTCCATCACATCCGCCATCGGTTCGCCCGTCAGCGCGGTGGCGAACAGCCAGGCGCCGTATGCCTCCTTGCTCCACAGATGGCCCCAGATGTTCGCTGTAACGTCGGTGTTCGCGACATAGCTGGCGCGCAGCACCGCGACCAGGGCATCGACACGCGGCGTGATGCGCCCGTCGAGCTCGCCCAGCCCGATGGTGCCCGGCCCGCCGAACAGGATACGGCCGGGTTCCAGGCAGTCGGTGCCCATCGAATTGATGCAGGCGCCCAGGGTGCGCCCGGCGCCAACCATGTCGGCGATCGCAATGGGGTTCAGCCCATTTTGCATCGACAGCACGCAGCCATCCTGCGCCAGGTGCGCCAGCACCGGCTGCAAGGCTGCCTGGGTATGCTGCGCCTTGACCGCGAGCACTACGGTCCTGGCCTGCCGCCCGCCAAGCGCGGCGGGCAGCGCAGCCGGCGTAACGGCCATGACCTGCGCCGAAAAATCCTCGCGACCCTCGATGCGAAGCCCATGTGCCTCTATCGCGCGCACATGCGCCTCGTCCGCATCGACCAGGGTCACACCGTGGCCGGCGCGCGCCAGATACGCACCAAGGCTGCCGCCGATCGCCCCCGCACCGATGATCAGGAAGTCCACCCTGCTTCCTCCGCTGCTGCCGAGCCGCCGATCGAAAGACAGTGCGTATTGGCGCCATCGCCGGTCGCCGATACGCTTCGGCGGATCAGTCGGGGAGGTACAGCATGAACCGGTTGCGGCGTCACCTTTTGCTGAGCCTGGCGAGCATGGCCGCGATTGCGCCTGCGCACGCCCAGCCCGCCTACCCGACGCGTTCGATCCGCCTGATCATCCCATTCGGCGCGGGCGGCGGCACCGACAACCTGATCCGGCTGCTGGAACCGCACGTCTCGCGCTCACTGGGCCAGCCGCTGGTCATCGAGAACCGGCCTGGTGCCGGCGGTATCGTCGGCACCGAGATGGTCGCGAGGTCGGAGCCGGACGGCTACACGCTGCTGGCGCTGGATTCGACGTTCGTGATCAACCCCGGCCTATTCCCCAGCCTGCCCTACGATTCCGCGCGCGATTTCGCCGCGGTCACCATCCTGGCCAATGCGCCGGTCGTGCTGTTGGCGCATCCCTCGCTGCCCGCACGCACGCTGCAGGAGCTCGTAAGTCTCGCGAAGGCGAGGCCGGGGGAACTCTCCTATGCCTCGGGCGGCAACGGCGCGCCGACGCACCTGGCCGGCGAGATGCTGAAGACCGAGGCCGGCATCCAGATCAACCACATTCCCTATCGTGGCACCGGCCCTGCGATGAACGACATCATCGCCGGCCACGTACCGCTTGGCGTGAACGGCCTCAGCGCCTCACGCCCGCACATCCTGGAAGGTCGTGTGCGGGCGCTGGCCGTGACGGGCGATCGCAGGGCGGCCGCCTTTCCCGATGTGCCGACCTTCGCCGAGGCCGGCTATCCGGGCGTCGAGATGTACACGCACTGGGGCGTGCTGGTGCGCGCCGGCACGCCCCAGGCGATCACGGCGAAACTGGCGGATGCCTTCAACGAGGCGGTGCTGCGCCCCGATCTGCGGCCACGGCTTACGGAGCTCGGCTACGTGCCGGCGGGTGGTGGGCCGGTGCGCTATGCCGAGACCATCGCGCGCGAAACCGCGAAATACACCGCCGTGATCCGCGCCGCCAACATCCGCCCCGACTGAGGGGCCGAGACAGCCGGGCCGAGTGCCCAAGGGGAGAGCGCCTTGCCCGATGGCATGACCACATCGCCAAGCCAGCATGTTTCCATCGAGACGATGATGCGGCACTTGGCCGAGTTCGCGAAGCGCGTGAAACTTTCGGGCACGCCTGAGGAGCTGGAGAGTTTCCGCTATCTGGAAGCGACACTCGGCGCCTACGGCTTCACCCCCAGCCTGATCATGCACGATGCCTATATCAGCCTGCCGGGCCGGGCGTCGCTGCTGGTCGATGGCGCCGCGCTCGTCTGCATTACGCATTCCTTCTCTCGGCCCTCGCCTCAGGGCGGCCTTGTCGGCGAGATCGTGGATGTCGGGCCGGGTCGTGCGGTCGATTTCGCAGATGCCAATGTGCGGGGGAAGATTGCGCTGATCGATGGGCTTGCCTCACCCCTGCCAAGCCTGCTCGCCAGCCGCGCCGGGGCGATCGGGCAGATATACGTCAGCGCCCACGAGCATCGCCACGAGATGTGCATCTCGCCGGTATGGGGCAGCCCAACGGCCGAGACGCTGCACGAGCTGCCGCGCACCGTGGTGGTAACGGTTGCGCACCAGGATGGCGCGGCGATCCGCGAACGGTTGCGCCGCGGCATGCCGGTCACCGCACGCATCGATGCCCAGGTGGACACGGGCTGGTGCACCACGCCGCTGCTGGTGGCCGAGCTCGGCCCGCCCGATGCCGGGCAGGATGCGCCGTTCGTGCTGTTCTCGGGCCACCACGACACTTGGCATTTCGGGGTGATGGACAACGGGTCGGCCAACGCCACGATGCTGGAAGTGGCCCGCATCTGCGCACCCCTGCGCGCGCACTGGCGCCGAGGCTTGCGCCTGTGCTTCTGGTCGGGCCATTCGCACGGCCGCTATTCCGGATCGAGCTGGTATGCCGACCGGAACTGGGCGGAGCTGGAGCGGCGCTGCGTAGCGCACGTCAACTGCGATTCAACCGGCGGCAAGGGCGCGATCGTGCTCAGCGATACGCCGTCAAGCGCCGAACTGCGGCCACTGGCGGCGGATGCGGTTCGCACCGAAGGCCAGCAGGAACACGCTGGCCACCGCATGAGCCGGGCGGGAGACTCCTCGTTCTGGGGGATCGGCATTCCATCGCTGTTCATGGGCATGGGAGAGCAGCCGGCCGGACAGGGCGCCGACGTGGCTGGCGCCATCCTGGGCGTGGCGGGCGCCGCGCGCAGGGGCGCCGGCTTCGGCTGGTGGTGGCACACGCCGGACGACACGCTGGACAAGATCGATCCCGAATTGCTGGCGCGCGACACGCGCGTCTATGTCCACGCCGTGTGGCGGCTGCTGACCGACGCGGTGCTGCCGCACGACTACGCCGTGTTCGCCGACGATCTCAGCCGCGTCATCGAGGGGCTCGCCGGCCCCCTCGGCGATCGGTTCGACCTTGCCCCGCTGCGCACTCGGCTGGGTGTGCTGCGGGCGAAGGCGCTGGCCTTGCGTGCAGCGGGGGCCGATCCCGCGATGACCGACCGCGGTAATCTCGCGCTGATGCGCATGTCGCGCGCGCTGGTGCCGATCGACTACACTGCCGGTGACCGCTTTCAACCCGACCCTGCGCTGCCCATGCCACCCTATCCCTCGCTGGAACCGCTGCGGGCACTGGCCAAATCGGCCCGCGGGTCCGACGAGGAGAAGTTCCTGATGGTGGCTGCAGTCCGCGGCGTGAACCGTGTGTGCCACGCCGTCGAGCAGGCGGTCGATGCTGCAACAATCTAGCGCCATGCTGACGCCCACGATGGACGCGTTCAACGCCAGCGATGGCGTGCGCCTGGCCTTCCGCATCGACGACTTCACCGATCCGTGGCGGCACCAGGGCGATCCCGTGCTGATGCTGCACGCGGCGATGGGTCGATACCGCCGCTGGTATGCCTGGATTCCGATCGTGGCGCGCCAAGTGCCCACGATCAGCCTGGAACTGCGCGGCCATGGCAGCTCCGAAATCCCGGACGAGTCGAAGCCGTTCAGCCTGGAACGGCTGGTGCAGGATGCGCGCGAGCTCATGGACCATCTGGGCGTGCCGCGCGCCCATGTCGCCGGCCTCTCCGCCGGCGGCTATGTGGGCCAGCGGTTGGCGATCGAAAGCCCCGAGCGCGTTGCCTCGCTGGCGCTGTTCGCCTCCACGCCCGGCCTGCGCGGCACCCAGGCGGCCGATTGGCCGGCGCGCATCGCCAAGGTCGGCATCGAGAATTTCGTGCGCGCGACCGCCGCCGACCGGTTCGGTGCCGATGTCAGCCCCGACCTGGTGAACTGGTTCTGCCGTCAGGTCGGAGCCAACGATCCCGCCTGGATCGGCAAATTCGTCACGCACATGGCCTCGCGCGACTGGACTGACGATCTGCCACGCATCTTCTGCCCGACCCTGATCGTCGCCCCCGGCCACGAGCCGATCGGCGAGAACAGCACGTACGACATGATGGCCAGACAAACCCCTCGCGCCGAACTCGTGGTGTTCGAAGGCATGCCCCACAACATCGGCGACGCGGCGCCCGAACGCTGCGCCGCCGAGCTCGTGCGCTTCCTCATGTCCCAGGCATGACTGGCCGGCCGCATCAGGGCCGATCGGCCTGGAAGCGAAGGCCCTGGTCGATGACATCGACGGAGTCCGACTCGACACGCATGCCGATGATGCTGGCGGCGATCATCAGGTAGTAGCCCGCGATGATGTTGATATCGGTGATCTGACGTGGCGAGAAGTGTGCCGCCAGATCGGCAAAGACCTTTTCGGAAACACCACGCAGCGCGCTGTATTCCAGCACATAGGCAGCAAGCGCCGTGTCGGCCGCGGAAAGCTCCCTGGGCACCTCGCCTGCCTTGATCGCCTCGAGCTGCGGGCCGGCGAGCCCTGCCTTCAGCCCAAGCGGCGCATGATGGGCCCAGGCATAGGCGACGCCACGGCCGGTGATCAGGATCACCAGCTCGCTTTGCAGTTCGGTCAGCGCGGTGTCGTAGCGGCAGTAGCTGCCCAGGCGCACGATCGCCTGCAACCCGGCGGGGGCATGCGCGAACGATTTCATCACGTTCGAAACGATGCCGCGGGTACCCTGGAATTCAGCGAACGCCGCCGCCAGTTCGGGAGATGTCGCTGGATCGGCTTCGGGCAGGCGCATGGGATGATCCTTGCGGTTTCGGCTGGTCGCCTGCAGTTCAGTAGGCTGATCGGCCACCGTCGGCCGGAATGGTGGCGCCAGTTATCATGCGGGATTCGTCGGATGCCAGGAACACGGCGATGTTGGCGATGTCCTCGGGCTGTCCGACCCAGAACGGATACTCCTTCAGCCGCCCTGCCGCGTCCTGCCTATCGGGCACCGGCCCCGGTTGTCCGGGCGGGCCGAAGCTTTCCAGGATGCGGCGGCTGAGGATGCGGCCCGCAGCGATCGCGTTCACCCGGACATTGTTTCGCGCGTATGTAGCGGCAAGCGCGCGCGTCAGGGCGACGATGCCGCCCTTCGCCGCCGTGTAGATGTGCGCCGGGCTGGAGCCGCGCAGCGCCGCGCCCGAGGACAGGTTCACCACTGCGCCGCCACCTCCCCTGATGATCGCCGGGATGGCATGGCGGCACGCCAGCATCGTGCCCAGCAGGTCAAGCCGCATCGTGTGCTCGAACACGGCCAGGTCGACATCCGCGATGAAATCGTCCGCCGGGATCGAGCCACCCGCACAACACACCAGCACGTGCAGCGCGCCGAAGCGCTGGATGGTCTGCTGCACCGCAGACAGCACCTGGTCATCCTGTGTCACGTCGGCGCGCACGAACAGGCCGTCGCCGCCGGCATCGCGCAGGTGGGCAAGGCACGCCTCGCCGCGCGCCTGATCCACATCGAGGATCACCACGCGCGCGCCCTCGTTGACGAAGGCGAGCGCCGAGGCGCCGCCGATGCCGCCCAGGCCGCCGCCTGTGATCAGCGCAACCTTGCCCGCCAGCCGCCCCGCCATGCGTCACTCCGCTTCGCTGTGCTTGCAAACCTAGCCACTGACGACCGCATCGTCAGCATCGGGGTGCGCACGTCCGGCGACCGTAGCATGATACGAGCCACGATCGGGCGCGGCGGCCATCGCCGGGCACGCACTGGCGATCAAGCTATGGTCGCGGCACAATCTGTGGCGATCAGCCGGAGCTTACGGGGCTAACCTGGGCCGGCCGCACATCAGGAGGCCAGCAATGCGACGGAGGCAGGTTCTTGCGGGGGCATTCGCAGGCGCGCTCGCGGCGCCGAAGGCAGCGCGCGCGGCCCAGGTGTTGCGCTTCGTGCCACAGGCAGACCTCGCTATCCTTGATCCGATCTGGACCAGCGCCAACGTCACGCGCAACCACGGCTACCTCGTGTTCGATACGCTGTACGGCACCGATGCCACATGGCGCATCCAGCCGCAGATGGTTGAGGGCCACACCGTCGAGGCCGATGGCAGGATGTGGCGGCTCGCGCTGCGGGAAGGGCTTCGGTTCCACAACGGCGAACCGGTGCGCGGCATTGATGTGGTCGAGAGCCTCAGGCGTTGGGCTGCGCGCGATGCCTTCGGATCAGCGCTGCTGGCTGCAACCGACGAGATCGCAGCGCCGTCCGATCGCGACGTGACGATCCGCCTGAAGAAGCCCTTCGCCCTGCTGCCCGAGGCGCTGGGCAAGCCGGGCGTGAATATGCCATGCATCATGCCCGCGCGGCTCGCGCGGACCGACCCGAACACCCGCGTGACCGAGATGGTCGGCAGTGGCCCCTACCGTTTTGTCGCTGCCGAGTGGTCGCAAGGCAATCGCGTCATCTACGAGCGCTTCGCCGGCTACGTGCCTCGCCAGGGCGGCGTGCCCAGCCTGACCGCCGGGCCGAAGATCGCGCATTTCGATCGCGTCGAGTGGGTGATCATCCCCGACCCGGCGACAGCCGCTGCCGCGCTGGCGACCGGCGAAGTGGATTGGTGGGAGCGCCCGACGCCCGACCTGCTGCCTTTGCTGGCGCGCAATCGCCGCGTCTTGGTGCGCGCGCATGATCCCACCGGGGCGCTGCAGTTCCTGCGCTTCAACCACCTGCATCCGCCCTTCGACAATCCGGCGGTTCGGCGCGCCATCATCGGTGCCGTGCAGCAGTCCGACTACATGCTGGCCGCAGCTGGCAGCGATCCCGCGATGTGGGATGCCCGATGCGGCGTGTTTACGCCTGGCATGCCGATGGCAAGCGACGCCGGCATGGAGCTGCTGAACAGTCCGCGTGACATCGACAGGGTCAAGCGCGACCTGGCCGCCGCCGGCTACGCGGGCGAACGCGTAGTCTTCCTGGGCACCAGCGACGTGCCTGAGATCAAGGCGATCAGCGAGGTCGGCGCCGACATGTTCCGGCGGATCGGCATGAACCTCGACTACCAGGTGCTGGACTGGAACACGGTGCTGCAGCGGCGCACCTCCGTGGCGCCGCCGGATCGCGGCGGATGGAGCGTGCTGCATTCGGGCTTCGCGGGACTGGACGCGGCAACGCCGGCCGCCAATCTCGGCCTGCGCGGTAACGGGCGCGGCGCCTGGTTCGGCTGGCCGACCTCACCCAGGATCGAGGAACTGCGCAACGCCTGGTTCGATGCGCCCGACCTCGCCACGCAGCGGCGCATCTGCGAGCAGATCCAGCTGCAAGCGTGGCAGGATGTTCCGTACATCCCGCTCGGCCTGATCAGGCGCGCGATGGCTTGGCGTTCCGACCTCGCCGACATGGTGCCCGGCGGTGTTGCCTTCCACGGCGTGCGTCGGCTCACCTAGAGCGATTTCGAGGCAGGTTGACCCACCTGCCGGCTCGGAAATCGCGACCAGGCAAAGACCTCTACAGCATGAGCTGCGCCAACTTGCGCAGCTCATGCTGTAGCCATCGTGGGCGCGCCGGCCAGCCCGAGTTCTGGTGCGAAGTGGCAAGCTGCCGCCCTACCGGCGATGTGCGCGCGAAGCGCCGGTGCCTCCTCGCGGCAGCGATCCTGCGCGAAACGGCAGCGCGGGTGAAAGGCGCAGCCACGCGGCAGCGTCATGGGGCTGGGCGGGTCGCCGCGCAGCAGCACACGCTGGCGCCGAATGCCTGCCACCGGCAACGGCAGCGCGCTCAGCAGCGCCTCGGTGTACGGGTGCAGCGGTGATCGGAAAAGCTCCGCGGTCGGCCCCGCCTCGACAATGCGCCCCAGATACATCACCGCCACCCGATCACACAGATAGCGGATCACCGAAAGATCGTGCGAAACGAACAGGTAGGTGAGGCCAAGCCGCTGCTGCAACGTCTGCAGCAGAGTGAGCACCTGAGCACGGACCGAGACATCGAGCGACGAGACCGGCTCGTCCAGCACGATCAGGCGCGGTTCCGGCGCCAACGCCCGAGCAATGCCGATGCGCTGGCGCTGGCCGCCGGAGAATTCGTGCGGAAAGCGTGATACGGCATCGGCAGGCATCCCCACCGCATCAAGCACGGCACGGGCACGGTCCAGGCGGTCGGCGGCGGTGCCAATGCCCATCGCGCGCAGCGGTTCAGTCAGCGCCTGGCCGATCCGCAGGCGTGGATTCAGCGACGAGTACGGATCCTGAAACACGATCTGCATATGCCGTCGCAGGCGTCGCAATGCCCGGGGCGGCTGCCGTGCGAGTGCGATCGGTGTCGCACCGCGCCCGCCATTGAACAGAATCCGTCCGCGGGTCGGGCGGTGCAGCAACAGCAGCGCGCGCGCCAGGCTGCTTTTGCCGCAGCCGCTCTCGCCAACCAGGCCAAGCGTCTCGCCGGCGGCAATCGACAGATCGACGCCATCCACCGCCCGCACATGCCCGACCACGCGTTGCAGCACGCCCCGGCGGATCGGGTAATGCACCGCCAGGTCGGTGGCGCTCAGCAGTGACATCGCGCGCGTCCGCCTCAGCCGGCCATGGCCAATGCGTGACAGGCCGCGCTGTGCGATGCGGACAGCGCCACCACCGGCGGCGGGATTGACGCGCAGACGGCCAGCGCGCGATCGCAGCGATCGACGAACGGGCAGCCCGTTGCGATCTCGTCCGGCGGCCGCACCTGACCGGGAATGGGGCGAAGGGAACGCCGGCTGCCATCGATCGGCGGCAGGGACGCCAGCAGCCCCTGCGTATAGGGGTGGCGCGGCCCACCCAGCAGGTCGGCCACGGGTGCACGTTCCACGATCGTGCCGCGATACATCACGATCACGTCGTCGGCGATCTCGGCCACCACCCCCAGGTCATGGGTGATGAACAGGCAGGCCATGCCAAGGCTGGCCTGGAGCTCGCGCAGCAGATCGAGGATCTGGGCCTGCACCGTGACGTCCAGCGCGGTCGTTGGTTCGTCGGCGACCAGCACGCGTGGCGCACAGGCGATGGCCATCGCGATCATCACCCGCTGGCGCATGCCGCCCGAGAGCTGGTGCGGGTAGTCGGCGACCCGCTTCTCCGGCGCGGCGATGCCCACCTGCCGCAACAGCGTGACCGCACGCTCGATCGCCGCCGCGCGGGGCATGTTGAGGTGCCGCCGCAATCCTTCGGCTATCTGGTCGCCCACCGGATAGACCGGGTCCAACGCCGTCATCGGGTCCTGGAAAACCATGGCGATCTGCCTGCCGCGTACATCACGCATCGCGGGCGATCCCGGATCGAGCGCGGCGATGTCCTGCACCTCATTGTCGCCCCGGAGCAGGATGCGGCCGGCGGCGATGGAAAGCGGCGGGCGCAGCAGGTTCAGCAGCGCCAGCGCCGTGATCGACTTGCCACAGCCGCTTTCGCCGACAATCGCGGTGGTCTGGGCGGCCCGCAGTGCGAAGTTGGTGGGGTGCGTCAGCACCAGGCGCCGACCTTCGCGCCGGACCGCGATCGACAGCCCCTCCACCTGCAGCACCGGCGCACTCATCGCAGCACCTGTTGCAAGCCGGGATCAAGCCTGTCGCGCAGCCAGTCGCCCAGGAAATTGAAGCCGATGGCCGCCAGCATGATGGCCGTGCCGGGCAGCGTGGTCAGCCACCAGGCGGTCTCCATCTCGTTGCGGCCTTCCTGCAGCATGCCGCCCCACGATGGCACCTCCGGCGGTACGCCCAGGCCCAGGAACGAAAGGCCAGATTCCATCAGGATCGCGTAGGCGAGCTCCAGCGAGGCGACAACCAGCAGCGGCCCGCTCATGTTCGGCAGCACGTGCACCAGCATCGTCCGGCCGAAGCCGATGCCGCCGGCGCGGCAGGCCTGGAACCACTCGCGCTCGCGGATTTCCAGCGCGAGCGCATAGGTGATGCGGGCAAACTGCGCCCAGCGCACCATCGCGAACGCCACGATCACATTGACGATGCCGGCCCCCAGCGCACTGATCAGCGCCAGGGCAAGCAGTACGAAGGGGATCGACAGCACGATGTCCGTGGCCGTCAGGACCAGGGACTGCGCCACGCGACCCATGAAGCCGGCGACGCAGCCGGCCGCAATGCCGATCACCGCTGAAAGCCCGACTGCGCCAAACGCGACGATCAGCGACACGCGCGCCCCGTAGATGATCCGGCTCAGCACATCCTGGCCAAGCCGATCGGTGCCCAGGATCGCGACGTTGCCGGTTTCGCCCCGGCTGAACGGGGCGGCCAGGCCGTTCAGGATGTCCTGCTCGTTCGGATCTGTTGGCGCGATCCAGCGCGCCAGCAGGGCCGCGGCCAGCATCGCTGCCAGGATCGCAAAGCCGATCACGCCCTTGCTGGACACCCTCGTGCCTTCACGTCAGCCTGATTTGCGGGTTAAGCGCGGCGCAGATGATGTCGACAAGGGTGTTGACCAGCGAGAAAACCACCGTCACCACCAGCACAACGGCCTGCACCATCGGGAAGTCACGGGCATAGACGGCGTTCACGGCCAGCCGCCCGACGCCGGGGTACGAGAACACGGTCTCCACGATCACGGCCCCGCCCAGCAGGCTTCCGAGCTGCAGGCCGATCAGGACCGCGATGGGTACCATGGCGTTGCGCAGGCCGTGCTTGAACAGCACGTTCGGTTCGCCCATGCCCTTGGCGCGCACGGTGCGGATGAAGTCCTGGCCCATCACCTCCAGCATGGACGAGCGGGTGATGCGCGCGATCCGCGCCATGGTCAGTACGCCAAGCGTGATGGTGGGCAGGATCAGCGCGGCAACGCCCTCGCCACCGATGGTCGGCAGCCAGCGCAGCCGCGCGCCGAACACCATGATCAGCAGCAGCCCGAGCCAGTAAACGGGGATGGCCTGGCCGATGGTGGCGATGGCCGTGGCAAGCGTATCGACCCAGCGGCCGCGATGGATGGCGGCGAGGATCCCCAACGGGATTGCCGTGGCGATGCCGAACAGCAGCGCAAGGCCCGCCAGCAGCAAGGTACGCGGCAAGGCTTCCAGCACCACCGCCGCGGCCGGTTGATTGAACTTCCAGGAATGCCCGAGATCGCCGGTGGCAACACGGCCCAGGAACGCCAGGTATTGCTGCCAAACCGGGCGATCAAGGCCAAGCTGGCTCCGCAGCAGCACGCGGGCTTCGGCGCTGGCATCCACGGGCAGCAGGATCAAGGTCGGGTCGCCCGCCAGTTTCTGCAGCACGAAGATGATGCTCATGACGCCGGCGACGACGATCACCATCAGCAGCAGGCGACGCACGATGTAGGCCAGCATTCAGCGCATCTCCCGCATGCAGGTCCTTTCGGAGTGCATGGGATGCCGAGACGTCGGCTGGCGCAATGGCATGCCGGGCCGTCAGGTCGCCGACAGCTCGCGGAATTGCTGCACGTCGCGCAGCGAGCCTTCGCGCAGGCGGCTCAGATCACTGCCCGCCGCGATGAACCGATAGCCGGCCGCGAATGTCTGCTGCAGCGTCACGCCGGGGCGCAGAATGGTGCCGAGCGGCTTGCCGGCCGCCTTCGCCGCCTGTTCGGCCCGGCCGATCAGCGCCAGCACCGCCGGATGGTCCATCTTGCCCGGATGGCCCGCGGAGTTGGACAGGTCGGACGGCCCGATGAAGATCATGTCCACTCCATCGGCGCTGGCGATGGCTTCCGCGTTCTCGACGCCCGCCACCGTCTCGATCTGGCAGATCACCAGGGTGTGTTCGCCGGCAGTCGCCGCATAGTCGGGTGCAAGACCGTAGCTCGAGGCGCGGACCGATGTAGGCGCCGATCCGCGCGTGCCGCGTGGCGGGTAGCGGCAGGCGGCGGCGACCGCGCGCGCTTCCTCGCCGGTATTGACGTTCGGAATGATCACGCCCTCGGCCCCGTGATCCAGCACGCGCTTCAGATAGTCGGCATCCTGGCCGGGCACGCGCACAAGCGCGGTGGTGGCGGTCGTCTGCACGGCCTGAAGTTGGCTGGCAAGAACATCCAGCGTGCCCAGGCCATGCTCCTGGTCCAGGATCAGGAAATCGAAGCCGCACAGCGCCATCACCTCGGCCGTGAAGGCGCTGCCCAGCACGCACCAGGCGCCATACATGCGCTCGCCGCCGGCCAACCGCGTCTTCAACCGATTGGGTCGATACACTGCATGCATCCTTCATGCGGCCACGATCACGCCGGACGATGCGGACCGTGCGCGATGCCCGCAACGTCATTGCAGGCGGGTCGGCATAGCCTGGCGCTATGCCTGCGCCAAAGCTCGGCGCTTCCTTGCGGCCGGCGGGCAAGCCTATGGTTGCTCGCTGGCCGGCACGGGCAGCGCAGGCTCGCGATTGCCCTTCTGTCGGCCCACAACGGGAGGAGGAGGCGCATGCATACCCCTCATCGACCGATTCGCCGTCGCCACTTCGTGCAGGCCGTGGCCGCCGCACCGCTGGTCATTGCGGGGAAAGGAGCCCGGGCACAGTCGCGGCGCGAGATCGTCATGGCGATCCCTGGCGATCCGCGCTCGCTCGACCCGATGTTCCGCGACGGTGGCATCGAGGCGTCGATCCAGCGCCAGTATCTCGATACGCTGGTGCACCGCGACGGCGACAACCGGATGCGCATGTGGCTCGCCGAAAGTGTCGAGCAGCAGGATGCCACGACCTGGCGCGTGCGCATGAAGCCCGGCATCAGGTTCAGCAATGGCGAGCCGGTGGATGCCGAGGCTGTCCGCTACAGCATCCAGCGCATCGTGGCGCCTGACAGCCGATCGGTCATCCGCAGCCAGATCGCGCCGCTGGGCGAGGTGGTGATCGAGGATTCGCTGAACTTCACCTTCCGCCTGCAAAAGCCCGACCCGCTGCTGCTGACACGGCTGACCTGGCTGTTCATCGTGCCGCCGAAGCACGCGGCCGCTGTAGGAGATCAGTTCACCAACCAGCCAATCGGCTCGGGCCCCTATCTGGTGAAAGGCTGGCGGCGCAATGCCGAGGTTGCCTTCACCGCCAACCCGAGTTTCTGGGGTACGAAGCCGCACTTCCAGGATGCCACCTACAAGGTGGTGCCCGAGGAGATCGCGCGCGTTTCCGCGCTCCGCACCGACGAGGCGCAGATCGCCACCGTGCTGTCGGCCAACCAGGCGGCCAATCTGCGCTGGGCGCCGGGCCTTAAGGTGGTCAGCCAGCCGACCGCGCTGGTGGCAACGCTGAACTTCAATCCCCGCGTCGCCCCGGCGGACAGGATCGAGTTCCGCCGCGCCGTCGCGTTTGCGATCAATCGCGATGAAATCCTGCGCGGGCTGGTGCGCGACATGGGCGCGCCGGTGACGACCCTGTTCGGCCCAAGCGTGCAGAGCGTGCCGGCCGGCATCGCCATGGATTTCCCGTTCCGGCTGGAGGAGGCCCGCGCCACCATCGAACGGCTTGGTTTGCGTGGCGCCGAGGTCGAGGTCGGCGGCCCTTCCGGCCGGTTCCCCTATGACCGCGACATCGCGTCCGTGGTGGCGGCCCAGCTGCGCCGGGTCGGCCTGAATGCGCGCACGCGCGTGGCCGAGTTCGGCACCTATTGGGCGGACATCCGCGCCGGCCGCTCGGCCCCCGTCTTCATCCAGGTGCACGGCAATTCCTGGTTCGATCCGGTGCCGCAGCTCGACGCGTTCTACTATTCCGAAGGTCTCGGCTCGCCCTGGCGCGATCCGGATACCGATGCGCTGCTTGCCCGCACCTACGGCTCCACAGGGGCGGAACGGCTGGCGGCAATCGGCGCCGTGATGGAGCGCGTGCGCGACCAGGTGATGGGCGTGCCACTGTTCAACTACACCTACCTGCACGGAGCCGCGACCGGCGTGGACTGGCGCCCTCGCGCTGACGACTTCCTGTTCGCCTTCGAGCTGAGGGAGACCTGAACCCCATGAGCATTGGTCGTCGCATGCTGCTTGCGGCGGGCGTGGCCGGCGCCGTCGCGCCTGCTGCACCCCGGTTGGCCTACAGTCAGAATTCACGGCCGCTGTCGATCGCGCTGCCCGTCGATCCTGGGTCGCTGGATCCGATGTTCCGCGATGGCGGCATCGAAGGCACGATCCAGCGCCATATCTTCGACACGCTGGTGCACCGCGCCCCGGACATGAGCCTGCGACCATGGCTTGCGCAATCGGTCGAGCAGATCGATGGCACGACCTGGCGCGTGCGCCTGCGCGAAGGCGCTGTGTTCAGCAACGGCGAAGCGGCGGATGCCGACGCCGTGCGTTTCTCGCTGGCACGCATCATGAACCCCGAGAACCGGTCAACGATCCGCACCCAGATCGCGCCCCTGGGCCGCGTTGAGCCGGAGGGCGCCACTGCCATGGTGTTCCGGCTGCCGCAGCCCGACGCGCTGTTTGAGGCGCGGCTGACCTGGCTGATGATCGTCCCGCCCAAGCACACCGCCGAGGTTGGTGCGCAGCTCACCAACCAGCCGATCGGCTCGGGCCCCTATCTGCTGCGCCATTGGCGGCGCAATGCGGAGACGGCGCTTGTCGAGAATCCACGCTGGTGGGGCGCGAAGCGGCGCTTCCGCGAGGTTGTGTTCCGTACCGTTCCGGAGGAGCTGGCACGGCTTTCCGCGCTGCGGACGAACGAGGTGCAGTTCGCGCAGAGCCTGTCGCCAACGCAGGTGGCGAGCCTGGCCGGCCAGGCGGGCTTCACGGTGTTCAGGCAACCCACCAGCCGGGTCGCCGTGTTGAACTTCAACCCCCGAATCAGGCCGGCCGACGATCCGCGTTTCCGCCGGGCCGTCGGCATGGCGGTGAACCGCGACGAGATCATGCGTGGGCTGATCAAGGAGCTCGGCGTTGCGGTGCCGACGATCTTCGCCCCCAACGTGCAGGGCCTGCCGCCAGGCGTGACCATGGAAATCGCCTATCGCCCCGACGAGGCGCGCGCCATGATCGACACGCTTGGACTGAAGGGCGCCGAGATCGAGGTGGGCGGGCCATCCGCCCGGTTCCCGCTGGATCGCGAACTGGCTTCGGTGATCGCCGCCCAGCTGCGTCGCGTGGGCCTGAACGCGCGCGCACGCGTGACGGAGTTCGGCACCTATGCCAGCGACATCAAGGCGGGTCGCATTCCGCCCGTATTCGTGCAGGTGCACGGCAATTCCTGGTTTGATGCCGTGCCGCAGCTCGATGCCTTCTACCACTCGAACGGCCTGGCCTCGCCCTGGGCCGACGCCGAGACGGATCGGCTGCTGGCCGCGTCCTATGCGGCACCGGCCGGCAACCGCCCGGCCGCGATCGGGGCCGTGATGGCGCACCTGCGCGACCAGGCGATGGCCGTGCCGTTGTTCAACTACCTGTTTCTGCACGGCGCTGCCGCCACGCTGCAATGGGAGCCGCGGGCAGACGACTTCGTGTTCGCCTTCGAGATGAGCTGAATAGCGGCGCCCGGCCGCTATTGCGGCAGGGCGTTGAAGGCAGCAAACAGCCTGTCCGGATCGGCCGCCCGCTCGACCAGGCCCTGGGCATGCTGTTCGAAACACATCGTTGCCAGCATCGTCCGGTGCGCGGGCGAATCCGTGCCGAAAGGCGGCGTATCGGCGCCAAAGTCGCGATACATGGTCTCAAGCTCTTCCACGGCCCACGGGGTCGCCTCGCCGAACTTCAGCACCTTGGTGGACCAGAGCGCGAAGGACCTCTCCAGCGCGGCATAGACAGCCCGCACACGGTCGGGATACCCCAGGGCGTACTCGCGCCGGGCCGCGATGATATGAAAGCCCGGATAGACGCCGGTACGGCGGTGATAGTCGGCCTCGGCCGCGCGGTAGTTCCGCACCAGCCGCCGCAGCCAGCCGCCCTTCTCGAGGATCACGGGTGGGGCGAATGCGGTTGTGACGGCATCGATCCTGCCATCCTTCAGCAGCCCCAGCAGGGTGTCGCTGCCGGAGAGGAACTCGGCACCGGCCGGCGGGTGCGCATCGTGCGGCGACGGCGGACGGTTGGGCGTGGTGTCGTCCAGCGTGCCGATCACCCATTGCACATCGCCCACGCCGACGCCGGCATCGCGCATCGCGGCACGGGCCCACATCGTGCCGGTATCTGGCCAGGAGTTGCTGCCAAGGCGCTTGCCGCGAAGGTCGGCGAGCGATTCAAGCGTGCTGTCGGCGCGCACGAAGAAGTTGCGGTGGCGGAAGCCGCGCAGCACGAAGGCGGGCAAGCCCACCAGCCGCTCGTCGCCACGTGAGAAGGCCAGCAGGTAGCGGTTGAACGAGATCTCGGCGATGTCGATATGCTCGGCGAAGTCCATCACCAGCGGTGCATCGTGAACCAGTTTCAGCCGGATGCCCGGTGTCTCGACCTGGCCGACCCACAGGGGAGCCCACTGGTCATAGGGGCGCAAAGCCAGCGTCACGTCGGCTGCGGTCATCGATCAGGACCTTTGCTGCGATGAGGGAAAGCGGAAGTCACGGTGCGTGGCCAACACCAACCGCGCCACCGCGCGGATCGGCGCCGGCAATCGGCGTACCATGGTCATCGAAGGCGATTGCCTGCACGCGCGCCTGGTAGGGATTGGTCTGTACGATCAGTCCACGTGCGCGCAGGCGGTCGGTGGTGGCCGGGTCCCAGCCGGGCTCCAGGTGCAGCAGCAGCGCCTCCTCGCTGTGGAAGCGGAGCTCCGCTACGGCCCGATCGATCGGCAAACCGTGGTCGAGAAAATGGATCAGCGTTTGCAGCACAGAGGTGATGATCCGGCTGCCGCCCGGTGCCCCGATGGTGACCAGATTGCGCCCCTTGCGCCGCACCACCGTGGGCAGGCCGCTGCCGATCCGCCGGCCCGGCAGGATCGACATCTGCCGGCCCGGGCGCGGATCGAAATGGCCGAGGAAGTTGTTGTGCAGAAAGCCCAGCGCGGGGGTAACGGCACCCGACCCCGCTACGGAACCTACCGAATGCGTGAAGGTCACGATCGCGCCCTCGTCGTCCACCACCACCAGATGCGTGGTGCCGGCGCCGGGGCGCTCGACGCTGCCATCGATCAGGTCGCCCGCCCTGATGCGCGCGGCCCAGGCATCCAGCCGCGCGGGGTCCATCACGGTGTCGGCCCAGGCATCCGCCTGGTCCAGCAGCACCGCCTTGATGTCGCGGTTGTCCAGAAAGCCGGCGCGCATGGCCGCCGAGATGGTCGCGATCGTCGGCGCACGGTCGTGATCCCACGGCCCGACACCAACCCGTTCCAGGATGCCCAGCATCTGCAACAGCTGCACGCCTGGGCTGGGGGGCGGGGTGGTGAGAACCTCGTCGCCGCGATAGGTGCCGCGCAACGCCTGCTGCTGTACAACCCGGTAGTCGCCGAGGTCCGCGCGCTGAATCAGGCTTCCGCGCCGCCCCAGGTCTTCGGCCATGGCCTGGCCGATCGCGCCTTCGTAGAAGTCGTGCGCACCGGCGCGCGCCAACTGGTCCAGGGTGGCCGCATAGGTGGGCTGGCGCAGTACGTCGCCGACCTCGTATCCGGCGCCGTCGGGCTTCAGATAGATGGCCGCCGCACCAGGATCGCGCGCGAACTTCTCGCGCAAGGTGGGATAGCCTGGGCGCATCGAACCCTGGCCATCATCCCCCCTGGCCCACCCCGCGGCGATGTACGGGTAGATGCTGAAACCATCGGCCGCGAGGCGGATTGCCGGCTCCAGCAGCTCGGCCCAGCGCAACCGGCCGCTGCCGAAGTGGCTGAACAAGTCCCAGCAGGTGGCCACGAAGCCAGGGACCATGGCCGAGCTCGGGCCGACCTGGTTCGGCTCGCCATCGATGATGAACCGGCCGATCATTTCCGACCGGCCGCGCAGGCCGGCAATCCACTCGGGCGGCACCGGCACCGAGCCGATCGCACATTCGCCATTCAGCACCGTTGGCGTGCCGCGCGGATCGAGGTGCAGCAGGATGGCCGTGCCGCTCAGGCCGCAAAGCAGTGGATTGGTGACACCCTGCGCGAACGAAGCAGCCACCGCCGCGTCGGCGGCATTGCCGCCCCGCGCCAGGATCGCACCGCCCACGGCGGCAGCGGGCGGCTCCGGACAGACCATCATCGACGGCATGCGGCGAGCTCGCGTCCTCGTTTCCCTTGCCCAGCCTTTCCTGAACGAGCTGGCCGGCGGGCAGAAGCCGGAACCTTTGGCAGCTCCATAGCGCGCGTCTATCGCCGCGGTGGCTTCGCTTCCTCGCAGGCTTCCCGGAGACAGCGGATGAACAGCGCCACCAGAGGCGTCGCGGTTCGGCCGGCGGGCCGGATCGCCTCCACGCCCACTTCCACCACCGGCGCGAAGGGGCGCGCCGTGATCTGCGTGAAACACTCGTCGCGCAGCGAATACTCATCGACCAGGCCCACGCCGATACCGTGGCGCACCAGCGGATAGACCGAGACGATGCTTTCCACGGTGACGATCGGCGCGGGCAGCGGCGCCAGGGGCGCGAACAGCCGGTCGAGCTCCGAAAGCAGCCACTGGTTACCCGGGCTGTAGAACACCATTGGATACCGTGCGACGTCTTCCGGCGCGATCTCCCGCTTGCGTGCCAGGGGATGGGCCGCAGGCATGACGCAGAACACCCGGCCGGTGTGAATGCGCTGTACTTCCAGCCCCTGCGCTTCGCCGGTGCTGAAGGAGACCGCGACGTCGACGCCTTCGACCATCACGGCACGCAACACATCGGCGCGCGGGCGCGACAGAAGGTGCACCCGGGTCGCGGGTCGTGCCTTCAGCAACCGCGCCAAGGCCCGTGGTACTATCGACTTCGCCAGTGGCTGGATGGTCGCGATGCTGAGGCGATGTTCCGCTCCCTCGCGTAGCGCGCCGACCGTGTTGCCGATCAGCTTCAGGTGCTCAAGGCTTCGTTCGACGGAATTGTGCAGCAGCCGCGCTTCGTTGGTGGGCACCAGGCGGCCGCGCACATTATGGAACAGAGTGAAGCGGAGCTGATCCTCCATCCGCCGCAGGATGGCGCTGACGGTCGGCTGGGAGATGTTCAAGGCCTTGGCGGCCCCGGTGACGGTTCCGGCCTGCATGACCGTGTGCAGGACCTCGATCTGGCGAAGGCTGAGCGGTCCAAAGACCGACATGGCTGCGATGGTCCGTTTCAATGCGCCGATGGCCGCAGGTATGGGCGTAAGCCATCCGCGCGCGAGGGGGTCATGACCTCAGCTGTCGTGGCCTATGTCCACCCGCGGCATGCGCGAACCTTGATCGCCCAAGCATACGGTAGCTGCTTTCGGTGCGGCGGGATTTGGCATGCGGTATGGTGTGATCAATCAATCGCGTGAATCTCGCCAGCGATAGAGCCCTACCGCCAGCGGAGCCAGCACGCGCGCGAAGCCATGGGCAGGTATTGGCTTCAGGGGCGACAGGGGCAGTGGCAATGCCTGCATCGGGGTGCCGGCGGCGGCGCGCGCGAACTCGCGCCCGATCGCGGTGGCAAGGGCCACGCCGCGACCGTTGCAGCCGGTCCAGCCATAGACTCCGGGGGCCAGCTCGTGGATGTGGGGCAGCCGATCCTGGTTCACGCCGATGTATCCGTGCCAGAGATAGTCGAAACGTGGCACGCCGAGCTGCGGGAACACGCGCGCGGCACGCTCGGCAATGCGGCGGCGGATGCGCGCATCGTAGCCGGCGGCGATCATCAGCGCGCCGCCGGTGACCAGTCGCCGGTTGGCATCAAAGCGGTAGAAATACAGGTCGCCGCGGGTGTCCGACAGCGCGTGCCCCTCCGGCAGGATGGTGCGATAGACGTTATCGGAAACCGGCTCGGTCGCCATCTGGAAACTGCGTACCGGGATGACCTCGGTGGAAAGGCCCGGCCACCCGGAGTCGCCATACGCATGCGTCGCCAGCACCAGTTTGTCGGCGAGCACATGGCCCCGCGGCGTCGAGACCTTCCACTGCGTGGCGCTGCGTTCAACCGCGCGTGCCGGCGATTGCGTGTGGATCACCGCTCCCGCGCGGATGGCAGAGGCGGCAAGCCCGCGTGCGAAACCCAGCGGGTTGATCCGCCCGCCGGAGCGGTTGATCCAGCCACCGTGCCAGTGATCGGTGCCGGCGATCGCCGCCATGCGCGCGCGATCGACCAGCTCCACCGGCGCGCCCCTTGCCCCCCACTGCTTCACGCGCCGTTCGGAAACCCTCATCCGGCTTTCGCGGTGTGCCGGCTGCACCCAGCCGTTCTGCACCGCCTCGGCCTTGATGCTGTGCTTGCGGATCAGGTCGAAGACCAGGCTTGCGCTGTCGCGGATCAGCGCGACGAAGGCTTCGCCCTTCGCGCCTGTCATCGCCACGATGTCGTCGGGGTCCAGGCGCGACAGGGTGGGGATCACCTGGCCGTTGTTGCGGCCCGAGGCGCCCCAGCCGATCTCGGCGGCTTCCAGCACAATCACGGAAAGGCCGGCCTCGGCCGCGTGCAGCGCCGCGGACAGCCCGGTATAGCCGGCCCCGACCACGCACAGATCGGCTCGCGCCTCGCCCACCAGCGCCGCGGCGGGCGGGGCAGGGGGAGCGGTTGCGGCCCAGAGGCTCGGCGGCATGCGCCGCGGATCGTGCATTGCGTCGTCCATCAGACTCTCCTTGCCGCGGGTAGCAGCACCACGCACAGCACGCCCGCAACCGCCAGCACCATGCCGGCGAGCTGCAGCGGGCCGAGCGGTTCGCCCAGGATGGCCCAGCCCAGCAGTGTCGCCATCACCGGCACCAGCGCCCCGATTGCCCCGGCGCTGGTGGGGCCCAGCAGCCAGATCACGCGCGCGAACGCGATGGTCGCCAGCACGCCCGTCAGCGGCCCCTGCATCGCCAGCTGCAGCAGCAGGTCCTGCCATGGCGCGGCCAGCAATCGTTCGCCCCGCCACAGGAAGTGCAGCGGCACATAGGGCAGCGACAGCACGGAAAGGATGGTGGTGGCATCCAGGCCATCGATCCGCCACCGGCGCAGCAGCACGATGAAACTGGCGTAGCAGACCGCTGCGCCAAGGAAGAACGGTACGCCGCGCCATGCGCCCGGATGCACGCCGGCCACGCCATCCCAGCCGACCGCGACGACGCCGGCTACCACCAGTGCCAGGCCCGCGATGCGCCCGCGCGATGGCGCTTCGCCCAGCCACCACCACGCCAGCAGGGTGGTCAGCACGGCAACCGAGCTCGGCGTGATCACGCCCGCATGGCTGGCCGGGGCATAGGTCATGCCATGCACGAAGCAGATCATGTAAGGCGGGCCGACCAGCACGCTGAGGAAGATCAGCCTTGGCCAGCCATGCTGGCCGACCAGGCGCCGCCGCACCATCACAAATCGTGGCAGCAGGATCAGCCCGGCGCCGATGGCGCGCAGGCTGGCCTGCTCGGGCCCCTGCAGCAGGCCGACCGCCCCCATCCGCGAGACAACCAGGTAGCCGCCCCAGACCAGCACGCAATAAAGACCAAGCAGCGAGCCTACGACAAGCGAGCGCGTGGGGCGGGCAGGATCAGGCGGCGACATGCCCGCCCAGATAGGCGGCTCTGACCCGCTCGTCCTCCGCCAGCGCGGCGGCTGGACCCGAAAGCACGATGCGCCCGCCTTCCATGACGTGCGCGGTATCGGCCACCCGCAGTGCCGCGCGTGCGTTCTGCTCGACCAGCAGAATTGGCGTGCCTTCCTGCCTGATCCGGGCGATCAGTTCGAAGATCATGCGCACCAGCATGGGCGCGAGGCCGAGCGACGGCTCGTCCAGCAGCAGCAGTTTCGGCCGGGCCATCAGCGCGCGTCCGATCGTCAGCATCTGCTGCTCGCCGCCCGAAAGGCTGCCGGCACGCTGGGAAATGCGTTCCTTCAGCACCGGGAACAGCGTGAAGATGCGATCGAGGTCTTCGGCCGTGCCGCCGCTGCGCGCCACTGCCCCCAGCCGCAGGTTTTCGGCGACCGTCATGGCGGGGAAGATCTGCCGCCCTTCCGGCGCCTGCGCCATGCCGCGCGCGACGATTGCGTGGCTTGGCAGCCCGGCGATCTCCTCGCCCAGGAAGGTGATCGACCCGGCAGAGGGCACATACACGCCGGAAAGCGCGCGCATCAGCGTCGTCTTGCCCACGCCGTTGGCCCCCAGCACGGTGACGATACCGCCCGCCGGCACATCCAGGTCGATGCCCCGCAGGATCTGCAGCGCACCCATCGCGACCTCTAGGCCGCGCATGCGCAGAATCGGCTCAGTCATGCATCGACGCCCAGGTACGCCTCGATCACCGCGGGATCGGCCCTCACCACAGCGGGCGGTGCGTCGGCAATCTTGCGGCCCGATGCCAGCACCATCACGCGCCGGCAGATGCTCATCACCAGCGTCATGTCGTGTTCCACCAGCAGCACGGTGATGCCATCCGCGTTCAGGCGCTGGATGAAGCGGGCGAGCTCGGATGTCTCGGAATCGTTCAGGCCCGCGGCCGGCTCGTCCAGCACCAGAAGGGACGGCTGAGTGGCCAAGGCGCGGGCGATCTCCAGATATTTGCGCCGGCCATAGGAGAGGTTGGCGGCAAGCTCGTTGGCCTGCGCGCCTAGCCCGGTGCGCTCCAGCGCCGCCCAGGTCGCTTCGGCGATGGCACCCGCACGCGCCCGTGCGCCGGCACCGCGCCACAGCGCCTCGGCGACGGATTGGCCCCGTGCCCCGATGGCGCCGACCGAGACACTGTCGAACACCGTCATGTTGGGGAAGATTCGCAGGTTCTGGAAGGTACGCCCGATGCCAAGCCGCGCCACGCGGAACGGCGCCAGCCCGCTGATGGTGGTGCCACGAAAGCGCACCGTGCCGCTGGTGGGCGGGGTGAAGCCCGTCATCACGTTGAACAGCGTGGTCTTGCCCGCGCCGTTCGGGCCGATCAGCCCCACCAGCTCGCCTTCATCGATCCGGCCGCTGACCGCATCGACCGCGGTAAGGCCGCCGAACCGCCGCGTGACGTTGTCAATCTCGACGAAGGGCACGGTCATCGCCAACCGGCCAGCCTGCCATCCGGCGTGGTCCACGCCGCACCCAACTGGCGGCGCGCGAAGGCCAGCGCGGAAACCTCGCCGAACAGGCCCTTGGGCAGGAACAGGATGCAGCCGAACATCACCGCGCCCACGGCGATCTGGCGCACGTCGCCGACCGGGCGCAGCAGCTCGGGCAGCAGGATCAGCAGGGCCGCGCCGATCAGCGCGCCGGGCAGCGAGCCAAGCCCGCCCACCACCACCATCGCCAGGATCAGGATCGAGATGGGAAAGGCGAAGTCGTTGGGGCTGATGAAGCCGGTAGTATGGGACCACAGCGCGCCAGCCAGCCCTGCCAGGAAGCAGGCGATGGAGAATACCTCGATCTTCAGGCGCACCGTGTCGATGCCCATCGCGCCGGCGCACTGGTCGTCCTCGCGCAGCGCGCGCAGCGCGTTGCCGTAATAGCCATGCCCGCAGCGATGCGCGACCAGCACGGTGAACGCGGTGATCGCGGCACATACCATGTAGGTGCCAAGCGCGTCGGAGAGGTCGAGGCCGAACAGGGAAGGGGGCGGGATGCCGCGGATGCCAAGCGGCCCGCCGGTGAAATCCACCCAGTTCAGCAGCGTCACGAAGATCATCTGGCCGATGCCCAACGTGGCGACCGCGAAATAGATCGACACCAGCCGCATCGTCGGCAGCGCGACCAGCGCGCCAAGCAACGCCGCCGCCAGGCCCGCCAGCGGCAGCGTGGCGACGAACGGCAGGCCCGCCTTGGTCGAAAGCAGCGCCGCGGCATAGGCACCAATGCCGTAGAATGCCCCGTGCCCCAGTGAGAACAGTCCGCCCACGCCCATGATCAGATGCATGGAAACCGACAGGATGGCGAAGATCAGCACCGTGGCCACCACGCGGAAGGCATAGCCCGATCCGGCAAGCGACAGCGCCAGCGGGATCACGACGAACAGCGCGACCGCAAGCGCCGCCCAGGTCAGCGATCCCCTAGACACGCTCGCGCCCCGCGCCGAACAGGCCGGTAGGGAAGAACACCAGGGTGATGACGAGGAAGGTATAGGCGACCAGTTCGCTCCAGCCCTGGGCGATGAATTCGGTGGCCACCGCTTCCATCACGCCAAGGAAGATCGCGCATACCACCGCGCCGGGAATCGAGTTCAGCCCGCCCATCACCATGGCGACGAACGCCTTCACGCCCGGACCGAAACCCATGTGCGGCGTGATGTCGGCGAGATACAGGCCGATCAGGATGCCGGCGATCGCGCCCATCAGGCTGCCGATGGCGAAGGTGGCTATCACCGTGCGATCGACATTGATTCCCACCATTTGCGCGCCCAGCGGGTTGGACGCGATGGCGCGGATGGAAAGCCCGACATCAGTGCGGAACAGCACGTATTGCAGCGCCGCGTACATCAGGATGGCGGCACCCAGGATCCACAGCTGCCCGTCGATGACGACCAGCTCGCCAAGGAAGATCGGCTCCTGCAGCCGGAAGGCGGGGGGCACGATCTGCATGTCGGCGCCGAAACCCTTCTCGGTCACCTCGCGCACCACGATCGAGACAGCCAGGCTGCTCATCAGCGTCGCTTCCCGCACCGCCTTGCTCTTCAGGCTTGCTTCGTCGCGGAACCGGCGGAACGGCTTGAAGGCGATGCGCTCCAGCCCGAAGCCCAGCAGCGCGCCGCTGGCCGCGACCAGCAGCAGCACGATGGCGAAGGGTGGGGCGAAGGTGGCAATGGCGACCAGCCCGGCATAGGCGCCCAGCATGTAGATCTCGCCATGCGCGAAGTTCACCACGTTCAGCACGCCGAAGATCAGCGTGAAGCCGATGGCGACCAGCGCATAGACCAGGCCGACGGACAGGCCGTTCAGCAGCTGCTGGAGGAAGAAGATGTCGAGGAAGGGGGGCATGTAGGGTGTTGGGGAGGCTGCGCCGCCGCCCTCACCCTGTCCCTCTCCCGCAGCGCGGGAGAGGGGACCGTACGGCCCGCGCCGCCACAGGGTCCCCTCTCCCGCGCTGCGGGAGAGGGACAGGGTGAGGGCGGCGCCGCAGCCTCGGCCGCCTCAGCGCAGCACCACGAACCGGCCGTCGCGCACTTCCATGCGGGCGAGCTGCTTGTCGGGTTCGCGCGTTTCCGGGTCGAAGGTGGTTAGGCCCGTGACGCCAGGGAAATCCTTGGTCTTCGCCAGCTCGTCGCGCAGCTGCGCGCGCGTCACGCTGGGGCCAGCGCGCACCAGCGCATCCAGCATGATGTTCACCGCATCGAACGCCACGGCCGAGAAGGTGTTGGGCGCGCCGCCGAACCGGCGCGTGTATTCCTCGACATACGCCTTGACGTGCGGCGCATCGCTGTCCACCGCGAACACGGTGGACATGCGCAGGCCCTCGGTTGCGTCCTTGCCGGCCAGATCAACCAGCCGCGGCTCGTACAGAGAGCCGGTGCCATAGAACGGCATGCGAAGCCCCAGCTGCCGGCGCTGCTGCAGCAGTGCCGCGCCATCCTCGTAGAACATGCCCAGATAGACGCCCTCCGGCCGCTCGCGCGCGATCTTGGTCAGGATCGCGCGGAAATCGCGCGTGCCGGGGTTGTAGAACTCGGTGGTGATCACCGTGCCGCCGAGCTGCTGGAACATCGCATTGTAGTTCGACGCGACCGACTGGCCCCAGTCGTTCTGGATGCAGATCACGGCGACGCGCTTGATACTGTTCTCGTGCATCCAGCGCGCGATCAGCGGGCCTTCGGTCGCCTGTGTGGTGATGTTGCGAAACTGCCAGGGCGAAATCTTCACGAAATCCGGGTGCGAGGCGGTCTGCGACAGTTGCGGCATGCCGGCATCCTTGAACACCTGCGCCGCCGCCATCGAGGCCGAGGACGAAAAATCGCCCAGCACGCCGACGATCTCGCGGTCATCGACGAATTTCCGCGCGACGTTCACGCTCTCGCGCGGGTCGCTGCGGGTGTCCTCGTACCTGATGACGATGCTGGCGCCGGGCAGCCGGCCGGAGGCGCGGAACGCATCCATCGCCATCGTTGCCGAGTTGCGGAACCGCTCGCCGTACTGGCTGAACTCGCCGGTCAGCGGCAGCATGTAGCCGATGGCGATGGTGCGGGTTTGTGCCATCGAGGGCAGCGCGGGCGGGGCTGCGGCGGCGGTAAGCAGCAGGCGGCGGGTGAGCATTGCCACTTCTCCGGTCTCCGTCGGGCGCGGGGAGGCGACGCCCTTGTTGCGCTGCAACGGTGCGGCGGGCGCAACTGCCGCGTCAAGCAGGCTCAGAAGCGCGGCGTACTCTCCAGGTATCTGTTCAGCTGATAGGGAACCTGGGCCAACCCAGGGCAGTAGCTGGCGACGATGGGAGCAAGCCGCTCGAATAGCGCCTTGGCATCGGCTGTCGCTGCCTCCAGCCTCTCGCGCGCGGCCTCGGCTTCGTGGGCGAGCTGGGCGTGGTTGATGCGGGTGAGCTGTCCGTCCCGCACGATCATGGTGCCGCCCACAATCACGTGCTTTACCGCGCGCGAATCCTCCACGTGCACGATCTGGTTCACACTGTCGTTGTGCGGCAGCCAGTTGATGTGGTGCAGGTCGAGGAACACCAGGTCGGCATGGTAGCCGGGCGCGAGTTTTCCGCACTTCTCGAAGCCCAGCGCCCTGGCGCCGCCCTCGGTCGCGGCGTGCACGACTTCCCCGGCACTGACCCACGCACGCGGATCGGGCGTAAGCCGGGATAGCCGCGCGGCGTCGCGCATGGCCTCGAACATGTTCTGGTTGTCGGCGCTGCCGGGGCCATCGGTGCCAAGTGCCACCGTCACGCCACGATCCAGCATCGCGCGCAACCGCGCGACACCATTGCCCAGTTTCAGGTTGCTGCCCGGGTTGTGCGAGATCGAGGCGCCATGTTCGGTAAGGCGGGCCAGATCATTGTCGTCCAGCCAGATGCCGTGCGCCACGGTGAAGTCGGCGCCCAGCAGGCCAAGGCGTTCACACTCCGCAACCAGCGTCCGGCCATAGCGCCGGATGGCGGAAACGGCCTGCACCCGGCTTTCGCCGACATGGCTGTGCAGACGCAACCCATGCTCGCGCGCCAGCCGCGCGCAGCCAGTGAGAAAATCCTCGGTGCAGTGGAGCGGGATGGTGGGTGCGATCGCCACATGGATGTCGTGGGCACTCCAGCGCCATGCCTTCACGATCGCTTTCATCGCGGCCAGGCACTTTTCGGCCGGCTGCAACCGGAGTTTCTCGACCTCGGCCTTGCGGGCGGGTGGCAGGGCATCCATCAGGCCAGGGATCGCCTCGTACACCGTCAGGTCGGCGACCATAGGTGCCAGCTGCGCGCGCATGCCGACATCGGCATAGGCACTGGCGCAGGCATCGAACCCCTCGATGGTGGGCAGCGGCAGTTCGGCGGTCAGGTCATAGGCGGCGGTGCAGCCCTTCAGCGCCATCTCGGCGGCGCAAAGCAGGCTGGCGAGCCGCCGGTCGGACAAAGCGCGCCCGCCGGAAATCCACGGCCCGGCGGCAAGCAGCAGCTCCAGCGTCCAGCGATCGCCCATGCCTTTCTGCAAGCCGCCATGGCCGTGCGTGTGCGCATTGATCAGGCCGGGATGCAGCAGGCAGTTGGTGGCGTCGATCCGGGCGGTGCCGTCGGGACAGGCAAGGTTGTTGCCGATCCCGACGATGACGCCATCCTGGATCAGGATATCGCCAACCACACCCCGCGGCGTGGCGGTATCCAGCAGCCGGCCGCCTTCGATCAGGATAGTCCCGCGCGTCTGTTCCGCCATTCAACCCACCTTTGCCAGCGCGCGCGCGATGGCGCGATCGAGGAACTCAAGCCTGTCCTGTCCCCAGAAGATCTCGCCGCGAAAAAGGTAGTTGGGCGTGCCGAAGCAGCCGAGCGCAATGGCTTCCGCCCGGTTCGCCTGCCACTCGGCCTCGGCCGCGCCGCCGCGCGAGGCCACAAGCAGGCCTGATCCATCGAAGCCATGCGCATCGGCGATGCGGATCAGCGTGGCATCGTCGGCATAGTCCTGCTCCTCGGCCCACAGCGCGCGCAAATAGGCGTGGCTGAGAAGGGTCGGATCCGCGCCAAGCTGGCGGGCGGCGATCACCATCAGCGCGGCGGGCTTCGGGTCGGTGGGGTAGAATTTCGGCTCAAGGTTCAGCGCCATGCCCAGGTGTTCGCGCCACCGCGCCATTTCCAGCGCGTGGTAGCGCTGCCGCGCATCGGGCCGCGTGCGCAGGCGGATGCCGCCATTCTCCTCCAGCACCGTGATCGGGCGGTGTTCGATGCCAAGCCCGTGCTTCTTGGCGATGGCGTGCAGGCGCGGCCCGCCCAGATACGCCCAAGGTGAGCTCAGCGAGTAGAAGTAGCGGATCGGCTCGCTCAATCCGCGCGCGCCCCGGAACGCTGCACGATCTCCCGCCATTTGGTAATGTCGGCGAGCTGCTGGGCACGCATCTCCTCGGGCGTGCTGGTGAGCGGCGTTACGCCTTGGGCTACGAGCTTGGCCGAGAAATCGGCATCGCGCACGATCGCCACCACCGCCTGGTTCAGCCGGCGCACCAGCGCATCGGGCGTGCGGGCAGGGAAGAACAGGCCATACCAGGTCGTGCTTTCGAAGCCGGGCAGGCTGCATGCCTGCTCCATGGTCGGGACATTGGGGATGGCGGCGACCGGCGCGCGCACGGTGACACCCAGCGGGCGCACCTGGCCCTGGGCAATCGGCCCCATCGCCGGCGGCACCTGATGAAGGAACAGCTGCACCTCGCCGGAAAGCAGGGCGGTCATCGCGAACGGTCCGCCGCGATAGGGCACGTGCACCATCTGGATGCCTGCGGCGTGCGCGAACTGCGCGCCGGCCAGATGCGTCGAGGCGCCGTTGCCCGTGGAGGCATAATTGAGCTTGCCGGGATTGGCGCGGCCGAACGCGACAAGGTCGGCGCAGGTGCGGAACTCCGGCGTGCGCTCGGGGTTCACCAGCAGCACGTTGGGCAGGTCGCCCAGCAGCGTCACGGGCTGGAAGTCGTTCACCACGTCGAACGGCAGGCGGGAATAGAGGCTGGCGTTGATCGCATGCGTGCCCGCCGTGCCGAACAGCACGATCGAGCCGTCGGGCCGGCTTTTCGCCACCAGGTCGCTGGCCACGTTGCCGCCGGCGCCGGTGCGGTTGTCGATCACCACCGGCACGTCCAGCACGCGCGACAGCGGCTCGGCCAGAAGGCGGGCGTAGATGTCGATGCCCGAACCATTGGGAAAGCCGCTCATGATGGTCAGCGGCCGCACCGGCCAGGGTTCGTTGGCGGCGGCAGGCGTGGCGAGCAGCAGAGCCGCCAGCAAAATTCGGCGCATGATCGCTCTCCCTTGCGTTCGGCCCATTCTGGCGCACCATCGCCGTCTGGCAACAAGGGAATCTGCGCCAATGGATGCGATCGCCCCCCGCAGCAGCGCCAGCATCGCCCGCGGCGGCAAGAGCATCTATGGCGCCGCCCTTGGCGTGCTGATGCTGGAAGCCCGCTTTCCCCGGATCGCGGGCGACATGGGCAACGCCATAACCTGGCCCTTCCCGGTGATGCTGCGCGTGGTGCGCGGTGCTTCCCCCGAGCGCGTGGTGCTGGACCAGGCCAAGGGCCTGCTGGATGCCTTCGCCGATGCCGCGAGCGACCTGGTCGATCTGGGCGCCGAGGGCATCACCACCAATTGCGGGTTCCTGTCGCTGTTCCAGCGCGAGCTGGCCGCGCGGGTCGGCGTGCCGGTGGCGACCAGCGCGCTGATGCAGGTGCCGATGGTGCAGGCAACCCTGCCGCCTGGCAGGCGGGTGGGCGTGATCACGGTTTCCAAGCAGTCCTTGACCGATGCGCACCTTGATGCCGCCGGCGTGCCGCGCGACACGCCTGTGGTCGGCACCGAAGGCGGGCGGGAATTCTTCCGCGTGCTGATCAGGGGCGAGAGCCACGACATGGACGTCGCGCTGGCCGCGCAGGACATTCTCGATGCCGGGCGCGAGCTGGTGGCCCGCCATCCGGAGGTCGGCGCGATCGTGCTGGAATGCACCAACATGCCGCCCTATGCCCACGCGCTGCGGGAGGTTCTGGGCCTGCCGGTGTTCGACATCTACAGCCTGATCACCTGGTTCCACGCCGGCCTGCGGCCCAACAACTTCGGGCCGCCGGCGGACCGCGCCACGTGCCTGGGGCTATGAGCCGAAGCCGTCCAGGAAGCGCGTCAGCAACCGGCCGAGGTGATCCACCGCATAGCCGCCTTCCTGCACCAGCAGCGTGCGCAGTTTCAGCCCCGCGATCGCGCTGCCTGCGCGGGCGAAGCCGTCGTCGGTGACCGACAGCGCGTTCAGGGGCTCGTGCACCGAGGCATCGAAGCCCAGGCTCACCACCAGCGCCTGCGGGTCGAACCGCTTTACCGCGGCGATGCCGGTGGCGATCGCTTCCAGCCACGCGGCATCGTCGGAGCCGATGGCCAGCGGCATGTTGAGGTTGGCGCCAAGGCCGGCGCCCTCGCCGCGCTCGCCGGCATGGCCGACGAACCAGGGGTAGTAGCGGTTGGGGTCGCCATGCACGGAAATGGTCACCACATCGCCGCGTGACCAGAAGATGCCCTGCGTGCCGTTGCCGTGATGGCTGTCGATGTCCAGCACCGCCACGCGCGAAAGCCCCGCACGCCGCAGCACTTCGATCGCGATCGCGGCGTTGTTCAGATAGCAATGCCCGCCGGCGCGCGCGGCATAGGCGTGGTGCCCCGGCGGGCGGCACAGGGCATACGCGGCACGGTCGCCGTTCACCAGCCGCCACGCGCTCGCCACCGCGCAGGCGGCGGCACCCAGCGATGCCTCGTACGTGCGCGGGCCGATGGGGCAGGCGAGATCGGCCGTGTACCAGCCCGCCTGGCTGACGATGCCCTGGCCCATGCGCGCGCCGTTCAGAATCATCTCCGGCACCGGGTGGATGTTTGCGACGATCTCCGCCGATGCGTCTGGCAGCGCGGCCCAGGCGGCGTGGCCATCGCGCAGAAAGGCGAGATAGCCGGCATCGTGCACGGCGGCGATCGCGAACGGGTCGGCCGGTGGCGGCTTGGTCAGGGCCAGGCCGGCGGCGCGGCACGCTTCGGCAAGGGCCTCGGCGCGGGCAGGCACCTCGAAGTTGCTGCGCAGCCGCCCGCGCATGAGGAAGGAGTTCGGCGCATGCGCCGCGTGGCCGGGATCGAAGAACACCTGCATCCGCTCACCCTAGCCGCGGGGTTGTTTTCGGCAAATCGCGCGCCGATCATGCGCGCGCCATGGACCTGATCCCCATCGATCCGGGCGCGAAGCGCGCCATCCTTGACGCCGTCGACGCGCAGAAGGCCGAGGCGGAAGCGCTGCTGGCGGACCTGGTGCGCTTCCCGTCCACGCTTGGCCACGAAGCTTGGTGCCTGGACTACTGCGCCCGCGCCTTCGCCGACCTGGGACTCGAGGTGCGGCGCATTCCGACCGAACCGGCCACGCTTGCATCGCACCCTGGGTGGTCGCCGCCGCTGGTGCCGTATGAAGGCCGCGACAATGTCGTTGCACTCCATCGCCCGCGCGAGGTGAAGGGGAGGTCCCTGTGCCTGCAGGGCCATATCGACGTGGTGCCGGAAGGTGCCGCCGATCTCTGGACCACGCCGCCCTTCGAGCCCGCCATCCGCGACGGCCGCATGTATGGCCGCGGCGCCGGCGACATGAAGGCGGGCGTCGCCAGCAATGTCTTCGCGCTGAAGGCCCTTCATGCCGCAGGCATCCAGCCTGCCGCCGACCTCCAGCTGCACGCCGTTATCGAGGAGGAGTGCACGGGCAACGGCGCGCTCGCCTGCATGGTCGCCCTGCCGAAGCCCGACGCGGTCGTCATCCCCGAACCGTTCGACCATGCGCTGCTGGTAGCGGAGGTCGGCGTGATCTGGGCCTGGGTGACGGTGACGGGCCGGCCCGCGCATGTGCTGGAGATGCAGAAGGGCATCAACGCCATTGAGGCCGTCACCGCCATCGCCGCGCGCTTCAAGCAGTACGAGGCGCGGATGAACGAGGCGGCGAACCGCCACCCGGCCTTCGCCGGCCACAACCACCCCATCAACGTCAATCTGGGAACCATCGAGGGCGGCGAGTGGAACTCCTCGGTGCCGACGCGGGCCAGGATCGGCATGCGCGTGGGCGTGATGCCCGGCTATCCGGCGGCGCGCGCCAAGACCGATATCGAGGCGCTGGTGGCCGAGGCCGCGCGCGATCCCGCGTTTGATGGCTGCCGGCTTGCGCTGGAGTTCAAGGGCTTCTTTGCCGAAGGCTGCACGTTCGATCCGCAATGGCCGATCATGCGGGCACTCGATCGCTTCCATGCGGAGGTGCGCGGCACGCCGGCCCGGCACCTGGCCAACACGGGCCTGACCGACGCGCGCTTCTGGCCGCTCTACCAGGGCACGCAAGCCACCTGCTACGGGCCGGAAGCCGAGCGCATCCATGGCATCGACGAAAGCGTGAGCCTTGCCAGCATGCACGACGTGACGCGCGTGCTGGCGCTCCTCATCGCCGGCTGGTGCGGGCTGGAGAAGTGCCTGTGAGCATCGCGATCGATCCCCGCCGGTTGTGGGACAGTTTGATGGCGATGGCGCGCATCGGCGCGACACAAGCGGGCGGTTGCAATCGGCAGGCGCTGACCGACGAGGACGGCGAGGGAAGGAAGCAGCTCGCTGCATGGGGTGCCGACCTCGGTTTGGCGCTCAGCGTCGATCGGCTCGGCAACATGATGCTGACGCGCCCCGGCACCGATCGGTCGCGCGCGCCGGTGGCCATGGGCAGCCACCTGGATACGCAGCCCACGGGCGGGAAGTTCGATGGCGTGCTTGGCGTGCTGGCGGGGCTGGAGGTGCTGCGCGCGCTGCACGAGTCCCGGCGGGGCACGCGCGCGCCGCTCGTGCTGGTGAACTGGACGAACGAGGAGGGGGCGCGCTTCGCCCCGCCCATGATGGGCAGCGGCGCGGCGATGGGCCTGTTCACCGAGGCCGACCCGGCGCGCGATCCTGAATTGCGGCGCGCTGCCGACCTGCTGCTGAAGCACTGCGCCGCGATCGGGC
>Ga0224723_1000278_pt1 | contig 35988 bp, 32 predicted proteins | sample Balambano_FR2_Me_FD_161647 | JGI IMG/M metagenome (GOLD analysis project Ga0224723, IMG submission 161647) | Freshwater sediment microbial communities from Lake Towuti, South Sulawesi, Indonesia - Balambano_FR2_MetaG | ecosystem: Environmental > Aquatic > Freshwater > Lake > Sediment | place... | reverse complement strand
GTTTTGTCTCCGTGAGCTTTGACAAAGGTGCGAAACTTCTCCCAATCGTTGATCTTCAGGTCTCGTTGGGATTTTGGCTTAGGCTTGGGTTTGACATCCCCTGTTTCGGCTTTGCGCCTGAACCACAAGGGAACTCTTCTAGTCTACGTCCTAAGCTCAACGAATACAGCTATACAAAGCGGAGCCTTCTGACAACAATGTTCTGCACAAACTCGATAGCTTGAGAATCGGCGTTGCTTAGTTCGGGTATGATATTGAAAAGCGTCTTGCCGGAGTGTTTTGCAATGGTTCGTCTCGATGAGAATCTACCTGCTGGTAAAGATACCGCTGCTCACATCGAGTTACCTCCTGGCAACCTCTACAGTGATGAGCCACCCTTGGAAACTGACTTTCATCGCAATCAGATCGATCTATTGATTCGCCTATTGAAGTACTGGTGGCAAGAGCGTCAAGACTTTTACATTTCCGGGAACCTGACCGTCTACTACAACAAACAGCAGCTTAAATCAAAAGACTTTCGGGGTCCCGATGTTTTTGTAGTGTTGGGAACTGAAAAGCGAGACCGTCGCAGTTGGGCAATCTGGGAGGAGGGGGGAAAATACCCCAACGTGGTGATTGAACTGCTCTCTAGCTCTACTGCGAGTGTAGACAAAGGGGCAAAAAAAATTCTCTATCAGGACATATGGCGAGTACCAGAATATTACTGGTTTCACCCAGAGACTCTAGAATTTGCTGGGTTTCGGTTAGTGGGTGGCAGCTATACCGCCATTTCACCTATAGAGAGCGATTACCTCGAAGGGGAAACTGCTTTGCAGCGCTTGCCTAGTGAGCAATTGGGGCTAGCACTTGGAATTTATCAGCGGCAGTTACGTTGGTTTACCGCAGAGGGCGACTTGATTCCTTTGCCCGAAGAGGCAGAACATCTGCGGGCTGAACAGGAAAAACTGCGGGCTGAACAGGAAAAACTGCGGGCTGAACAGGAAAGGCAAGCCAGAGAGCGACTGGAGAATTATTTGCGATCGCAAGGAATTGACCCTGCTCAGTTGCCGGAGCCTTAGTTTGGGCAGGCACAAGTCGAAATTAGCTGCTTCTCCAAAGTTTTAAGGATAATGAACTTATCGGGTTCTAAATACCGCCCATGACTCAACGACTTCTAGACACCGAAGAAATTGTCACTGAGCTTGACATCAGCCATCTCGTCATTGAGGACGATACCCCTGTGGACAATTTTCAATCAGAGTTGCAGCAGCGACTACTAGTAGAGCCAATTTACAGTTCTAAGGCACTCCCCTTACCGTTTCTAGCTGCTGCCAATGTTGGATTGTTCTATAAACTTAAGGGCGACCCCATCGTTCCTGATATGTTGCTGAGTTTGGGTGTACAGCGAGCCGCAGACCTATCTGAGCGACGCAACCGTTCCTACTTTGTATGGGAGTTTGGTAAAGTCCCGGAAGTGTGCGTTGAGATCGTCTCCAATATAGAAGGTGATGAGTTGATCCTGAGCAAAAAGTCACAGCAGAAAGGTAAGGTGACTAGCAAAAAGGATATATACGCTCAGATTGGTGTGCCTTACTACGTTGTGTTTGATCCGCTCCGGCAAATTCAAGGCGAGCAAGAGATGAATGGAGCATTGCTGCGCGTGTGGGTGATTTCCCCCCTCGGCTATACAGAGCTAACCCCATCTCAAGGCATTGTCAGAATCGGAGAGTCGATTTGGCTGGAAGGGATTGGGTTAGGGCTGACTCTGTGGGAAGGTCCGTTTGAAGAAGAGATCAACAGGCTATGGTTGCGCTGGTGCGACCAGGAAGGTCAGGTTATTGCCACTGGCTCAGAGGGGCAAGCGCTTGAACGTCAGCGGGCAGAGCAGGAACATCAGCGGGCAGAGCAGGAACGCCAGCGAGCAGAGCAGGAACATCAGCGGGCAGAGCAGGAACGCCAGCGGGCAGAGCAGGAACATCAGCGGGCAGAGCAGGAACGCCAGCGAGCAGAGCAGGAGAGGCAAGCCAAGGAGCGTCTAGAGAACTACTTGCGATCGCAAGGAATTGACCCCGATCAGATTTCTAGTTTGTAAAAGGCGATCGCCATTCTTTTATAGCGGTAGCCATATTGATTAGGACATTTTGGTGGCGCGGCTCCGCCGCGCCACCAAAATGTCCTTGTCCTAACCTAGCTGACTACAGCTATAGCAATCCCATTTGATTTGTGAAAAAGATGATTTGTGAAAGTGCCCGCCCTCCGGGCGGGCACTTTCACAAATCATTTAGGAGCGCTATAGCAGTTTCGATTCAATTAGGGCACCCTATAACGAAGTTCCTTTCTTGAGGAAATTCGGGTTCGGCTGATGACTACAATTCTTGTAATTGAAGACGAAACATTTCTCAGGGAAGAAATTTCTGAACTGCTTGAACTTGAAGGTTTTCAGACCGCCAGCGCTGAGAATGGCTTAGCGGGTGTTCAAGTGGCGAGGGAGCGATTACCGGATTTACTCCCTTCCCGCTGTAAGATTAAGGAAAGAGTAGGGAGTCGTGATGAATCGAACTCAAGCCTTTCGAGACAAGCCTTTTGACACGGATGAATGGCAAAAACTCTATTACCGCAATCAGCGACAATATATCCACCAGCGATTGAATGCAATCAAACTGCTGCAAGAAGGGCAGAGTCGTAGTCAAGTGAGTGAGCAAGTTGGATGCCGCTATGACACGTTGACGAGTTGGATCGACAAATACCTGAACGGAGGACTGAGCGGATTAGTCAGTCCAATTGAGCATCAAAAGCCCAGTCGGTTAAACCCAGAGCAGCAACAGCAACTCAAAGCGATGGTGCTGACGCAGCGACCAAGCGACTACGGGTATGAGCGCAACTTGTGGACGGGTGCGATTCTGTCGCAAGTGATCGCCCAACGCTTCGAGGTGCAGTTGAAAGACTCGCGCATCTATGAATTGCTCTCAGAGTTGGGCTTGTCTTACCAACGGGCGCATCGGGACTACGCCAACGCAAATCTAGAGGCGCAAAAAGAGTGGGTGGAGACAGTAAAAAAACTGCAATCGTCCCAAGCCAGTGAGCGCATCGTCTTTTTCGATGAGTTTGCCGTGATGGATCGCCCCAGTTTGTTCTATGGCTGGGCAGAGCGCAATACTCGTCCAGAAGTCCCAAGTGATGAGCGCACACGCCATAAACTGAACGGGCTACTTTGCGTCGATGCACACAGGGGTGAAGAATTTCTTCGCCTTCGCCCCTAGGCGAAAATAGAAGATGTCTCCGAATATTTAGCAGAGTTATGCCTCGATAGCGTTGAGCTAGGCTACACTCGCCTGTGCATCATGCTCGATAACAACCCGACCCACAAGCTCAAAATGCAGGCACAGCTTGCCACTCATCTGGAGCAGATGGGGTTGGCACAATCGATAGAAGTCGAGTATCTCTACTTGCCCTCCTACTCCCCAAAACTAAACTTAGTCGAATATGTGATTCATCTGCTTCGCTTACGTTTTCTACATCATCTGCCCGTTGGAACAACGCTTGCACAGATTGAGCAGCAGTTGAATCTGTTCCTTGACTCTCATCAATTTCTGTCCCCAGAACAAGTCCAAAACACGCTCAACTTCATCTTCTCACTCGTTCCCTGATCTTCTGGCGGAAAGGGAGTAATTATTTGCGATGTACTGATGGGAGCGGTTTAGGATTAACGCTGGTTCACAAAATCGTCGAGCGGCTCAACGGCACAATCCAGGTTACAAGCGAACCAGGATGGACTCAATTCACAATTCAATTTCTCACTTCTTGAGTACTGAATAACGGGTTGAAACGATTCAAGCTACCCCATTTGAAGGAGGTGCGATCGCCCTTACTTTTCTAATATTACGGCAGAAGAAAGAACCATCACAACTCACTAAAACTTCTGTTATGGATAAGCAAACCAACGATCCAATTAAACAACCCACGCAGCCAGAAGACGTTAGCCCAGAGCAGAAAAAAGAGATTAAGCAAGAGATGCGTGAGGGTGGAAAGCATTTGACTGCTAACCCAGGCGATCGCATTTCAGACGAGCCTGAGAGTATTGAAGAGAAGGCGCAGCAGGTCGCTGTAGATACCGCAGACATCACGGGCGATCACATCACTGTTCCAACTTATTTTGTAGTAGACGAACCAGATGGTGAGCAAAAAGCCCTACATCATGTGAAAGATGCAGACGAAATTTCTGATGTCATTCGACAGGCACGTGTTGATGAAGACGGGAATCGTATTTGGTCATAGGCAATCACAAGTCTAATCGAGACTGATTTGATTTTTGTGTAAGTGCAGAGTGTCCACATTTACACAAGAACGTGAACACACTCTCTAATCGGGGTTACTGTGGTTAGGTTAGTGTCCATTTTTGAATGAAGTGTCTGAATCAGATTTGAAATCTAGTCAGCAACAGTAGGATGTAGAGTAATGCCTCAGAAGCAGAAAGGTAAAGGAAAAGCCCAGCAGCCTCCCCAGCATCAAGAGCAACAGCCTGGAATCGAGGAGAAAATGACTCCCAAGCCTCAGGCCCAAGATTCAAGCTACCAGGGCAGCAACAAACTCAAAAACAAAGTCGCTTTGATTACAGGTGGTGATAGCGGAATTGGACGCGCTATAGCGCTTGCTTTTGCTAAGGAAGGAGCGAAAGTTGCGATCGCCTACTTGAATGAACACGAGGATGCAGAGAAGACAAAACAACAGGTCGAGCAAGAGGGTTCTCAGTGTTTTTCAATGGCGGGCAACATTGGCGACGAGCAGTTTTGCCAGCGGTTAGTTCAGAGAACGGTGGATGAATTTGGGCAGATCGACATTCTGATTAACAATGCTGCTGAACAGCATCCCCAGGACAGCATTGAAAAAATTAGTTCAGAGCAGCTAGAGCGGACTTTTCGCACTAACGTCTTTTCAATGTTTTACCTTACTAAAGCAGCCTTACCTCATCTAAAGGAAGGCAGCTCAATCGTTAACACAACCTCCGTAACGGCTTACAAAGGAAGTCCTCAACTGCTAGATTATTCCTCTACAAAGGGCGCAATTGTTGCATTTACTCGCTCTCTATCTCAAGCATTAGTTGAGAGAAAGGTTCGAGTTAACGCAGTTGCTCCCGGTCCCATTTGGACACCATTAATTCCTGCGACTTTTCCTGAAGAAAAGGTAGAAAGTTTTGGACAACAGGTGCCGATGAAACGCGCTGGACAGCCTGAGGAAGTTGCTCCAAGCTACGTTTTTCTTGCATCAGACGACTCATCCTACATCACCGGGCAGGTAATTCATCCTAATGGCGGCGTTGTGGTCAACGGCTAATTTATCTAAAGCTGCTCACTTTGAAGAACCCCAGGCTTGACGGTACAGCAATTCGGTGAATGCTTCTGCTGAAACGGGGGGACTAAACAAGTAGCCTTGTGCCAAATCACAATCATGTTGACTGAGAAAGTCTAGTTCTGCTTGAGTTTCTACACCCTCCGCAATCACCTGAAGCTGAAGCTGATGAGCCATTTGAATGATAGCAGTTGTGATTGCTCCACTTTTAGCATCCTGACTGATGCTTTCAACAAAGGTACGATCTATTTTTAAGGTGTTGAACGGAAATCTTTGCAGGTAGCTGAGAGAAGAATAACCTGTGCCAAAGTCATCGACAGACACACGAATGCTCAGCGATCGCAACTGCTTTAAGGTTGATATAGCAGAATCAACATCTTGAACCAGAGTACTTTCAGTTAACTCTAAATCTAGTAGGGCAGGGTTAAGCCCAGTCCGTTGGAGGGTACGAGTAATCGCCTCACAGAGCTTAGGCTGACCAAACTGATGCGCCGATAGATTAACCGCAATTTGGAGATTGTCAAATCCTTCAGCCTGCCACAGCTTTGTCTGCTGGCAGGCTGTTTGCAGTACCCATGCTCCAATTGGGACGATCAGTCCCGTAGATTCAGCTAGAGGAATAAACTCGGCGGGCGAGATCATTCCTCGTTGCGGATGTCGCCAGCGCAACAAAGCCTCCGCCCCTGTGATTGCCTTCGTCTTGAGATTAATTTGAGGCTGATAATAAACTTGAAACTCTGAACGCTTTAGCGCGTAGCGCAGGTCTGCCTCAAGAGCAAGCTGGTCAGATGTAATCTTAGTGATGGGCTGGTAAAGCTTGAATTGGCTGTTCCCCTGGCTTTTGGCTTCGTGCATGGCAATATCTGCATGACGAATTAGCGTATCAATGTCACTGCCGTCTTTTGGATAAATCGCAATTCCTAAACAACCCGTTAAAAAAACCGTTCGATCTTGCACCGCAAAAGGTTGACTAATGGCCCATAAAAGATTCTGAGCGACGCGGGCGATCGCAGGCTGAATGTCTTCAACCTCGGACAACTCTGCTCCCATTGTTCCTAAAATGATGGCAAACTCGTCGTCTCCTAACCGAACAACCAGATTTCTGGAGCCAACAAAGGCTTGCAGTCGTTCTGCCATCGTTTTTAGCAAATAGTCTCCCAGTTCATATCCCAATGTACTGTTGACTCGGCGGAACTGGCTGATATCTAGATACAAAACCGGAATAGGTGAATGAGTTTCTTTAAACTCAGCTAATACTTGATGGAAGCGTTCACTTAACAGCAGCCGATTGGGCAAACCCGTCAAGCTGTCATAATAAGCTAATTGGTTGAGGGTTTCAGTCACCTGACTCAGCTCGGATGCATAGCGATGGGAAAAGGCTTCTCGTTTGGCCAGGCGAGTGGCGATCGCAGCTAATAGTTCTGAGCGAGTAAAAGGTTTTGTTAGATAATCATCTGCCCCTAGCTCCATGCCGTAACGCAGATCAGACTTGGTCGCTTTAGCTGTAAGAAAGATAAACGGTACCGTTTCGGTCACAGGATGCTGTCGCAGAGACGCTAACACCTCGTATCCATCCATCTCTGGCATCATTACATCGCATAAAATCAGGTCTGGCGACAATTCTTGAGCAAATTGGACACCTTCAGGGCTAGTTTCTGCGGCAATAACCTCAAAGCCTTCTACTTCAAGCAGTTCGATGATACAGGCGCGAACATCCAGTCCGTCTTCGATGACTAAAATTTTAGGCATGATACTTATCCTGTTCACCTTCCAGTTAATTGGCTCAAAGGAAGGCGAACTGTAAACGTTGTTCCCACTCCCATCTCACTTTGTACCGTAATCTGCCCACAGTGCAAGTCTACACACTGCTTAGCAATAGATAGTCCTAACCCAGTGCCGCTAATCTTGCCGACGTTAGTTGCCCGGTGAAAGGGTTCAAACAGCTTCGATTGGTCCGCTTGAGGAATGCCAATGCCCATATCCTGCACCTTGAAAACAGCTTCTTTCGCCTCAGTTGAAAGTTCAAATCGAACCGTTCCACCTTGCGGTGAATATTTGATTGCGTTGCAGAGCAAGTTACCCAAAATGTGGTGAAGCAATTTTTCATCCATATAAGCATCCATATAAGCTAGTTCGCAGTTTCCCTGACTGATATAGACGATAGAGTGTTGACTGCCCTCATCAGGTTGAAGCTCTTCCACCAAATCCTGGCAGAAACGCTCTAAATTCATAGGTTTAGGATTAAAATCTAGCTTTCCCGCTTCAGCCTGTCCCAACAACAATACATTCTCTAACAGCTGAGTAATCCGCTTAGTAGAGTTTTGAATGCGACGAAAATAAGTTTGTTTTTTTTCTTCACTGCACTGTTGTCCATAGTTTTCCAGAAGGTCAGCAGACAGAATGATGCTGCTAAGGGGGGTACGGAGTTCGTGGGACACCATTGAGATGAAGTTAGATTTGAGCCGATTTAGTTCTCGTTCTCTAAGCAGCGATTTACGAATTTCGCCTTCTGCCTGTTTACGTTGAATAAACAGACCTAATTCCGTTGAGGCAGAAATTAGCTCAATCAGGCGTTGGTCTTCTTCACGCGCTTCAAACATATAGAACACTAAGACTGCTAGCACCTGCTCGTTTGCCACGATTGGGATGCCTAGAGCAGCTTTCAGCCCTGCATTCAGGGCGAGCTTAGCCCGCAAGTAAACATTACTCGTTTCAGCAGAAACATCGCGACACCATTCTGGGTAGCGGGTTGCCCAAACTCGACCAGGAATGCCAACGCCAATTGGAAACGTAAATTCTTGGCTAACTTTCCTAAACTCGGTCAGGTCTGCTACTTTGCTGTACCAGAACGGGCTACATTCAAGTACCGATCGTTTGGTGTCAGGAACCCAGGCTTCTCCGACAGCCCAAGTAGTTGCTTCACAAACTTTTTGTAGCGCGACCTGAAGGGCTGAGTGAAAGTCCTCCGATTCAAGGACTGCCTGAGCCATAGTCTGTAGTAAGTTGGCTTCTTGCTCGGACTGCTTTCGCTGGGTAATGTCTTCTGCAATGCCAGCGTAGCGGTAGACTTCACCGACTTCATTGCGAATTGGGAAGGCGCGATCGCGAATCCAGCGCAAGGTCCGATCAGGACGTACAATTCGATATTCTGCTTCCCACTCCTCTAGCGATCGTTCCTGAAGGAGGCGGAGGATTCGATCGCGGTCTTCTGAGTGAATCGAGTCCTGCCAAGTTTTAGGGTTGGCATAGAGGCTTTCACAGCTACTCCCCCAAATAGACTCAAAGGCGGGGCTAACGTAGATCAGTTGGCTATGGTTTGCGCTAGCTATCCAGAATACTTCACCAATATTCTCAGCTAGCTGGCGCAACTGCTCTTCGCTTTGACGCAGGGCTAACTCTACCTGCTTCAGAACGCTGATATCCCGGCAGATTGTCAAAACAGACTCAACCTTGCCTTGACAATTAAATTCTGGTACCAAACGGGACTGGTAGCGTTTGATGCCAAGTGGCGTGGAAAACTCAAATTCAATAGTTTTAGATAGCCCTGTTGAGAAGACTTCCTTCAAGGCGATTTCCCACATTTCTACAGTCTCTTGTGAACCCCATATTTCTTGATTAGTTCGACCAATCAGATGGTCGGGTGGGAATCCGGTTGTCCGAGCGATCGCTGGATTGACGTAGATGTGGCTCAGGTTTTGGTCGAAGCGGGCAATTACATCGGGAGAATGTTCAACCAACGCTCTAAATTCTTGCTCTCGCCGATGTAGCTCGATTTTGGTTTGCTTGCGCTCCTCGCTTGCTCGCAGGGCCGCTTCGGTTTGGGTAACGCGGTCTAACTGATTGTGTAATTCTGTCTGGTAAAGGGCGATCGCCACGTAGTTTGCAGTTAGCTTGACTAGATCTAATTCTGCTGTTGTCCAGATACGCGGGCGATCGCACTGATAAAGACTGAGTTCGCCTAGATAAGACTGATGGCAGATCAGCGGTGCAATGATAGCCGTGTATGCTCCGCTGGTTTGAAGCAATTGCTGAATCTCACGAGAGGAAGGGGAGAGGCGATCGCAGATCGCCAGGTCACCCTGAGTAAGCTGTGCCCGAAAATAACTTTGCAGGGAGGGATTGTGAGTAAAAGGATTCGATTTTGTAGTTGTTTGGCTAATTGAGCAACTGTTCAGTTCGCTTTGCTGCGCTTCCTGACCACCGAGTTTTGTAAGTAGGCAACAGCTTACTTCCAGAGTAAGGTGCAGGTTATTTATCGTGATTTGCAGTGCTTCATCTGTTTCGATTGAGCCTTGAAGAGCCTGAAAAATAGACTGATGAATCGCCGTATTTTGAATCATAGTCAAGAACAAGGTGGGAAATTGCCTTTTTGAGACAGATGAGGAGAAGTTGAATTCTCTTTTGAAAGACTGCACTGCTTATTAAACAAGTATCTATTAAACGTCTGAGCCTGGAGCAATCCGAGCAAGGGTAGTCTTGGTGCGTCGTTTAAAGCTTACCCAGTTACTTCAGAGGGAATATAGTTAGCCAGCTCAAGTGACCCTACGAATCGAACCGTTTGCTAAGTTCCGAATCCAGTCTAATCTCTTACGCTCTGGAGATATGGCGCTACGCGTCCTAACGTGAAGACGTGGCGCTATATCGCGGCGTACTGTCGAAAAGGTGTCAGAGGCATCTTGGTTTTATCAACGAAAATGTACTAACTTTTATAAAGTTCCTTAACTGATTCTGAGTCCCTTATGAGTCTAGATATCCCTGAGTCTATCAAGCCCTGGCTTAACTTTGTTCACCCTGTAATTATGTGGGTGTTGCTGGCGATCGCCATCTATGCCCTCTACTTAGGCGTTCAAATCCGTCGCACCCGCAGTGCTGAAGGCGACACCAAAAGAGAACTGATTAAAGGCAAATTTAACATCAAGCATTACCAGATCGGTTCTGCTTTGCTTGCCTTCATGGTAATTGGCACGATTGGCGGTATGGCAGTGACCTATATCAACAATGGAAAGCTGTTTTTTGGCCCGCATTTGTTGGTTGGTTTGGGAATGACGGGTTTGGTCGCAACCTCTGCCTCGCTTTCTCCTTTTATGCAGAAGGGACAGAATTGGGCGCGTTATACTCACATCTTGCTAAACGTCGGGCTGTTGGGTTTATTTGGTTGGCAGGCGATCACTGGAATGCAGATCGTCCAGCGGATTTTGGAAAATATGTCTAAGTGAAGCAGTCTCAACACTCATCTGCTCGTTTTGCTTACTACCAAGCTTGGAGTTTAACAACCAAAGAAAAGCTTTTGGCAGTACGGGTTGTTTCGTTTTCAAGCTTTGCCTAGCCTAGAGATGCAGTTCTGGAGGCTCTACCTTCGTTCACAGGAGGAGGTAGAGCCTCTAAAATTGCGTTTCTCATTGAAAGAAGGTAAGGAATCTTTCTTCTTTAAAGTAATCGAGACTTACCCAAGCAGAATGTGAATCCAGCGATTTCCACCTTGACAAGGGCTTAAGTCCCCTGTTCTAGAGGTACGTAAGTCCTATTAAGAATCAGGAATTTGGGCAGGTTGAGTCAGGGCTGTACCAATCAAGCAGGCTCCTGAGAAGCTAGTGCCACTGAGGTTGGTTCCTTCCAAGTCAGCACAAAGTAAGTTTGCTTCAGTTAAGTCAGCACCAGCCAGGTTTGCCCCACGCAAGTCGGCTTCTTCTAGGTTGGCAGCACTCAAGTTTGCGCCGCGCAAATCAGTCTGGTTAAGATTTGCCCCTTGAAGGTTAGCGTTACTCAGGTTTGCGCCCCGTAAGTCGGCACTCCGCAGGTCAACACCCTGAAGATTAACGCCCATCAGGTTGGCACCACTGAGAAAGGCTCCGGCAAAGGTCGTTCGAGCTAGCCGAGCCTGCATCAGATTACTGCCGCGCAGATTACTGCCCCGCAGGTCGGCTTCGGTCAGATCAGCCTGCATCAGGTTGGCACCCAGCAGATTTGCTCGAAGATCAGATCCGGCTAGTTTAGCGCCAACTAGGTTTGCCCCATCGAGTCGCCCGCCTCTAAGTTTGGCGTTACTGAGGTCGGCACCTACAAGATTAGCGCCCGCCAAGTTGATTCCGCTAAGGTCAGCCTGGGTCAGGTCTTCATCTTCCAGGTCAACCCCTGCTAGCTGTTTGAGTTTTCCGATACGAATCGCTTCAATATCCATTGCTATTTACACATCACTATTCACATAGATTGAACTTGTAGGGTACTGACGCGGATCGATTAGCAATTACTTGCTGAATTCAAGGGAGGCATCCTGTTCTGCTTCGCTGAGGCTATATAAGTCAAGCAGATTTTCTTCAGAGTGGGAATCTAGCATCCACAGTCCGGCGGCGATCTTGGGTAGAGAAACAGGTAAGTCTATGCCTTGTTGAAGTCCGCTGACTAGAAGCTGTAGAGCTTCCACGATTTTGGGGTCCCAGCGATCGCCCTGCTGCGCCTGACACTCGCTCAGGGACTTCGACAAGCCATCTGAACCATCCTCTGCTCGAAACCGTGCTAGATGCTGCTGAAATTCTGCGACCAGTCCCAGAATTCTGGATTCTACTGGAATTTCGTCTCCGGATAATCCAGCGGGTTGACCTGAGCCATTCCACCACTCGGTTTGGTGGGTAATGATGGTAGCGATCGCCCTCAACCGCTGCATCTTTCTTAACACCTGCGTTCCTGGCACTAGCGGGCAGCTAAGCGGAATGCCAGGAGCATCGTCATCGTAGTGAACCGTTCCGGGTGCCAGGTCGCTTTCAAAGGTTTGCAAAAAAGCCATGCGATGCAGCAGTCCGGCTAGACGTAGACGGTGCAGTTGCCAGGCCGGAAGGTCTAGCAGTTGGCCCATAACTTCCGCTAGCGTCGCCACTTCCGCCGCCGCCATAGGATTGGTCACGTCTGACTGGTCGATTAGCTGCGCGACTCGCAAATAGGCTTGCAGTTCATTAGAAACCAGGTTGTTGTCTAGCCCTTGTTGAGTATTTGAAGCGTAGCTAGCAGGCTGTGTTAGGCTATGTTGGCTAGTTTGCAGGTAGTCCACAACCCGAAACACGATCTCACCCAGGTTGTCAACCGAAGGCTGATTGCAACGGGCTTCGTGGCTTTGAGTCAGGGTCGCGATCGCCCTAACTTGAGCAGCCAAAGATTGCTGTAGTTCTGGGTCGTAACGGTGAATGTGGGCGATCGCCAGCTCTGTCGTTTCCAACACTAAGCCTGGCTCAAACGTCCAAAATCCATAAAATTTACGCTCCAGGTCCTGGTGAGGCACTCCGGCCGCACCGTAGTCCGCCTCAGATAATTCTTGGCACAGCACCATCGCCGTGTAGCTAGGCGACAAAATAATTAAATGCCACTCCTGCGCCACCGGATCGGTTTCTGCCAGGTTGACCAGCGCCACATTTGACCGCTGGCTCGTCGGATGCTCTGCAAAACCTGTGCCTGCTGCCGCCATAATTACAATCTGGCTGGCTTGTTCAGCAATTTGACCGTAGCGATCGGCCTCTTCTAGATACCACTTTCCCTGCTGGAATGCTGTAATTACAACGGGTGCAGAATTAGAATCTAAGATGGCATCTTCCAGAGCATGACAGAGCGCCACCAGCGTATTCTTGTAATACACGCCAAAGTTGAGCGGTCTTTTTCCAGGTTGTCCAGCTTGATGGGCTGATCCTAGCTTTTGTAAAATTGAGCCTTCTAACATACCAGCAATTAAATTAGGGATTTACAGCAATCTCGAAATTTTCAACTTATGACACAGTGGCTAGCGGTCGATCTAAAGGGGCGATCGGAGCGCTCAGCGCCTCTTCCAGGTCAGCAGCTCCCAGCCGCTCTTCCAAAATCTTCATGACTTCTCGCCCAAAATCGTCAGGGTTGCTTCGCCATGCCTGTAGACACACTTCTCCAAAAAATGAGCCGAGCGGTTCTGGGTTCCAGAGTAGCTTTTTGGCTACCCAGGGCAAATGAATTGCCAGAGGGTCGTAGCCTTTTTTGAGAATGTCATGTTTGAAGGCATAGTCCTCCAGATGGGTGTGAGGCTGTAGTCCGATGAAGAAAATGGCGGGTTCTACTTTATCTACTCCAAAAATGCGCTCCAGTTCACGGTGATAGGCGATCGTTTGCCGGATTGTGTCAAACGTTTCGTCAATTACGTTGAACGAGTAGTTGACCGAAACCAAATCGTTGAACCCGGCCGCTTTCAAGTCACGGCAGTTTTGCAATACGGTTCTCAGGTTATAGCCCATCCGCATCTTCCGCACAAGTTCCTGGGAGCCGCTAGTGATGCCGATTTCAAAGTAGTTCATGCCTGTCTTTGCCATCAGGTTACACAGTTTCGGGGTTAAGTTGTCTGCCCGAATGTAAGCCGCCCAATGAATATCAGTCATCCCAGCATCCAGAATTTTTTGCAGTAGCTCAACCGCATCATCCATAAATCGCCGCGCTGGGATGAACTGAGCATCGGTAAACCAGAAATTTCGCACCCCTCGGTCATAAAGCTGGCGCATTTCTCGTACCACCTCATCGGCAGGATTAATCCGCACCTGCTTGCCTTCGACGACGGTATAAACGCAGTAGCAGCAGTTGTGGGGACAGCCGCGCTTAGTTTGTACGCCAACGTAAAAGTCGCTCTCTTGCAGATAGTATTCAAACTCCGTCCAGATTTTAGCAATGTAGTCGTAGTTGCAGGCGGTTTTCTCAATTGGGTCGGGCTGCTCGTGAACCATTCGTTCGCGGGGAGTTGTCTCACCGACGATGTAGCAGCGCTGGTCGGAAAAGTCTTTGTGCTGCAAGAGTCGCTCTAGCAGTACCTCTCCTTCACCTACTGAGATGATTGAGCCTTTTGGCAAAGCGGAGCCTAACTGCTCGTAGAAAACACTAACGGCTCCACCCCCCACTATTAACCGCACATCCCTGCGATGTTTTCTAGCTTGTCTGAGTCCGCGTTTAATCAGGTTTGAGTTACGTTGAAGCTCTACCAAATAGGAAGTCGCCATTCGCAGCCCACCGATCGCCCCTCGTAATTTGAGCAGCGGATTACGAGCATAGTAAAACTCGAAGGCATTTTGCAGTGGATTTCCGCCTCGACCACCGACCGGAGCATAAATCTGAATATCTCGCCAGGAGAATACCAGCAGCGTTGGTTGAAACTCATCAATGCAGGCATCCAGGGCGGAGTTGAAGTCTAGAGGGGGCACGGTGCCCAAGTCAAAAATTCGCTGTTCAACTGTAGGGAACAGCTTGTGAACATGGTCAGCCAGGTAAACTACACCAATCGGAAAAATTGGATTACACGGTAGCCGCACATACAGAATCCGGTCTTCTGACGAGGCTTGGCTTAGCGGTAGCTTTTGCGGTTGCAGATTCATTAGTAGTCTAGGGAGCTATCGACATTAAACGGAAAAGAATGTTCTGAGAACTTGATTGAAGTGAATCTGAAAAATTTTGTGATGGGGCGATCGCCCCCGCTTCACGACTAGAGCTTGTTTTGATAGGTTTCTGAAAACTGATTTATATAACTTCACGATACCATTGACTTCCGAAGGCTGCATGATGCTGAAAAATAATTCCAAAGTGGAGTATGCTCGTCCTCAGGAACAAATTGCGCGACTCAGGCAGGAATCGGATGAATCTTCTGCCTTTAAATAGCTCACTCACGTCTGAGTCGGAAGAATAACCGAAAATCGCTTGGGATCAGCTTAAATAAGCGCTTTAGCTGCTTAACCTGAACCCGATTTGTAGGAGAAATCAGGCACTGAGGGTTGGTAGTCGGGTTTACAGCTAGCAGGGATCGCGGAATGTTAATGTTCCGGTACGACCCTTATTTTTGGTGCAAAGCTCCTCCCACAGTTATGGCACAAATTTTTGATCCCTTACCTTCCGACAGTTCAGACCAAATTCTTTGCTGCTACGTCAATGCAACCAGTAAGATTCAGATCGTCCGCGTAACCAATATTGCCAACTGGTATTTTGAGCGGGTGGTGTTTCCTGGGCATCGCTTGGTATTTGAGTCCTTACCTCAAGCCTGTTTAGAAATTCACACAGGCATGATGGCTAGCGCAATTTTGTCTGACCGAATCCCGTGCGATCGCCTCCAAGTTGAAGAAGAATCAGATGGGGAAGCGGTTCCAGCAGAGCCAGAAGCGATCGATAACTCGACAATCGAAGAGCCTTTAGCAAAAGTTACCTGTTAATTACCTTCACATAGTTTGATCGCACCCCAAAAGCCATCAAGCCCAATATGGCAGTTTTAAGATGGCATTATCTAAAGGCAAAGCAGTAAAGTTCTGCCCAAATGAGTGTGTTCTTACGGTCTGTCTGTTCAAGATCATCAGCTATAAAAGGCAAGCAGAAATATCTTTTTTAGATGTGTGAGGCATCAGCGGTAGGAGTGCCTCTCTACTTTGAAGCTCGTGTCTGATCCAAGTAGGAACCGCTATAAGATGGTGTGGAAGTGCTATCTCCTAAGACCGTCTTTTGAATCTTCCTTCCTTTCTCTGGTTGTGGCGCATTGCTGCTTGGTCAATGGGTTTGTCCCTGTTGGCGTATGTACTCCTGGCAGCAACCGGAATCTGGCTTTTCTACAATCGTCAACAGCGTCAGGGACGACCTAAGTGGCTACGTCCTTTCCATTACGGCGTAGGAGGGACAATGGTTGTGATGGTTGTGCTGTTGCTGGCGATCGGCTTGGTTGGCACAGTCGGTTACTACGGTAACTTAGGGCATTCTGTCCATTTACCAGTTGGACTGACTGTCGTTGCGTTAACCTTACTTTCAGCCTGGAGCGCAACTCAAATCAACCCCAAACGCCCCTGGGCACGTCCACTTCATGTCGGCACCAATATTACTCTCCTACTTGGGTTCATCGCTGTTTCGCTGACGGGTTGGAGTGTTGTGCAAAAATATTTGCCTTAGCGCAATTTCAAATTATGAAGGGCGAGAGACTTGCGTATCCCGCCCCTTTTGGTTGCTTAATGTCAGTTATGGCTGTAACCGTATAGGTTGAGGACAAAGTGATAGGACACAGCCCCGCCGCCCTGTCCTAACCTGAATGATTAGCACTATGCTTGCGGCGAAAGTGTTTTAGCACTCCGGCCATTTCTAAAACAACCTTGACCTGTGGGTTAACCCCGCGCAGCGTCATCCGAGCATGACGCGCCCTGGACTTGATCAATCCTTCAAGCAGAACGTTGGCACTGGCTGGTTCAATAAACTGAGTTTGAGTCAAATCAAGCACGATGGCAATTCCTTCCTGAATCTTTTCCTCTAGGTCTTTGGCAAGAGAAGGAGCCGTCCAAACATCAACTCGTTTCGGTACACGAACTGTAACTAATGCATAGGTAGAGGGCATAGGAGGAAATAGATAATGAGGTTAGATAATTCGATATAACTAGATAGACAGCTAATCCTACATCGGTGAGATTCTGTCTTTCTTTGCTGTGTGAAGTAAGGCGTTTGGGTGAAAATACCAGTTTGCTAACGCTAGCCATTCTGTAAATTTGCTTGTTGATGCGAAGTGTAACTTGTCAACCAGGAAGCAGGAGTTTCCAAATTGGCTCTACTAAGCTGGAGCCTGGCAACGAGTAAGTTTGGTAATGAACGAATGTTCTTATTGCATCGCGTTTCCTATGAATCAGCCTCAAATTAATCCGCTCGATCCGCTTCAAATTGGCAATCCTCAGCCAGAAATTGAGCAACAGCTAAAAATTGAACAACAGCCAGAAACTGAGCAACAGTCAGAAACTGAGCAACAGCCAGAAACTGAGCAACAGTCAGACCTGGTGCTGAAAATTTCGCCATTAATTCGGCTGACGCTATTGTTGCTCTATCTGGCACTGACCCTACCACTACCGTTTTTAGCTCAGATGACAGCGGCTCCTGTGCCGCCTCAACTGCTAGCTGTGGGACTAGTGTTAGGCTGGCTAGGGCTATATGCGGCTTTGAGTGAGCGTGTAATTTTAACGGCTCAAGGGTTGCGAGTTGCCTACCCTGCATGGGTGCCGGACTTTTGGCGGAAGGGGTGGTCTTTACCCTGGTCAGAGGTGAAGGCATTGAAGCCCCGCTCTACGGGACAAGGTGGATTGGTTTATTATTTCTTGAGCCAGTCTGGGGAAGCGTATTTGCTTCCTATGCGAGTGGCTGGGTTTGCTAAACTAGTTGACCGGGTGCAGGATGAAACGGGGATTGATACGACGGATGTTCGGCCACTGTCTCAGCCCTGGATGTACTTGATCTTGCTAGCATTTACGCTACTTTTGCTGGTGGTCGATGGTTGGACAATCTGGACTGCATTGCTTCAAGGAAACTTAATTTAATTGCAGTCAATACAGATGTCTAGCTTAGCCCGTTCGGAATCTATTCACCTGCGCCTACAGCAAGTCAGTCTGATAGCTGGAGTAGGTTCACACTATCTTCTACAAGATGTCTCTTGTGATGTTTTTCGGGGCGATCGCATTGCCATAATCGGCCCGTCTGGGGCAGGCAAAACTTCTTTGCTAAAGCTGCTTAATCGGTTAAGCGAAGTCACGCAGGGGCAAATTTATTTTGGCGATCGCGAAATTCGACAAATTCCCGTGTTGCAGTTGCGGCAGCAGATTACGCTGGTGCTGCAAGAGTCCAGACTGCTGGGAATGACTGTGCGAGAGGCGCTGGTGTATCCGCTACGGCTGCGGGGCACAGAGCGATCGCTAGTGCAGCAGCGGCTTGAGGACTGGACTGAGCGTCTACACATTCCTCTAGAATGGCTAGACCGAGCGGAGCTACAGCTTTCGGTTGGGCAACGACAGTTAGTGGCGATCGCCCGGGCGCTAATCGTTCAGCCTGAAGTATTGCTGTTAGACGAGCCAACTTCTGCCCTGGATGCGGGTCGGGCGGCTCATGTGGTCAGGGTTCTGGCAAACTGGGCTGAGTCCAGTCAAACGAGCATTTTAATGGTGAACCATCAGCTAGAGTTGGCTGAGCAGTTTTGTAATCGAGTCCTGTACCTGCACAAAGGCAAGCTGACTGACGACCTGAGCGTTGCAAAAGTAAACTGGGAGCATCTAAAACAAACTTTGATCAAGGCAGAGGCTGAAATCGCTCAAGAGTGGGAATAGCAGCTTGTTTAGCGAGTTTCCACAACTTTAGACAAAGGGCGCATAGCGCTTCTTGAGACGGAATGGCGATCGCCCGCTGTTCCATTAGGAGCGACCACCTCGACATTAAACCGATAGCCTACGTTGCGAACTGTTTGGATCAAGTTGGGCTGTCTGGGATCGACTTCAATCTTTTTGCGAAGGGAAAGGACGTGAGTATCAACCGTGCGGTGGTTGTCGATGGCATCGGGCCAAGCCTTACGCAGCAATTCTGAGCGGCTGAGCGGCAAGCCTCCTGCTTGAGCTAGAACATAAAGCAAGCTGAATTCTTGAGGGGTAAGGTCAATCAGCTCATCCTTGAAGCGAACTCGACGCTGAATCAGGTCTATCTTCAGGTCGCCATAGTCGAGTAAAACTGGAGCAACCGTAGTGCGGCTGCGGCGCGTCAGGGCCTCGACCCTGGCTAGAAACTCCTGCATTCCAAACGGCTTAGTCAGGTAGTCATCAGCGCCCGCCCGCAGCCCGTTAACAATATCTGCCTCAGTATTTCGGGCAGACAGCATTAGGATCAGGGATTGCTGCTGCTGGAGCCAGCGGCAAAATTCTAGCCCATCGCCATCGGGCAACTCAGAGTCTAGAATCACCAGCGTTGGTTGGCGATTGTGAAACACCTCTCTGGCTTGATGGATATCAGCCGATTGATGAACCCAATAGCCTACCTGCTGCAAGTGCCAGCCGAGCAGCGATCGCAAATGAGGATTTCCCTCAACAATTTGGATACAAACAGATCCCACAATGCCAGCTTTCCTCGGAGTCAGCGGATTTAAGGTTATCAGAGCAACTGTCAAGGTTTTGTAACTGCTGCTACCCTAGCCGTCACTGTATCTCCGGACTACTGTGCTCCGTAGCTTAAGATTGTGAATTTAATAAATCCGCAAATTGTACGGGCGGGTTTAGCAGAGCAATCGGCACTGTGCCATGAATTTGACGGCAAAACCCGCCCCTACTCAATCTCGATCTTATTTAATTCCCACTCCTTAGTATTTGTGCGGCGAAAGTCAATCACCGTTTGGGTATACTCCAATCGAAGGAAGCTCGATAGAAACACCTGAAGTTAGAATGTTGCTAGAGCAAACTCTATCAAACTCACTCAATCTGCATTTTACTGGCGATCGCTCCCCTAAGACCCATTCCTACTAACCAATAGGGCACCCCTACCAACCCACAAGCAATCCGCAAGTCTTCTTCACCCAGTTTGCAAAACTCTAGCTAGTCAGCAGTTGCTTGTTTATAATTGCCCCTTTACGATACATTCAAAAGGCTAAGATAGCGTTTGCGTCTTGGCTCCCCAAGTTATCGCTCAAACTTACCTCAGTAATTTGTCCAAACAGGTTCTGTGCTTACAAGGTAGAAGAATTCTCACACCAATTATGCTTCGAGACACTCAAACTATTCGCTACTACCAAAGAATTACAGACGCTCTAGCCGAACAGTGGAACCGGGGTTATCGGTTTGATGACCTTCGGCTTTACCTGGATGGCTACCTGGCTGCCCTGCGTCATACTAACGCCATTGAGCCTTACCTAATTCATCGTTTAGAGGAAGAAGCTACCCGCTATTTATACGATCCTTCCAATTTTGCGGTTCCAGAATCAGAGCCAGATTATTACTAGAAAGTCTAGCTTTTTGAAATTCACAAAGGTAAAGCGGGAGTGTAGTAGCGCTGCACTCCCGCTTTACCTTTGTGGTACAGCCGTTCAGGTTAAGACAAGCGGGGTTTGTCTCCGCTCAAACCTACAGCTTGAGGGGATTGTAAAGTAGTGAAAACAAACGGTAACTTTTAAGTATTTCTTTTACGGATTTTCTAAATATCAGCGCATAATTTGATTACAGCTTCGTGAAAGCTTCGCGGCATAAAATTCGACCGTAGCCTTAAGGAATTTTCAAGCAATTCTCTTAAAGAGATAGACTCCTTAAAATGGACTCCCTGCAAACAAACTTTTTCTCCGTAGGAGCGATGACAAAATCGTTCGTACCAACAAGCAAGTAGTCCATTTAAGGACTTACAGAGGGGTGTGGAAGTGAGGAAATTCAGAATCAACCGAGTTTAGGAAAGCGGTAAACCTTTGGGTTTGGAGAGTGCTGGATAGGCTACGTATCAGCGTTCCAAGAAACCGTTGAAAGTAATTTTTTGTCCTTCTAATCCATTCAATTGGAGTTGAAAGATGAGTAAGACAATCGTTAATTTAACTTTGCCTGTAGTCATAGAAGAAGCTGAGGATGTACTTGATTCTTACCCTTATCATCCTTACCAGCAGGCATTTTCAATTCCTGATTTACGTAAGAAGCTGATTTCCTATGTGCTGTGCCGGGTACCCGGAGTGTATGCGGTCGTGGAGGAGGATGATCGAGCAGCGGTGAATCCTAAGTCTTTGTGCAATTCTTTAGAGCAGCGAATTCAGATTGAAAACTTGATTCGCCAGGGAATTGAGCATATTCTTCGGGAGAATATAGATTGGGTCGATCGCCACATCCCTCAAGAGACGAATCCTGCCTTTGCCCCGTCTAATTGGTTTGGTTGAGGTTTTGTTAAACCAATTGTAGATTTATTACAGAACAACCTGCTTGCACGGGGATTGCGACTAGTGCAGTTCGGTTTTGAGGGTACACCTAGCCAGTGCATACCGTTATTGTCGTAACAGAGGACAACATGACGCATTTGTGTGTTCTTAGCGACTATCTGGGTGAGTCAGGTGTATAAGTGGTATTTGCCAACTCTGGGTGAGATTTTAGCGGTGAGCGAGTCTGCTCAAGCCGCTGAACGGTCTGGTTCTGAGGCACAGCGACGGGTTAGAGCAGAACGAGAGTGGTGTGGGGCGATCGCCGCTCTCAATTCTCTGTTGCAATCAAGACCTGTAGCTGCTTCTGATGGTCTGCCTGTTGCTGCAAATGCAGAGGGGGGCAGTCTATCCCTGCGGGAAACGCAGGGTTTAGTGCTATCAGGGCCGCTGCCTGTACTAGACCAGCCCGACCTAGTTTCGAGTTTCTCAACCTGGACATTTACTACTGAGCCGATGGGCGCTCTCAACCTGATGCCGTTTCAGTTGCTTCCGGCGGCTGGCAAAGTGTCTCAGTCTTACTCTACCTCTTCGGCGCTGCCTTTGTTGCCCAACGATCCGCTGGCGGCAGAGCAGTTTTGCCTGGTGATGGTTCCTGAGTTTTGCCTGGTGATGGTGTTGGGTGAAGACGTAGAGGCAAAGCCAGCTTTCTTGTTTTCGTTTGAACCTGAGGTGGTTTGGCAAGCCTGGCGATCGCTCCAGTCTCGTTTGCTGCTAACCAACCCTCAATCCTTTGAGCATCTGAATGCATTCGTTAAGCAGTTTTCACCCAAACCGCCAAATTACCGATTGGTTATGCGGTTTAGCCAAATCATGTTGGCAAATTTGCCAGAGCCGATAGATTGGGAAGTTGGGGGCGACCGCCCTCATACTCCAATTCGGCAGGTTTCCTACACAGCTTCTGCGGCTCGCTCGGCTTCTGTGGCTCATCTGGCTCAATCGTCCCGAAAGCAGGAAGATCCTCTGACCGTTGAGCCACGAGACGACCAACATTCGCTACCCCAACCTAACCCGCCACTTAAAATCCCGACGAAGGGGCGGCTGTACGATTCCTCCCTGGAAAAGCTAGCTCAAACGAAACTTGGCTCAGACGCAGAACTGTTACAGGCGATCGCCCACGAAGTTCGCACCCCGCTAACCACTATTCGTACCCTGACACGGCTGCTGCTAAAGCGAAAAGACCTCAGCCCAGATGCGATTAAGCGGTTAGAAATTATCGACCGAGAATGTACGGAGCAAATCGATCGCTTTAGTTTAATTTTCCGGGCAGTCGAGTTAGAAACAGCTGCCGTCAAACATCCGCTTAGCCCGCTTGCCGCAATTTCTCTAGCACAGGTGTTTCAGCAGAACGTTCCCCGCTGGCAAAAGCAGGCGAGTCAGCGAGGCTTGACCTTAGAAATCACCTTGCCGCACAAATTGCCGCTGGTGGTCAGCGACCCAACGATGCTAAATCAGGTGCTAACTGGACTGATGGATCAAATCACTCACAGCCTGCCGCCCGGTAGCCATATTCAAGTGCAAGTGATGTTGGCAGGGCATCAGCTTAAGCTACAGCTCCAGTCTCAGCTAAAGGATGAGGTAGAAGCTGTCAGCGAAAAAGGTGCAAGAAAAGTGGCGAAATCGAGCTTTGCGACCGGGCTTAAATCAGTCGGTCGATTACTTATGTTTCAGCCAGAAACAGGCAGTCTTAGCTTGAATATGTCAGTTACCAAGAACCTGTTTCAAGCCTTAGGCGGCAAGCTAATCGTGAGACAGCGCCCTGAGCAAGGAGAGATATTGACGATTTTTCTGCCTCTGGAAACCAGAAAGTTGGAAGAATAGTATGGCGCTAAGGATCATGGATATTAATTCGCAATCCTAATCATTCAGGTCAGGGGATAGCTATATCCTTTTGGCTAGCAGGCACCAGAGCGGCGCGAGAATAGAACCTGAACCGTCTTGCAGATGATTACCAAATCATACACAGGATTCCAGCGGCTTTGATAGCGCAGATCCAAATCTACAATGCGCTCAAAGTCTTTGATTGCAGAACGACCACTGACCTGCCATTCGCCCGTCAATCCGGGTTTGACGTTGAGACGCTGCCAGTGGCGATCGCCATAATGCTTCACCTCATCGGGGGTGGGAGGACGAGTTCCAACCAGGCTCATTTCCCCAACTAGAACGTTCCAAAACTGAGGCAGTTCATCCAGGCTAGTCTTTCGCAAAAACCTTCCAACTCTGGTTACTCTGGGGTCTTGCTCGTTCTTGAAAATTAGCCCCTTAGCTTCGTTGGGAATTTGCGACTTCAGCAGATCGGCACTGGGCACCATTGAGCGAAACTTGCGGATTTTGAAGCGGCATCCCTGCAAGCCAAAGCGCTCTTGCTCATAGAAAATGGCACCGGGGCTGTCTAACCTAATGGCGATCGCAATAGGAACAAAGACTACAGCCAAAATCAACAAGCCCACCAGGCTACCTACAATATCAAGCAGCCGCTTAAAAGTAGAATAGGCAGACGGATGGACTCCTAACTGAGCGGAAGGTGCTAAAGAATCTGAGAGAACTGCCCCTGAGACTGTGTATTGGGTCATTTTTAACCTTCCTGCAAACTTCAACCTTCCCGCAAGCAATGCCCGCGAATAATGACCGCTTAGAGACGCGACTGTGTAAATACTTAAAGAAGTTACCCAAAGAATATAGTCTGCACTCCAGAGCAGGGGAGAGGGTGATACCAAGTCTTTGCAGAAACTTTGTTATTGAGAACGAGATGGCGGATCTTTGTGAAGTTTGTGTAAAGTCGTAGAAGTCTAGCGGTATCGCCTGATGCAGCTAGAAGCCTCGTGCTTTTGGCAAGAAGTCTTCTACCCTATTAGATGAAGCGTTCTTGATTTTCAAGCTTTTTCACACTGGACTAACCTCATGGCTGAACCTACTTCTCCTCAGTTTTCGGCAGATTCACCAGAGCAAACTCAGGATAGCTCCCTTAACGGATCAGACTTGTCCTCGGAGGTGGCGACCCCCGCTGCTGCAAACCGCAATAGCAAAACTCGTCAGCTTTTGGGCATGAAGGGTGCAGAGATCGGAGAGACTTCAATTTGGAAAATCCGGCTGCAACTGATGAAGCCGATCACCTGGATTCCGCTGATTTGGGGCGTAGTCTGCGGGGCTGCCTCGTCGGGTAGCTATACCTGGACGCTGGAAAATGTGCTGTTGGCTGCTGCCTGTATGCTGCTGTCTGGGCCACTGCTGACAGGTTATACCCAAACGCTGAATGATTTTTACGATCGCGACCTGGATGCGATTAATGAGCCTTATCGTCCAATTCCTTCTGGCGCGATTTCTGTACCCCAGGTAGTGGCGCAAATTCTTGTGCTGTTGGGAGCGGGTCTTGGCGTTGCTTACCTGCTAGACGTGTGGGCGGGGCATGAATTTCCTACAATTGCAGGGTTGGCGCTGGGTGGCTCTTTTTTGTCCTACATTTATTCGGCTCCGCCGCTAAAGCTAAAGAAAAATGGCTGGCTGGGTAATTATGCGCTGGGGGCTAGCTACATTGCGTTGCCCTGGTGGGCGGGTCATGCCCTGTTTGGTGACTTAAACCCAACGATTGTAGTGCTGACGCTGTTTTATAGTCTGGCGGGGTTGGGAATTGCTATTGTGAACGATTTTAAGAGCGTGGAGGGCGATCGCCAACTCGGTCTTAAATCTCTCCCTGTCATGTTTGGCATCAGTACAGCAGCTTGGATTTGCGTTCTGATGATCGACGTGTTTCAGGCTGGAGTTGCAGCTTACCTGATTAACATTCATCAAAATCTCTATGCCATCATCTTGATTTTGCTGATTATTCCGCAAATTACGTTTCAGGATATGTATTTCTTGCGGAATCCTCTAGAAAACGACGTAAAGTATCAAGCCAGCGCACAGCCGTTTCTGGTTTTTGGGATGCTAGTCACGGCTCTAGCTCTGGGTCACGCAGGGGTTTAGGGTGGTCTGGGTGCAATTCATACCCCGCAACTCAAGTCAAACTCGCTTGTGAATTCACGCTTTAGCCCTTAGACTTTAGACCGACCAAATCTAATTTCAGGGTTTTTCATAAGCGAATCTGATTTTGACCATCTGGGTGAATTCATTCTGTTGATGCACTAGACTTGACGATAAATTCATCCGGAAGAACAAAGGGATTATGCTGTAGCTCAGGAAGGGCGATCGCTCTTACCCCAAAGCAGCAGCTTAGGTTGAACTGGATACATTGGGGTGTAAATTTCTCCCAAGCCCTAAGATGGACAGCAGCGGCTTGGCTTGTGATGGTGCGAGAGGAACTGAAGTGACAGATTTTATTTCCAAGCTCAAAGCCATGTCGGCTAAGTTCAGCAATTCTGACTCGACTCAATCTAGTAGGGTGTCCGGCAACTCCGGCAGTTCGCGTCAAAATACTTCTGCTAAAAGAGTCAGGCGGCGCTCAAAATCTCCTGCCGCCCCATTTTTTGCCAAATTGCATTCGACGACAAAATCTAAACCTCGTCAGCGCCTAGAGTCGGCAGAACAGGGTACTCCTCAGCCTCGACGCAAAAAGCCGCTCTATCGGCGCTGGTGGCTATGGGTACTGCTAGGACTTGGTGTAGGAATTGGCGGTAGCGCAGTTTACGCCTATCGAACGGTGCAGGCCGTTGGGCAAAAGCTACCCGATACGGGAAATATCCTAACTTTTGTGCGCGATGGAACGATGACCATCAAAGCGGCAGATGGCACTATTTTGCAGCAGCTTGGCCCGGCAACCCGCGACAAGCTTACCTTTGACCAGATTCCGCCGCAGCTAGTTGAAGCATTTTTGGCGGCTGAAGATCAGGACTTTTATGAACACAATGGCGTGGACTACCAGGCGATCGCCAGAGCCGTTGTCGCTAACGTTTCAGCGGGTGAATTAGTAGAAGGCGGCAGCACCATTACCCAACAGCTAGCCCGGATCGTTTTCCTTTCGCAGGAGCGCAGCTTTCAGCGCAAATTGCGAGAGGCGCTGCTGGCTCAAAAGATCGAGCGAGAGCTAGACAAGCAGCAAATTCTGGAGTATTACCTCAATCTGGTTTATCTTGGCTCTAGCGCCTATGGAGTAGCAGATGCGGCCTGGGTTTATTTCAGCAAGACTGTCGATCAGTTGACGCTGCCAGAGATGGCAATGATTGCGGGCATGGCTCCGGCTCCCAGCGTTTATTCTCCTCTGGTCGATTCGGTGGCGGCTGAGCAGCGACGCAACGTGGTGCTAGCTCGAATGCTGGATGCAGAATTCATTACGCAGGCTGAGATGGACGCAGCGATCGCCACGCCGCTAGCCGTTAACCCCAGCATTCCTAAGCGGCTTTATAGTGAAATTCCTTATTTCACTTCCTACGTGCAGCAGCAGCTTCCTCAGTTAATTTCAGAACAGGAACTGGAAGTGGGTGGTCTTACCGTTGAAACGACGGTAAACCTGGAATGGCAGAGAATCGCTCAAAACACAGTTAGAAATGCGATCGCTAACTACGGGCCGGGTCAAAACTTTGAGCAAGCCGCCCTGGTTTGCATTGACCCGCGCAGTGGTGAAATTAAAGCCCTGGTGGGGGGCGATGATTTTGCAGAAAGCCAGTTTAACCGGGCGACTCAGGCGCAGCGGCAGCCAGGTTCCACGTTCAAAACCTTCGTTTATACAGCGGCGATCGCCTCTGGCGTTTCCCCCTACAAAACCTATGTAGATGCCAAATTTGTCGTAGACGGCTACGAGCCACAAAACTACAGCAGAGGCTATAGAGGCAGCGTCTCGATTCGCGACGCTCTGATTTCTTCCATCAATATCGTCGCTGTCAAAGCCTTAATTGATGTTGGGTTTGACCCCGCAATCAGGATGGCAACCAGCATGGGCATCCAGTCAGAACTATTGCCCACCTACTCTCTAGCCTTAGGTGCATCTGAAGTCAATCTGTTGGAACTTACCAGCGCCTATGGCACCCTGGCAACTCAAGGCAACTATGCAGAGCCGCACGGCATCGTCAGAGTCATTAATCGCTCTGGCGAAGTAATTTACGAATCAGAGGTTGAATCGAAGCGTGTGGTAGACGAAACCACTGCCGCAATCATGACTTGGATGCTGCAAGGCGTTGTTCAGGGCGGAACCGGAGCGCAGGCCCAATTGGGTCGCCCGGTTGCTGGAAAAACAGGCACCTCTGAGGAAAGAAGAGATCTCTGGTTTGTTGGCTACACTCCACAGCTTGTTGCTGGCGTTTGGCTGGGAAATGATGACAGTCGCCCAACCTATGGAGCCAGCAGCACCGCCGCCCGCACATGGCGCGACTTTATGGGTACGATTGTGCAATGGATTCCGGTTCAAGAATTTCCCGACCTGCCCCGGCTAGAAGGTCGCAGAGGCAGCATTGAAGCCGAACCTGTGCGACCGGGGCGGGTGTCGGCTAGCAGCGCTAACGACAATAACGATGGCGATCGCAGCGAAAGGCAGACTGAACCTGATTCCAGGGAGCGATCGCGTGGTAACGACGAGCCTGAGAAAACCGAAGATCTGCGAGAGCGACTGCGGAATGACGGAGGTTCCTCTGGTGGCTCTTTTGGAGATAGTCCAGCCCCAGCTCCGGTTGCTCCACCAGAATCCGTTGCCCCGGCTCCTCCCGCCCCAGAACCTGCTCCACCAGAACCCCTACCACCTGTAGTAGTGCCAACTGAACCAGTTTCAGAACCTGCCCCCCCGCCGGAGGCTCCAGCCGAGTAAATGTGTTGATGGATACGCAGAAAGATGGATGTATTCTTTAACGTTTTTTTGTATTCTTATCTAACTGTTTTATAAGGGAGCCGATAGCCAATGACTTTAATGACGGAAGTTGCTGGGCCTCATTTTCCAGTTTCCGCTACGCTAGTTTATGTCGTCGGGTTTATTGCTGCCGTAACCATCGGCTCGATCGCCTGGTATAACTCAAAGCGTCCTCCGGGCTGGGAAGGCAAAGATCGTCCAGACGTTGTACCTAAAGTTGATAAAGATGAAAATCCTGGTTTGTAAAAGCTGGACTGAAAATTCAACGGTTAGTCTCGTAACTTATATCAATTCTTAATCAAGCAAAGAATGGCGGAGGTGGAAGCACTTCCGTCTTATTTTTTGAACATTCTCCATCGCCATTCCAACAACTGGTTCAATACCAGGCGCTTTAACCAAGACACTTTCGTGTGAAAGTCCTCGCTGTGTAAGGAGTTTCACACAAAAATGCGCCTTGAGTCGTGCGCGTAGCGCTATGCTTAACTGCTAGAAGATTTTAAGGGGGGTTAGCCCCCAACCCCCCGTAGGAAGCATTACGCCTCCTAAGTATTTGACCTTCAACTAGCGTAGAAGTTCCAAGCGTAAAGATTTTTTGCTCGCTGTTTCAATCAATTTTGTGCAAAGAGTCCAGATTTCTCGCACACTATGATGGCAGAAGTCTGAATTTTCATTTCAAGAGATAGGGTTTAACCGGGGGAGGTAGTTGAAATGGCAGCATCGTATGTGTTTTTAGCGGGAGCCAGTCGTGGAGTAGGGCGAGAGATTGTCCGCTGTCTGGTTAAGCAATCGCTCCCCGTTAAAGTGCTTTTACGCAGTGAGACGGCACGGGCAGAGCTAGAAGCAATGGGAATCGCGATCGCTCTGGGAGATGCCTTGAACCTGGCTGAAGTCGAGCAGGCAATGCAGGACGAACCGATTGAAGCGGTGGTTAGCACCATTGGCGGTTTGCCTCAGGACGGTCAGCGAGCAGACTACCTGGGCAACAAAAATCTGATCGATGCGGCGGTCAAGGCAGGCGTACAAAAGTTTATTTTGGTGTCATCGATTGGCAGTGGCGATAGTGTAGCAGCGCTGCCCCCTCAAGCGCTACAGGCTTTGAGTGAAGTTTTGGTTGAGAAAGAAAAGGCCGAACAGCATCTAATGGCTAGCGGGTTGACTTACACGATCATTCGTCCGGGTGGTCTAAAGTCTGAACCCGCAACAGGGAATGCCGTATTAACTCCAGACCCAACGGTTGCAGGCTCCATTCACCGGGCAGATGTGGCGGAGTTAGTTTGCCGCTGTTTGCAGTCCGACCGGGTGAATAACCGCGTACTTTCAGCCGTTGACCAGCAAATGCTCTATGGGCAATCAGAGTTTGAGCGGGTAGAGGTTTAGAGCAAATTATTTGGAGATTGTTCCAGGCAGTGTCATAATTAGCAGCGGTTTGGGTCAAGCTACTTTCATCGAACAAGATTAACCAGGTGGATGAAGTGCGATCGCCTAATTCTTCCCTAAACTGCACGTAAATGGCTCTATATTGAGCCATTTGCCAATTCTGGTGGTCAGCCAGTATCCTGCTTAAGGCCTCTTTGCCGCTAATCTGGACTGAAAGATATACAATATGCGATTTTCTCTTTCTCTTCTTGCTGTAAGTGTTGGCGCAGCCATTGCTCTCAGTCCCTTGCATTCGGCTTCGGCTCAATCTTTGGCGCGTTTTGGTGTTGATTGGAGGGATGGGCTTGAACGGAAGGATTCGATTGGGGCGATCGCAACGACAGACTCCGCTGAAATCGTTGAAATTGCCCAGGACAGCACAACAGACCCGCCTTCAGAGAGTCTGGAGTCAGAGTCCACTGCCGTAGAAACCGAGCCAGAAACGGCTCAGGAAGTAATCTCGCAGGAAGCAGTCGTGCAGGAAGCAGTCTCGCAGGAAGCACCCGCAGTAGACGCGGAAGACGAAGCGACTGAGGAGCCTGCCCCTTCTCCCGACGCTGACGAAGCTGTGCCACCGGAGGATGCAGATTTAGAGGATGCAGACTTAGAAGACGAAACTGACGCGGAAACAGAAGCAGTAGATGAAAACCTGATTCAGGCAGCACCAGACTACCTCAACCCCAGTCCTAACCCGCTTCAGTTTCCGACGCAGCCAGAAGAGGTAGAAATTGTTGGAACCCAGCCGATTACTCTAGAGCAAGCGATCGACCTGGCAATTCGCAACAATCGAGAGCTTCAAGTATCGAGACTGGAGCTAGAGCGAAACCAGGCAGCTTTGCGGGAGGCGCTAGCAGCAAATCTACCTACGCTCAATTTGACTTCAAATTTGACCTTCCAGGAAAATACCCAGCAGCAGCAAGATTCGGCTTTACAGGATCTTCTCGACCAGCTTCAGGGAGGACAAGGCGGCAGCACTCAATCGGATAACGATGATGTCAATGTGGTTCTGGGTGGTGCATTAGAGCTGAATTATACGCTATTCACTTCGGGTAGGCGACCCGCTTTGATTGAGGCAGCCGAGGGGCAGGTTCGTTTTCAGGAATTGCAGGTTGAAGCCCAAGAAGAACAGCTTCGGCTAGATGTGATTAATAACTACTACGACTTGCAAGAAACGGATGAGCAAGTGCGGATTCGAGAGGCAGCGCTAGATCAAGCACTACAGAGTTTGCGAGATGCTGAAGCCCTGGAGCGGGCAGGGGTAGGAACTCGGTTTGATGTGCTGCAAGCTCAGGTAGATGTGGCAAACGCCAGACAGCAGCTTACTCAAGCTCTCAGTCAGCGTCAAATTGCCCGTCGCCAAATCGTTCAAACGCTCAGCCTGGCCCAGTCAGTGGAGGTAGCAGCGGCCGATCCGGTGGAGGTAGCAGATCTGTGGGATTTGAGCCTGGAGGAAACCATTGTTTTAGCAGTTAGAAATCGGGCTGAGCTAGAGCAGCAGCTTGTCCAGCGAGACATTAGCGATGCACAGCGACGGGCAGCTTTGTCTCAGTTAGGGCCGCAGGTTTCTTTGTTTGCTAGCTACGATGTGCAAGACACCCTGAACCAAGATGAAACTGTGCAGGATAGCTATCAGTTTGGCGCTCAGTTAAATCTGAGTTTGTTTGACGGGGGTGTTGCCAGGGCACAGGCCGATCAGGAAGAAGCGAATATTGCGATCGCCGAAACTAATTTTGCCGCCCAGCGCAACCAGATCCGGTTTGATGTAGAAAGCGCTTACTCTAACCTACAAGCTAACTTTGAGAATATTCAAACTGCCTCGCTGGCCCTGGAGCAAGCAAGGGAAGCATTGCGGCTGGCGCGACTGCGATTTCAGGCAGGGGTAGGTACCCAGACGGACGTACTAATTTCTCAAACAGATTTAACAGAAGCAGAGTTTAACCGGGTACAGGCAATTCTAGGCTATAACCGCTCACTGGCAGAGCTACAGCGCTCTGTCAGCAACTTCCCCTACGCAGGTATCGTGCCAGAGTCATCGCCGGAAGTGCAGTAGGAGGGGTGAGGGATGAGGGATGAAGAAGTTACTTTTCACCCTTTCATCCTTATGTTCAGGCGGGGCGATCGCTCCCTGGTATACTAAGCTACACCTGATATTTAGTTGCTGGTGGCAAGATTATCGCATTGGCAGGATCGTTACCCCTGCTAGCAACCCAATTTGCACCAGTCGTTTCGCCGCATTCTGCTTGGTACTGCTTTTTTTGGTATCACCATTGTTGTAGCGATCGCAGGCTACACGATCGCAGGCTGGACTTTGCTGGATGCCGTTTACATGGTGGTTATCACCATCTTTGGGGTTGGGTATGGTGAAGTTCGCCCAGTTGAGTCTCCGGCACTCAAGATTTTCACTATTCTTGTGATCATTGCAGGAACTTCGTCAGCGGTTTACATGGTAGGAGGGTTTATCCAAATGGTGACAGAGGGAGAAATAAACCGCGCTCTGGATGCACGGCGGATAGCAAAAGGAATTGATACCCTACAACAGCACGTTATCGTTTGTGGGTTTGGACGGATCGGACAGATTCTTGCTAAGAAGATGATGGAATCGGGACAGTCTTTTGTGATTGTTGACAATGACAGCGATCGCCTTGCTAAAGCAGAAGCAATGGGCTATCTGGTTCGCATTGGCAACGCAACCGACGAAACCGTTTTACAGGCTGCTGGAATATTAAGAGCTAAAGTATTGGCTACTGCATTACCCGATGATGCGTCTAATGTATTCATCACCTTGACCGCAAGAGGAATGAATCCCGATTTAGTCATCATCGCCCGGGGTGAGTTTCCCACAACCGAGAAAAAGCTGCGCCTGGCAGGAGCCGATCATGTTGTGTTGCCCGCTACAATTGGTGCTTTACGGATGGCTCACATGATTACTCATCCAGCTTCAATCGATTTCTTAGACCAGAATGACGGTCGCAGCACGTTGAGTGAACTGCTAGCAGAAATTGATGTCCAGCTTGATGAGTTGGCAATTCCCAAAGGCTCGCCTCTGCTGGGGGGTATGGTGAGTGATATTGAAGTGAGAGGCAGAGGTACTTTTATTGTAGTAGCGCTACGTCGCAGTGATGGTAGTACGTTCATTCACCCCAGTCACAGCACGGTAATTGAAGAAGGTGATACAGTGATCCTCATGGGACATCGGGGCGATATTCCTAAGTTTGCTGAACATTACGCGCTTAAGCGGCAACTGCGATATCGAGGATCGCGCCATTGAGTTAGCCCGTTTTATTTTCTATAAAGTTTATTCCTAAGGTAGACGCAAGGCTGAGCGATCGCCTTTACCGTTGTGAAGTGAGCTTTCATTAAGCTCATTGCCGAAAGCTCACCGTCCGGAGATTCACTGTCCGGAGACCGCTAACCTCGTCTTTTTATAAACTCTCTTAACTCTCAGGAAGACCTATGCAGCTTCAAGTTGAATGTAATGATCGGGTTGGCAAGCGCCAGGTTTGCTGGACGTGCGATCGCATTTTCCAAATGCAGACCGCAAAAGTAATTATCTGTGATGACCAGGGGAAAAACTGTGGCGAAGTCTGCCCCACCTGCATCAGTAAAGGATATGGTTGGCTCAATAGCCAATTTGAGCGGCTGACGAAACCTAAAAAATCACTAGTTGCCTCAACACTCACTTCCGTTGTAGGCAAATTAGACAGGGCGATCGCTCACACAAAATCTGCGTAAACACTAGTTCATCAGGGCGTATAGATTCCCTCTTCTCTATTGCGCCCGCAGCAGACATATCTTGCCTGAGTTAAGTCATTTTTTCTACAAATTTTCTACAAAAGTAAGAGTGGCTAAAAGCTCGATTTGATTACCCTTCAGCCACTTTTTCAGGAAGAGAGTGCTAGTTGCTTTCTATTTGCTGAAAACATCTTTGATATTGTCTACAGCGCGTTCAACGGCATTCACGTTGTCGTCGATCGCTCTCTGAGTCCGAGCAGCATCTTCATTGGCTCTTCTCTCGACGCGAGCTGCATCTCTCTGAGCTTTACGCTCAACAAAGCTGCCATTATTATCAGTTGCATCTTCAACACGATTAGCATTGCTGTTAGCAGCTTCCTTAACCTTCTCTGCTGCTTCCTGAACAAAGTTCTTGTTATCTCGCTGGATCTGACTGCCTGCGTCTGTTCTGGCAGCAATCACAAGCGTACCCGGAGCCGCCATTGCTGCGGTGTTTGAGAAGAATGCGCCTTGCCAGGTGAAGGCGATCGCTGAAACGCAAAAGAGGACTGTAACAGCCCAACGTCCCATAGCAGCAAGCAAATTAGTGGTTGATTTCATAGAAATAGAAACGGTGTTTAACAATGTTGGTCATTTCTATTTCTAGTTCATTCAATTTGTCACTTTAATAACCTTTTGGCAGAGTCATCCAAGATCTAAAGGCATAAATTGCTATTGCGGTAAGGTGACGGTAAAAGTGGTGCCAGTAGCGATCGCACTCGTCACGCTAATCTGTCCACCGTGCAGATCTACACAGGTTTTAACAACGGCGAGTCCCAGTCCGGTGCCTGCAATGTCTCCTACATTTTTGCTGCGGTAAAAAGTTTCATAGATCCGCTGCTGGTCTTCTGGGGGAATGCCAATGCCGTAATCTTTGATCTGAAACACAACGGAACCGGGATTATAAATCAAGCTCAGCAAAACGGTTGAATCAGATGGAGAATATTTCACAGCATTGGCAAGCAGATTCGTCAGAATTGAGTGCAATAGTTTACTGTCTAGGTTTGCTTGGGTGGCATGACCGTATTGAGTGAATTCGATTTGCGATCGCCCCGTACTAAGCTGCATTTCGTCAACAATTTGCTGACAGAAAGGCTCCAGATCGAGCGGCTCTGGACGAAACTCTAGTTTCCCAGCTTCGGCGCGGTTGAGCGTCAGGATATCGTTTAATAGCTGCGCCAGGGTTTTGGCGGCAGACTGAATCCGCGACAGGTTCTTTCGCTTTTTCTCCTCCGTCCAATCTTCGGAGCTGCCGGACAGCAGTTGAGTCGAGAGGAGAATCGTGCTGAGAGGCGTGCGAAATTCGTGGGAAACCATTGAAAAGAGACGCTGTTTCAGGTCGCTGATTTCCCTGGTTTGCGCCAGTTCTGCTGATCTCTCCTGCACTTCTATTTCTAGCTGGCTGTTTGCCTCAAACAAGGCTACCTCAACCTGCTGGCGTTCGTTGATCTGACGATGCAGCAGGGAATATACCCAGACGAGCAGTGCCGCACTCAGGAGAATGCCGCCAATGTTGATCAGAAAAATACTGCGGACGCTTTCAGCCGCCTGAACTTCCCATTGCTGAAGGCGCGATCGCTCCACCTGTTCCATTTCATTAATCAACTGCTGAATTTGCTGCTGAAGCTGGCGATCGCTAACTCGATTCTCAGGCTGTGACCCAGCTTGTTGCAGCAGGTCAACCCGCTGAACAATCAGCGGTTCCAGCAAAGCAAGGCGGCTTTGCTGAGCGGCATCCAGAGCAACAGCTTGACGCAAAGATGCTACTTCAGGCGCAACTGCCCCCACGCCGATTTCTGCAACTGCTGGCAGAGCCTCTGCGCTGACTTCTGCATCCAGACGAGTTTCGGCATCGGTGGCGATCGCCAAAATCTTAGACAGACTGGCTAACGTGCTGTAGGTACGCTCCATGCCGTTTGTGCTTGCGGTCAGGCGAGTTATGCTGCGGTGAGCAATCAAGTTCACGCTGCCTAACACCAAAAACACTAGTCCCACCCCAAGGGCAATCAGCCGCTTTTCGAGAAACCACCTTGCCTGCGTTTGTTGCAGATTGTGCAAAACCTGCTTCAGTTTTTCTGCCTCGGCGGTGGCTGCCTCGGCTAGACTGCGGCTTTGTTTGTATAACTCTTCTCGATCGACATAGGCAGAGGTGGGCAAAAGCAACAGCGACCAGTGGCGATCGGCAATGGTGAAACTGCGGCTACAGATGGAATTCTCCTGATGAGATAGTTTTTTTTGCCAAAAGGAGTAATGTTTCTGAAAATCCTGCTCCTCATCTGGGCTGGCAAGCACCCGCTTAGATTGGGCTTCGTAGGTTGCCAAAAACGCTTCGTCAGGCTGGTCTGACTTGTCACACAAAAAGAAGTTGATATTATCCAGGTTTAGCCCTGACAGCGAAGCCCGAACTATATCCGCTACTCGAAATACGCCCAGGACAAATCCCTGAAGGCGATCGCGCCTCTCACTTATGGTTTCGGGCAAACCCCGATAAATTGGCAAAATGACCAGAAACCCAAACTGTCGCTGAGTTTCCTGCACCAGTTCAACCCGGCCGCTGATGGCGATCGCCCCCGTATCTCGCGCCCGCTCTAACGCCGATCGCCGAATTGCATCCGATGCCAGGTCAAACCCCAGCGCCAACTCATTTCCCGCCAGCGGCTCTACATAGGCCACCGGGAAGTATTCTGGACGCTGCGCCGCTCTGGTTAGTTGCCCATCTGCTTTGCGCTCCGTCACCTGAAAGGTTGGATAGCCCTCCACCTGAACGGTTTGCTCAAATAGGGGGCGATCGCACTCCTGCAACCGAGGCAGCCACTCCAACGCCTGAATGCTGGAATGCCGCAGCAGCACAGGCTGCACAAACCGCTCAAAATCTTGCCGCCCGACCCATTCCGCTGAGCCGTAAAGCTGCCCAACCGAACGCAACACTTCAAAGCAGGCATCAATGCTGCGCTGTAGGTTGGCGGCGAGGACATCGGCTCGTTCTTGAAGCTCTGTTTTCACTGGGGGGTGGGAGTAG
>Ga0224723_1000277_pt1 | contig 36031 bp, 26 predicted proteins | sample Balambano_FR2_Me_FD_161647 | JGI IMG/M metagenome (GOLD analysis project Ga0224723, IMG submission 161647) | Freshwater sediment microbial communities from Lake Towuti, South Sulawesi, Indonesia - Balambano_FR2_MetaG | ecosystem: Environmental > Aquatic > Freshwater > Lake > Sediment | place... | reverse complement strand
ACCGGAGGACGAGCGATCGCCACCCACCTCACCCCTAACTCAGCCGCCGCCTGCCGCTTTACATCTTCCCCTCCGGCCACCCCAGAAGCCTTAGAAACAACCATTGAAATTTGCCACTGCTGCCAGAGTGCCCGTTCCAGGTCCAGTGAGACGGGTGGACGCAGGGCAATCAGGCGATCGGGCGCAAAGCCTGCTGCCAGGGCTGCTTCCAGTGCTGGAACAGAAGGTAAAATCCGGGCAAACAAAACCGCACTGGACTGCCAGGAGCAAAACTGTTCTAAAGGTCTGTAGCCTACGATTAGCAGCACCCGCTGTCCTTTGAGGTAATCTCCGGTTAGGAGTGCTTTAAAGCTATCCAAGACGATTTCGTTTGGGTTGCTTTTCTCCAGTTCCGGTCGCTCATAGCGCAGGTAGGGAAGCTGGTAGCGAGAAGCGGCGCTGATCGCCAACTCAGACACTTCTACTGCAAACGGATGGGACGCATCTAAAATACAGCTAATTTGGTGAACCTGTAAGAAATTCTCTAATTGCTGCTCAGTTAGCCGACCGACCCAAATCTGCAAGGTCGGAGCGGATGGGTAGAGCGATCGCGCCGATGCGGTTGTCACCGTGACGATGCAGGGCAGGTTAAAGCGGGCGATCGCCCGTGCCAGTTGCCCACTTTCCTGAGTGCCGCCAATCAGCCAGATTCGAGCGGGCATAAGGCTCAGGTAAATCGCACCTTGTAAAGCTGAAACAGTTCTCCGGGTTGCTTCTTCACAACTTTTGCAGCAGCAGCCTGAATGGTTTTTTCCCAGGTCGTTAGCGGCTCTAGAAATACTTCCGCGCCCAGATAGGTTTCTAGAATTGCCCAGTTTTCAGCGATCGCTGAATCAGGATCGATTACGTCAAACACAAACAGCCCATCTGGCTTTAGCACCCGTCTTACCTCTGACAAAACGGTACTCCAGTAGTCAAGCGGGTAGTAACAGCTAAACCCGGTGGCGATCGCCAGGTCAAACTGCTCCTCGTAATTTAGCCGATGGGCACCGCCAACCTGCACCCCTTTAAACAGTTTTGAATTCAACTGAGGGCCACGCGCATTTAGCGTATCTCGCGCTACCTCGCTAATGTCTTGACCATAAAAAAACGCGTCCCAATCGCGCCAGGGGTAAATCAGGAAACTCACCCCACAGCCAATATCCAGGCAACGCTGCTGTTTGCGAGGTTGGGCAATTTCCCAGAACGGAGAGGCAATTTTAGCGGCAAGGGAACCGCCAGCCCATTCTGGAAAAATCGGCATAGCCTCAACTTCGGGCGGCAGACCGAACGATTCGCGCCGATATTCCTGGTCAAATCGACGGGCGACTGCTGTTAGCTGGGTTTGCCAATCTGGACTGCTATTGGGGCGATCGCCCAAAAAATTAGCCAGATCTTGGGAATTGCGTTTCCGTTCCTGGGGCATTCCGTTCTCCGTTAGCCCTTCAGCGCTCGATTAAAGTTCTGACGATAGGACTTATTTGAAATCAACAAAACCGGCCACAGAGCGGCTAGATAAAGCTTTCCCTGGCTAAAGTTAGTGCGGTGAAACCCTGTCCAAAACTTCCACACACCACCAACATAGACAGCCAACAGCACAAAACCGAGTAACCCAGGCATCGCTCAACCTCCCGATTTGAAGTCAGACGCTTTAATCCAAGTGTAGAGTAGCTGAATCAATTCCTGCTACACCCCTTAATATGCTTAATACCCTGTTCCAATTTGTAGGATGTCGCTACTATTCTCTTGAGCAGCGAAAAATATTTGAGTTGAGTGAAGCAGCAGCAGAAATTTTCAAAAATCACCTCTAGTGGGGATACTCAAAGCTTTTAACCCATCCGAGACTGCATCAATAGACAAGTTATACAAACACGCGGTTCCGTCTTTACCGCACAATTACAGAGAAGAGGTTGGCGACAACTAAGGAGGATTTATGCGAGCAGTGCTGATGGCTGGTGGATCGGGAACACGGCTCAGACCGCTAACCTGTGACCTGCCGAAGCCGATGGTGCCTATCTTAAATCGCCCGATAGCCGAACACATCGTAAATTTACTCAAACGGCATCGGATTACGGAAGTCATTGCAACCCTGCACTATCTGCCAGACGTGATGCGCGACTATTTTCAGGATGGCAGCGACTTTGGGGTGCAGATGACCTACGCGGTTGAGGAAGACCAGCCGTTAGGGACTGCGGGCTGTGTTAAAAACGTCGCTGAATTGCTAGATGAAACATTTCTGGTAATCAGTGGTGACAGCATCACAGATTTTGACCTGAGTGCAGCAATTCAATTTCACAAACAGCGCGGTTCAAAAGCTACGCTGGTGCTGACTCATGTGCCAAACCCGATCGAGTTTGGAGTCGTAATCATTGATGAAAATCAGCGAATTCGGCGGTTTTTAGAAAAGCCTTCCAGCAGCGAAATTTTCTCAGATACGGTGAATACGGGCACCTACATTCTGGAACCGGAGGTGCTGGATTATTTACCCGTTAACCAGGAATCAGACTTTTCTAAGGAACTGTTTCCGCTGCTGCTGGAGAAGGGTGAGCCGATGTATGGCTATGTGGCAGAGGGTTACTGGTGCGATGTCGGTCATCTCGATGCCTATCGGGAGGCGCAGTATGACGCGCTATATCGCAAGGTGAAGCTAGAGAGTGGCTATGAGGAGCGATCGCCCAATCTCTGGGTGGGACAAAACACCTTCATTGACCCCACAGCTCAGATCGAAACTCCAGCGCTGATTGGCAGCAACTGCCGCATTGGGCAACGAGTGCAAATTGATGCAGGAACGGTGATTGGCGATAACGTTACGGTTGGCTCTGATGCTGACCTAAAGCGTCCGATTGTCTGGAATGGGGCAATTATTGGGGATGAAGTTCACCTGAGAGCCTGTGTTGCGGCGCGGGGAGTTCGCATTGATCGTCGCGCTCATGTGTTAGAAGGGGCGATCGTCGGTTCACTTTCGACGGTAGGAGAAGAAGCGCTGATCAGTCCAGCGGTGCGCGTCTGGCCGAGTAAGAAAATTGAACCGGGGGCAACGCTGAACATGAATCTGATTTGGGGGCACGCGGCTCATCGCAATCTATTTGGACAGCGCGGCGTTTCGGGCTTAGCGAATGTAGACATCACACCAGAGTTTGCGGTTCGGCTGGGCGCAGCCTATGGCTCAACGCTCAAGCCCGGTTCTCACGTGACGGTTTCCCGTGACCAACGCAGCATTTCTCGCATGGTGTCGCGATCGCTGATTGCTGGGTTAATGTCTGTCGGCATCAACGTCCAAAACCTGGAAGCCACTGCAATTCCGGTTGCCCGTGCGGTGTTGCCCACGCTCTCTATCGCTGGGGGAATTCATGTGCGGGTTGGCTCCGATCGCTCTGACCACATCCTGATCGAATTTTTTGACGCAAAAGGGATTAACCTGTCCAAAGGGCGAGAGAAGAAAATCGAAGGCGCTTACTTCAAAGAAGATTTTCGCCGAGCGCAGATTCAAGAAATTGGCAACGTCGTCTATCCTGGTCAGGTAATCGACATTTACAGCACCAGTTTTGAGCGCCACCTGAACGTGGAAGCCATTCGCAACAGCAACTCCAAAGTAGTGATTGACTATGTGTATGCAGTGTCGGGTGCGGTTTTGCCCATTCTGCTAGGCAAATTTGGCTGCGATGCGGTCGTGCTAAATGCCAGCCTCAGTCCCAACGTTCCCTCAGTGGCAGATCGGGAAGTGCTGCTAAGCCAACTGGGGCACGTGGTAGAGGCGCTGAAAGCCAATCTGGGCGTACAGGTGTCTGCGAATGGTGAGCAGCTTATCCTGGTAGACGAATCGGGCAGTGCCATTCGGGGTGAACTGCTGACGGCGCTGATGGTTCACATGATTTTGACAGAGCATCCTAGAGGCACAGTGGTTGTGCCTGTAAACGCCTCTAGCACCGTTGAACAAATTGCCCGTCGCCATGACGGGAAGGTAATTCGCACGAAAGCAAACCCAACTTCGCTAATGGAAGCTTGCCACACCAATAGCAATGTAGTTCTGGGTGGCAGTGGGGAAATGGGCTTTATCTTCCCGCAGCTACATCCTGGTTTTGACGCAATGTTCTGCATCGCCAAGCTAATCGAAATGCTAACGCTGCGTGAGCAGGAAATATTTGGGAACACGCCGCGCACGTTAGGACAAATTCGGGCGGAGTTGCCTCGCGTTTGCCACAAAACGATTACGGTGCGGTGTCCCTGGACGGCAAAAGGGGCTTTAATGCGGCATCTGGTTGAAACTCATCCGTCTGAGGATTTAGACCTGACTGATGGAGTGAAAATTCTCAACCCGCAACATGACAGTTGGGTGCTGGTGTTGCCAGATGCAGGTGAGCCGCTGGTGCATTTATTTGTGGATAGTAGCGATCGCGGCTGGGTAGATGAAACCCTGAGAGAATATCGTGCCCAGGTGCAGGAGTTTGTCGATCATGAGTTGGGCACTGAAGAACCTCGAATTGATCTGGATAAAGTAGGCGTTTAGACAAGCGAAAAAGAGAATTTGCTGCTGGCACCTCCTGGCTAACACCTTCTGCCCGATCTTATACTAGTAGGTTAGCAGATCAAATGTTCTGCCCAATCGAGGATTTTTGTAAAGATAAAATTTTTGTAAAGACGAGCTTTGTCACGTTTTTACAAATAGTTAATTGAAGCCTCAGTTGGGATCGCGATCGCCTGTGTAAAGACGTGATAAATTGAGTCGCTCTGGAATCAGTGCGAAGAATTACTCCAAAAAAATGCAGGTTTAGGGATTTTTAGATTAAAACTATTACTTGAGTTCAGGAGTGTTGAGATGAATAGCTGTATTTTGATGGCGGAGATTATTCAAGAACCCCAGCTTCGCTACACCTCAGACAATCAAACGCCAATTACCGAAATGATCGTTCAGTTTCCAGGACTGCGGGATGATGACCCCTTAGCGACGATGAAGGTAGTAGGCTGGGGCAACCTGGCGCAGGAAATTCAGGAGCGCTTTCATGAGGGCGATCGCGTCATTATCGAAGGTCGTCTGAGCATGAATACTCTCGATCGCCCTGAAGGATTCAAAGAAAAGCGAGCCGAACTGACTGCCCAAAAAATTCACAGTGTTAGTGGAGATGTAGTCACCAGTACGCCTGCCAGCCCCGCCGCCAGTTCCTCAACCGCCGCTGCCCCCCCTGCGGCCCCTCGCAGTCAGCCGCCTGCTAAAACGGCGAGTCGCGCTGCCTCCGGCTCTACTGCATCAGAAACTAGTAAGGCTACATCTTACTCTGCGCCTGCGGAGACAGCAGATTATGACGATATTCCGTTTTGAGAGAACGGGAGAGAATGGCTAGCCTGCATCTCTCCTGCTTCTTGATCCCTGGCGATCGCCCTGACCCGACTCAGCATAGTCCTGATTACTCAAGTTTTTGTGGTGTGACCACTCCAGCGCCTCTAGAAGAGCCTGCCCGCGCAGCAGTCGAGAAGCGTCCTGTTGCGCCGAACTGATCCAGTCTTCTAACGCTTGCGAATAGGGACGAAGCGCATTGAACTTCTGGTGGAGCCAGTCCAGGTTAAAAACCTCCTGGTAAATTCGATTCTTTATCTGTAAGTAATTTTGCTGCCTTTCGACCAGTCCCGACAGTAACAGTTCACTCTCTTCGGGGCTATTGTCGATCGGCAGAGGACTCAGACTACACCAGTCTTTGGTTGAAGGACTGAGAGCGGCAGTTTTTGCATTAAGCTGAGCCGTTTTGATCTTTTGTTTCTCTTGATCCAGGTTAGAGGCGTTCAAAATTTGCCAATACAGCCCTAACACTCGACGGGTTTGAGGCTTATCTTCTAGCAGGCAATCGCGGATTGTTCGCAGATGTTCAGGTTCGTCTTGCCTTTCCCAGTGGTTGATAATGTGAGCATAAACCAGTCTTTGCACCCAGCAGGCTTCCTCTCCAGAAGGAATGGGTAGGCGATTGCCCTGCAAGTCTCTAAAGGGATAATCGCTCTGCCTATCGTAGGCTGCCAAAACGATCTGACAAAGCTTCTGGGTGAGCAGCGGTTGTCCACCCGTCCAGTGTAGAATTTGTGCCAAAACTGCTTGAGGATTGCCAACAGCTCTCTCGAACCCTGTAGTCAACGGCATTGCTTCTTGCAGTTGAAATCCTTTTAGATCAATTGCGCGACCAATATTAAATGGTGTTCGTGTTTTGTCAGCAATCAAATCTGAAGGGGTTGCTACACCCAACAGAGCAAAGCTGAGCCGCTTGAAAGCAGGCTGTTCGGCTCGTTTGTTGTAGCAAGCCCGGATGAATGCAAAGAAATCGTCAGTTGGAAATTTCAAGCTTAAAACACTGTCAATTTCATCAATGAAAATCACAATGCTAAAATCGATCGCCCGCAACAGAACGGTTTCAACAAACTCACTGAGGCGTTGGACGGGAGAAAGGTGAGTGCGATCGCGCCACCAAGTACGCAAATCTATTTGAAGCTGAAAACTGCTGACTAGAGAACCCACAATGGATGCGTACCACTGGTCTAGTGTCACCTGCTGAATGCCGACCGCCGTCAGGTCAACCGCTCCACAGCAAACGCCCATAGCCCGCAAGCGACGCATAGTTTGCACTCGCAGGGAAGATTTGCCCATTTGTCGAGCGTTGAGAATGTAGCAAAACTCACCTTCAAGTAGCGCTTGATATAGCTCTCTATCAGCAGCCCGCCAGATATAGCTGGGTGCATTTGGGGAGAGCGCTCCTCCCACTTGAAATTGAAAAGCTGGACGCACAGTAGACATAGTGTGTGCAGCGCTGCATCAGGTGATCGCTAAAGCTAGCTTAAAATATCGAGCATACAGTTCACATCTGGGCGAAACCCTTTGATTTTGCACCCGCACCACCCCTAAGCTCTGTAGCTTAAATGCTTGGATCGGCTCTACCTCAAGTGGTGAAGGAGATAAGACAATACGCTGCAAGTCTGCTAAGAGTTCTGGATAGCGCTTAAGCCGCCATAGCTGATGCCGCAAGTGACTTCCATAGATGCCGTCTTCGGCGATCGCGGTCTTGTGTAACTCATTTAGTGTAATTTCTTCGTTGCTCAAATGATATAGCGCTAGCTGAGTTAGATAAGGATTGCCACTCACCAGCGCCATCAATCATTCAACCTCGCCTATCTTCCACCTCAGCCCGTGCCGCTCGGACAAATCTTGCACCTGCTCAGGAGTAAATTCTGGCAACTCAACCGATAGCCCAACGTTAAGAGGAGACTGATTCACCGGGAGTGAAATGCAAACCTCCGTAGAATGCACAATGATAATTCGCAGCTTTTGCCAGAGGACACTGCAACCGTCTCCATACCTGCTCTTCTCATACCAGGCTCTTAGCAACCCCAGGAAGTCAGCGGTAATCTCAGGATAATGAAACACTTCATCAACTTCGTCTAGCGCCAAAACGAGATCGCTATCAATTTCCCTGAGGAGATAATTTTCAAAATAATGAGTCGCGTTATAGTTGCTGCCAAAAATATCGTCCCAATATTCTGATATGCGTTTGGGTAAACCGAGTTGAGAAGAGGCGATCGCACAAAACCACCGAAGAAAGCGATCTAACTCCAGAAAAACTTGAGTATCAGCAAGCTGGAAACTCAGCGTCACAGTACGGATATTTTGCTCCCTGGCCTGTTGCAACACTCTAGCCATTAGAGAAGTTTTGCCCATCTGCTTGGGCGCTTTAATCCGAATCAGCGCTCCTGGTTGCACAATTGCCTCATAGCAAAGTGACTCTATGGGCGGTCGCTCCACATACAGCAGAGAATCCAAAGGAATTTGCCCGCCGAGGACAATCCTTTCCCGATTGACCGGGGGGAGAGAATCGATTGCCTCCGCATAATCGCTATCGATCAGGGTTAAATTGAAAGACTTAAAGAAGGATTCTAGAGTTTGCTTATCAACGGGAAACTTACGTCGCTGTACTTTAGTAATTGTATTTGAGCTTAATCGAGTGATTTTACTCAGTTCTTCCAAAGTGTAAGGCTCACCTGCATTCCCCTGCATCTCCATCTTTCGTTTAGCTTGCTGTAAGCGCTGCCACCCTTGACTTGAAATAATAACGCCACGCTTACGTTTGGAAGGGGTTTTCACCATAGTGCAATTCGACCTTCTAGCTGAAATCAAGTTTTACGTTCAGTTGAAAGAGTATCGCTTACCAGTATTAGAAGTCTTTGCACTTTAGGTAGTTCTAGCCGCAAAGCTCTGCAAAGAAGTATCGCATCGACCGAGCATAGGGGTGCAGGATTTGGATCTGTTCTGGTTGCATCCGAGCCGTGAGTTCTTCAATTAACAGTTGAGTACCCTGGTTGACTAGCTCCCAGGTTACATCAATAGCTGGAAAAACCATGACACACAGGGGAACCAATTCTTCTTCTATCGATGCCACACTGCCCTCAAGAATGCAGAGCAAGAGATATCCTTGAAACATCTGAATATCTCTAATCGTGGACGCAATAACTCCTGGTTCGTTCAGTCCTCCACGCCGACTTTGATGATTAGGATTAAGCTGTACCATACCGCGAAAAACCGCTTTCGCAATATCTTTACTCTGAGGCAACATTTGTCGAACTAACTCCAAACAGGGCGATTTTGCTGAGTGTTCCGTTGCAGCATCACAAATACGTTTCCAGGGAATACAGACTTGCTCTTCCAGAAATCTAAAGTAAGGAGATATCAATATCTGCTCTACGGGAGTTAATTGTCCAAGCAGAAATTGGGTACTAAAGTGAAATTGAGTACTCAAAAAGCCAATGGTTCTTGGATCTTTTGCGATCAGGTGTTGAACTCGAAGATCATGTAGCGCTGGCTCAAGGTTTGCTGAAAGTTTTTCGATCGCCTGAAGACCAATCGACGGCATCAACACAAAAGACGAAAGTGGCAGTGAATGCTGCTCATAAAACTCCATTACTTGCTTATAAAGTTGTGTCGCAGATATTGCAATGCGCTGGGCATCACTAAGATTGACTACATTGGGTACATAGGAAAAAAGCGTATTAGTTTGTATGCCTGCTCGTTCACAACTCACCTGTAGCGATCGCATCAATCGTTCAACTGTTTTGCGTCGCCCTACAGAAGAAGAGGTATCTACAATCTGCATGATGGCATTCTGTGCGACTTCAGCAGGAAACGCCGATAAATCGGTTGTGTAACGCGATGCCCAGAGCTTGGTCAGGATTCTTTCCTGCATAGAGAAATGGTTGGTTTCAGGAGTAAAGTACTCAAAAGACGCACCATTCAAGATATTTGCTTAGGAATGGGAATTAAATAAGATCGAGATTGGGTAGGGGCGGGTTTTTGCCGTCAAATCTATGGCACAGTGCCGATTGATCTGCTAAACCTGCCCGTACAACTTGCGGATTTATTAAATTCACGATCCTTAGGGTTGAATGGGTGAGTGTTTTGGTGAGTATGCCGTCCTCCTTTGGGCTGAATTGTAACACAGCGTTTGCAGTGCAATACAGGCCAAACGGGTACTTTGGGTAATCCTTCTGATAGCGCCCTGAAAGCACAAGTAACCTTCTAAAGATGATGATGTTGTGGTTTAAATTGCGGAGTTAATTTGGGATCTTTGCTTAACAAAGAATCCTCCATTAGCTGTCGCTAAGCTATGGCAACAATTACTTGAGTTAGGGCAAAAGAAAAAGAAGATAAGGCAAGATCCTCTCTGCACAGATTAATAAAAGAGCTAAATCAAACCAACGGAGTCTTCCAAATTTTAGCTTCACTCAACCCTAGCCCGAGCGATATATCTTGAGCATAGAGCGTAGTCTATATGTCTAAAGCTCTTTCATAGACGAACAGTCTACAGATTTTTACAAAATTGACTTTCCATTGGAGCTACCCAATAGTTCTAGAAAATTGAACTTTGGACTTGAGAGGATGTTTGAAAAGTCTAATCTGTAAACTTAGGAGACTTCTGAGAAAGCATCTACCAATCGGTTCTCGGTAAGGGCGTTTTGCGAAACGCCCTTACAGGTATTTTGTTTTCTGGAAATCTCCTTAAAACCTACCTTTAGGAGATACTTATACCGATTTGATTTGAGCTTGAGCAGAATAGATCCTTGTGGAACAAGGGGCTTAAGCCCCTTGTTAGGGACAGCTTCACAAAGAATTGGTATCATGTCAATTTAGTTTGAGCTTGAGCAAAATAAATTTTGATTAAGGAAAGTCTTGGGAAGGATCGGTATCATCCTAATTTTCAGGATTTCAGAGTATTAATTTAATGCATTACCTCCAGTAGGTGAGTAGAATTGGGGAATTCAAACAAAGCTTAAAGGATAGCAACGTAGCCAGGGATGCTTGAAACATTCTCTAAAACGGTTTGTTTAGCGGAACCCTGGGAAAGCTTGGGTCAGAAATTCAATAAAATTTCTTCCGACTAATTAATTTGTAGCTATCTAACCGCTCAAGATGTTCACGGAAACCTTTATTCCTCACGGACACTGCTATCTTTGGAAACCAGATTTAGTAGGTTTGCATATTGTCTCAGATGCGTTGATTGCGATCGCCTACTATTCCATTCCTTTAACTCTGATTTATTTCGTCCAAAAGCGACAAGATATTCCCTTTAACCGGATCTTCTTACTGTTTGGGGCGTTTATCGTTTCCTGCGGCACCACCCATTTATTAGAAATCTGGACGCTCTGGCATCCGGTGTACTGGCTTTCGGGAGTAACTAAACTGGGAACTGCGGCTATTTCTATCTATACGGCGATCGCCCTGGTAAAGCTGCTTCCCGTCGCGATGGCAATTCCCAGTGCTGCCCAGCTAGAAGCCGTCAACGACGAAATTAGAGAGCGTCAGCGGGTTGAGGCAGAACTCAAGCAAAAGAATCTGGCACTGGAGCAGGCAAAGCTGGAGGCAGATTTGGCCAATCGGGCAAAAAGCGAATTTTTGGCCAACATGACCCACGAGCTACGCACTCCCCTGAATGCAATTCTGGGCTTTACCGAACTGTTAACCTGCGACTCAAACCTCACAACCGACCAGCATGAACAGCTCCGCATCATTGACCGCAGCGGCGAACATCTGCTGGCGCTGATTAATGATGTGCTGGAGATGTCAAAGATTGAAGCTGGCATGGCAGCACTCAATCCCAACAGTTTTGACCTGCATTCTTTGATTGTCGCTTTAGAAGAGATGCTGCAACTGAAGGCTGAGTCAAAAGGACTGCAATTTGTTACGGCGATCGCCTCAAATGTGCCGCAATACGTTCAGTCAGATGAAAACAAGTTACGTCAGGTGTTGCTCAATCTGTTGAGCAATGCCATCAAATTTACAGCGGTAGGCAGTGTCGCGCTACGGGTGACCACTCAAGCACAGCACAACGATTCTTCTTTGACCGACCCAATCCTTCACTTTGAGGTTATGGACACTGGCCCGGGCATTGCTCCTCATGAAGTTGAAACGTTATTTGATCCCTTTGTGCAAACTGAAGCAGGCCGCAGATCTCAAGAAGGAACGGGCTTGGGACTGGCCATTAGCCATCGGTTTGTGGAGATGATGGGCGGCAAACTGGTTGTAGATAGCCGACTGGGTGAGGGAACGGCGATCGCCTTTGACCTTCCCATTAAACTAGTCGCAGCCCCTCATAACCTGGCTAGCCAGTCTGGTGAACGGGCAGTCGGGCTGGCTCCGGGACAGCCCACCTACCGCGTTTTGGTAATCGAAGACCGCTGGGAAAATCGCAACCTGCTCGTGAGAATGCTGCGTCAAGTCGGCTTTGAGGTGCTTGAGGCCAACGATGGGCAAGAAGGAGTTCTCCTTTGGCAAAACTGGGAACCGCATCTAATTTTGATGGATATGCGAATGCCGATCATGGATGGCTATGAAGCAACCCGACGAATTAAAGCCCATCCTAGAGGGCAGCTAACCGTAGTCATTGCAATTACCGCCAGTGCTTTTGATGAAGAACGCGCCAAAATCATTGCGACGGGCTGTGATGACTTTGTTCGCAAGCCGATTCGAGAAGCGTTGCTCTTAGGCAAAATTGCTCAACATTTGGGGGTGCGCTATCTCTATGAAAGTTCTACTCAGTCTCTCTGCTCTGCTAAATCTCACTCCCCAAAAACTTTTCACCCGCCGGAAACTGGGCACCTTGCAACTATCGAAATCCCAAAACACGAGGCGCTATCAGCAATGCCATTACTCTGGCTGAAACAGTTGAATGAGGCAGCTTTGAGGGGCGATCGCCAACAAATTTACACGCTGCTTGACTATATTCCTGACCCTGACTCAGCCTTAAAGTCAACCTTGACGGCGCTGGTCGAAAATCTTTACCTGGATTTGATCGTGAGTTTGACTCAATCCGCTACCCATGAATCACAATGCTCAAATCCTGGGATTGCTAGATAATGTAAACTTTTGGGTCGCTATCATGCCCAGAAAACCTAGCTTAGGGATGCAAGATGAAAAGCTTTGGTCAGGTTCCTGTAGGGGTAATTAAATCGGCCCTCGTGTTGCTTGTTTCCTCGATTGGCGTTGGCATAGGTCAAGTCGCCTCTGCTGAAGATTTGACAGTAGCCAGCTTTAACGTGGAGTCGGGTGGGGCTGATCCGGTGGTGATTGCAACTGAGCAAATGGCCCCCCTGGATGGCGTAGATATTTGGGGACTATCTGAGGTCCAAAACCAAGCCTGGGTTGAAGTCCTAGAAACCGGAGCAGAAGCGGGTGAAGCTGCTGGCTTTGACTCAATTCTGGGCACAACGGGTGGGGGCGATCGCCTTGCCGTCCTCTACAACAGCAGCTTGCTAGAAGCGATTCGCTATGAAGAGTTGGACGAAATTAACTCTGGGGGTAACGTCCGCGCTGCTCTGGTTGTCCAATTTCGCCTGCGGCAAACGGGCGAAGAGTTTCTATTTATGGTGAATCATCTTTATCGCACTGAAACGGAACAGCGACACGAACAGGCTCAGCTACTCAATGCCTGGGTACAGGAACAGTCCCTTCCTGTTGTTGCAGTTGGAGACTATAACTTCGATTTTGATGTAGTAGATGGCGACCAGGGCGATCGCGACGAGGGTTTTGATTTGCTCACTCAAAATGAAGCTTTCGTCTGGGTTCGTCCAAACAACATGGTCGCGACTTTCTGTAGTACCGAATACAACAGCATTTTAGACTTCGTATTTGTCGCTAATGCCGCTAAAAATTGGGCGGTAAAGTCCTCCGAGGTGCTGTTTGCCGACCCCACCTCAAACTATTGCCCTGACGACGACACAACCAGCGATCACCGTCCCATTGCAGCAACGTTTCAATTGCCGAGATCAAGTCAATCTACTGAGGAAACAACTTCAGCCCAGCCCGTGAGTTTGCTTCAGCAAGTGCTTCAGGCGATCGTTAGCCTGGTTAAAAGCCTGCAATCGTAACTGTCAGGCTTGTACGGGTTAGCTGAAACAGGTGCTAGTCCACTGGAATCAGGTCAAACTCGCGAATTTTAAGCTTAATTTCGTCACCCGTATCTAGCTCTACGGTGTAGGCAGCGCCCCACAATGGGGTTACATCTGGATTGCGCACAATCACCCCAGTTCTACCATTCAAGTGATGGGGTTTAAGTAACCTGTTAATCTGAATCTTGACGCGATCGCCTCGCCTAAATTTTGGAGTACTCACACTAACTGCCACTCAACCTTAAAACAAGCTGTAAATTACTTAAAATGTCTACCCTGAAGTTTTACAAACATAGCCATGAAAGTCCTCTACCGGATGTCGGCTTTCTTCTGTCTCTCTGGAGGGTGATTCTCTGTGACTCAACCAACCCGCTCTCAATGGGATAGTCTGCTGTGCAATTTAGGAGATTGGCGCGGTTCGTTTACCCGACTCTCTCCCCAAGGAGTCCTCAAAGAAGACATTCCCACTCAGGTGACGCTGGAAGGCTTAAACCAAAACCAAACCGTTCGCCAAGTCGTGCGACATTTCTCAGCCAAAACGGGTGAAGTGGGAAAGGAGAAGGTACTAGAGTACAGTTCCCTTAGCCGCAGTACGCTGTTGTTTGACGAGGGTGCTTTTTCTCAAGGGTCAATTCAGTTTGCGCCGTTTTCCCAATTTGGAGCAGAGTTGGGGTTTATTCAGGGCGATCGCCGTTTGCGTCTAGTCCAGCTTTTTGATACTCACGGTAATCTTTCTAGCCTGACGCTGATTCGTGAACATCGGGCTGGCACTGACGCAGCAGAACGCCCCGCTTTGACGGTCGAACAGTTGGTTGGAGAATGGGCGGGGGAGGCGATCACGCTGTATGCCGATTGGCGATCGCCTGACCACTACACAACTCGTCTGGTCGTTCAGAAGCAGGGCGATCGCCTACACCAAAAACTAACCGCTCCTAACTTAGAGCTGGCTTCAACCGCACAAATTCAGCAAAACCTACTGCTGTTTCAGGAAACTCATCCGACCCAGGTGCTTTTGCTACCTGACGGAGCTTCTTCCAATACGCCGCTGACGGTTCCCAGAGGCAGACCCTTTTTTCTAGAAGCGGGATGGCTAGTCCAACCCGACTTGCGCCAACGCCTGATCCGCAGTTATGACGCTCAGGGCGGCTGGGTCAGCCTCACGCTAGTCACAGAACACAAAAACGTGTCCTAAGGTATGCGCGTAGCGCTACAAAAAGTTTTGTAGAGAGGTGTTAATTTCGTCGCTCTAGAGCCGCTTTAACGTTTGGTCTACTTAGAAAAACGATAGTCAAGATAGGATAAATCAACCCTACCAGGCTGCCGATTACGCCTCCAACAATGCCTCCTATAGCAGCCGGATCGCCTGATTCAAGCCCGCTAGAAAAAGATCCGACTACAAGAATCATGCTCAGAACGCCAAGCGCAATGGAAATATAGGAATAGATAATTGACCCTGACCGTCCCCAGGTTTTTTTCATCAACAGCCCAATCCCCAAAATCAGCAACGCCAGAGACAGCAACGGGGAAAGCCATGCGGAGAGCCTGAGCCAACTGATTGTTAGGGGACTCGCCCCAAAATTCTCGAATATTTGAATTGATTGATTCAAGTTGAGTAAACCAAGCGGGCTAGTAACCAGTCCAAAGCTGCCAAAAACAATGTTCAAAATTCCAAATACTTTCACCGAACTCGGAACAGTCTGACCTTCCATCGCTCTATCCCCTTTTCTTCTGACCTGAGTAATTAGCCCTGTGCGATCGCAATTTCAGCAAGATAGCTGAGAAGAATAACAGCTACTTGGTTCATTCTAGATTCACGATGTCGCCTGGGACTGCAAGTCGAATGCGTAAATCTTCTGCCAAACCGCTACAGCAAAATCCTTTCCTGACCTATCGAGATCCCCAAACCGGGCGCTGGCTGGTCGTCAAACCGCAGCAGCAGGTTAGCTTCTCCAACTACACAATATCAATCAAGTTTGATGCGGCCGTTGGAAAGGCAAAGGTTGTTCTTTTAAGGTCTTCGGTCGATAGCTTATACCGAATTGCCAGCGCAAAAAGGTTGACTAGTTCCTCGGCATAAGAGCCTAGCAGGTGCGCTCCTAGAATGCGATCGCTCCCTTCCTCAACCAGCACTTTAAACCCTGAGTAGGGTTCATTAATACGGCGTGAGAAATACCAGTCTGAGGTGTCCGACTCATAGAGAGTCTTAAACTTCAAGCCTTGCTCTCTCGCCGTTTTTTCCTGTAAGCCCACTGATGCTAGGGAGGGAATGCTAAACACCATACTAGGAATTTCTGTGAAGTCGGGCTTGTGATGATTTCCCTGGAGCAGATTGTTAGCTACGACGTGTCCTTCAATGCTGGATACGGGCGTTAATGGTGGCACACCGCTAGCTGAAATATCGCCTGCCGCATAAACTTGAGGGTTTGAGATGCTCTGAAGGTAATCGTTGACAGAAATACCTTTTTTCTCAGACTTGATGCCTGCCTTCTCCAAGGCTAGGGCTTGAATGGCGGGGACGCGCCCTGCGCCATGTACGACCATTTCTGTGTCAAAGGTTTCTTCGCCCTGCTCGGTTTCTGCCTGCACTACTAAACGGTCTGCCTGCTGTTTGATGCCTTTGACTTTTGCGTTGACTTGCAGATCGATGCCTAGATTCCGCGTTGCTTCAACCAGTCGCTTAACCAGGTCTGGGTCGAATGGCTCCAGCGGTCTTGAGCCTTGATGCAAAATTCGTACTTGAGCGCCTGCCCGTGCCGCAATATGAGCAAACTCCATTGAGATGTAGCCGCCGCCAATCATGACGAGATGACGAGGCAGTTTCTCTAGCTCTAAAAACTGATCGCTGTGGGTTAGATATTCCTCGCCAGAAATGCCCAGGGGGGCGGGTTCTGCTCCAGCGGCGATCGCCACATAGCGACCATGCAACCGCTCGTCCCCGACCTGCACAGTGGTTTCATCAACAAATTTAGCTTCACCCTGGAAGGCTTCAATTCCAGCATCGGCGTAGGTTTTTTCACGCTTTTGAGGCACAGGTTCAGTAAACGTGCGCTTGAACTGCATAAGTTTCTGCCAATCGATCTGAAGGTCTTGGGAGGTAATGCCTTTTCCTTGCATTCGTCGGGCCCAATCGACCACTACTGCTGCACCAACTAGCACTTTTTTAGCATCGCAGCCTCTCAGGGCACAGGTTCCACCAAAGGGGCGAGAGTCAATGATGGCAACGCGCCAACCTGCTGAACGGCACTCTTTGGCAATAATGGAACCCGCTGTTCCGGTGCCTATCACAATCAGGTCAAATTTCTGAGTCATCTAAAATGCCTTTTCTGTCGAGTCAATGTATTGTCACAGCCTTGAGGGACTATCTTCCCCAGGCTGTAATTTCAAAATAGGCATGAATGAGGGAGCGATCGCTCTGTCGAGAGTAGTAATGTTCAGCTTGTTATTGCCAAAGCCGGATTGTTCTATCTTTGCTGCTGCTGATCAGGGTCTTTCCGTCGGGGCTAAAGTCCAGGGAAATTACCCAGTCTGAGTGACCCGCTAGCGTATTTACAAGTTCTCCGGTTTGCAGGTTCCAAACGCGAACTGTTTTGTCGAGACTGCCACTGGCGGCCGTTTTTCCAGAGGGGCTAATGGCGACGGTGACAACCTGTTCTGAATGTCCAGATAGCGTCTGCGAGAGTTCTCCGGTCTGGTAGTCCCAAATTTTGACGGTTTGATCCCAACTGCCGCTGATTAGGGTCTTTCCATCGGGGCTGAGGTCGATTGACCGGACGGCGTTGGAGTGTCCTTTGAGGGTGCGTAATTCTTTCCCCGTCTGCAAATCCCAAATTTTGATGCTTTTGTCGCTGCTGCTGGTGGCGAAGGTGCGATTATCAGGGGCGATCGCCGCTGACCAAACTGAGTCGGAGTGTCCGGCGATCGTTTGTTGCAGTTCGTAAGTCTGCAAATCCCAAATTTTGATCGTGCCGCTGTAGTCACCGCTGACAAACCTGTTGCCGTCAGGACTGATTGCAACCGTCCAAATTGGACTCAGGTGCCCTGAAAGCGTGCCGCGCAGTTCACCCGTTTGCAAATTCCAAATTTTGATCTTGCCATCGCCGCCACCGCTAATTAGGGTTTGATTGTCGGGGCTAATGGCAACTGCTCGGATTGCGTCTGAGTGTCCCGAAAAAGAGCGAAGAACTTCACCGCTGTAGATATCCCAGAGCTTAATGTCGCTGTCGTAACTGCCGCTAACCAGGGTTTGACCATTGGGGCTAACAGCAACTGCCCAAATGGTATCTGACACTTGACCCAGAAAATTTGTCAACGAAAAATCCGGTTCTGGGAATGCTTCTTGAGGCTCAACTGTCTTGGGGGATGTCGCGAATGGCAGCCCATAATAGTAAGCTCCAAGCGCTAGACCGATTAAAACCCCAATGCCAAACATCACCAGTGGGGAGCGATGTCGTTTGGAGCGGCGGGGCAAAATTTCTGCTTCTTCGATCGGTTGCGCCCAGGTAAGCAGTTTCGGAGACTGGGACAGGTCGGACGTTTTTTTTGCAGACGCTAAACCTAAATTATCTTTAGCAGTAGCGATGGCGGCACTCTCTAGCACGGTTTGGAGAGACTGCTGAATATCTTGCCCTGACGGATTAGAAAGGGGCGATCGCCCCGTTGGTGAGCAAGCCGCACTCTGCAACCCCGGCAGTGTTATCACGATACTCAGACTCTCTTCAACATCGGGTTCAGGAGCAGCAACGCAATCCTGGTTCTTCTTGACATCGGGTTCAAGAGCAACACAACTCCGGTTTTCCTCCTGGTTTTCCTCAACCTCAGGTTTGGGAGCAGGAAGATCAGGTAAGGATTGTAGCAATTCCGCTAGCCCTGCTGAGTCAAACGCCCCGTGTTCTGGACGGCGTTCCTGCTGTGAACTTTTCAGATAGACATATTCTGCCTCTACTTTGTGAAGCTGAGTGGCAGCATCGATCTGGAAATCTTCCAAACAAGCTCCAGTCCAATGGGTTGCCGTAAAGTCTGCTCCTCCCGCTCGGACTTTTGTTAAATCAGCGTGGACAAAATTGGCTTCGCTGAATTTAGCATCGCTTAAGTCTGCATCTCTAAGATTGGCAGCATTCAAGTTTGCGCCATTTGCATAAACACCAGTCAAATTTGCACCTGATAAATCTGCGCCTTTAAGATTTGCCCCAATTAAGCAAGCTCGGCTGAGGTTGCACCCCCTCAAGTCAGCTTCACTTAAATCTGCCTCAAAAAGATACGCTCGGCTGAGATCTGGCTTGACCGCAGGGTTTTCCTGCCTCCAGCGATTCCAGACTTCTATTCCTTGCTCAATCAACGCGAGGTAGTCGTTGTCTGTCACAGTACGCACCTCCTGGTGAATTGAAAGCGAAGGCACTGCACATAACTGCACACAAATGTTACGAAACGGGCAGCCCCAAAAGATTCATCATTCAGCAAACTCAGTAGATGCTAGATGGTAGACGTACTCACGCTACGGTTGTTCATCTGTTGGCTATTCTCTGCCAAATGGGATGCTGATGCCAACCCCTACTTATCCTTAGGAGAAAAGGGGGCAGGTCAAAACTGCCCCCTTTCTCCTAAGCTAAATGATTCGCACTACAACAACTAAAGCCCGACCTTAATGCATAGCAATCGGCTCAATGCAAAAAGGTCGGGCGCTTAAGATAATGTAAATAGAGTTGCCTTCTTACAAAGATTTAGCAACTCTTTGCGTCAATTGACTGAATCGATGCTTCAGAAATTAAGCTCTATCGATCACATCTTTTGCTGCGTCTTTAACGTCTTCCACGGCGTGCATTGCTGCTGCCTGGCTTTGCTTGTCCTGTCCTTCTACCTTGTCCCTGGGATCACCTGTCACGTCACCGATCGCTTCCTGAAGCTTACCTTCGACGTTCTTTGCAATAGCTTTTGCTCTGTCTTCAATACTCATGTTCATTCTCCTTATATAATGTGAACCTGTCCACCTGATTTGAAAGGTAACACTTGAGACGAAGAGAACACATCGTTCCGCAGGTAGACTGGCTACATCAATCGAGGGAGGTATTTCTATAAATTTCAATATCTGCCTACTAAGTGATGCTAGACATCCGTATTCCCCTATGTGGCAAAGGGCTTAAGCCCCTTGTTCAGGTGACGATCGCCTGGTTTTGTACTCTGCTTGCGTAAGTCTTGATACTTCAAATCAGCAGCCCCAAAAATATTGTCTAAAAATTAGAAAAAAAGGGGGCATTAGCCCCCATCCGCAATCTACTCATTCAAATTCAAGTTTGGAATGAAACGAGCTAAAAATTTAGAACTGTTTTAGAAAGCTCCTACCCGTGCAAAAACCACGTAGAGCGTTCTTAAGATGACAAACAGATCATAAGAAGGAGTCCAACGGCTCTGGTAACGTAGGTCTAAATCTACAATCTGCTCGAAATCTTCAATTGCCGAACGACCGTTGACCTGCCACTCGCCTGTAATGCCCGGTTTGACGTTGAGCCGCTGCCAATGGCGATCGCTATACTGAGACACCTCATCAACTGTAGGGGGACGAGTTCCAACCAGGCTCATGTCGCCCATCAGCACATTCCAAAACTGAGGTAGCTCATCCAGGCTGGTTTTACGTAAGAACTTCCCAACTCTGGTAATACGAGGATCTTGACGATTTTTAAAGATTAGCCCTTTGGCTTCGTTCTTAATTTGCGCCTTTAGCTCGTCTGCGTTCGTCACCATCGAGCGGAATTTGACCAGGTGAAACACCTGCCCTCTCAAGCCACAGCGCTTTTGGATAAAGAAGATTGGTCCGGGATTATCGAGCTTGATGGCGATCGCAATGGGCACAAGCACCAGAGAGAGGAACAGCAATCCGACCAGGCTTCCAACGATATCAAGTAGCCGCTTAAAGCTGGAGTTCACAGAAGGGTGCAGAGAACTGCCGAGGGTCAGCGTCTGAGAATGAGGTGAGTTGGCGATCGCGGGTGAAAAAGTAGATTGCATGATTTTCCTTACTATCGCTGGCGTGTCTGGAGACAAAGCGTACATTTACGCAGGTTTAATTACCTAAAACATATATCTACCTCTTCAAAGGCAGAACGCATCTGGAATGGACTTAGCCAAAACTTTATTGCTAAGTCTATATTTTCCGGTTTGTTTAAATTATTTGTGAAGCGAAAGAAAAATCCGGATTTTACCCCCTTTAGATAGATGTTTGTAGAGCAACAAGTCAATGGTCGAAGCGGTCTTTCATTTTTCAAGCAGGCTCAGGTTGGACCATACCTTGTGCGACAAAATTATCTCTATCTTAAGAGAAGTAATTGGTTCTCCTCTTTCAATAGAAAATGCAGGATTTTGTGGGAAAAATTTATTTGGCGATCGCTTATAATCTACCCAAAGATAGAAGTTAGAAAAAAGATAAGCTTTTCAACCCAGACTTTACTCTGTTAACTTTTTATACTTGTATCTTTTAGAATAAGAAAAGTAAGTTTTTCTAAGGAAAATCACAGAGTTTTAATTGCAGAATCAGAGATAAGGTCTCGAGCGGTTTAAAAGCGATACCTTCCAGTCACTGTGTACCTATCGATGATTTGTGAAGTGAATGTGAGTCTTCAGTGAAGTTACGCAGAATTGTCAACTAAGCAATGGAAACTGTGCGATATTTCTTTCCATGTCTTCTTGATGCTGTGCGTAGATACACTTATGACTGGCTTGCTCTATGACTGGTTCAGATAAATCTTTGACTTAATCAGCTTAAGGTTAGAGCAGGAAAGGTTATCAGAGTGCCTTCTACATATGTACAAGAGCAATTTGAGAACACATTGGACAGAACTTAAAAGTTTTTAGGGCTTATGATTTCGTTCCCCAGCGACTCTTAGTAAAAGGGTTCCAGAATCTTCTTCACCAATCTGTAAGTGGTCAAGAGGCGAGGAAAAGGGTGACGATGCTATCTTCATGACTCCTTTGGGTAATTCAGGCTTTTCTTAAATTAGCTGTCTTTAAGGATTCGATTTGGAAGAATTATTCTCTTAAGCCAGATCTAAAGGCTTGTAGAGTATTGATTCTACAAGTAATTTTGACCATTGTTTGTGAGAACCTAATTTTAGGTTTTCACGAATAAACTCTTGGCTGTTTTTTAAGATCTATTGATTGAAGTTTTTCCTCGCTTCTTTGAATTTGAGTCATTAGGATGAGACATTCAAGCGAGAAAAAGATATTTAATTTTAAATGGGTAAAGAGTGCGGTTGTGAGGTCGAAAGGGGTAGATTTTAGATGACGGAAGAGGTAAAAATTCTAAACCTGTCTATTAGCAATTTGTCTAGGCAAGAATTGCTAAATCAGTTGAAACTAGGCATTGTTTTTACACCAAATGTAGACCATTTGATTAAGCTGCAAAATGATCCAGAGTTTCTCAAGGTTTATGCCGTTGCTCACTATAAGATTTGCGATAGCAAAATTCTGTTGTTGGCATCGAAGTTTTTAGGTTGTCCTATTAAGGAAAAGATTTCTGGTTCTGATTTTTTTCCTGCCTTTTATGAATATCACAAGAAAAATCGAGGCGTTAAGATCTTTCTGCTAGGAGCCTCTGCTGGAGTCGCCAGCAAAGCGCAAAGCAACATTAACCAAAGAATTGGTAGACAAATTGTTGTAGGTTCATATTCTCCCTCTTTCGGCTTTGAGAGGAATGAGGCCGAGTGTCAGGAGATTGCGGATATTATTAACCGCTCAGGGGCAACCGTTTTGGCAGTAGGAGTAGGTGCGCCCAAGCAGGAGAAATGGATTTGTAAGTATAAAGATCAACTACCAAACATCAAAATATTCCTGGCGATCGGGGCAACAATTGACTTTGAGGCAGGGCATAAGCGTAGGGCACCCAAATGGATGAGTGAGGTTGGCTTTGAATGGCTCTATCGGCTTATTTCAGAACCGAGAAGGCTGTGGAAGCGCTATTTAGTGGATGACGTTTATTTCTTCTGGTTGATTTTGCAGCAAAGATTCAATCTTTACAAATTTCCAACTGTTTTAGGACTAGATCCAAACCAGTATAAATCTTCAAAGCAAACCAGCAATATCTCCGCCAAAGTTTAGTTTTGTGAGGGCAATTATGAACCATCCTGTTATCGCCATTGGGCTTGATGCCGCAGATCCGTCGCTGATTGAAACTTGGATGTCGCAGGGACATCTGAAGACGTTGAAACAGTTGCGCGATCGCGGCCTCTACACCCGCCTCAAAACCTTCAATTATTACCGCGCAGAAACGCCCTGGACGACTTTCTTGACGGGCATCTCTCCTGAAAATACGGGCTACTGGGCACCCGTAAAATTTCACGAGGGCACTTATGAAGCAGAGGAAATTGAGGCTTACGATTTCTTGGAACATCAGCCTTTCTACGCTTTAGGAGATGACTATAAAGTTGCGGTATTTGATATGCCGCAGTCTACTCTTTCTGAACAGGTCAATGGTTTGCAGGTTTTAGCTTGGGGGGCACATTCACCTCTTACGCCTAGCCATTCCAAGCCCGCAGATTTACTAGAAGAACTGACGCAAAAACACGGCGAACATCCCCGATTGCGAAACGATCACGCAAGCTGCATGAATGTAGCTGCATTAAAACGACTGAAAGCTGACATTCAGGTAGGAATTGCCCGTCGTGCCTCGATTTGTCAGGATTTGTTGCAGCGCCAGCCCTGGGATTTGTTTCTCACTATTTTTGGGGAAACACACTCTGCGGGGCACTATCTCTGGCACTTGAGCCAACCCAGTCATCCGCTATATGAAACCTATAAAGATCAGGTTTCTGGCGACCCGCTGCTGGAAGTGTTTGAAGCGGTGGATGAGGCGATCGCCCAAATCCTATCAAAAGCGCCGAAAGATGCTCAAGTTGTGGTTTTTGCCGCACACGGCATGGGCGACAACGTAATGGATCTGCCCAGCATGGTGTTTTTACCAGAACTGCTTTATCGGTTTAACTTTGACAAACCCGCTCTCGCTTCTGGTCAGCTTGGCGCTCCGCCCTCAGAACCGATCACCAAAGGACGGGTTGAGCGCGGTTGGATTGGTGCCGTTTGGGGCTTAAAGCACGATGCTAATCGATTGAGAGGTTGGCTGCGACAAAAGCTGCCCAACAAACTATTCAGATACATAGAGCCACTGTTTGGCAAAGATTCACAGCCTGATCTGGTTTCTCCCTTCAAACTAATTGAGCAAGGCGACTCGCTGTTCTTTCAGCCTGCGGTTTGGTACAAGCCATTTTGGCCACAGATGCGGGTGTTTGCGTTGCCCAGCTACTCCGAAGGCTACATTCGCATCAACCTGAAAGGACGTGAGCCATCGGGCATCGTTGAGTTGTCTGAGTATGAAGCGCTGTGTGATGAGCTAAGCCAACTGCTCTACAACCTAAAAGATGCACGGACGGGGCAATCCATGGTGAAGCAGATTGTTCGCACGCGCCAGCAGCCCGACGAGCGCGACCCCAAGCTCCCCGACGCTGACCTGGTGGTTATCTGGCAGGAAGAATATGTCGCGGACACGGTGGACAGTCCTGAATTGGGGCGAATTGGACCCGTTCCCTACAGCCGCACTGGGAGCCATCGCAGCGATGGATTTCTGCTCGCGCAGGGTCCAGGAATTGAACCGGGTTCTAGTGCGCCAGAAGGTCATGCGCTAGATCTGGCTCCAACGGTTTTAAGCCTGATGGGTGCATCGATCCCTCCTCATTTTGAGGGAAGACCGCTGATTGAAACGCTGATTCTGGCGAAGTAATGCTACGTTCTCATTCACTTAATCACTAATCATCACTAGGCAATAGGAGCAAACTATGAAGCATCCGGTTGTTGCAATTGGTTTAGATTCGGCAGATCCGGTTTTGTTGGAGAAATGGATGTCTCAGGGATATCTGAAAACCCTGAATAAGTTTCGGCAGCAGGGGGCATACGGGCGACTGGTCAACATGGAGTATTACAAGGGCGAATCGGCCTGGACAAACTTCTTGACGGGTTGTTTGCCGCACAAGACAGGCTACTGGTCTAAATATAAATTCAACCCTCAAACCTATGAGGCTAGCAAGATCGGGGCTTACGGAGCTTATGACTATGTAGAATTTCCACCTTTTTACGCGGTTGGCTCTGATTATCGAGTGGCCATGTTTGATATGCCCCAAACGGCTTTGTCAGACCAGGTGAATGGAGTGCAGGTGTTGGCATGGGGTGCCCATGCGCCGATGGTGGCTCCTGCGTCTCAACCTCAAAGGCTGCGAGAAGAGTTGATCCGCAAGTATGGAGATTATCCAATCGATGTTTTGCATCACCAGGATCGCTCGGATTGGTATAACCCAGATTCGGTGGAGCATTTGCGGCGATCGCTAACAGACGGCATCCTGCGTCGCACCGCTATTACTCGTGACTTGCTGGGGCGCGAAACCTGGGATCTGTTTTTGACAGATATCGGGGAACCGCATACGGCTCAGCATTATTTGTGGCATTTGAGCCAGCCTGACCATCCGCTTTATCAGCCGGGCGAGTCTGACCCGCTGCTAGACATTTTTGAGACGATTGACCAGTCTTTAGGAGCAATCCTGGCTGAGGTTCCTAAGGATGCCTATGTGCTGATTTTTTCGGTGCATGGAATGGGGACGAATTCTGCTGACTTGCTCAGTATGGTGATGCTGCCTGAGTTTCTCTATCGGTTTAGCTTTCCGGGTAAGTCGATGTTGAAGTCACAGGCGATGGGTGCGCCTTTGATGGAGGCGATCGCCCCCCAAAAATCAGAACACTGGTACAAGCAAATCCACCAGCTTAAGGACGACCCCGATCCAGTAGCTCGACTGCTTAGAGCGTTAGACCCGATTCTGCCGACTCGGTTGCTAATGAAAACCTATGAGTGGTTAGCCAAGCTGCGGGGTTCCACTCAAACCAACCTATACGACTGGCATCCGGCGCTATGGTACAAGCCTTTCTGGTCGCAGATGAAAGCCTTTTATCTGCCTGGTTTTTCGGATGGCTACATTCGCATCAACCTGGAAGGTAGGGAATCTAACGGCGTAGTGCCTCTGGCTGAGTATGACGCAGTGTGTGATGAATTGATTCACCAGCTTAAGCAGCTAACTGACGCGAAAACAGGTAAGCCCGTCGTTAAAGACGTTGTGCGGACGCGGCAAAACCCACTTGACCCCGATCCGAAACTGCCCGATGCAGACCTAGCAGTGATGTGGGAAGACCAGGCGGTTGATACGGTCGATAGCCCCACCTACGGTCGTTTTGGACCCGTTTTCTATAACCGCAGCGGCGCACATCGGGCCAGAGGGTTTGTAATGGCGCAAGGGCCGGAGATAGAACCTGGAACTAGCCTTGCACAAGGTCATGCGGTTGATTTGGCTCCAACAATTCTGCAAATGATGGGGGCACCGCTGCCTCAATACCTGGACGGGAAGCCGCTGGAGTATGTAGACGGGAAGCCGTTGGTGGGTTTGCCTGTAGTTCAGTAGCCCTACCCTCACCCTAAATCCCTTTCCCTCAGGGAGAGGGACTTCAATCCAGTTTTCCTTTCTCTCTACCGTATTTTGGTGTGTTCTGATGAAAACGATTCAAGCCGTCGCTCGATATTTTCCAGAAAAGTGTGGTGGCATTCACATTCACCTGAGCGAACTGCTGCCCGTGCTGAAATCTTTTGGCGTAGAGAGCAAAGTTGCGGCATCACAGGATTTGCCGACCGAAGATTACTACACTTACCGAGATACAGAAGTTTATCGCTATCCGGCGTTTCCGCAGCCCAAGTCGGAGCCAAATCACGGGGCGATCGCTCACGGTGGGTTCGATCACTTTGCCCAATGGCTAAAGGCACAGCAGGCAGATGTGTATCACCAGCACCAGTGGACTCCCAAATGTGGCTTGCCCCATCTGCGTCTGGCTAAGGAACTGGGCATGGCAACGGTGGTGTCAGTGCGCTTGCCCCAGCCGATTTGTCAGCGTCAAACAATGATGCTGTATGGGAAAACAGCCTGTGACGGCAAAATTGACAGGGTGCGCTGTAGCCGCTGCTGTGGGGTTTCGCCCCATTTGCCGCCTGTGATTCTCAAGGGATTGAGCCACACGCCAATGCCGATCAGCGTGGCAGCGGCGGGCGTGTTGCGGCGGCTTAACTCAGGCAGCATTCGATCGGTCGCAGCCACCTTGCGACCGATCGCTATTCCTGCGTTTGTGGCAGCGCGTCAGTATGGGCTACAGGAAATGGCGCAGTTTGCCGATCGCATTATCGTCATGAGCGAATGGGTACGGCAGGCGCTACTGGTCAACGGCATTCCTGAGGAAAAGCTGTTTTTGCTGCGTCACGGCATTTCGGATACGTTTGCTCAGCAGAAAGTGGCTCATGTGAGGGGCGATCGCCTACGGGTCGGATTCCTGGGACGCTGGGCGCATGACAAAGGCATCCACGTTTTGGTAGAAGCAGTCAAGCGGCTACCCGAAGATTTTCCGATTGAGCTAATTTTGCATGGCGTACCGCAAGATGCCGCTTATCGGGAACGCGTTACTGCCCAGATTGACCCCGATCCACGCATTCGCGTTGCGAAAGAACTGTCGCGATCAGAATTACCTCAGGCGCTAGCTGGCTTTGATGTGCTGGCAGTTCCTTCACAGTGGCTAGAAACGGGCCCCGTTGTGGTGCTGGAGGCTCATGCACACGGTTTGCCTGTGATTGGTTCTGACCTGGGCGGTATTGCGGAAAAGGTGAAGCACGGCGTAGATGGGCTGCTGGTTGCGGCTAGCGATCCGGCGGACTGGGCGGAGGCATTTGCGCGACTGGCGCTGGACGAAGACTACTTAAATCAGCTACGAGCCGGAATTCAGCCTGTCCGCACGATCAGCATGGAAGCGGCAGAGTCGCTGATGGTTTACCAGAGCGTACTGGCAAAACAGTCTACGGTGGGCAATCCCTGGACTGAAGCAACTCCGATAGGAGCGGGCGTGGGAGTGCCTTAAGCCTGGTGGAAGCCCATTCCAGGCGGCTTTGAGCGGTTCGGAAGTCCCCCAACAGGGGACTTGGGGGGCTAAAAGGATTTGACAACAAGATTTCAAACGACGAGGGTGAATCTGATGACTGCTGCAAACCCACTTCCTCAATCTCGCTGGATGCACTACAGAGAAGCCATTCTGACCACTTTGGTCGGCTGGGTACCGCTCTCAGTCGGCAAGGTGCTGAGGCGATCGCTGTATCGAGCAATTTTGGCGCGAGTGGGTACGGCGGTTGAAATTCAGCCAGGGGTTGAGCTAATCAATGCCGATTGTCTGGAGTTGGGCGATCGCGTCAAACTCGACCGCTACGTTCGCATTAGAAACATTGGACAAAATCGGATTCGGATTGGCGATCGCGTCACCCTCAATCGCGGAGTCGATATCAAAATGCACTCCGGCAACGGCGGACAGATTGAAATTGGGCAGCGGACAGCGATCGGAACCTACACCTGTCTGTCGGGCCGCAAAATCACCGTTGGGCAAGATTGCCTGATTGCTCCTCATGTCGGCATTTTTGCCAGCAGTCATGTGTTTTCTGACCCTACGCGCAGCATTCGAGAGCAAGGACAAAGCTACAAAGGCATCGTGATCGAGAACAATTGCTGGCTGGGCAGCGGGGTCAAAGTGCTAGATGGAGTCACCATCGGCGAAGGCAGCATCATTGGCGCAAACGCAGTAGTGACAAAAGATATCCCGCCCTACTCGATTGCAGTAGGTGTGCCTGCAAAAGTGGTTTCGCGACGGGAGCCACTACCCAAAACCTCTTCAGAGGATTTGGCGCAAGATCTCTCCCCCATAGGAGCAAACGGCCGTTTGCCCCTACCCGGACATTGCTCATCGATTAACCAGGTTTAACTAGGTCGATACGTCTGCATAGTCTAATTTTTTAGCCAGGTGAATTTCATGATTAAGGGTTTAAGGTTTTCAATACTTACATCTATCGCAACGGCGGCAATAGCAGCGATTCCGGCGCTGAGTTGGGCGCTACCGCTGTCACCGGGCGATCGCATTCGGATTTCGGTTCCGGCTGACGATGCCATTCCTGAAACCTATCGCTTCAGCGGCATCTACGAAGTGAATTTGGACGGAACGCTGCAAGTCCCCTTCTTGGAGCCAATGCCAGCGGCAGGCTTAGAGGTGGCTCAAGTACAGCAACAGCTAACAGAATCTTTGGTTAGCGGCGGCTTATTTCAGCCTCAGTTTCTTCAGGTGACGGCTCAAGTAGTGGACTGGGGGCCCGTGCAGGTGACAGTCGCAGGCGCAGCCTTTGAACCGGGACGCATTCTCGTCACCGACCAAACTCCCTCCGAATCTGCGCCCCGCGAGATAGTGATTGAGGAGGCTGAGAACGAACCTTTCATCATTTCGGGAGAATATCCGGTCGGGCGTTACCTGACGGCAGTGCTGCGACGAGCAGGTGGACTCACCCCCAAAGCCGACATTGAAAACATTCGCCTGATTCGAGGCGATGAAGAAAAGGTAGTGGATCTGTCGGGCGTGCTGAGCGGCGAACCCGTTGAAGACGTTCCGCTGATTGCAGGCGATCAGATTGTGGTGCCGGAGTTGCCCCAGATTCAGCCAGAACTGGTTCGCCCTTCACAGGTGACACCTTCGGCGATCGCCATTTTCCTCTCTAACCAAACTGACCCCGGTAGCGGCGGTGGCAATGGTGACGTGACTCAGGTTGCCTACGGTTCCCGCTTTTCTCAGGCAGTGGTGGCGGCCCAGTGTGCCGGGGGAACGCGATCGACCAATGCCAATCGCCGCGTCACGCTAATTCAAACCAACCGCTCCACCGGACAAACCGAGGTCTTTGACCGCAAAGTGGAGGACCTGCTGCGAAATTCTAACGACACCGAAATTAATCCCTACCTCATGCCCGAAGACAGCATCGTTTGCTATGACTCAGCCGTGACCAATACCTCAGGCGTACTCGACTTCATCGGTAACATCCTCAACCCATTTAGAACCCTTCGCTCAATCTTCTTTGACTAAACCACACAAGTTAATTGAATTGCCCTTGTGGAATGGGCATCTCGCCCGTTCAGATGGCTGAAAATCCACTCCACCATTTTTTTGATTCTTTCGCTTTCTCGATTCAAGCCCCCAACCTTCGATTAAACCTCTCGCCAAATTGGGTTTAACCTATGACTACATCTCCTGCAATTCCTATTTACAGCCCCGAACGTTCTGCATCTCAGGGTCGCTGGCTGCGCTATTTGCTGTTAGGTTTAGCGGCTAATGCGCTGCTATGGGGACTGGCGTTTGCTTACTTAAAGCTGGCAAAACCAGACTACGCTAGCAGATGGGCGATCGCCCTCCCCTCTGCGGGCACCACCACCCGCGTTACCCTACCCGACATCGGCGACACATCCTCTGAGGTGCGATCGCCCTACAACAACCCCGACATTCAAGACCCCCGCGAAAACTACAAATTCATTCTTACCAGCGGCTCTGTGATTCAAGCTGCTGCCGAAAAAGTTGGGCTAACCAGAGATGAATTTGGTACACCCCAGGTGCAAATCGTCGATAATACGACGCTAATCTCAGTGACGATGGAAGGCGATTCGCCTGAATTGGCTCAGCGCAAGTCTGAAGCCCTCTATGAAGCTCTAGAAGAAAGTCTCAGCCGCCTTCGGGTTCAGGAAGTTTCACAAAAGAATGCAGGCGTTCAGACCGCTTTAGCAAACGCTCAGGCAAAACTAGAGCTAGCTCAAAATGAACTGTCAGAGTTTAAGGCTGCATCGGGCTTAAGCTCAAACGTGCAAATCGACCAGATTTCGACCAACTTAGAAGAACTGCGCCGCGAACGCGCCCTAATCGTCGCTCAGCAGCAGCAGTCTAACGCCCGCCTGGGACAGCTTTCTAACAACTTGAACATTTCTCCCCAGCAAGCCGCAGAAGCCTTTAGTCTAAGTGCCGACCAGCTTTTCCAGAAGAACTTGCTTGACTACAGCGAAGCCAGCGCCGCCCTGAATGTACTGTCCAATCAGTTTGGACCCAACCATCCGGTCATGGTGCGGGAGCGCACCCGCCAGGAAGCCGCCAGAACTGCCATGCTCCAGCGAGGCAGCACGATTTTAGGGCGACCTGTTAACCAAACGACTCTGGCACAACTCAATCTGGGTGACGGTGAGCAGCGCTCCTCAGCACGGGAAAACCTGTTCCAGCAAACCGTTTCTGCTCAGGTCGATCGCCAGGGGTTAGCTGCCCAAGCCGCAGAACTCGATCGCCAAATTGCTCAGCTTGAAGGCAGGCTGCGCCAGATGACTCAGTACGGCTCCAGACTAGAAGCACTGTCTCGTGATGTGGCGATCGCCGAAGTCGTTTTCTCCTCCACGATTGCGCGATTGGATTTGAGCCAGTCTGACATCTACGGTTCCTACCCACAGATTCAACTGATCAACGAACCCAGCCTACCTGCCTCAGCCGCTTCTCCCCGCACCGAACTGGTTCTCCTGGGTACGGCAGTCGGTTCCCTGCTGATCACAATGGGCATCATTGCACTCTGGCTCAGACCTCGCAGACCGCTAGCAGATGCGACCGTCACCGCAGGGCAACCCTCTCAACCCCTAACCCCCCAGCCTTACATCGACATTGAAACTTTGCGAGCATTACTGGCTCCTAAACCACAGGAGTTGAATGGGTCAACTAAAACCCCTTCTCCAGAAATCTCAATTGTCAAAGCCGAAGACAAATAGCGAGTGATCAACTAACCGATTACCAATGACCCATGAAACCCCAAAACTTTGAAGAAACCGTAATTTGGTACTACATCATTGGCAGTCTGGGGCTGTATTTTGTTGGAGCTTTATTTGTTACGGGGCCAGCCCTAGCCTGGCTCCTGGCACTTTATTTAATTAAACGGCTCTGGCAACAAACAGATGCGACTCCTGCAAACCAAAGAATTTCAATTCCACTAGGAGTTTGGGTGTGGATTGGGGCAATGCTGGTGATTGGATTGGCTCTAGTCATTGGACATATTAACTTTGGCTACGATGATGTCAAAATCATCAAATCATTTATCAATTTCTTCCTGCGAACCTGGGCGTTGCTGGCCCTATTCCCGCTGATTGGTTGCCTCAACATTCGACCACAATTGCTCTACCGGGCAATTTGTATCTTGTGTCTCCAATGTTTGATTCTGGTTCCAATTGCTTACCTTTTAAGTACAACGGGTATCGAAACGCCCCTGTATAACGTTTCGCTGATGGCTAAAATCGGTGGCAACAGTGAACGTTTTTATAACGTCAGCTTATTTTCAAGACAGCAAGGTGAAGTTCGTCTGCTTATCTTTGCTCCCTGGGCACCTGCGCTAGCGTTTGCAGGCAGCGTTTACTTTTGTCTGGCTAGTCAAGATTCTGATAAAAGATGGCGCTGGATTGGGATGGTTTCTAGCGCAGTTATGATTTGGGGTTCGGCTTCTCGATTGGGTCTACTTTGCCTGATAAGTTTGCCGTTTTTGAAGGCGATCGCCACTCATTTAAGCCGTCCAAGTGTACAAATCCTGGCCGGAATTTCTAGCTTTGCAGCAGGTCTTTTTGGACCTCAGCTTATTGGTTATGCGAGAGACTTCAAAGACTATTTTGATAGTCAAAGAGCATCTTCCTCCAACCTGCGTGAGCTTTTACAAAGAATGGCACTCTATCAATGGCAAGAAGCTCCTATATGGGGGCATGGCATCAAAGCTCCACGCGGACCAGCAGTCACAAACTTTATGCCCGTTGGTAGCCATCACACCTGGCTAGGGCTGCTTTATGTGCATGGAATTGTTGGCTTTATTGCCTTAGCCCTCGCGATGTTGTACAGCTTCATAGAACTGCTCATTAAAGCTCAAAAGAGTAGAGCCGCTCAAACAGGGCTAGCTATACTTCTGGTTCTAATTCTCTTTTCGTTTGGTGAAAATTTAGAAACTTTAGCCTACCTTTATTGGCCGGGTTTGTTAATGCTAGGCATTGCTCTTAAAGAACCCTTTCCGGCGATTTTTCCTCACCTCAAGCCGCAGTTTAACCAATCTCAGGCTTGAACGTGTATAGGAATGAATAACCATTCACCCCTACGAGAGATAAAAACTTTAATTCCTAGATTTTAGAGGCTTAAGTGATGCCAACTGTTTCTGTAATCGTTCCAGCTTACAATGCTGAGAAAACCATACTTGAGACGATTCAATCCATTCGGGCACAAACTTTTTCTGACTTTGAACTGATTGTGATTAACGACGGCTCAAGCGATCGCACTGTTGAACTACTCAGCACAATTAACGATCCCCGACTTAAAGTTTCTTCCTACGAAAATGGCGGATTGCCCGTAGCGAGAAATCGCGGTATTCAGAGAGCTACAGGAGAATTCATTACATTCATTGATGCCGATGATTTGTGGAAGCCTGATAAGTTAGAGGCTCAGCTTAAAGCACTGCAAGAATATCCAGAAGCAGGAGTTGTCTATAGTTGGACAGCTTTTATTGACGAAAACAGCAACTTTCTCTATGCCTGGGAGCCGCTTTACTGGCGGGGCAATGTTTATCCTAGGCTCCTAATTCGCAACTTTATTTCTAGCGGATCAAACCTTTTAGTTCGCAGACAGTTTATCCAAGCAGCAGGAGAATTTGACCCTAACTTAAAATCCGTTGAAGATTGGGACTATTATCTGCGTCTAGCAGCCTTATGTCCCTTTGCTGTAGTTCCTGAATATCACATTCTTTATCGTCGCTCAACTCAGTCAATGACCTCCAAAGTTGATGTAATGGAGAAGGCTAATTTAACAGTAATTGAAAGAGCGTTTCAGGCTGCTCCTTCAGAACTTCAATACTTAAAGAATCGAAGCTTAGCGAATGCTTATCGATATTTGGCAAAACAGTACTTGTTTAATGGAAGCGATCGCCAAGAAGTCCAGCAAGCACAGCAAAAGCTATTCAAAGCTATTCAACTATCTCCCCAAATTTTATTCAAACGAGAAACGTTACGTTTAATCATCAAGTGGCTAACTGTAAAGTTCCTACCTCAAGAAGTGGCTCGTCGCTTCATTCAGTTTCTAGGAAAAAACTTTCCAATGGTATCAGTATCAAAAGCGAATTGAACACGAGAACTTATCATTTTTCTATTATTTTTTAACGTTACAAACGGGGTGTTTGTGTGAGTTTCGTTAGACAATTTAGTATTGGAGTAAAACGAAAAGTCTACCAATCTAGCTTTCGGAAACGGTTGCTTAATTCCTCCATACCTGTCAAGCAGTTCGCAGGTAAAACTGCCTCACCTTCAAAATTTGAAAGCGTTAAACAGTTTGTTCTCAAGAAAATAATTAGCAGCGATTTCACTCGCAACTTAGGTTGGTTGAGTGTTGCCCAAGCAGCAATTCGAGTTTCTCGCCTGGCAGCAACAGTAATTTTACCTCGCTTTTTAACACCTCATGACTACGGTTTAGCAGCACTAGTTTTAACCACTTACGAATTTACTCAAACGTTTACTAAAATTGGCATTTTTGCCAAAGTTATTCAATCTGATGACGAGAATTTGGAGAGCATCGCAATTGGTGCGTATTGGTTAAACTGGCTGGTTTACGCGGGCTTATTTCTAATTCAGTGCATCGCAGCATTTCCGATCGCCTGGTTCTATCAAGATGACCAATTGATTTTGCCAATTTGTGTCCTGGCTCTCACGCTGCTGGTGAGTCCTGTTGGGCGCGTGCAGTCTGCTCTAATTCAGAGAGAAAATCGATTTAAGACGATCGCCATTGCCCAAGCATCACGCTATGGAACAGCAAACATTTTAACCGCAGTATTTGCCTTCATGGGAATGGGAATGTGGGCAATTGTGTTACCTAGACTCCTGGCAGCACCCATTGAATTCATTATCTATTTGATGAATCACTCCTGGCGGCCTACAAAAGGATTTACTACCGAAAAATGGAGGGTTATCTTTAACTTTGGCTTGAATATTCTTGGAGTTAATCTACTAAAAACCCTGAGAGAAAATCTAGATTACTTGCTGGTCGGTCGGTTCTTGGGAGTTACACAGTTGGGAACCTATTACTTTGCCTATAATGCAGGATTGGGAATCAGCTTGACGATTATTCAATCAATTACTACAGCTTTATACCCCCACTTATGTAAACTGCGATCGCACTTCAAAGAATTCAAAAAAGGCTACTTCAAAAGTCTCAAAACGATTGGAGTCATTATTACCTCATTTGTTTTATTACAGTCAGGTCTTGCACCCTTTTATGTCCCCATACTGTTTGGTGAGAAGTGGATACCTGCGATTCCTATTTTGATTTTAATTTGTCTGTCTGCGATTCCCCGTTCCTTTGACTCAGCCGCCTTTAGCTTATTAGCAGCGGTTGATGAAACTCGTCTTGGATTGATTGGTAATGTCCTGTTTACAATCATTTTTGCAGCCAGCATTTTGATTGGCGTTCAGTGGGGAATTGTAGGTGTGGCGATCGCCGTTCTCTTAGCTCATGCCATCTTTATTCCGCTTTATACAGCTTGGGCAACTCGCTATGTTTTTGCTAAGCAGCAAGCGCTCAGCCAAGCATAAATTGCTGTCATGTGAAGGAGGTTTTGTGATGAAGGTATCTGTGATCGTTCCAGTTTATGGAGTTGAGAAGTACATTGCTGAAACAGTGCGATCGCTATTAGAGCAAACCTATCAGAACTTTGAAATAATCTTGATCGATGACGCTTCTCCCGATCGCAGTATTGAGATTTGTCAGCAATTTTCAGATTCACGCATGAAGATTATTCATCAGCAAAATCGAGGCTTAGCAGGTGCCCGAAATACAGGAATTCGCCATGCCAAAGGAGATTATATTGCTTTTCTAGATGGTGACGATCTATGGCTACCCCAAAAATTAGCGAAACACGTTGAGCATTTAGAAGATTCACCAGAGGTGGGTGTTAGCTTCAGTCGTTCTGCGCTAATTGACTCTGCTGGCAATTCTTTAAACACCTACCTGATGCCAAAATTGACGGATATCACAGTAGAGGATTTATTTCGCAGTAACCCTATTGGCAATGGTTCCGCCGCTGTAATTCGGCGTGAAGTGTTTGAAGCCATTCAGTTTCAAGATAATCTTTATGGGACGGTAGAAAAATTTTATTTTGACGATCGCTTTCGGCGTTCAGAAGACATCGAATGCTGGCTAAGAATTGCAATTCAAACACCCTGGAAAATTGAAGGAATTCCTGAAGCTCTAACGCTCTATCGAGTGAATGCAGAAGGGCTTTCTGCTAACCTACTCAAACAACTGGAATCATGGCAGCAGGTACTTGAAAAAGTTCGTGCCTATGCACCCGAACTAATAGAAAAGTGGGGAAACTTAGGAATAGCGTATCGATTGCGCTATCTCGCTCGAACTGCCGTTCGGCTTAAAGATGGAGAGATGGCGGTGAGTTTGATGCATCGGGCGATCGCCACTTCCAAGCAGATTTTGTTAGAAGAACCACGCCGCACTTTAAGAATTTGGTTTGCTGCATACTCAGGGTAAGCGCATCTAAAAAGGAGGCTAGATATACAGACGATTTGCACAGTGAGTGGTGCATCAGGTTCAGCCTGTTCAACCTATCGATGCCCGTGGCGTAACCAGAGAACTGAGGGATGATCAA
>Ga0224723_1000276_pt1 | contig 36092 bp, 31 predicted proteins | sample Balambano_FR2_Me_FD_161647 | JGI IMG/M metagenome (GOLD analysis project Ga0224723, IMG submission 161647) | Freshwater sediment microbial communities from Lake Towuti, South Sulawesi, Indonesia - Balambano_FR2_MetaG | ecosystem: Environmental > Aquatic > Freshwater > Lake > Sediment | place... | reverse complement strand
GTATACACAAGTCGAACCGATCCTCCCTAACCCTCCTTAAAAAGGAGGGGACCGGACCGGAAGTCCCCCTTTTCAAGGGGGATTTAGGGGGATCAAGCCAGGGTTTAGCTTCTCAGCCGAGATGTGTATACACGGTAGCCTCTACAAGAGGGATTGATCCTCTAATATTGCCTGTGAGAGCAAACCCCTTCAGAAGCCTGAGGAACTGCTGTAACTTTTCTCCACCCAAACAAGAGATCGAAAAGCGAGGGATATTCTCAAGATAGATCTCCATGAGAGAATTACCGTCACCAAAGACGCATAAATTTTCATGGATTGCTGATTTGTAACCCGATCAGACTAATTCAAGTTAACCGAATCTAGACTGAGCGATTCATATAGATTCGCTGTTGCTGCAAGACCTGGCCATAGAGTTCTTCTAGTAAGGTGATGTTTTGGCTGAGTGTATAACGGTCTAGCACTCGCTGACGAGCTTTACGCCCTAACAGCGTCGTTAGCTCAACGTGGTCACGAAAGACGGGCAGTAGAGTCTGTAGTTGGGTTGAGACGCGATGGGTGTTGAGAACGATGCCTGCGCCGTCTTCTAGCACTTCTCCATCGGCTCCGGCGTCGGTTGCGATGCAAGCAACTCCGCAGGCCATCGCTTCTAGTAAAGATAGGGAAAGCCCTTCGACCAGCGATGGCAGAATGAACATATCTGACCCGCGTAAGATTTCGATGCGTCGCTGTTCGTTGGCGACGAAACCTAGCCAAACAATGCCATGCTCTGATCCATAGAAAGCTTGGAGTGAAGGGGCAAGTGGGCCATTGCCAACGATCGCCAGTTTGCTATTAGCTCCCATTTCAGAATGTTTCCAGGCTCGGAGCAGGGATTCAACATTTTTTTCAGCCGCGATTCTGCCCTGATAGACAAACAGCCGCTGAGCATTCAGTTCTGTTTTAATTCGGGATAGTCCAGGAGAATATTTTTCAGCATCGACTCCATTGGGAATGATCGTAACTTGGGCTTCTGGAACACCTAAACGCACCAGCAGATCACGCTGGATGTGTGAGAAAACAATAACGCGATGATAGTGTGCCAAGAAGGGAGCATAAAGCTGATACATCAAGTGCTGAGTGCCTGAGGTCAGGTTACGCCGCTTGCGGTCAAAGGGCGGATGAAAGGTGGCAATCAGGGGCAGGTTTAGCTCTTCACAGATTTCAGGCAGGACAAAATCGAGTGGCGATAGGGTGAGTGAAGCGTGAACCAGATCAGGTTTGAGCCGACGCAGCGACTGGATCAGGACTTTGCTCGATTTGAAGGATGGAATGGTGTAAATCTGCGATTTGTAAAGGAACGGGATAGAGACTTCGTGACGTTCAGATTGAATGTCGTCAGTTTCTTCTTCTTGAGCAAAATGCAGGAAACTAACCTGATGTCCTCGATCTAGCAGCGCGTTTGTGACTTCTCGACCGTAGGTGACGTTGCCACAAAACGGTGACTTTTTCCCAAGCCATGCTATGTGCATTCAAGTGTGTCGCTTTAAGTTTTAATTAAGAGATATTTTGTCTAATATCAGGATTTAATCACTTATTGGGGTATTTTGGACGATCCTTCGCGGGAAATGTACCAGGTGAGACTGCCGCCTGCGATCGCCATCACCGCCAGCCCAACAAACACAACCTGAAGCCCAAATAGCGTTTCAGCCACACCAGCTAATGCCAGCGGCAAACTCAGGGCAATGTTCACCGCATTGTTTTGTAAGCCAAATACCTTGCCCCGCATCTCTTCAGGCGTTTCTTCTTGAATTGCAGTCTGCATGGGAATGCCTACAATTGCGGCAAAGCCTCCCAGCGCTACCAGCATCAGCAGTGTTGGCACCAGTTCCCAGGCAAACAGGGGAATAGCCGCCAGTGATGCACTCATGCCGATCGATCCATAGAGCGCAAGTTGGGCGCGAGAAAACCGCTGCCCAAAGTAGCCCAGTATCGTTGCCCCGATGCCCATGCCAATGCCGCCTGCCGCCAGCAAAAAGCCAAACTGAGATGACTTGATTGCAGGCATAATTTCTGCCAGACGCACTGCCAGAACCGCCAGTGCTGCAAAGATAGAGAACAAAACCACCAGTTGAATCAGCGCTGCCCGTACCCGTCCCTGCTGCCCCAAGTAGCGCAATCCGTCTTTGATGTCTTGCCAAACGTGGGGTGGCTCTTGTTGCTCAAGGTGGTCGCCTTTTTCACCCGTTCTGAGCAGGAGCAGGAGGAGTCCGGCGATCGCATAGCTAGCTCCTACGATCACTTCCTTACCGATATCCAGATTGCCGCTGAGCCACACTACCAGGCGATCGGCGAGTTGCAAGAGCGGATCTCCTACCGCAAAACCTACAATCACCGAAACCATCATCGTTGTTGTGTAGAGCGAGTTAGCCGACAACAGATGCTTGCGCTCAACAATCAGCGGAATCACTGCCTGCTCTGCCGGAGCAAAAAACTGGGTCAACGTTGACACCAAAAACGTGATTCCCAGAAGCATATAGAAGCCAATGGGCAGTCCAGCAAATGGTGACCAGCCCTGTGAAATCCACAGCAGCGGCGGCAGAATCAGAACCAAACCGCCCCGCAGCAAGTTTGTTGCCACGAGAACAGTTTTCTTAGACCAGCGATCGACATACACGCCAGCCACCGACCCAAACAGCACTGCCGGAATGGTAAACGCAATCATAATCGACGATACCCAGCCGCTGATGGTTTGCCCCTCCGACTGAAACCGACTGGCGATGAGGGCAATCATCAGCACTAGATAAACTTTGTCTGCCAGTTGTGAAAAGACCTGACCGCTCCAGAGGGCTAAAAAATTACGATTTTTTAAGACTGGCCAAAACCCGTGTGTCGTTTCTTCTCCCTCAGGGGAGGGTTTCTCACTGAAGCCAGGGCTATCCGGTTTTTCTGAGGCTAATGCAACCTTACTGCCGTTGCCATTACCGTTGCCATGACCACTGCGATGATTGCTGCTGTCGTTGTAACCATTGGAATTGCTACCGTTGCCATTGCCATGACCGTTGCTCGTGTCGTCATCGGCTTGCCAGTCAATCGGCTTTTTATCGACCTGCGTATCAGTACCATATCGACCGCCCTCAAGGTTGGGGTCAAGCTGGCTGAGCATGGGCATCTGCACGTCCAGGTCTGAGTCAAACAATCGCATCATGATTTAAGAAGATGGAATGGGCTGCGGCAAGGGGGAGAAGCAGGTATCAATCAAAGCGGCAGAGCGAATCGGCTGATCCAAGTGATATTGAGCATAATGCCTCAAGATTCGCTCAATCGAAAGCCAGATCTGTTCGGGCAGGGGTTGCTCAACTGGGTGTTCTTGAGGTTGGGCAAGCGTCCCATCGGGCTGAATCAGGTCAGGCTGAGACAACTGCTGGAGCAGGGCAAGCTCCGTCGCGTTGAGTTGAAGATGGAATTCAGCGTTCTTTTTAGGAGAACGAGCCGTCTGGTAACTGGGTGCAGACTCACAGACGGAACCTGAGTGATGAATCACCCGCCTTCCCTCAGACTGACCTCGCTTAACCTGACCCCGAATGGTTGAATCACCTGCTTTGAACTGGGTAACAGACAGAGATGCCAACTGGTCTAGCTCTGCTAGGCTGACAATTCCGCCTGCTACTGCGCTAAAGCCAACACGCCAGCTAGGGTCAGCAAAGTTAGGCACTAAAAGCTGTTGAGTTACACAGCAAAGCCGCACCTGAGGTGCAACACCTGCTAGAGCTAGCAGATGAAAGGTCGCATGAGCCAGACTAGCCAGTGTTGCTGCTCCTGGCAGCTTTTCTAGGCGGTTTAGATGCTCAGTCAGCAAACAGAACAGTTCTTCTTGCGGCTGTTCGCTCAAAGCCTGAAAAAGTACCAGCTCTGCTAAATATTGGCTTGCCGTTAACTTCTTCAGGTCTTGACTTAAGCCAGCATAGGACTGTAGGCTTTCCGCTTGTGTAATTTTATCGAGGCTCCGCCCCTTTGCAATCAGTAATTGGTTGACTACAAATAAACCGCTACGTCCGCCCAAAGAAGACTTGTGCTTCCGCGCACCCGGTGCTACCACTCGGATTAGGCCAAACTCCCGCGTCAAGACGGTCAGCAGGCGATCGCTCTCTCCCAGCGGCATACTTTTAAGATTGATACCAGTGGCTTTGTAGGTTCCACCCATAAGGGGAAAGGGGCTAGGGACTGGGGGCTAGGGGCTAATTTTGGAGTGAACTCAAACCGCTTCACTCTTCAAAGTTTTGCTTCTTCCAGGGTATCGCGTTGGCGGACTAGATCGGGTCCGCGAGAGGTGCCTAGACGGGTTGCGCCTGCCAAAATCAGGGCGATCGCCTGCTCAAGTGTGCGAATGCCACCGGATGCTTTAATGCCGACGCGGTCGTTAGAAACGGCTTTGAGTAGCTTGACATCTTCAACCGTAGCTCCACCGTACCAGCCTGTGCTGGTCTTGAGAAACTGAACGCCTGCATCCAGGCAGATTTCTGCAGCTATCTTTTTCTCACTTTCGCTCAGCAGCGCCATTTCCAGAATTGCTTTGACCGTCTGGTTGGTCGCCTCACAAATTTCCGCCAGTTCTCGATGCACTTCCTCGATTTTGCCTGACTTTAGCCAGCCCAGGTTAATCACCACATCTAGCTCAGTTGCCCCATTATCAGCCGCCTCTTGAGCTTCGTAGAGCTTCACTGCCGAGGTGGTCGCCCCGGTGGGAAATCCAATCGCTGTACAAACTTGAGGGCGTTTCCCGTGCAGCAATTCCACCGCCTGACGCACACACGCCGGATACACACAAACCGCCGCAAAACCAAACAAATCTGCCTCCTCGCAACACTGAGCCACCTGTTCTGGGGTAGCGGTTGGGCTAAGCAACGCATGGTCAATAAACTCCGCTAGATCAATCCGTTTAGCATAGTCAGCATAATTTTCTGCCATAAAGTCTCTCTATAAAAATTCCTAATAAAGGTTTCATCTTCGTAGGGGCGAACGGTCGTTTGCCCCTACCCAGAAATTACCTGAATTGGCTCTCTCTGTAATTTGCTGAAACGAAAATTCGCTGAAATGAAATTAATTTTGAGCTTCTAAATCTGCCACTCGCTCTTCTAACGCCAGAACTTGCTGTTTCGTTTCAACCACCAGCGTTGCCAGTCGATCAAACATTGGATCGCCAGACTGCAAGGTAGGAGTCGCTTCAGGCGCTGGCTCAAGTTGGATTTGGCTGCCGCCGCCCTGACTCAATCTAGAGATGGTGTTCTCTAGCCGACTCACTCTAGAGCGCAAAGCTGTATTTTCTGTCTCTAGTCTGGAGACGCGAGAGCCAAGCTGAGAGGAGGTTTGAGCAAATAGAGGAGCGCTAAAAAAGGTTAGAAGTAGGGTGAGGGCGATCGCCACCATTTTTGCTGGCTCCAGCAGGCTTCTCAGCGACCTTGAAAACAATTTCAACATCGGTAACGTGCAAACTCGGCAATATACCCACCATCCCATTCTGTCGCAGACTACCCTTTATGATTCTCCCAACAATACGACTATTAACGAAAAGAGATGTTTTCTGAAAATATCAACGTTAAAGATTACTCAGTGTTAATGAAATCGACAATATGACGAGTGCCCCCAAAGCAGGTCAATGTTTATGTATGTCCGTCGAGAATGCAGTTTTATCAAGTTAAATTGAGGACATCCAGGCATCTTTAATAGAGGTTCTAGCGTTTGAATCTCGTGCTGAATTACCCGGCAGAAGCGTAATTGGGCGTTTTCTTACGCTCCATACCTGGACGTTTTTCAAGATCCCTAAATCTGAACCTTATTGCTCAAACGGGGTATAGTCTCCGCCCAACGCCTCAACGATCGCCCTCGTATTTGCCACCATCATTTTGATATAAGAATCGCCATCACCGCCCGGTGCGCCAATCGAGTCAGAATAAAGCTCCTGCGCCGCCAGTTCGACTTGCGCTTCTTCGGCGACAGTCTGGATTAGGGCTGGATTGATCGTCGTTTCAGCAAAAATGGTTGGAACTCCGGTTGCTCTCACCGATTCCACTAAACGCTGAACGGTTTGGGCGCTGGGCTGTTCTTCAGTGCTGATGCCGATTAGCGTTCCAATGACTTCCAGGGAATAGGCTTGAGCATAGTACTGAAAAGCGTCGTGGGTGGTAACGAGTCGGCGATTTTCGGCGGGAATGGTGGCAATTTGTTCGGCAATCCAGGTGTCGAGCCGCTCTAGCTCTGCTACCAGGTCTGCGGCGTTTTGCTCAAAGGTGGGGCGACCCCTTGCGGGTATCTCTTCGAGATCGCTCTCTGACACCTCAATCAGCGCATCCCGAATGGCATTCACCATCAGAATGGCATTCTGCACATCTCCCCAAACGTGGGGATCAGGCACAGATTGACCTTCGACCTCCAGAGGAGTCACTACTTCACCGACCGCAACTTTTTCAGCGTCTACTCCAGCCGAATTCATCAGCCGAATCAGTCCTGGTTCCAGGTTATAGCCGTTATAGAGAATCAACTCTGCCTGCTCCAACGCTACGGTGTCAGCCGGGACAGGTTCGTAAACATGGGGATCGGCTCCCGGCTCCAAAATGCTCGTGAGTTGAATTTCTGAACCACTAATCTGCTCGGTCATGTCAGCCAGGATCGTACTGGTTACAACGACTTCAGGTGCATCAGCCGCACCCGAATCATCGAAACCAGAATTTGTTGAATCACAGCCAACTGCTGTTAGCCCTAGTAGAACGGTCGCGATCGCCCACAGCCTCAACGGTTGGGATTGTTGAGGTGGACGCTGAGCGATCGCTCTCGTGCAGGCTTTACGCATTTTCATAATCCTTTCATTTTTCTTGCACTATACTAATTTCATAATCCTTTCACTTTTATCAAAAATTGCAGAAGTTGGTTTAGCCGTCCTCACAAAGGATCACTTTTTCATCGGTCAAATCTCTGCCTTTGCGTTAGCCCTTAGCAGCGCCGCTTAAGCCTTGTGACAGGGGGCGACTAGGCAAAAGGAATTTTACCGTAGAAGCGATGATAGCAAACCCAAGCACGTTGATAGGAAAGAGATCGTGAATCCAACCGCCCTTCCCTTCCAAACCAATTTGGTGCAGCAGCCAAACTTATCAGGTCAAGTTGAGCAAACCCGTATGTCTTCCAGTGCATTTATTGCGGTTAACCATTTAAGTGTCAGTTATCGTGCGGTTGAGGCTTTGCGGGATATCAATTTACTGGTTCGTCCGGGGCGACTAGTTGGGATTTTTGGACCAAACGGCGCGGGCAAAAGCACGCTGCTCAAAGCCATGCTGGGGCTGATTTCTAATACCAATGGTTCGGTGCTGTACCATAACAAGCCGCTCATGCACCAGCTAGACAAGGTGGCTTACGTACCGCAGCGATCGCAAATTGACTGGAGCTATCCAGCAACCGTGTGGGATGTAGTGATGATGGGTCGAGTCCAAAAAACAGACTGGTTTCGCCGTTTTTCCGTCACTAGTCGGCGCGTTGCTGCGGACGCTCTAGAGCGAGTTGGCATGGAAAAGTATCGCGATCGCCCCATTGGTCAACTCTCTGGCGGTCAGCAGCAGCGAGTATTTTTGGCCCGGGCATTGGCACAAGAGCCAGAAATTTTCTGTTTTGATGAGCCGCTAGCGGGTATTGACCAGAAAACCCAGGAAGTCATTTTTGAGATTTTTCATGAGCTGGTTACCGCTGGCAAATTTGTTCTAGTCGTCAACCATGACTTAGGCGAAACGATCGCCCACTTCGACGATCTGATTCTGCTCAACCAATCCCTGGTAGCTTACGGTTCTCGTCAGCAGGTGCTAACCCAGGAAAACCTCTATCGTGCCTATGGCGGCAGAGTTATGTTTGCAGCGGGTGAAGCAGCCTGATGTGGGAAGCATTTCTAGAGCCGTTGAGCTATGAATTTATGCAGCGATCGCTAGTCGTTGCTGTTCTAGTTGGGCTAATCTGCGCGGTGGTCGGCAGCTATCTAATGGTGCAACGACTAGCGCTGTTGGGTGATGCAATCAGCCATTCTGTTTTACCGGGGTTAGCGATCGCCTTTATGATTGGCGCAAATATTTTCATCGGGGCATTCATTGCCGGGGTGCTGAGTACAATGGCGATCGCCTGGATTCGAGCGCGATCGCCCATTAAAGAAGATGCCGCAATGGGAATTGTCTTCTCCGCCTGCTTTGCTCTGGGAATTACCCTGATTACCCTAATTCAACGCGACAACAAAATTGACCTCAACCATTTCCTATTTGGCAATATCCTCGCTGTCAGTCGCCCTGAAGTTTGGCAAACTGCGCTGATTTCTGCCCTGGTGCTGGTCGTCGTCATATTGCTTTACAAAGAACTACTGTTTTACACCTTTGATCCGCTGGGGGCGCAGGCGGCAGGCTTACCCACCAATTTGCTCAACTTTGGGCTAATGCTGCTGATCGCCCTGACGATTGTTGCCAGCATGAAATCAGTTGGGGTGATTCTGGTTTTAGCGCTGCTGATTACGCCTGGAGCAACCGCTTATCTGCTGGTCAGTCGGCTTCACCAAGTCATGGTTCTCGGTGCAGGCATCGGTATTTTCTCCAGCATCAGCGGGATGTACCTCAGCTATTTCTTCAACCTGCCTTCTGGTCCAGCAATTGTTCTGGTTGTCTCCGGTTTATTTGTCCTGGCGCTGCTGTTTAGCCCCACTTACGGCGTTCTCACTCAACCGCAAGCAAGCTCAGGTGAATCGATGGTCTGGCGAGAGCTAAAAGGACTCATCCGCCGACACTGATCCGCCGACACTGATCCGCCGACACTGATCCGCCGACACTGATCCACCAGTGTTGATCTACCAGTGTTGATCCGCAACACTGATCCGCCGACATTTAAGTATAGCGGTAGCCATATCGATTAGGACATTTTGGTGGCGCGGCGGAGCCGCGCCACCAAAATGTCCGTGTCCTAACCTAGCCGACTACAGCTATAATTCCAAGATTCCAAGAGAGTCACGTAGGAGAGTCGTATTATCTAAGTACCTTTACTCCAAACTGCTTTAGGAGGCAACGATAGTATGCAAGCACCCCCACCTCCCTCTATCACGCCCCGCCAGATGAACCTGCTGCGGATTGTCACCTCAATGGCCTGGTCAGATGGGCATCTGGCTTCTGAAGAAATTGACCTGATGCTCGATCGCTTTAGCGGTATGTTTGCCGCCGATGCACCCCAACAACAGCGCCTCCGTCAAGAACTCCAAGAATACATGACTCAAAACATTCCCCTGGAGGAATTAACCCCCAAGCTGCAAAGTGTAGAAGAACGGGAACTAGTGCTGCGGCTGGGCTACGAAGTCATTCGCTCTAGCGCTCGCACCTTGACCGAGGAAAAAATTAATGAAGAGGAAGCTGCGGCTTACACCAGGCTAGTTCAGCTACTAAATTTGCCTGTTGAAACCGTCCAGCAGGTTGAGTCAGAAGTCTCAACCCAACCCAGCAGCGAGGGAATCGTAGATTCGTTAACCCGCAAGCTAGAAAAGTTTATGCAAGGCTAGTTTAGGGCAACAAGGAGCTTAAGCCCCTTGTCTCCAGACTATGTTTCTAACCTGCTCTAATCGCTATTGAGGATCGCGAATTAATTAACCTGCGATATTTTTTTGGAAGTGCCGCGCGGCACTTCCAAAAAAATATCAGGTTTTATTTAATCCATGATCCTAAGGAGAAGGACTAGGGATTGAGAGTGAAGATTTGCATCGATCTCGACTCTTATCACCCGAATCCTTCATCCCAGAATGGGTTGTCCTATTCTGCGCAGTGAGCTGTTTGATCAGGTCGCAGCGGTAAGTTACCTCTGTTGGAGCAGGACTATTCTAGTGTTTCACAGAGAGAGTGGCGATCGCCACCGTTTCCGCCAATCCCTGTATAAATCTATACAATCTTTTCTAAAGCACTTCTGCCCTGAGTCGAGCGATCGGCAAACATAAAAACTTTCGCAACCCTGGCACATAGGCTCGTTTGCGAAATACATCGTACTGATTTCGTTCGATCACGTCTAAAATCTGGCGATACAGCATCAGGGCTGCCCACACGGGAAAACGGGCATCAGGGCTGAGCAGGCTAATTCCTTGTTCAGCCTGAGCATAAACTTTGCGGGCCCGCTGAATCTGGAAGCGCATCAGTTCCCGCCAGCGATCGTCTACTACGCCGTTAAACAAATCTTGCTCGGTGTAGTTAAACAGCGCCAAATCTTCCAGGGGAATGTAAATGCGTCCGCGTCGGGCATCTTCACCGACATCGCGCAGAATGTTGGTCAATTGGTTGGCAATGCCGAGGGCGATCGCCTCCTGCATCGGGCTTTCCCCGGTCAACGGGCGATACCAGGGGGTGCTAGCTTGTGACTCATCGATTCCCATCACCGCTGTAGACATCAAGCCTACCGTGCCTGCCACACGATAGCAGTAGAGGTTTAGCTCCTCAAAGGTTTCATAGCGACTGCGATATAAGTCCATCCGCTGTCCCGCAATCATGTCTCGAAAGGGCTGAATGTCAATCGGAAAGCGAGACAGCGTATCGACTAGCGCCACGTCAGGATCTTCCAGTGGACTCCCAGCAAAAATCGACTCCAGGTTGCGTTCCCAGTGGTCTAGCGTAGTGTCTGTTGTCAGAGCTGAGTTTGGCCCATCTACCAGTTCATCGGTGCGGCGACACCAGACATAAATCGCCCAGATTGCTCGGCGCTTTGCCTCTGGCATCAGCAGCGTACCCAAGTAGAAGGTTTTGGAATACTGGGCTGTAATTTGACGGCAAAGCTCGTATGCGTCCTCCAAAGGGGCTAGTTTGGTCATGCGTGGGGTTTCAGGCAATTGCAGCATTGGGAGATTGACTTCGAGGCTTTCAGTCATCAGAAATTATCCTACGGAAGCTTTACACGAGCTAAAACTCGCTATCCGGGGAACTGCCACTGGCAATTTAGGAGGCTGACACCTGCAAGTCTTCAGCCCTGGTGACAGGCTGACTGCTGACCGCTGTTCGCTGACTGCTAATTGCCTGCGCTGTAAGCTTACCAGAAAGTACAGCCCCTTCCATGCTTGCCAGGTAACGTTGCATCGTATAATCACCCGTCAGATAAAAATTGGCAATCGGGGTGGTCTGGTTAGGGCGGTGCTGTTGCCGTCCTGGAGTCGCCTTGTAGACCGAACGAGGAGTCTTGACAACCTTATATTTCAGCAGCTTAGCCGGATTATCTACCCCAAAGTGATGGGGGAACAACTTTTCTAGCTCTACCATTGTCGCGGCGATAATGTCTTCGTCCGAGCGAGTAATCCAGTCTTTAGCAGGGGCTAACACGAGTTCCAGCATGGAGCGATCGGGGTTGGCATATTCGCGGCAGGTGTTGCTCATGTCTGCGTAAACGCTAAGTAGGGGCGATCGCGAAAACAGTAAATGATCCACGTCCGTCAGCTTGCGGTCAAACCACAGGTGCAGGTTGATCACAGGCACACCTTCTAGCCCGTCTAGCTGCTTGAAATAGTCCATTTGCTTCCAGGCGGCAGGTAACATCACCTTCAGCGGATCGACGGGCATTGCAGACACATACAGGTCAGCCGTAAAAATCTCATCAGCCGCCCCGTTCAGCCCGCGAATCAAGAAGCCCCGCACCGTGCTGTCTTCATTCAGCAAAATTTCTTTTAAGGGTGCGTTTAGTCGCACCTCGCCGCCGCGCTCAGTGACGTAATCCACCATTGGCTGACAGAGCCGCTCTGGAGGCGCACCGTCCAAAAACGCCATCTTGGAGCCATGCGTTTCTTGCAAAAATCGGTTGAGGGCAGTCAAAACCACCGTTGCTGAAATTTCATCCGGGTCAATAAAATTCAGCGCTTTTGACATGGCAATGAAGACTTCCTTCTCGACGCGAGGCGGCACATTCTGCTTTTTCAGCCACTCGGAGAAGGAGTATTGATCCATTTCCTCAACATACTTTTGCCCGTTGAGGATGGCCGGAATGAGTCCTAGCCCAAAGCGAATTTTTTCGCCCCAGGTCAACATATCGTTGTTTCGCAGAATTGCCACGATGCCATTCGCGGGAGCAGGAATGCTGGGAAAGTCAAAGCGAGAATAGGTTCCTGGAACTTCTGGCTGGTTGAAGATCATCGTGTGTTCTTTCCACTGCAACCGATCTTCGATACCTAGCTCTTTAAACAACTGGAGCATATTGGGGTACGCCCCAAAGAAGATGTGTAGCCCGGTTTCATACCAATCACCGTCTTCGTCCTTCCAGGCAGCGACTTTACCGCCTAGTACGTCCCGACTTTCTAGCACGATGGGGGTGTGTCCGGCATCGGTGAGATATTTTGCACAAGAAAGTCCCGCTAAACCTGCTCCGGCGATCGCAACTCGCATGTAACGCTCTTACCCTTTGATGCGCTTGTGTACAATTGCTCTCATTATATGTTGCAAACCGTTACATTTTCGATCTTCGGAGTAATTCAGTTCACTCAAGCTGCGTGAATCTGTACGACTGGCACCCAGCTTGAGAGAGATTATTCCAAAGTGCCTTCCAGTTTTTCCTTAGAATCTCCCCAATAGGCGCTGTAAGTGAGTACCTCTCGACTGCCCTTTGTCTCTATTGACCAGCGATAGACGGCTGATTTGGGGTCTACACCAATTTCGATCAGCTTGGCACCCATGTAGTATTCCATCTGCCGTTGAGTCATCTCCTTGCTGCCTTCAGACTGATATTTTTCTACGGTGCGGGACAGGTGCGCCTGAGTATGCTTTGCCATAACTTTATAACTTCACTGCAATGCCATTTTTTAAGAATAGTAGAGTTGTTGCTCGCCGCAAGCCTTTATTCACCTACTGTGGCGACAAAGCAGCCCGTGAATAATAGGTGTAGATGCGGTGAGGCTAAGGGCAACGCCTATCAAGTTTGATAAATTTTGAATGGAGTTCGGGTATTACTGAGAACAAGTGTGTATTTAAAGTCAGAGTAATTGATTCAGGAAGTGCTGCAACTTCTTTAATGGGATTTAACTGCTGTGAAACTTATTTTAGTTGCCCTGTCTACAGCTTTCTACGGGTTGATGGCGATCCGCTTATTCAGAATCTGGTGGGTTTTCTTCAAACGAGATACTGACCTGGCTCCAGGTTGGGCTTATATTTCTATCGCAGTGTTGGTTTTGGCGAGTGTATTTTGGCCAGTCGTTGTTCCTTTTGCTTATTTGGAGCTTTTGGGAAAAGTACAGCGGAATGTAGCAGAACTTGAAGCAAAAGTTTCTGAAGCCCAAACTCGTGAAGCTGAAATTCCTGACGCTGAAGCCGAAACTTCTAAAGCAAAAGTGGTGGAGCCTGAGGAGTTTGTTAGCTCAGTTGAACTGTGAAGGTTTCTCCTAGTATTGAGATGCGATCGCCCTCGACCAATTTACGCCCTCGTCGAGTTTCGATCGCCCCATTCACATGCACTTCCCCTCCCTGAATTAACAGCTTAGCCTCACCCCCGGTTTGCACAACACCAACGAGCTTCAAAAATTGGTCAAGCTTAATTTCAGTTGATTCAGTCGTCATACAGCGCCTTCGGAACAATCGTATCAAACTCTATCAAACAGACTGCTTCAGGCTAGACTAGCACCCATGTTTGCTAGTTTTTTACCTGCTGAAGTCCGATTATTGACCCATCCTGCGTCCGTTGACCTGGCGCAGCGGATTGAACGTCGGGTTATAGGGATATCCCTACAAAAAGCTGCTTCCTGGCAGGTTGCAACGGCCTGCGTCTGTCAGGGAAACGGAGTGCCAGTCTTGCTGCTGCACGGGTTTGACAGTTCACTGTTGGAGTTTCGCCAAATCTTGCCCTTGCTAACCAACCACTGTCAGGTTTGGGCGATCGACCTGCTGGGATTTGGCTTTACTGAGCGAGTCAAGGGAATGCCGATCAATCCGTCTTCGATCAAGCGCCACCTTTACAGTTTTTGGCAAAGTGCGATCGCCCAACCCGTCACCCTAATCGGCGCATCAATGGGAGGCGCAGTAGCACTCGACTTTACGCTCACCCATCCTGAATGCGTTAGCAAACTCGTGCTGATTGATAGCGTTGGATTCTCCGGCAGTTTCCCGCTAGGTCGGCTGCTGGTTGCACCATTCGACTGGCTAGCGGTGGAATGGTTGCGCTACCGCAAACTCGCCGCCCTGAATACCGTCTCAGCCTTACCCAATCCAGACCCAATTTTAACCGACACGATTCGCTGTTCGTTGCTACATCAGCAGATGCCAGGTTGGAATCAGGCGATCGCCAGTTTCACGCAAAGCGGCGGCTACAGCGAACTGGCTCCTAGAATTGCTCAAATCCGTCATTCGACGCTAATTCTTTGGGGAGAGTCAGACGATGTGTTGGGAACGGGAGATGCAGAGCGATTTAGGGGGGCGATCGCCCAGAGCAAACTCGTCTGGATTCAAAACAGCGGTCACGTCCCACACTTAGGGCAGCCAAAGGCTACAGTCGAGCAAATTCTGGCTTTTCTATTGAGTTCTTGCAATCCTTGTCATAGTCAAGAATAACCCCTAGAAGCAGCAGGAAATATTGGCTAGCGATCGCCTAGTTCGGGAACCCGTACTGAAGAAACTGGGAAAATGAGTTGCGATCGCCTCCGTCGTTCGGTACATTAGCACTCAGGAGTCGAGAGTGCTAACTCCGATTGCGGTCGGCCGTCAGTTAAACGCTGGCTGCTGAACTCCTACCCTTCATTTCATTACTAATTTAGTTGTCTGGAGAGCTTTGTATGGCAGCAGTATCCCTGAGCGTTTCTACCGTTAAACCGTTAGGTGAGCGCGTTTTCGTCAAAGTAAGTGCATCTGAGGAGAAAACCGCTGGCGGTATCCTCTTGCCTGATACCGCAAAGGAAAAGCCCCAGGTTGGAGAAATTGTCGCAATCGGTCCTGGCAAGCGGAACGATGACGGCTCTCGTCAAGAGCTAGAAGTCAAAGTTGGAGACAAAGTTCTCTACTCCAAGTACGCCGGAACCGACATCAAACTGGGTACCGAAGAATACGTATTGCTAGCCGAAAAAGACATCTTGGCGATCGTCGCCTAGAAAAGCAAAGGGCAGAAGGCAAACGGCAAAAGGATTTTTGTACCTTCCAACCTCAGCCCCTAGCCCCTACTTTCCCCTTAAACTCTACAACTACCTAACTCTCAACACCTATGGCTAAGCGCATCATTTACAACGAAAATGCTCGTCGTGCCCTCGAAAAAGGGATCGATATTCTGGCTGAAGCAGTTGCCGTTACCCTCGGGCCAAAGGGGCGCAACGTCGTCCTAGAGAAGAAGTTTGGCGCTCCTCAGATTGTTAACGATGGTGTCACCATTGCCAAAGAAATTGAGCTAGAAGACCACGTTGAAAATACTGGCGTTTCCTTGATTCGTCAGGCAGCTTCTAAGACTAACGATGCGGCTGGAGACGGCACCACCACTGCAACCGTACTGGCTCACGCAATGGTCAAGGAAGGTCTGCGAAACGTGGCGGCTGGCGCTAACGCAATTTCTCTGAAGCGCGGTATCGACAAAGCGGCTGCTTTCCTGGTTGACAAGATTGCAGAACACGCTCGTCCGGTTGAAGATTCTAAGGCGATCGCCCAAGTCGGTGCGATCTCTGCTGGTAACGACGATGAAGTCGGTCAGATGATTGCTGACGCAATGGATAAAGTTGGCAAAGAGGGTGTAATCTCCCTGGAAGAAGGCAAGTCCATGACCACCGAACTAGAGGTCACCGAAGGAATGCGCTTCGACAAGGGCTACATTTCTCCCTACTTCGCAACTGACACCGAGCGGATGGAAGCAGTTCTGGATGAGCCTTTCATCCTGATCACCGACAAGAAAATTACCCTGGTGCAAGACCTGGTGCCTGTGCTAGAGCAGGTTGCTCGTTCGGGTCGTCCCCTGCTGATCCTGGCGGAGGACATTGAGAAGGAAGCGTTAGCTACCCTGGTTGTGAACCGTCTGCGCGGGGTGCTGAACGTAGCTGCGGTGAAGGCTCCTGGGTTTGGCGATCGCCGTAAAGCCATGCTCGAAGACATCGCCGTTCTGACAGGCGGTCAGCTAATCACCGAAGATGCGGGTCTGAAGCTTGACAATACTAAGCTTGATATGCTGGGTAAGGCTCGTCGCATCACCATTACTAAAGACACCACTACCATCGTTGCTGAGGGTAACGAAGCGCCCGTGAAAGCTCGTGTTGAGCAAATCCGCCGTCAAATTGAAGAAACCGAGTCTTCTTACGACAAGGAAAAGCTACAAGAGCGTCTAGCTAAGCTGTCTGGTGGTGTTGCAGTAGTTAAAGTCGGTGCCGCAACCGAAACCGAAATGAAGGATCGCAAGCTGCGCCTGGAAGACGCAATCAACGCGACCAAAGCTGCGGTTGAGGAAGGTATCGTTCCAGGCGGTGGTACCACCCTGGCTCACCTTTCTCCTGACCTGGAAACCTGGGCAAACAGCAACCTCAAGGATGAGGAGCTAATTGGCGCAACTATCGTGGCTCGTGCGCTGTCTGCTCCCCTCAAGCGGATTGCTGAGAACGCAGGTCAAAATGGCGCGGTGATCGCCGAGCGCGTCAAAGAGAAAGACTTCAACGTGGGCTACAACGCGGCTACTGATGAGTTTGTTGACCTGTTTGAAGCGGGCATCGTTGACCCCGCCAAAGTGACCCGTTCTGCGCTGCAAAACGCGGCTTCGATCGCAGGCATGGTGCTAACCACCGAGTGCATTGTAGTTGACAAGCCTGAACCCAAAGATGTTGCTCCCGCTGCGGGCGGTGGCATGGGCGGAGACTTCGACTACTAAGTTCTGCTAAGTTGGGTAAAAAAGGGAGGAGAGCTTAACTCTCCTCCCTTTTTGTTCTCTCGTTTCTCTCGTTTTGCCTTGTTATAGCTGTAGTCAGCTAGGTTAGGACAAGGACATTTTGGCGGCGCAGCTCCGCCGCGCCGCCAAAATGTCCTAATCAATATGGCTACCGCTATATAGCTGTAGTCAGCTAGGTTGCATAAACGAGGTGTGGATTAGGATGACTGCTGCTTTTGCTGTTGGTAGATTTGCTTGAAGAGGCTCTGCTGTTTCTTGTGATCCACAATTGGGTGTGGATAGTTGCAGCGATCGCGCTCCTCCGCCGGAATTTCACCCGTCACCAAAAACTCAGTATCAACACTTCTCAGTTCAGGTAGCCATTCACGGATGTACTCAGCTTCTGGGTCAAACTTTTTAGCCTGACTAGCTGGGTTAAAAATTCGCAGCGGCTTAGGGTCCATGCCGCTAGAAGCGCTCCACTGCCAGCCGCCATTGTTGGCAGACAGGTCGCCATCGTAGAGCCTTTGCATAAAATATTTTTCGCCGCGACGCAAATCAACCAGCAGATCTTTGGTGAGAAAACTGGCAACAATCATGCGGCAGCGGTTGTGCATCCAGCCCAACTGATTCATCTGGCGCATCGCTGCATCGACAATTGGGTAGCCCGTCATACCGTCACACCAGGCTTGAAAGTGCGCGTCGTTATCGCCCCAGGGAAAATTTTTGAACGGTTCTCGAAAGGCTCCTTCTGCCAAAGACGGAAAGGCATACATCGCGTGCTGGTAGAATTCTCGCCACGCTAGTTCTTGCTGCCAGGTTTGAATATTGCTGGCGGTTTCGTCACTGCGACTGCGCTTTGAGGCTGCATCTGCCGCCGCCCAAACGGTACGAACGCCAATCGTGCCAAATTTCAGTGCTGCACTGAGGTGAGACGTGCCAGCAACGGCAGGAAAGTTGCGCTGTTCTTTATATTCGGCGATCGCCCCTTGACAAAAGTTCTCTAGCCGCTCTTGGGCTGCTTGCTCTCCAGGTGCCAACAGCAGTTCGTTCTGCCAAACAAATCCTAGATCTTTGGCAGTGGGTAGGTCGATGCTGCCCACTTTGTGAGCGGCTTCTTGTTCACTGGGTGAAAGTCCTTCGGCTCCTTGTAGTGTTTCTGCGGGAGCCATTTTTGCTTTGGCTTTCCAGTTGCGCCAGAAGGGAGTGTAAACCGTGTAAGGCTGTCCAGCACCCGTAACAATTTCCTTAGGAGAATGCAAAAGCTGATCCCAAAATGTCTGAAGCGGAATGCCAACTTGCTTGAGCGCCTCACTGACGGTGCAATCGCGCTCTCGTCCATACGGCTCCACATCTCGGTTACAGAAAACTGCTTTGGCGCTTAGGGCTTTTGCTAAGGCTGGAACTGCCCGCATAGGCTGATCTTGCAAGATAATAAGCTGGCTACCTGCCTGAATGTAGCGATCGCTCAACTCTCGCAAACTGCCGATCATATAAGCCACTCTAGCCGGAGCAACGTCATCTCGTTCCAGAATCAGTGGATCTAAACAAAATACGCCCACTACTTTTTGACTCTGCTGACGCGCCGCCGTTAAACCGACATTATCGGAAATCCGCAGATCCCGACGGTGCCAAAACAAAATTAAGTCAGACATTAAAGATGTAAATAATTAACTCCCTTTGCCAGGATATAGCAGATTAGAAATCCAGGTTTGAGAGACACTATCTTGAACCGTACAGCTTGAGCCGCACAGGCGTTGCTGAAAATTGTCGAAAACCTCTAGCTATCGGGTGCCAGACCCCTGACTGCTGGTTGGTCCACCGTTGTCGGGCGGCTGATACGTGTCGGCGGTGAGAACCAGTTTTGCCGAGTTGTCAGCCGCCGAGGCTTCAGAGACTAGTTCGGCAGAATGGGCATGAAAAGAACTAGCTGCTGCACCGTATGCTAGAACCACCTGTGCCCCAATAGCTAGGGCGATCGCTCCTACAATTTTTAGCGAAATATTCATACACCCCATAGCCAAATAGCCTGCCTATATACGAACCTAAGGATCAACAAAGACCAAGCCTCAGTACTTTTACTGAATTTAAAGCTAAGTAACAATATTCAGTGAAATCACGCTAGCTCTAAAAAGTTTCTTAAATCCAATTTCTCATAGAACTGGTCTTATGCGCCTCTAATGGAGCTACTGAGGATGAGGCACAAAGTTTAAGGTCAAAAAACCGCTTCCTCAAAATTCACAGGCGATCCGCAGATCTACTTAAACTTAATGTTAAACCTAGCCACTAGACTCTACTAATTCACTACAGATATCTCTTTTCAAGCGTAATTTCAATGAGAGAGATCACAATTCCATAAATTCTTTAAAGATTTAGAGAACCTTAGACAGAGCCGTTGAAAGCAAACAGCCATTTGCCCCCACTTGCTTACCCACATATAGCAAAAGGATGAAGGATGAGGGATGAATCGAAACCCTGGCTATCAGCGGCATTGGCAAGTCAACATTGTCCTAATCATCGCTTCAACTGCTATGGCGGTAGCCATATTGATTAGGACATTTTGGTGGCGCGGCTCCGCCGCGCCACCAAAATGTCCTTGCCCTAACCTAGCTGACTACAGCTATATAAAAGAAACTTCAGAAAAATTAGAGGATTGCATCCGATAGAGCATCCCTCTGTCAGGCGATTCCCAAAATCTAGTCAGGTATGACTACCAATCGCAGAAGAGATGACTGCCACCTATGCACCTGATTGTGATGCGTGACTCGGCGAATGGAGCGTATTAATCGCAGGTAGCGCTGACCAGTGGAACCACTTACCCGATCGCATTTCCTGATGTCGCCATAGCAGTATGAAACTGCACGAGGGGTTTGAAGACAGGGACTAGATTGGCACGGCTGACGACCAGAGTGGGGTAGGAGCGATCGCCATAGTCTTCTCCAGCCTCAAGCGGGAAAATCTGCTGATCATCCAGCGCTACCCAGGTTGCACCTGCGGCTTGAGTAATCGCCCAAACTGCGGAGATATCCCAAATTTTGGGGGTAGCTTCGACTCCACCTAGCGCGGCTCCAGCGGCAATAGTGAGCAAGTTGTAGGTGGCGACTCCCAACATCCGTGCTTTGCAGGGCAGGGGTTGTTTGAATACGTCGGTGCTGCGGGCGCAAAGGTTGAAGAGGTGGTTGGGAGATGGGTCTTCAGGACTCACTTGGATGGGTTTGTGGTTCAGGTAGGCTCCTGTCGGTCCGGTTAACCCAGAAGAACCGTACCAGAAGCCGTGAAAGGAAGACGCTAGCGGCGGCAGATGAACATGGCCAAATACGGGGGTTCCTCGGTAAAGCAGCCCCAGCGAAATGCCCCAGAGGGGAATGCCACGCACATAGTTAGTGGTGCCATCAATCGGGTCGATGATCCAGCACCAGTCGTTACCTGGAAAGATGTGTTCGACTTCTTCACTGAGAACGCCATGATCGGGAAAGCGAGTGGCGATCGCTCCCCTCAACTCAGCATCGGCCCACTGGTCAGCCCGCGTCACCAGGCTTCCATCCGGCTTTTCCGTTACCTGAGACTGCCCAAAGCTAGTCAAAAGCTGCTGACCTACTTTCGCCGTAACATCTTCTGAAAAACGAAGAACGTCTGCCCAAAAATCCATTTTTCCATCCCTCATTCAACAGTGGGTGGTAGAGGGTAGCAGGTAGGTGGGAAGAACGCCTTTCCCCTACCTGCTCCCTACTACCTGCTCTCTAATCACCCCACCCCTGCTGTTGCCCGATTCTCCCGCATGGACTGAACAAACTGCTCAAATAAGTAATCTGCGTCGTGCGGGCCGGGGCTAGCTTCTGGGTGATACTGTACTGAAAATAGCGGCAGGGTTTTGTGGCGTAATCCGGCGACGGTACGATCATTTAAGTTCAAATGAGTGATTTCAATGTCCGCATCAGGAATGGAATCCGGATCAATTGCGAAGCCGTGATTTTGGCTGGTGATTTCAATGCGCTGGCGCAACCCGGCGGGCTGATTTAAGCCGCGATGCCCAAACTTGAGCTTGAAGGTTTCTGCACCTAGAGATAGACCCAAGATTTGATGACCCATGCAGATTCCAAAGACGGGTTTTTGGCTGGCTAGCAGGGCTTTTGTGGTTGCAATGCCTTCGGCAACGGCTGCCGGATCGCCCGGCCCATTAGAAAGGAAAATGCCGTCTGGGTTGTATTTGAGAATGTCTTCGGGCGGTGTGTCGGCAGGCACAACGACAACGCGACAGCCGTAGCTGGCTAGACGGCGCAGAATGTTACGTTTGATGCCAAAGTCGATCGCCACGACGGTAAGCTGCGGCGCTGTTTCAGTATCCTGGGTAGGCCTAAATTCCCAAATGGAACGGGTTGGATCTGACCATTCGTAAACTGTTTGGGTGGTGACTTGACGCACCAGATTTAGTCCTGCCATGCTGGGCGCTTCTTGGACTTGCAGCAGCAGTTCAGACGGGTCTAAAACTTCGGTCGAAATCGCTCCGTTCATGGCTCCGGAGGAGCGAATCTTGCGGGTCAGGGCGCGGGTATCGATGCCGCAAATTCCTGGAATTTTGTGCTGTTTCAGGTAGTCAGACAAAGACTGAGTGGAGCGCCAGTTGCTAGGGCGATGGCAGATGTTGCGGGCGATCGCTCCTTTTACTTGAGGCCGTTCAGATTCGTCATCTTCCGGGTTAACTCCCGTGTTCCCCAACTCCGGATAAGTAAATGTTACGATTTGACCACAGTAGCTGGGGTCGGTGAGGACTTCCTGGTAGCCCGTCATCCCGGTGTTAAATACGACTTCACCAATGGTGGTACCCAGTGCGCCAAACGAATATCCCCGGTAAACTGTTCCATCAGCAAGAACTAGTAGGGCTGGTTGGTTGGCAGAAAGTGACATAAACCCTCTCAAAACTCTCTTGGACAAACCCTATCTCAAAACTGGCCAGGTCAACTGCTGTCAATGACGCAGAAGCTAGACCTCATTTAGACTATACGTTAGCGGCAGAAATTGGTTGGCTAAAATTTACTCCAAACCCGATATGCGTCAGATCTTTCAACCCACTGCAACTCTGCTTTTGCTGTCAGTTGGCCTTGTCAGCGCAGCGTGTAGCTTGGTTCCTGGCGATCGCCCCAGTTCCGAAGTGCCGCAGGCCACCGTTGCAGCCAGTCCTGTTGCATCACCCAGCCCTACATCTCCAGCGGCTAGCCCCGCAGCCCCGTCCCCGCAGCAGCCTGATTTCTACCAGCTTGCCATTAGTCGGGCCTCCAGTGCAGTTACGATTAGCCAGTCGGCGCGATCGCAGGATGATTGGCGGCTGGTGGCAAGCCGCTGGCAGCAGGCAATTGACCTATTGGCATCGGTTCCTACCTCCAGTCCTAACCGTTCGCAGGCGCAGGCTAAACTGTCTGAATATCGCCGCAATCTGACCTACGCTCAACAGCAGGCAAGCCGTTCTACAGCGCTGGCTAATCCTGATGGGGTAGTGGTGCTTGCTCCCCGCAATCCGTCTACTGGCAGTTCGTATAGCGCTCCCCCTCAGGCTACAGCAACGCCAGCACCAGTTTCTTCCGGTGGCTCTGGCGTTTATCAAGTTCCAATTTTGCGTCGGGCGGGCGGAACTCCGGTGATTAACGTCACCTTCAACGGCAATCGGCAGTTTGAAATGATTTTGGATACGGGAGCCAGCGGCACGGTGATTACTGCTCAAATGGCAGCAGCGCTGAACGTAGTGCCAGTAGGACAAGCCAGTGTTGATACAGCCAGTGAAAGAAACGTTACATTTCCGCTGGGATACGTTGACTCTATTGAAGCAGGGGGGGCGATCGCCCAGGATGTACTGGTCGCCGTAGCAGGCCCCAGCCTGGGAGTAGGGCTACTCGGCCAAGACTTCTTCAGCCGCTACGATGTCACCGTTCGACAGAACGTGGTGGAGTTTCGAGAGCGCTAACGCAAAAATTCTACAAGCTGCTCCAGCTTCGCCCACGCAGCACCACTTTGCAAAATTTCTCTAGCTTTTACCACCCCTTGAGCATAAAGTTCAGCGGGCGCAGAGGAAATTCCAGAGGTTCCCGGAAGCGCACCGCCTACCTTCAGGGCTAGAGCAGCATTCAGTGCCACCACATCCTGCTGCGCCTGGGTTCCTTTGCCCTGAAGCACAGAGCGCAAAATCTCAGCATTCTCGTGAACCTCGCCTCCCCTGAGGGCGCTAGTGGGGGCAGCGATCAGACCTAACTCTTGAGGATCAAGCGTGACTAAACGAATCTCGCCAGCCTCCAAGACGGCTAAGTGACTCACATCTGCTAGCCCCGCCTCATCCAGCTTTTCCCGCCCGTGCAGCACGATCGCCTGCTCTTTGCCAAGCTGCTGCAATGCCTCAGCCACTACTTGAACCAAAGTGGGGCTAAATACTCCAATTACCTGTCTGCTTGGACCCAATGGATTCACCAATGGCCCCAATAGATTAAAAACTGTCCGCACCTTCAAGGTTTTTCGCAGCGGTGCAACGTGCTTCATCGCTGGGTGCCAGCCAGGGGCAAACAAGAAGGTGATTCCCACTTCTTGCAGAGCCGCTCGTGCTGTTTCAGGCGCAGTACTCAAATTAATTCCCAATGCTTCTAGCACATCGGCTGAACCGACTTTACTAGAGGCAGACCGATTACCGTGCTTGGCGACTGGAATCCCTGCTGTCGCTGCGACAAAGGCAACCGCTGTAGAAATGTTGAACGTAGAAGCACCGTCACCCCCCGTGCCGCAGGTATCGATCAACGGTGCAGACAGAGAAGGAGCCGTACCGCCACCGAGCGACTGCGACTGCAACACCTGCGCCATGCCCGCCAGCTCAGATGCAGAAACGCCCTTTGCCTGAATTGCTGCCAGAATTGCTCCTGATAGAACGGGGGCGATCGCCTCTTTTAGCCACCCCTGCATCAGCACCGCCGCCTGAACCGTCGAAAGCGACTGTCCGTCCAAAATCTGTTGCAGCAGTGCAGACCAATCTTGAGCATCCATTGCGGTCGTATCCAATGCGGGAGAAGGAAGGGAAGTACTCATAAGCAGCCTAGAAGTTTGACCTCTCTGCGGGGGGCGAACGTCCGTTCGCCCCTTAGCTTCCGATCAGAAGCGTTATCTATCGTACCGCCATTAGCCGCTAATTAACTGCTTATCAGGGGTTAGTGAGCCGTCAAACGGTGAGCAAATCCCCTTCCTCATCCTTCATCCCTCATCCTTTCAAAGGTGATATCCCCCAATCCGAAACCAGCGATATCCGTAGCCGTCTAGCTCAACTTCATGGGAGGTGCCTTCGATTTGGTGGTAGGGGCGATCGCCCAGCAAATCAATCAGCCGATCTTCGTTCTCCTTCAGATTCAGCTTGACGGTGCAGGCTTCCCTTGAAAGATTATGAACCGCCATCACAGACCCATCTCTCCAGTCACAGCGATGAGCAAAAACACAGGGATGACCCGTTCCAATAATTTGCCAGTCGCCCCAGCCAAATTCAGGGCACTCCTTCCGCATCCGGATGGCTCGCTCCATCCAGTTGAGCAGCGAACTCGGATCTCGGCGCTGGTCGATCACATTCAACTGCTTGTAGCCAAACTGATCGTCTGAAACCACAGGACGAAACAATTGGTCGGGGGGCGCTGTTGAGAAACCCCCATTCGGTTCACCTGACCACTGCATGGGAGGGCGAATCGAGTTCCGTTCGTCCTGAGATAGGTCATCGCCCAAGCCAATTTCTTCCCCGTAAAACAGCACAGGCGTTCCTGGCATCGTAAACATCAAACTGTACGCCAGACGAACTCGACGCGGATCGCCCTGCACCATTGGCGGAAAGCGACGGCGAATTCCCCGGTCATAAATCCAGACTTTTTCTTTGTCTTGATTAAACTTCGCGAGAATTTCCTCTTGCTGCTCATCCGAAAGTTTGTCTAGCGACAGCTCATCATGGTTACGGACGAAGTATGCCCACTGCCCCACTTGAGGAATTTCCGGTGGTGCTTTCAACCCTTCAATCAGCGGTGCAACTTCTTCCCGCGCAAGCGCAAGAATCAAGTACTGATTTGCCATAAAGTTAAACAACATTTGCATCTTGTCGCCATCACCAAAGTAATGGGGCACAGCTTCCATAGGTACGTTTGCCTCTGCCAAAATGATTGCGTCGCCCCGTCGCCAGGAAAGGAATTGCCGCATATCTTCCAGATAGGCATATTCGTCTTTAGAATCGTGAGCGCTTTTCAACTCAACCAGAAAAGGGGCTGCATCCAAACGGAACCCAGATACACCCAATTGCAGCCAGAAGCCCATAATCTTCTGGATTTCTTGCCATACTTTAGGATTCTCAACATTCAGGTCTGCCTGATGCTCATAGAACTGGTGAAAGTAGTAGGCTTCGGCTTCTTCGCTGTAAGTCCAAGTGGTGCCTTGAACGCCCGGAAAAATTACACCTTTGTGAGCATCCTCAGGTTTTTCATCTGCCCAAACGTAAAAATCGCGGTATTTTGAATCTTTACTTTTGCAAGCTTCCTGAAACCAGGGATGCTCAATAGATGTGTGGTTCACCACCAGATCAATAATCACCCGCATTCCGCGTTCGTTAGACTGTCGGGTGAATTCAACAAAATCACCAAGAGTTCCTAATCGCGGATCGACGTTATAAAAGTCTTTTACGTCGTAGCCATTATCACGGTTTGGAGTCGGGTAGAACGGCATCAGCCAGATGCAGGTGATTCCCAGTCCTGCAAGATAATCTAGCCGGGCGGTTAGTCCTTCAAAATCTCCAATACCGTCGCCGTTGGCATCCATGTAGGTTTCGACATCAAGGCAATAAACAACAGCGCTTTTGTACCAGAGATCTAGCATAGGGATACCTGCGATTTGCCAGTGATTTGCCAGTATTTAGTTGGATGGAGAACGTTCGTGGCTATGGTGAGATAGGGGCGATCGCCACTACGCGATCGCGCACCTCAAACACGCCTTATTCATCCGTTAGTCTCACGCTCAATTCGGATGCGAAGTAGGGACATCAATAGCGCCCTACCTAACCATTCGCAATCTCACAAACCCAGCTTATATTCTCGCTTTTGCCGCGCTATTTCGTCCCACTTCCGACAGAAAAGAAATTAATTTCCGACACATCTTTCTTCAGGATGACGAATGAGTCGAGAGTATAGAAACTAAACCTTTCTCTCATCCTTCAGCCCTCATCCTTCATTCTCTTGAGAATGCTTATTCAACCAAGCAATTAAATCTGCCGTATCAGAAAAATCCAGGAGCGCTTCGCCTAAATCTTCTAGCTGCGGTAGCGGTAAGGCTTGAATTTGGGATTGTAATGGGGGGGCGATCGCCCCTACCCGACGCACGAGTAGCCGCAAAATCAGCGCTAATTCTCCCTCTAACTTTCCTTCCAGTTTTCCTTCCAGTTTTCCTTCCAGTTTTCCTTCCAGTTTTCCTTCCAGTTTTCCTTCTTGCAAAATGTCTTGATAAATAACTGACTCTCGCATGACTCTACCTCTGAAAGCCTGAAGAATAATTTCCCGCTTGAACCGCAAACCCGCTAGCAATTGCGTACAGGTGATGGTTTCCTGTCTCTGTTCTAGTGATTCTATATTACTGACCCGTTGGGCAACTCGGTTGAGCAGTTGAGTTGGATCAGAAGCCGCAGCTAGTACTGCAAGCGGCATGAGTGCGACATCCTGCAAAAATACTTCTGGGTCTTGTTCCCACAGTTTTACCACCTCGTATTCGTGTCGGGTTCGCTCTAGGTGAAAAAGTGTTTCAATCATGACTTCTGGCGGTGGCGGTTGCAGGATGACTAACACCTGAGTGACAGGTAAACGATGGCGGCGATGGAGCCGTACCCAGTAGTCGAGCATTCTTAGCGGCAGGGGTGGGTCTGAGGCGACTTTGACCTGAAACTCCAGATGCAGAATGCGTCCTTCGGTTTGCAGAAACGTCACGTAGTCTGCTCGAATGGGTTCAATACCTAACTCAGTTTTGAGAATTTCGACGGTAGCGGGAGATTCTCCTAAAAGCCAAGCGGCAAAGCGGTCAGGGTACTTTTCTGAAAGGTATTTGCAGATATTGTCAAAGGGCACTAGGAGGGATGAGGGATGAGGGATGAGGGATGGCTAACAGTTGCGTACAGGTGATAGATGCAAAAAAACGGCTCTGGTTTAGCAGAGCCGCTTTGTGTGAGGGGTGAAAAGCTGCTAGCGGACAGAGCCTTCTAGCTTTGCGGTGTTGATGGGCTTCATGAAGTAAAGCCGAATTAGCTGCACCGCAGTGGAGGCGTAGAGCGGCAGCTTTTGGAAGATCTGGAGGAATTTGGGTGTGTTGGAATTGGCGATCGCCCCCAGCTTCACATTGTTCTCCGCGCAAACATCCAGCAGCCCAAAGAAATCTGAATGATCGACATTGAGAATCACAGGGAAAACTCGCGCAGAAGATTCATTGGTTTTGCGAATAACGTGAATGTCGTACTCACGGGCATCTAAACCGAGCGACCGATAGAAGCCAGAGCGCTGAATGTCATTTAGATACATTGTGGCAAACACCGACAGCAAGAAAAATCGGCACCACAGTCTCGCCTTCCAATCGTTAAGGAACTGGGGCTGAGACTTCATCAGCGCATCAAAGAAGTCGCCATGACGGTTTTCGTCCTGACACCAGTTTTCAAAGAATCGGAAGATCGGGTAGATGCGGTTTTCGGGATGAGCTTCTAGATGGCGATAGATGGTGATGTAGCGCCAGTAGCCAATCTTCTCTGACAGGTAGGTAGCGTAGAAGATGAATTTTGGCTTAAAGAAAGTGTAGCTGCGGCTCTTGGTCAAAAAGCCCAGGTCGAGCGACAGATTAAAGTCTGACATCGCTTTGTTGAGGAAGCCTGCGTGACGAGCCTCATCGCGCGACATCAGCAGAAAGCATTCTGCCAGCACCGGATTTTTGCCTTTGAGCTTGCGGGCCAGTTCTTTGTAAAGCAGGAAGCCAGAAAACTCGGCGGTGCAGGAGCGCTCTAAAAACTCGATGAATAGCTGTCGAGTTTCGCCATCCAGGTGATCCCAAGATTGCTCAAATTCGGCATCCCGCACGAAATGGTGACGGTTATAGTCAACCCGAAACTCTTCTAAAATTGCCTGAAGTTCCGCTTCGTTGACGGAGATGTCCATTTTTGCCATCTCGTCAAAGTCTGTTGTGTAGAAGCGGGGAGTCAGGATGGTTTCTTTGGCTGGAGCTTTCACTCCAGGTCGGATTTCTTCAACACTAGGTTTCTTAAGAGAATCAACCATTGGTATTTCTATTCACCTATGATTCTGCGCGGGTTAGCGCACGGTTTATTGCAGCCGCAAAGCCAGGTGCAGCACTTTTTGTTGTGTCCTTAGTTTACCAAGCTCTTTGAGAGCAAGAATGCGGCTGATGTTAAGAGTTGCTACGGCAGGTAAAGACATACTGAGTTGTGTAGAGGGGGAGCGATCGCCTCCAAGATGCAGAATTCATGAGCCTTTCAGCAGATGCCATTGATGAGAATGAAGCAGTATGTTTGCTAATGAGGGAGTGCCCTGAAGAATTTCGATTTGCTGATGGCTCCTGCTATCAATTTTCACCGCTAACTTAAATTGAGGTAACTATGAACTTACTCCAGCGCAGCCGTAAGATTCTTGCCAGTCTCATGCTGGCTCTCGTTTTGGCGATCGCCACCGTTTGGGTCATTCCTCAAGCGATCGCTTCTCCTTTGGTCGCCGCTACTCCAGGTCAAATTGCTGCTGAAAACGACGCTGCTACCAGCACTGGCATTGAGCGGCGAGTAAAAGCAACAGGCCGAGAAATCGAAGGTCGAATTCAACGGGGTTTTGGAGAGGCAACAGATAGCCCTGCTAATCAGGTTGAGGGTAGCGCTAAACAGTTCTCAGGTGAAGCTCAAAACCGGGCAGAAGATTTGGGCGATCGGTTCAAAGATGCGGCTCGTGGTGCAGAGGACAGCACTGAGAACCTAGTTGATCGAGTTAAAGATTTCTTTGACTAAGTTTTTCTTGCTCAGAGGATGTTTGAGAAGTCCGATTTGTAGCCCAAGAGTTTGTGGGCGTAGCATTTGGGCAAGGATTGTGGATCTTTCCAGCGTCTAGTCGAATGCCACGCCCCAATGGGCACGTTCGCTTACATTTCAAACACTTTCCCAGGGATGTTCACTCTACCCAAAATTCAAGGCTGAAATCTAAAGATGGTCTGAATGTAGAAGCGAAAGCGCAGTATTTCCTCGCTTTCGCTTTTTTGTATAGCGCTACGCGCACACCTTAGAATCACGTTTTTGTGTGGAACCCCCCCCACTGCGCGGGGGTTCTACACAAAACGGTTGCTCAAGGCGCGTAGCGCCATATTTAGAACCTGGTGTTGACCAGTGGACGATATAAACTGAGGCACAGCAGGTTTCCTGTGGCATATTTCAGATATTCATCTCCACGTTCAAGGCTACGCTCATGTCTTTACAAGAGTCTTCGCAAGTGTCACCCCAGGACATCTTGACACTGGCAAAACAGGGGCATCCCAGGGTTATCGCCGCAATCATGAACCATTCCACCAAGCAGCGCAATATCAAGACGCAGGTGGTGAGAAAAGAGGATTGTTTGTATGTGCTGCTGGAGGCAGAACAGGTGCCTGACCAGCAGGCAATGGTGAACTTTGTGCAGGATGGCATTCAAAAGTTGAAAGTTGAATCCATCAAAACAATTAAAGTTTTTGGCCGTCAGACAGGCGATAACTCTGTAGCATGGAATCAAGAAATCCAGTTAGAGAAAAATCCTAGTTCCTTTTACTCAGAAGCCAGTACGGTGACTCAATCGATTCAGCCTTATTCAACTCCTCCTTCCTCAGATCTTCCCGCTGATGAAGTGCAGGCGATCGCCCCCCAACCTCCTGTAACTCAGGGGCCTACCAATGGTGACATTGCCCCTGCATCTACGGATACCGCCATTCAGGAGACTCAAAACCTGCTCAGACGACCTGAAGCAGTCGTGCTGGTACTTTTTGTGAGTGTCGTTTTGCTCTGGCAACTCTACCTGGCGTTGGTCGAAGAAGTCGCGCCGGAGGGCTATCTCTCCAGCTACCAGTTAGCCCAGCGCCTGGGGGTTAGTGCCAGCACCGTTCGCCGCCGTAAGATTCGAGATGACTTTAGCGCTTGGACTCAAAGCCTAGACCCAGAGGGGATTGCTTGGGCTTACTCAAGCGGGGCCTATGTACCGACTCTTTGAGACTCATTTTGCTTAGAACCCAAAGGATAGGAACCCTCCATCCACAGCGATGCACTGTCCCGTAACAAATGAGGCAGGAGGCATACAAAGGAAGGCGACCAGTCCAGCAACTTCGGCGGGTTCTCCGACTCGTCCCATTGGGGTACGGGAAAGAACGGAGGCAAAAAATTCTTCATTATCCAGCACGGGTTCCGTCAGCGGAGTGCGGATAAACCAGGGCGCAACGGTGTTGACCCGAATGCGATCGCCTGCCCACTCCACCGCCAAATTGCGCGTCAACTGCGCTAGAGCTGCTTTTGACATCCCGTAGGGTGCCCCCGTCCTCACCGCAGTTAGCCCTGCTACGGAACTGATATTCACGATGCTGCTATTTTCACTAGCTTTTAGCAGTGGGTAAGCCAGACGGCAAATTTCAAAGGTTGAGGTCAGGTTTGTTTCAAGAATCCGCTCATATTCCTCGGAACTGTAGTCCAGAACTTTTTTGCGAATATTGGTGCCGACGTTGTTTACCAAAATGTCGAGTCCGCCCATTGATTCAGCAACTTGAGCAAAAATGGTTTGCCGATGGGCGGCGATCGCCACATCTGCCGCCAACCCATAGGCCAGCCAGCCGCGCTGCTGCCAGTCCGTCAACTGTTGCTCAATCGCCTGATCGCTGCGGGCAACGATTGTCACCTTTGCCCCAAGCGACAAGAACTCTTCGGCAACGGCTAGCCCAATTCCTTTAGTGCCGCCCGTGATTAGCGCTCTTTTCCCAGTTAATGACCAGCGATCGCCCACCATCTTCTGCAATTCGTCCACTCTCACGCCTCAAATTCCTTTTTTAACCTTAATGGATTGTGGATTCGTGGGAATTAGTTTGGGATGGGGTAATTTAGTTAATGGTCATTGGTTATTGGTGATCGGGGATCGGGGAAAGCGCTTCACTCCAACACTCTTTAACCTAATGATTAAGAACTCTCCTAGTGCCGCAACGACTCGAAAATGACCGCCGTTGCTATCAGTCCTAGTATGAAAAGCGCTAGGCGCAAAATTAAGTCTCCTATGAACGGCAGGATTGGGAGGACTAGATGCAATGCGCCCAGGACTGTGGCTAATAGGTAAGTCACGGAAATACCAACCAGGAATAGCAGGAAATACTTGAGTACTCGGCACGTTAGCTTGAACAGCCAGCTATAGTCGTTTGCCTGCATCATCTTCTTTAATCTCCTATGGAGTCATGAAAGAAACTGAGAGATGGAAGGTTTGGGGCGATCGCCGTTTCAAAGGTGCAGATACCGGGTGTAAGGCAAGAATCGTTGATTTGTCTTGTGAACTTTGTGAATTTTGTGGTACTACGACTTTCACACAACTCAGACAGAATGTCAAACGGGTATCACTCAGCACCCAAATATCCGGATCTGTTGCACTTCGGATCAATGACCGAGTTTTTGTGAATTTCGTGAGCTAGTTTGTGAAGGTTCGTCAAAGATTTTCTGATGGACTGGTGTGTTTGTGAGGTTTAAGGCAGGCTAGAGTCTGGTTGCATCAGTCTAAGTAAAAGGAAATTCACAATTTTTCCTACACTAGAGAGCTTGCTGGTTTCGGATAAACCTGTATTGTGTAGTTTGTGATTTAGTGAAAAACTGTGAATAAAGACGAGTTCACAACCAAGTTTCAAAGCCTAACGCCAAAACCCCGGAGCGTCTTGGCGTTAATTCTATTAGGACAATCGGACGAGGAAATTGCCTCGCAACTGGAAATGTCTGCCGCTACGGTGCGGAAACATATTCAAAATCTCTGCGATCACTTTGGGCTAAAGCGCAAAATCAATGGTTTGAGGCGAAATCGACGAGAAGACTTGATTAGCCTAACCGCTCTCTATCAATCCGAAATTGTTGATTCTAAAGCAGGCAGTTTTAAGGTGGAGAGTGAAATGGCGATCGCCCCTTCTTTCCCTCTAGCCCAAGCTCTTGAACCGCATCAAGACTGGGGTGAAGCCGTTGACGTATCGGTCTTCTTTGGGCGAACTGAGGAGCTTGACAAGCTGGAGAAATGGATCGTCGAAGACCGTTGCCGTCTGGTTGCTCTGCTCGGTATGGGCGGAATTGGCAAAACGTCTTTATCGGTAAAGCTGGCGCAGCAAATTGCGGCAGAGTTCGAGACGGTCATTTGGCGATCGCTGCGGAATGCCCCTGTTCTAGAAAATGTCCTCACTGATCTGCTCAATGTTTTGCTGAATAAATCGGAAGCTAAAGCCGATTTGCCCCAGCTGATCGACCACCTGAAACAGCATCGCTGTCTCATCGTGTTGGACAATATTGAAACCATTTTGCAGAGCGGGAAAGGCACACTGCGCGATCGCGTGGGTCGATATCGTGAAGGGTATGAATCCTATGGAGAATTGTTCAGACAGTTGGGTGAAGTTCAACATCAAAGCTGTTTAATTTTAACTAGCCGAGAAAAGCCTAAGGAAATTGCTTTACTGGAAGGCAAAACATTACCCATTCGCTCACTGCAATTGGCTGGCTTAAAGGAAACTGAAGGGCAACAGGTACTCAAAGCAAAAGGGTTTTCTGGCTCAGAAGATAGATGGACAATTTTAATTAATCGTTATGCCGGAAATCCGTTGGCGCTGAAGATTGTTGCCACTGCAATTCACGATTTGTTTGACGGCAACATCGACAATTTTCTAGAACAGGTTGAACGTGACACAGCCGTCTTTGGTGAAATTCGAGACTTGCTCGATCAGCAGCTTGTCCGCATCTCAAATTTGGAACAGGAAGTAATGTATTGGCTAGCGATTAATCGAGAGCCAATTTCACTGGCTGAGCTACGGGATGATGTGGTTGCACCGATTTCATTAACTGAGTTGCTGGAGGTGTTGGAGTCGTTAAATCGGCGATCGCTGATCGAAAAAAACCTGGCCAGCTTCACTCAACAGCCTGTTGTAATGGAATATGTCACCGAGCAAATCATTGAGCGGATTCATCAAGAAATCTACACTTGTGAAATTGCTTTACTCAATAGCCATGCTTTAATCAAGGCCCAGGCAAAAGATTACATCAGAAATACTCAAATTAACTTGATTCTTAAGCCCATCATCGAACGATTGAAAGTCACGCTAGGCAGTGACAAAGCGATTGAAGATCGGCTGATTAAAATTCTTTCTACGATTCAAACAGAATCTCCCTTAAAACCAGGCTATGCCAGTGGAAACATTCTCAATTTTCTGGTGCAGCTTAAGACCCATTTGCAAGGTTATGACTTCTCTAATTTGACAATTTGGCAAGCCTATTTTCAAGGAATTAACCTACATTGGGTGAACTTTACAAATTCAAATCTAGAAAGGTCTGTTTTTAGCGACACGTTTGGCAGCATTTTGTCAGTTGCCTTTAGTCCCGATGGCACGTTACTCGCCACAGGTGATGCAAATGGTGAAGTACGCCTGTGGCGAGTCATGGACGGGGAGCAGCTTCTCACCTTTGGTGAACACACGGGCTGGGTGCGCTCGGTCAGCTTTAGCCCCGATGGTCAGAGATTGGCTAGCGGCAGCGACGACAAGACCCTTAAACTTTGGGACGTTGGCACTGGCAAATGTTTACGGACAATAGAGGGACACGTTAGCGGCATTCAATCTATTGCCTTCAGCCCTGATGGCAGCACTCTAGCCAGCGGCAGCAGTGATCAAACGATTAAACTGTGGCGCGTTGAGACTGGGGAATGCACTGAAACTCTTTTGGCACACACTGATTGGGTGCGATCGGTTAGCTTTAGTGCCGATGGGCGTTTTCTAGCGAGTGGCAGCAGCGATAGAACCGTCAGATTGTGGGAGGTCAGCACAGGTCAATGTGTCAGCATTTTCTACGGACACACTCGTAGCATTCGAGCCGTCAGCTTTAGCCCAGATGGGTGTTTTCTAGCGAGTGGCAGCAGTGACCACACCGTGCGGCTGTGGGATATTACCCAGGGAACCGAGCTGAATTCTTTGTTGGGTCACAAGGAACGAGTTTGGTCGGTTGCCTTTAGCCCTGATAGCCAAATGTTAATTAGCGGCAGTGATGACCAGACAGTTAGACTTTGGGACGTTAAGACGGGGAAATGTCGGGAAACGCTGCGAGGACATAGTAGCCGTGTCTGGTCAGTTGCATTTAGCGCTGACGGTCAAACTTTGGCTAGCGGTAGTGACGACCAAACCGTAAGGCTTTGGGACGCGACGACGGGTCAGCAGCTAGAAACGCTCCAGGGCTATACTCGCAGCTTGCGATCTGTGGCGTTTGCTCCTGCTGATACGGCTCAGATTCTACTCGGTTCGTTGGTGACAAATGGAGGGGCGATCGCTTCCCCGTCCAATAAACTCAAAGGTCAAATTCTAGCCAGCGGCAGTGACGACCACAAGGTAAGACTTTGGGATGCTCACAGCGGTAAATGTCTCAAAGCTCTCTACGGACACACCAGTCGCGTTTGGTCAGTTGCGTTTAGCCTTGATGGAAAAATCCTGGCTAGCGGTAGCGACGACCAAACCGTAAGGCTTTGGGATGTTAGCACGGGTCAATGTCTCCATGTTCTGCCAGGACATACCAACTGGATACGCACGATCGCCTTTCACCCCAACGGACAAATCCTAGCTAGCGGCAGCGACGATCAAAGAATTAGGCTGTGGGAGGTCAGCAGCGGCGAGTGTCTCACAACCCTGCGCGGACATACAAACTGGGTCTGGTCAGTTGCCTTTAGTCCAGATGGGCAAATCTTAGCTAGCGGTGGCAATGACCAAACGGTCAGGCTGTGGAATGTGAATTCTAGGCAATGCATCAAAGTTTTGCATGGACACACCGACTGGGTGCGCTGTGTCGCCTTTGTGCCCTACGCTCAGAACGGCAGTCAGAACAACGGCTCAAATTCGCTGATTCTGGCGAGTAGTAGCAATGACCAAACGGTTAGGCTTTGGGACGTTCACACAGGACGGTGTCTCAGCATTTTGCAGGAATCCAGGAGCCGAGTGCGCTCAATTGCCTTCAGTCAAGACGGACAAATCTTGGCTTGTGGCGGTGAAGACAACTCGATCGGGCTTTGGGATATCCAAGCAAAACAGTGTATCAAGACTTTACAGGGACACACCGACTGGGTGCGAACAGTCGCTTTCAGTCTATACGGCAATGTTTTGGCGAGCGGCGGCAAAGATGAAACGATCGCCCTCTGGGATATTGAAACGGGCGATCGCCTGCAAACGCTCAAAACCGATAAACCCTATGAAGGCACTAACATTACTGGAGCCACAGGATTGTCTGAAACTCAAAAGGCGACGCTCATGGCGTTAGGTGCAATCGTTAAGCCGTAGGCAGTAGGTAACGTACCTTCTCCCTCATCCCTCTCTCCTACCCCTTCATATCTGCGATCGCCCCCTTCGTCATGGCGGCGATCGCCTGATCCGTTGCTTTGGGTAAGTGATAATACTTTCCGCCTGCCTGTTTTGCTAGCTCTTTGGCAAATCCGGTTGAGACGAATTTATTTTCCGTGTCGATGACCAGCAGTTGCATTCGGGTGGCGCGAACTTTGGCAGCGATGTCTAGCAGTTCTGCTTTGATGTCAGGCTTTTCGCCCTCTGGGATGGTTTCACCAAGCGATCGCGCCAGCGGCACATTCCCTCGTCCGTCTGTAATCGCAACGATAACGACCTGACCAATATCGCCCGACTGCATCGCATTCGTGCCAACTCGAACTGCCTGCGTCAACCCATGCGCCAACGGCGAACCGCCACCACAGGGCATTCGCTCTAGCCGCCTGCGGGCCGCCGCAATAGAGCGAGTCGGCGGCAGCAACACTTCAGCCTGTTCGCCTCGAAAGGGAATCAATGCGACCTGATCCCGATTCTGATAAGCCTCGGTCAGCAACCGCAAAACCGCTCCTTTAGCAGACTGCATCCGGTTTAACGCCATCGAACCAGAAGCATCCACCACGAAAATTACTAACGCTCCAGCTTTACGAGCTAAACGCTTGGCGCGGATGTCAGATTGTTCGACAAAGACTCGTTGGGGTGAGGGGCTAGGGATTAGA